>ENA-UOJP01000271-UOJP01000271.1-human-gut-metagenome-genome-assembly--contig:-C102-NODE-271-length-110419-cov-8.695798_pt1 | contig 110419 bp, 89 predicted proteins | sample MGYA00242353_ERZ723900 | MGnify/ENA metagenome assembly ERZ723900 | reverse complement strand
CTATCAGGGCAACCGTCCCCAGGGCGGAGGCTATCAGGGCAACCGTCCCCAGGGCACAGGCTATCAGGGTAACCGTCCTCAGGGCACAGGCTATCAGGGCAACCGTCCCCAGGGCGGAGGTTATCAGGGCAACCGTCCTCAGGGCGGCGGCTACCAGGGCAACCGCTTCGGTGGAGGCGGCTATCAGGGCGGTATGGACAAAGACCGCGATACCACCGGCAATACCAGAGGGCAGGGCAGAGACAATACCCGCAGACCCGGAGCCGGCAAGTCGTCCTTCGACACGCCGATCCAGGCAAAGCCCACCAGCGGACGCCAGAATAAGAACGCGCATCGGAATGACCGCTACGACAAGCGCGACCGCGATGACGTAAAGAAGCCGGTTAAGACCGGCAAGGGCGCATTCATCATGCCCACGCCCAAGAAGGAGGACGCCAAGGTTGAGGAGGTTAAGACCATCACCCTTCCGGAGACCCTGACCATCCGCGAGCTGGCCGACAAGATGAGGCTGCAGCCCTCCGTGATTGTGAAGAAGCTGTTCTTAAAGGGACAGATTGTGACCTTAAACCAGGAAATCGACTATGACAAGGCTGAGGAGATCGCCATGGAGTTCGACGTCCTGTGTGAGAAGGAAGTAAAGGTTGATGTGATTGCCGAACTGCTGAAAGAGGATGATGAGAGCACTGAGGACATGAGTCCCAGACCGCCGGTTGTGTGCGTAATGGGCCACGTAGACCACGGTAAAACCTCCCTGCTCGACGCTATCCGCGAGACCAACGTGACCTCCAGGGAGGCGGGCGGAATCACCCAGCACATCGGCGCTTCTGTGATCGAGATCAACGACCGCAAAATCACATTTTTGGATACGCCCGGACATGAGGCGTTTACTGCAATGCGTATGCGCGGCGCCCAGTCCACGGATATCGCGATCCTGGTGGTTGCGGCGGATGACGGCGTGATGCCCCAGACCGTGGAGGCTATCAACCACGCCAAGGCGGCCGGAGTTGAGATCATTGTTGCCATCAACAAGATCGATAAGCCCAGCGCCAATGTGGATAAAGTAAAACAGGAGCTGTCCGAATACGAACTGATTTCCGAGGATTGGGGCGGCAGCACAATATTTGTACCGGTTTCTGCACATACTAAGGAAGGTATCACCGATCTGCTTGAGATGGTGCTGCTGACCGCGGATGTGATGGAGCTGAAAGCGAACCCCAACCGTAAGGGCCGCGGCCTGGTGATCGAGGCCGAGCTGGATAAGGGCAAGGGTCCGGTTGCCACCGTGCTGGTGCAGAAGGGCACCCTGCATGTGGGCGATACCATCGCGGCTGGCGCCTGCTACGGCAAGATCCGCGCCATGATGGACGACCGGGGCCGCCGGGTGAAGGAGGCAGGACCTTCCACGCCTGTGGAGATTCTGGGCCTTAACGACGTGCCCAACGCCGGCGAGGTGTTCGTGGCTACGGAGAACGAGAAGGAGGCCAGAAGCTTTGCCGAGACCTTCATCTCCGAGGGTAAGAACAAGCTGATCGAGGACACCAAGGCGAAGCTGTCCCTGGACGATCTGTTCAGCCAGATCAAGGCCGGCAACATCAAGGAGCTGCCCATCATCATCAAAGCGGACGTACAGGGTTCCGTGGAGGCTGTGAAGCAGAGCCTGACCAAACTCTCCAACGAGGAGGTTATGGTGAAGGTGATCCACGGCGGCGTGGGTGCGATCAACGAGTCCGACGTATCCCTGGCCAGCGCTTCCAACGCCATTATCATCGGCTTCAACATCCGTCCGGATGCCATGGCCAAATCCGTGGCGGAGCGCGAGAAAGTGGATGTACGCCTGTACAAGGTCATTTACCAGGCCATCGAGGACGTGGAGGCTGCCATGAAGGGCATGCTGGATCCGGTATTCGAGGAGCAGGTGATCGGCCATGCGGTGGTGCGCCAGACCTTCAAGGCTTCCGGCGTGGGAACCATCGCGGGTTCCTATGTGCTGGACGGCAAGTTTACCCGCGGCTGCAAGTGCCGCGTGACCCGTCAGGGCGAGCTGCTCTTCGACGGAGCGCTGGCTTCCTTAAAGCGTTTCAAGGACGATGTGAAGGAAGTGGCGGCCAACTACGAGTGCGGTCTGGTATTTGAGAAGTTTAACGATCTCCAGGAGGACGACGAGATCGAGGCTTACACTATGGTAGAGGTACCGAGATAGTAGCGCCTGACAGATTGCCCTCCGGGAAGAAAAGAGAGGGAAATTATGCGCAAGAACAGCATTAAAAATACGAGAATCAACATGGAGGTACAGCGGGAGTTAAGCGAGATCATCCGGGGCGGAATCAAGGATCCGAGGATTCACCCCATGACCAGCGTGATTGCCGTTGAGGTAACCCCTGATCTCAAGTATTGCAAGGCATATATCAGCGTTCTGGGAAATGAGGACGCGGGCAAGGCGACCATCGAGGGATTAAAGAGCGCCGAGGGGTATGTGCGCAGGGAGCTGGCCAGACGGGTCAACCTGCGCAACACCCCCCAGATCAAGTTCATTCTGGACCAGTCCATCGAGTACGGCGTGAATATGTCCCACCTGATCGACGAGGTGACAAAGGACCTGCACGCCGGGGAACCGGAGTCTCACGAGCCGGAGTCCGAGGAGCCGTTGGACTGATTCCGCGGCCGCAACATTTCCGGACAAAGTGACATTAACCGCACCAAAGCGCCTGAACACACAGGCGTCCGGTGCTTATCGCAAGGAGGAAAGCCTATGAGCCGTATACTGGAATCTATGCTGGACGGCGTGAAGAGCGTCGCGATCCTGGGTCATATCCGCCCCGACGGGGACTGTCTGGGATCGACCCTGGGCCTGTACAATTATCTGGGTAATAAATATCCGGGGATTCACGCCCGGGTTTACCTGGAGGAGGCGGCGGAGAAGTTTGCATACCTCAAAGGCTTCGACGAGATCCGCCATGAACCGGACGACAGGGTCTATGACCTGTGCGTTTGCCTGGACAGCGGGGATATGGGACGTTTGGGAAAATTTTCCTGCTATTTTGAGCGGGCCAGGGACAGCATCTGTCTGGACCACCATGTGACCAATACCCGCTACGCTTCCGCCAATCTGGTGGTGGCGGACGCCAGCTCCACCTGTGAGGTGCTCTACGGCCAGCTGGACGAGGCGTACATCGACCGGACGGTGGCCGAGTGCCTGTACACCGGGCTGATCCACGACACCGGAGTGTTCAAGTATTCCTGCACCTCGGCTAAGACCATGGAGATCGCGGGCAAGCTGATGGAGAAGGGTATCGATTTCGGCGCCATCATCGACAACAGCTTTTACCGCAAGACCTACGTGCAGAACCAGATTCTGGGAAGAGCTCTGTTGGAGAGCGTGACCTTTATGGACGGCAAGTGCATTTTCAGCGCGGTCCGCAAAAAGGACATGGAATTCTACGGCGTGGACAGCAAGGACCTGGACGGAATCATCGACCAGCTGAGGCTGACCGAGGGCGTGGAGTGCGCGCTGTTCCTGTATGAGTCGGGCGCTCAGGAGTACAAGGTGAGCATGCGCTCCCAGGACAGGGTGGACGTGAGCCGGATCGCCACATTTTTCGGCGGCGGCGGCCATGTACATGCGGCCGGCTGCACCATGAGCGGCAGTATTCACGACGTGATCAACAACCTGGCCATACATATTTCCAGGCAGCTGTCGCCGGATACTGAGGCTGACCAGCAGTAGGAGAGCAGGCCATGATAAACGGATTGATAAACGTATACAAGGAACCGGGTTACACGTCCCACGACGTTGTGGCCCGGCTCCGCGGCATTTTAAAACAGAAAAAGATCGGGCACACGGGGACTCTGGATCCGGCCGCCCAGGGCGTGCTTCCGGTATGCCTGGGGACGGCCACAAAGCTCTGCGACATGCTGACGGACCGGACCAAGACCTACCGGGCCGTGCTGCTTCTGGGACGGGACACCGACACCCAGGACACCACGGGGGAGACGGTGTTTGCGGACGAGGCCGGGGCGCTGGCCCTGGACGAAGAGCGGGTCCGGGAGGCCGTCATGGGTTTTCTGGGCGATTATGACCAGATCCCCCCCATGTACTCCGCCCTGAAGGTGGACGGCAAAAAGCTCTACGAGCTGGCCAGAGCCGGAAAGGAAGTGGAACGCAAGGCGCGCCCGGTCACGATCTACGAACTTCAGGTGGAATCCATCGAGCTTCCGCGGGTGGTGATGTCGGTCACCTGCTCCAAGGGCACCTATATCCGCACGCTCTGCTATGATATCGGCAAGGCGCTGGGCTGCGGGGGCTGCATGGAACAGCTGACCAGAACCAGGGTGGGAAGCTTTTTGCTGGAGGACAGCCTGAAGCTGGACGAGATCGAGGCTTTGGCCAGAGCCGGACAGATTGAGCCTCATATTCTGGGAGTGGAAGAGGTGCTGGCGGACTATCCGGCCATCCACGCCAAACCGGAGGCGGACAACCTGGCCCGAAACGGCAACCCGCTGTTTAAAAACCAGGTGCAGGAGAGTGTGAAGCCGGAGGAAGGACAGGCCTGCCGCCTGTACGACAGCGGGCAGCGCTTTATCGGAATATACGAGTACCGGACGGACAAGCGCTGGTTCAAACCCCAGAAGATGTTCCTTTCTTAATGTCTGCGCCGGACCCTGATACAGAAGGAAGCTGAGGGAGATAAGGGATGAAGTATATTGCGGATACCACAGAATTTCACATTGATGTCCCCACCGTGGTGACGTTGGGTAAATTTGACGGAAGGCACAGGGGGCATCAGAAGCTGATGCGCAAGATGATGGAGATCAAGGCGGGATTTGGGTATGAGACCGCGGTGTTCACCTTCAGCGTTACGCCGGCCGTCATGGTGACCGGACAGCGCCAGCCTGTGCTGACCACCAACCTGGAGCGCCGCAACAATCTGAAAAAGACGGGCATCGACTGGCTGGTGGAGTATCCGTTTACAGAGGAGACGAAACACATGCAGCCGGAGGAATTTGTCCGGGAGGTCCTGGTAAACCGCATGAACGCCAGGGCCATTGTGGTGGGCACGGACTGCGGCTTCGGCTACCGCCGTTCCGGCAACGCCCAGGTGCTGACGGAGTTGTCGGGCAAGTACGGCTACCAGCTCTACGTGATCGAGAAGGAGAGGGACGACCGGCGGGACATCAGCAGCACCTACATAAGGGAGGAGCTGGAAAAGGGGAATGTGGAGAAGGCCAACGCGCTTTTGGGGGAACCCTACGCCATCCACGGGACCGTGGTTCACGGCCGCCACATGGGAGGCAGCGTTCTGGGATTTCCCACCGCCAACCTGATACCGCCGGAGATCAAGCTGCTGCCGCGGTTTGGGGTCTACGTGTCCCGGGTGCTGGTGGACCGCAGGTATTACCGCGGGGTCACCAATATCGGGCGCAAGCCCACCATCGACGGGGAGAATCCGGTGGGGGTGGAGACCTTCATATTCGACCTGGAGCAGAACATTTACGGTCATGTGATCGAGGTGCAGCTGCTGGCTTTTATCCGCCCGGAGCGGACCTTCGCCTCCCTGGGGGAGCTGAAGGAGCAGATCGGCAGGGATAAGGAGACGGCGGCTGAGTATTTTAAACAGCATAGGGATATGGCGAAAGCCGGGGCTGAGTAATCAGTTCCGGCTTTTGCGGTGCTTGTCTGTCTTTTGCGAAAAGATCATGGAAAACTGTAACATCTGATACAGAAAAAAATCGTTTTTTGGAGTATACTTCTAACTGAGAAATCCAGACGCTCAGGGTTTCAGGGTTTCACGCGAACAGTAGGACGCCAGCCGGTCGGGATCGCAGAGCTCAATCCACTTGCGGTGGGGGATAATGATGTTTTCATCGCGCAGGCGCGCAAGGCTTCTTGCGATATGGACTCTCGTGGTGGTGAGGATTTCTGCGATATTTTCCTGGGTCAGGTAAATGTCAGGGCCGCTCCCCTCGGGGCCGTTCTGGGAAAAAAGGTACAGCAGATTACACAGCTTGATGAAGGTGCTGTTGTATTCCTGATGCGCGCTCTCGTACAGCAGAAGATTGATGTAGGCTGCGTACCAGTTCAGCATACGGACGCTGAGTTCCCGGTTGTCGTAAAACATGTGGAGCATCTCCGCCTTGGTAAAGGAGAGAACTTCCATATCTGATAAGGCGGTGGTGACGATGGACTGCTCAATCTTAAATTCTACCTGGTGGCAGCCGGGAAATAAGGTGCCTTTGCTGTGCATGGACGAGATTTTGCGGAAACCGTCTTCATGTTCCAGGGAAGTAAGGGCAATACCGGAAATAATGTAGTATACATGGGTCAGCGGCTCGCCGGGCGCCCAAAGGTATTCGTGTTTGCGAAAACGCTTGCGGACATGGGGGTGGGAGAGGAAATATTCATAAAAGTCTGTGTAATCGTCAGCAAAATAATAACGTGGAATCAGCATAAAACGCCGCCGCCTTTCCTGAGAATATGTTCATCATAGCATAAAATCAGGGCTGCTGCAAATTGTGAGTTGCTGCCGGAGGGAGAAGGCGGGCGCTGCATCAAATCAAAAACGGGAGGAAACGGATATGAAACAGATTCTGATCATACAGGGCGGCGGACGCCCCAAGGGAAACACGGCTCAGCTGGTTGCCGCTTTTAAGCGCGGAGCGGAGGAAGCCGGCCATCAAGTGGAGGTGGTATCTCTGATAAAAAAGGAGGTAAAAGGCTGCCTGGGATGTAATGCCTGCCGGTACGGGAAGCCTTGTATCCAAAAAGACGATTTCAATGAGCTGGCGCCGAAAATAAAAGCGGCGGACCTGGTCGTATTCGCATCGCCCTTGTATTTCTGGACTTTGTCCTCCCGGATCAAGGCATTAATTGAGCGGTTTTATTGTATTGCGGAAAAAGATACGGACCCGCCCCTGGGCCGCTATGAACGGTATCCGGTCAAAGATTCCGCGCTGCTGGTTACGGCGGCCGACAATTTTTTCTGGACCTTTGAACAGGTGACCTCCTATTACCAATACGCGATTGTCAATTATATTGGATTCCATGACCGGGGAATGCTGCTTGCCGGAGGCTGCGGCGATACAAATGATGGGCCTCAGATTGACAAGACCCGTCATTTGCATGAGGCATATGAATTTGGAAGGAAGATTTTTGCCTCATAGGCGCCGGGCGGAGCGGAAATAAGACCACCCTACCCTGAAAGAAGCGGCGTATGAGGACAGCTTGCCGGCTAATATTTCTCCGGAATCCGAATATGAGCTGCATTATAAAACTTATATTTTTCTAATATATGCTTCCTCATACGCACTAAATAGTAACGGTAACAATCCTCTATGCTATCTGCAAAGGAACCTGCATCCCCTTCAATTAGTTGCTGAAGCGCCAGAATAACTTGTTTGTTGAGACGGAAAAGCGTATGTCTCCTGGATGGATAATAAGCAAAATGGTGCCCCCATTCGAGCAGACGTCCGGTTTCGGATAATATAATATAAAAAGGTTCCAACGTGGTATGTCTCAGGATGGCTTCAAAAATATCCGCCAGGTAAATAGAGTCGGAAGAAGTAAAACGATCTGCTAACCCATCCAGTTCTGCTTTTGTAAAATGTGGAGCGGCTGCGAAAGCCGCCGGACGGATGATCAGTACCATTAACTGTAGGGCATGAATGTAACGCAATGCCTTTTCCACATATCCGGAATTAAGAGCCAGCTGATGAAGTTTCGTGTGATCCGGCTCTATAACGATCGTGCCTTTCCCATTTAATTTCTTTACAAAACCTCTCTGTTCGAGTTCTGCCAAAGCCTTTCTGACTGTCGATAAAGAGACGTCATATTGACTGGCCAGCTGCTTTTCATGCGGAAGAAACATTCCGACGGAATATTCCCCAAGGCCAATTTTTAGATTCATATCGTCAATAATTTTTGAGTAATGATAATCCCGGCCGCGCATGGGATTCCATGAAAACTTCAATCCAGTTTGTTCAGGACATTTGGGAGTGGTATCCGACAGATAATTTAAGGTATCTTCGATGGAATCTGCAAGTTTTTGATACATGTTTGATAACTGATGGTACATTGTGAGCGGGTCATCGCCCTTTAATAGATCGATTATGGTATTGGTTGCAGCTGCAGACCCCTGTGAAACGTGCTCAAAGAAATAAGGGCAATCTTCTGCAAAAAATGTGAGCTTATTATAAAGGCCAAATGTAGAATAGAGTTCGCTCAACAGGGGATTACCACCGATTCTTAACAGATCATATCCTAATTTGGAAGGAGGGCGCCATCCGCCGGGTGTATGCCCCGAACGCAATACTTTCATAGCCTGTTTATAGTGGGGCATGAGCTCCACATCAACGCCCCGCAAAGCAAAAACCAGAAGTGGAGGCAGTATCAGGGCAAAGGTCTGATAGACCTGTAAAATCCCATCCTTTTGTTTTAAAATCTCGAAAACAGTATTTGTTGAATCGCATGTATCCTTTGTTGAGACAACGACCGGTGCAAGGCGGGGCTGAATATCGATCAGTCCTTCCTCACGCAATGCGTCAAAGACACGGTTGATCGTATATCTGCTCACATGAAATTGATCGCAGTACATCCTTGAAGAAGGCAGGGCATTTCCGGGAAGTATCTGGCCCTCCAGAATGGACTGCTTAATTTCGTTATATACAAATGTAAACTTTGTTTCCTGCGGTTTCATCACGCGCCTCCTGTCTGAATGGATTATATCATGCCGGACCAATTTTGTCAGTATGAAAGGGCTATACCTATTTGCACACCTTACCAATATTGGTGTTGCCGGTAGGTGGAGAGAACCTTTATAATGAAACTGTAAATTGTTAGGAAAGAGTTTCAGGGAGGATTGACATCAATGGGAAACAGTAAACAGAAGAATCCCACAACGCGTTTTTTGATATGCAGTTTCATTGGGCTTTTGATCTTCAGTATTATTATGTTCAGCCTGCTCGGAATCTATATGGGCCGAAAGAGTAAAAAGGCCGTTTACGAAATTGGGGAAATCTACATGTCCGGAATGAATGAGCAAATGTCCAGACACTTTGAAACGGTTATAAAATTGCGTTTTGATCAAGCCAGAGGCATTGTTTCCGTCGTCTCATCGGAAGATGGCGATAAAGGGAAGCTATATGAGGAACTTATTTACAGGGCGCAGGTCAGGGATTTTGACTATTTAGCGCTTTGCTCTGCCGGGGGAGATTTTCAGACACTTTATGGACAATCAATACAGCCGCTTAACCCGGAACCCTTTGTAGAGGCATTATTGCAAGGGGAACAAAGAGTGGCGGTGGGCGTTGATTCTGCCGGAAATGAAGTGGTATTGTTCGGCGCTTACGCCGCTTATCCGATGGATAATGGCAACAGGAGCACCGGCCTCATAGCCGCCGTCCCCCTGGAATATATTACGGATTTCCTTTCGTTAGAGGACGAAGAGCAGTTGATGTATTATCATATTATCCGGCCAAATGGCAGCTTTGTAATAAAAAACGCCAACACTGAGTTATGGTATTTCTTTGAACAATTACAAAAGCAGCTTAATTTGACAACAAAGGAAGAATCTGGGGAAAACCCGGTTGAAAAATTCGGCATTGCTCTAAAAAATCATGAAGAATACGCTACAACAGTTGAAGTAAATGGTGAAGAACGGCAAATTTATGGGATATCATTACCTTATTCGGAGTGGTATTTAGTATCGGTGATGCCTTATAGCAGATTGGACGGTATCATAAATAATCTGAGCAGCCAGCGTGTGCTCATGACATTGCTGTCCTGTGCTTCTGTTTTAATCATTCTGACATTGATTTTTCTCCGGTATTTCTCCATAACCCGCTCTCAGCTGCATGAATTGGAGAAAGCCCGGCAGACGGCTCTTGAAGCGAACAAGGCGAAAAGCGAATTTTTAGCAAATATGAGCCATGATATCCGCACGCCTATGAATGCGATCGTAGGCATGACCGCCATTGCCACAGCCCACATAGACGACCGGAAGCAGGTACAGAATTGCCTTAGAAAAATCACATTGTCAAGTAAACACCTGTTAGGGCTGATCAACGATGTTCTGGATCTGTCTAAGATTGAAAGTGGTAAATTAACATTAACAATCGAACAGATTTCATTAAAAGAGGTTATTGAAGGAATTGTCAGCATTATGCAGCCGCAGGTTCAGACAAAAAAGCAAAACTTTGACATACATGTTGAAAATATCTTAACAGAAAACGTGTGGTGCGACGGTGTGCGCTTGAACCAGATTTTGCTGAATCTCTTATCGAATGCAACGAAGTATACGCCGGAGGGCGGTTCGATCCAATTATCCCTCTCGGAAGATCAATCTCCGAAAGGGGAAAATCATGTCCGGATTTATATCAAGGTCAAAGATAATGGAATCGGCATGTCGCCGGATTTTCTGAAAAAAATATATGAATCCTACAGCCGTGCGGATGGGGCCAGAATACACAAAACCGAGGGCGCCGGTTTGGGAATGGCGATTACAAAGTACATTGTGGACGCAATGGAGGGAACCATTGATATACAAAGTGAGCCGGATAAAGGCACCGAGTTTTTTCTCATGTTTGATTTTGAAAAAGCGGCTGCAATGGAAATGGACCTGGTTCTTCCTTCCTGGAATATGCTGGTGGTCGATGATGACGAACTATTATGCAGGACAGCCGTGGACGCACTAAAATCCATCGGGATAAAAGCTGAATGGACATCAAGCGGAGAAACGGCAATAGAACTGGTAAACCGACACCACAAAAAGAGAACGGATTATCAAATCATCCTATTGGATTGGAAATTACCGGGCATGAACGGGATTCAGACAGCAAAGGAAATACGGCGCAATCTGGGAGATGACGTACCGATTTTGTTGATTTCCGCATATGACTGGAGTGAATTTGAAGCGGAGGCCCGGGAGGCGGGGATTAGTGGTTTTATTTCCAAACCGCTTTTTAAATCCACGCTGTATCACGCTTTGCGTCAGTATATGGACGTTGAAACGGAGCATGACCGGACATTGAACCAAACGATTGATTTATCCGGGCGCCGTATCCTGCTTGCGGAGGATAATGAGCTTAACTGGGAGGTCGCAAAAGAATTGTTGTCCGATCTGGGGGTGGAGATGGATTGGGCAGAGGACGGCCAAATGTGTCTGGATAAGTTCCAAAAATCCCCAAAGGGTTATTACGATGCGATTCTCATGGACATACGAATGCCGCATATGGGAGGGTATCAGGCGACAGAAGCGATTCGGGGACTGAATCATCCGGATGCCATATCCGTTCCAATTATAGCCATGAGTGCAGATACTTTTTCTGACGATATACAACATTGTTTGGCATGCGGTATGAATGCCCATATCGCAAAGCCGATTGACGTTGCGGAATTGACCCGCTTATTAAAAAGATATTTAATCGAAATTCAGCCCTGAAAGAAGGGAGCCGCAAAATCATCTGTTTTGATGACTCTGCGGCTCTCTTCTGCCGTGCTGATCCATTTTTATCAATTTTCTACGCTACTTTTAAGGCACCCTATTTGGATACATGATAGGAATCCAGCAGCTGGTTTTTCATGTGCCACAGCTCGTTGGAGAGGTCCACATGCACGGTGTGGGGGTTGATCAGACGCTTGGACTCGTCCCACAGGGTGTCCAGTTCTTTTTTGCAGTAAGCCTGGATGTCCATGACCTTGGGGGAGCGGTATACGCATTTCCCTTCCAGGAAAACCGGAACCATCAGTTCCCGCAGAGTGTAGGACCCGGGGGCCAGTTTTGTTTTCTTCCAGGTCTCGATGGGGTCGAACAGGAGTAAGGAGTTGCTGGAATCGTATTGTTCGCCCACCAGGCAGATCAGATCGGCGATGATTTTGCCCGTGTTTTTGTCGTAGATCCGCTGGATGGTTTTGTTGCCCGGGTTGGTGATTTTTTCCGCGTTCTCGGACAGCTTGATCTTGGGAATGAACTGGCTGCTGGCCTTGTCGTAGACGGCCGCAAGCTTGTACACGCCGCCGAAGGAGGGGCAGTCCTTGGAGGTGATCAGGTTGGTGCCGACGCCCCAGGAATTGATGGTCGCGCCCTGCATTTTCAGGCTGTTGATCAGCTCCTCGTCCAGGTCGTTGGAGGCGGAGATCACCGCGTCGGAGAAACCGGCCTCGTCCAGCATTTTTTTCGCTTTTTTGGACAGGTAGGCCAGGTCGCCGCTGTCCAGGCGGATTCCGTAGAAGGTCAGGGGAATTCCGGCCTCGCGCATCTCCTTAAATACCTTGATGGCGTTGGGCACGCCGGAGTTTAAGGTGTCGTAGGTGTCCACCAGCAGGATGCAGGCGCTGGGGTACAGCTTGGCGTAGGTGCGGAAGGCGGTCAGCTCGTCCGGGAAGCTCATGATCCAGCTGTGGGCGTGGGTGCCCTTCACCGGCACGTCGAACATTTTGCCGGTGAGCACGTTGGAGGTGCCGATACAGCCGGCGATCATGGCGGCTCTGGCGCCGTAGATTCCCGCGTCAGGTCCCTGGGCCCGGCGCAGGCCGAACTCCATGACGCCGTCGCCCTTGGCCGCGTAGACGATGCGCTCGGTCTTGGTGGCGATCAGGCTCTGGTGGTTGATGATGTTGAGCAGGGCCGTCTCCACCAGCTGTGCCTGCATGATGGGGGCGATGACCTTCACCAGGGGTTCCCTGGGGAATACGACGGTGCCCTCGGGGATCGCGTAGATATCGCCGGTAAAGCGGAACTCATGGAGATAGTCCAGAAAATCTTCCTCAAACATGTTCAGGCTGCGCAGATATTCGACCTCGTCGTCGGTAAAATGCAGGTTCTCAATGTACTCGATCACCTGTTCCAGCCCGGCGCAGATAGCGAAGCCGTTGCCGTGGGGATTGGTGCGGTAAAACATATCAAAGATCACCGTCTCGTTGGCGTCTTTTTCTTTAAAATACCCCTGCATCATGGTCAGCTCATACAGGTCGGTCAGTAGGGTTAAATTCCTTTGCTCCATGTTGTTTCCTCCTATGGCGCGGGCAGCCTGCTCCTGGCAGTAAAATTTTGGAGGTCCGCGCGGTTATTGTACAGTAGTATAGCATAAATTTTACAAAAGGCAAATGAATTGATAAAAAAATAACAATCAAGTGCGGGCGGCAAAGGGAGGAGGCCGGCATATCAAGAGGAAATAAATGGGGTTTTTGAGGGATTTACATGGCGTGGGGCGAGGAAATGGTGTAGAATAAGGGGAAGAGAGGAGGCGGGCGGAATGATATTGTACAGACCCGTGGGCAAGCGGGAATTGGAACTGATTGAGCAGAGCGGATACAGGGCGTTTCCGCCGCGTTTGCCGGAACAGCCGATTTTTTATCCAGTGTTGAATCAGCGTTATGCGGAGGAGATCGCCGGACGCTGGAACACCCGGGACGCCAGGTCCGGCTATCGTGGTTACGTGACCCGGTTTGAGGTGGAGGACCGGTACATTTCCCGGTTTGAGTCCCACATTGTGGGGGCTTCCTGGCATGAAGAATTCTGGATTCCGGCCGGGGACCTTGAGGAGTTCAACCGGCACATCCTGGGGCGGATCGAGGTGGTGAAGACCTTTGGGCCGGAGGAGGAAATGGAGGCGGACGGAGGTATGCTCCGGATGTCTTCTGACCACGCCGCCCATCTGCGGGAGGTGGTAGAGCGGGCGGGAAAGGCGGACCCCATGCGCAGGGTGTTTGGGGCGCAGAAACATCAGTACCGTTTGAATCCGGTGGTTTCCCGGGAGGAGGTTGAGCGGTTTGAAGCGCGGTATAACGTCAAGCTGCCCCCGGAGTATGTATTTTTTATAACCCAGGTCGGAAACGGCGGGGCAGGGCCTTACTATGGGTTGTATCCGCTGGAAAAGATGGCCGCGTATACGGAGTATCTGGAAGTGTATGACAAGGAGGATATGCAGGGGCTTCCGGCATTTATTGACCGGCGGATGACCAGGGAGGACTGGGCCGCGGCGATGGAGCGGGCGGAGGACGATACGGCCTACGACAAGGTGATGAAAGAGGTCTGCGCCGGTCTGCTGGTGATCGGAACCCAGGGATGCACCTACGACAATCTCCTGATGTGGAAAGGCAGCGAGCAGGGCAAGATCGTTTACATCGACTGGAATCTGGAGCCGGAGTACGGTCCGTTTTTGACCGGAATGTCTTTTCTGGACTGGTATGAGAGCTATTTCCAGGAAATCATCGCGGGCAACAGCGTTACCTCCTACGGCTACCGCAGCCTGAAATCCGAAGAGGAGCTGGCCGCGCTGTATCCGGCCGTGGAAACGTCCGAGGAGCGGCGGCAGATTCTGATGGGATTTTTCCGCTTTAACCGGGTGGAGCCGGGAACGGTGGAATTTCTCGCCGGACTGCGTGACCCGGAGCTTGACGGGCTGCGGACGGAGCTGCTATTCCGGTTCGATCCTGCCAGGGGCTTTCAGGTGTTCGAGGAGCTTTTGGGCGGGAGAAATCCCGCCGGGGCGGTGGACTGTGCCAGGCGGATGCCGGACGAGAATAAGGACCGGTATTATTCTCAGATGGCCGGACTTCTGGGAAGGCCGGAGGTGAGAGAAAAAAGCCGGCTGTTGTTTTTCCTCAATGACTGTAGTTGCCGCAGGGCAAAGGATTTGGCTGATTTTGCGGCTGATCCAAAAAATGATGAGGAGAGCCGGAAAACAGCGGTCTATGTGATGGGCTGCTGCCCTGACCGGATGGATTTTCTGCCGCTGTTTAAGGCGCTGATGCGGGGGGACTCCTACTGGCTGGCCCACACCGCCCTCCAGGCCGTGGCAAAAACGCCCTGCATGGAACTGCTTGAGACCTACGAGTGGATGTGGGATAAGTACAAGGGGGACAAGGTGATGCGCTCCAACCTGGTGATTGCCTTTAAAAATCTGGGGATTAACCGGGAATGAGCGGGGAGGCGGGATATTTGGCATGGAAATTGTGATGACGGAATTTCTGGATGTGGCGGCATTACAGCGGGAACTGGGTATGGAGGCCTGGACCATGGCGGACTGCTCGGTGGGGGCGGACGGTATGATTTACCTGCTCTTTTCCGCCTGTGTGCCGGAGCGGATCAACGGGATGTTTGTGGACACCCGGGCGAATACGGAATACCGGGGGCTGGGGATTGCGACGGACTGGCAGGATGGGACGATTCTGGGCTGGGAACAATATGACTTCGGCATGCACGAGATGAATTACCATTTTATACAGCCGGTTGGGGAGGACATTCTGCTGCTGGGAGCAAGGGCCAGACGCTACCGGGACGGGAGTGCGGACCAAAACGCCGTGATTGTGGACCGGTACGGCCGTAAGCTTCATAAAATGTGCTTGGGCGACGGCATTGAGTCCTGCGCCGTCACCCGGGACGGCCGGATTGTCACCAGCTATTTTGACGAGGGCGTATTCGGCAATTTCGGCTGGGACCAGCCGGTGGGAAGCTGCGGCCTGATCGTCTGGGACCGGGATGGAAACGCGGTCTGGAAAAACAGGGCTTACTCCATCTGTGACTGTTATGCCATGAATCTGGACGATCAGGAAAATCTATGGTTCTACTATTATGACGAGTTTAACCTGGTGCGGACGGATTTCAAGTCAAAGGACTGGGTTTTTAAGCCGCGCAGGGACGGGATAACGGCATTTCTGGTCACTGCCAGCGGCAGAGGTCTGTTGACCGACGGCGGCTACGGGAAACACGGACAATTCCATTACTATGAGTTCAGAGGAATGAATTTGGCGTACAAGGCTCCGGTGGATGTGGTGTTTGACGGAAAAACGTTGTCGTTCAACTGGCTGCATTTCCGGGGATCTAAAGCGGTGTTGGTGGACAACTGCGGCCGTCTGTTCTGCCGGGAGATCCTGTGAACCGGACAAGTCGTATATTAATTCGGACTATAAGGGGAGAAACGCGATGAAAAATTTCAACCGGGAATACACCGCATTTGCGCTCTGCGGCTTAAACTGCGGTCTCTGCCCGATGTATCACATGGAAAACCCCTGCCCCGGCTGCGGGGGCGGGGAGGGAAATCAGTCCTGCGCCATCGCCCGCTGCAGCCTGGAACACGGCGGACCGGCGCACTGTTCCCAGTGCGGGGAGTTTCCATGCGCCCGGTATGAGGGGCTGACCGGGTACGACTCCTTTCTGTCCCACCGGAATATGCTGCGGGACTTGAAACGGGCGGAAGAGATGGGATATCCAGCCTACCGGGCGGAGCTGGAGGAGAAGATGGAGATTCTGCGAAAGCTGCTGCTTCAGTACAACGACGGGCGGCGCAAGACATTTTTCTGCACCGCGGTCAATCTGCTGGAACTGGAGGACGCGCGTGCGGTGATGGAACAGATCGAGGCCGGGACCGGGCCGGAACAGGGGCTTAAGGAGCGGGCGGCCGCCGCGGCGGACTGCTTTCGAACGATGGCGGACAGCCGGGGGATTTCGCTGAAGCTGCGGAAAAAAACGAAAAAGGCGTAGACACACCCTGGTACAGAGGGATTTTGGCGGGGATACGGAAAGGATTTGATATGGCGATTGTGATGATTTTGCTGGTGGCCGTTATCGCGCTGCGGTACGTGAGCATTTTCTATTACTGCAGCGAGCTGAAAAAGGAGATAGCCAGCGCGAGGGAATCCTACAGGGGAACCGCTATTGCCCAGATTGCGGATGTGGAGGAGGAGCGCGTGGATCGCTCGACCACTTTTTATTGGCCTGTGTTCCGGTTCGAGGCGGAGGGCAGGACGTATCAGAAAACCAGCGCCATATTCAGCGATAAAAAGCACACGTACCAGACCGGGTGGTATTATGAAATCCGCTATGACTTAAACGACCCGGAGAAATTTATGCTGGCGGACGATGTGGAGGCCTACGACATGGCAGAGCGGGTGTCCCGGAGCTTTGTGATGGCCATCGTGGTGGGCGGCGGGCTGGCGCTTCTGGTGGCGGCGCTGCGGTAATTATTTTTAGGTCAGGAGGATGGAACATGGATGGGAAAGCGGTGAGGCCCTTTCAGGCAGGGGATTTGGATGCGGTGATGGAAATATGGCTGAGCGCCAATTTGCAGGCCCATTCCTTCATACCGGAGGAATATTGGCGGGAAAACGCCCGGGAGGTGCGCAGGCTGCTGCCGGAGGCGGCGGTTTATGTCCGGGAGGAGGACGGCGTTCCCGTGGGCTTTATCGGGCTGCAGGGAAATTACATCGCGGGACTGTTCGTCCGTCCGGACCGGCAGTCCTGCGGCATAGGCGGAGAGCTTCTGCGGTTCGTCAGGGAGCAGAACAGCTGCCTTTGCCTGAGCGTTTACAAGAAAAATGAACGGGCGCTGGACTTTTACCTGCGGCAGGGCTTCCGGATCAAAGCGTGGCGGACGGATGAAAATACCGGGGAACAGGAGGTGTCCATGTCGTGGCGGGGGGAGAGATGAGGGGCTGGAATGTGAAGGATTTAACAAAATCATCCGCGATTCCTTCATTTGATTTTGATCATCGCGTTAAGGTGAATTGTGAAAAAGTTCAGACGGTGGATGGTAAGAAATATTCAGTGTTGGCTAAAATATAAGCATTACGAGATGTAGCAACAGGAGGTGCGGTCCATGACGGCAGAAGAGATTTACGCCGGTGAATCCGATAATGTGGAATTTAAAGAAGGTATTCCAGCCAAAAGCGAAAAGTACATGAAAACCGTTGTGGCTTTTGCAAACGGCAAGGGTGGCAAGATAATCTTTGGCGTGGAGAATAATACATGGAAGATTACTGGTTTTGCAAAAGATGAAGTCTTCCAGAAGATGGATGCTATTACCAATGCTATCTTTGATAGTTGCGAGCCCAAAATCACACCCAGTATCGGTCTACACGAGGTGGAAGGTAAGATAATAATTGAGATGGAGATTCTGTCCGGTATGTCCCGCCCGTACTATATCAAAAGCCAGGGCATTTTGGATGGAACGTATATTCGGGTAAGTGGAACAACTCGCCATGCAGAGCGCTATCAGGTGCAGGAGTTGATCCTGGAGGGACAGAATCGGTATTATGACTGCGAACCTGCGGAAGGTTTGACTGCGACCGAGGAAGAGATTATAAAACTGTGCGCTGACATGAAAGCAGCGGCAATTCAGAATACTGTGACCAATGCAGAAAAAGCAAAGGTCCGGGACGTTACTAAAAATGTGCTGCTTTCGTGGGGGGTGTTAGCGGAAAAGGATGGAGTCATTGTTCCAACCAATGCATATGCGTTACTGACAGGGATGGCACCAATGCAGCCAGTTGTGCAGTGTGGAGTTTTCAAAGGCACAGACCGGGCTTATTTTGTGGATCGCCGTGAATTTGAAGGTTCTATTCAAGACCAAATGGAGGCCGCCTTCCAGTTTGTTTTAGAAAAGATCAATCGTGGTATGAAAATTCAAGGCATGTACCGTCAGGATGTGTATGAGTTGCCACTGGACAGTGTGCGGGAGTTGATCGCTAATTCCATTGCACACCGCAGCTACCTGGAACCGGGCAATATCCAAATTGCTCTGTTTGATGATCGGTTGGAAGTTACCTCCCCCGGTATGTTATTAAATGGCGTTTCTATAGCCAAGATGAAGGAAGGTTATTCTAAGATTCGAAACCGCGCCATTGCCAATGCGTTTTCTTACATGAAAATCATTGAAAAATGGGGCAGCGGTATCCCGCGTATTATTCGGGAATGCAAAGAATATGAACTCCCGGAACCGGAGTTTCTCGATTTCGACGGAGATTTCAGAGTGAATATGTTCCGGCGGACAGCGATTGGAACGAATGGTATCAGTGAGACTAAAAATGAGACTAATGATACCAAAGAGACGATTGCATTGAGTCTAATTCGTGAGAATCCGGCAATTACCCAAAAAGAAATAAAGGAAAAGATGGGAATCTCATTAGTTACGGTAAAGCGCCTGATGGCAAACCTACAGAAGAGCGGAAGAATCCGGAGAAAGGGATCCAGTCGAAGCGGCACGTGGCAGGTGGAGGAACCAAAGGATTAAGTGTGGCAGAGCTGAATCAGTATCAGATAATCGAAAACCTGAATGGGGAGTTTACGGATGAAGCCCGAAAGATCGTCTTTGGGTACGAAGATAAAACCGCCGGAAACCCCAACTAAACGGAGCGTTGATTGGCTTTTGTCCCATTGTCTGCTAAACTCTCAATCAGGAGGTAAATGAACATGGACTGTGTAAAAATCGGGAAGCTGATCCGCGCGCTGCGCAAGGACCAGGGGTTGACGCAAAGACAGCTGGCCGCGGCAATGAACATCAGTGAGCAGGCTGTCTCCAAGTGGGAGCGGGGATTGGGGTTCCCGGACGTGTCCTTACTTCCGGAATTATCGGAGGTCCTGGGCGTCAGTCCGGAGACAGTGCTCTCCGGGGAGATGGACGCCAACGATCTGGTAGGAGGAAATATGAAGAAACTGAAATTTTACGTCTGCCCCACCTGCGGAAACCTGATAACCGCCACGGCGGAGGCGGCCGTGTCCTGCTGCGGCAAAAAGCTGCGGCCCATGGAGCTTCAGAAGGCCGGGGCGGAGGAAAAGCTCAAGGTGGAGCTGATCGAGCAGGATTATTTTATCACCACGGACCACGAGATGACCAAGGATCATTACATCACCTTTGTGGCGCTTCTGACCGGGGACAGCCTGATGCTGCGCAAGCTGTATCCCGAGTGGAACCTGCAGACGCGCATTCCACGCTTCGGCCACGGGATGCTGGTGTGGAACTGCAGCAGGCACGGGCTGTTCTGGCAAGCGCTGTAAATCAGACCGTAAAAATCTAAAATGTGAAATGAGGGCGTTAAGACCGCGGAAGGCGGTTTTGACGCCCTCGTTGCGTTCCGGCGGTGGATACACGCTAAAGGCGGATGCCTGCGATTTCATGTATTTTCCGGAACTGGTTGATTTTACCAGCGTTATGTGATAAAATACATAACGATCGTTATTCTTAAAAAAGAATAACGATAAACAAATTAAATCTACAAAAAATGGAGGAGAAGCATGAGAAAAAATTTCAGGGTATTGGGAACCGTATTCGCGCTGGCGCTGGCCGTGACGGCAGGCTGCGCGGCGACGGGAGGAAACGCGCAGTCGTCCGTCACGTCTGAGACCCAGGCGGAAACGGCCGTCGAACCGGGGAACGAGACGGCCGCCGGGGGGCAGTCGGGGAGCGGGACCCAGACGGAGAGCGGAAATCAGGCGGGGAGCGGGACTCAGATGGGGAGCGGGACTCAGACGGAGAGCGGAAATCAGGCGGAGAGCGGAAATCAGACGGGGAGCGGGATTCATACAGAGAGCGTATCCCTGACGGAAAAACCGGTAAAGGATATGGCGGGGCGCGATATCCAGGTGCCGGATGTGGTGAAATCCGTGTACTCCACCAGCCCGGTGGGAACCAATTTCATGTACACGTTTGACGACAGGATGGTGGCCGGTCTCAACGTGGATCTCTCCGATGAGGAGAAACGCTTTACCACGGAATATTACCAGAATCTTCCAAATCTTGGCGGCTGGTACGGCAAGGGGAATGAGGGGAATATAGAGGAGATCATCAAGGCGGACCCGGACCTGGTTCTGGCCTCCGGAGTGGACCGGTCCAGCATCGACACTGCAGACCAGCTTCAGGAAAAGCTGGGGATCCCCGTGGTGCTGATCGACACGGATTTTGATTCCATGGCCGAGTCTTACCGCTTTGTGGGCCGGATCACCGGCAATGTGGAGCGGGGCGAGAAACTGGCCGCGTACACGGAGGAAACCATTCAAAGGGCCAGGGAGATCACCGCTTCCATCCCGGAGGACAAGCGTGTGACCGTGTATTACGCGGAGGAGGCCCTGGGGCTGAACACGGACCCATCCGGCTCTCCCCATTCCCGTCTGATCGACCTGTGCGGCGGAATCAACGTGGCGGACTGTGAGATTTCCCCGGGATACGGGAGGACCGAGGTGTCCATGGAGCAGGTGATCGCCTGGGATCCCCAGTTTATCATTGCCTGCGTGGACAACGGCTTTGCGGATTCCGGCAGCTACAGCGCGATTATGAACAATTCCCAGTGGGCCGTGATCCGGGCTGTGAAGGACGGCCACGTGTACGAGACGCCGACCGTGCCCCAGAACTGGTTCGACCGTCCGCCCAGCGTAAATACCATTATTGGGATCAAGTGGGTGCAGAACCTGCTGTACCCGGAATACACGGATTACGATATTAAGGAGGAGACAAAGGCGTTTTATTCCCTGTTTTACCACTATGATCTGAGCGACGGCGAGGTGGACAGCCTTCTGGCCCGCTCGTTGAGGGCGCAGTGATATGGCGGAGATTGGACGGGAACTTTTAGCGCTGCCATGGCGGGCGGTTTTGGAGCGCTATCCTTATGCGGAGGATTTTTTTCAGGCCAACGGGCTGGGCGGGCTGGATTTTCCATCCCCCTCCCTGGGCCGGGACATAGAGGCGCTGGATGAGGATATCCTGGACGACGTGGGGATCTCCAGGGAGGAGCTGGCAGAAAACTTTCTGCTGTTTATCGGGCGAATGGAGCGGCTGAAGCGCAAGAGCGCGTCCCTGGAAAGCCTGACCATTCTGGGAGGGCACAGAAAGGACGGGGAACCGGAGCGGCTGGATCTGACCATCCGCAGAGGGGAGGTGCTGGCTATCGTCGGCCCCACTGGCTCCGGAAAGAGCAGGCTGCTGGCGGATATCGAGTGCCTGGCCCAGGGGGACACCCAGACCGGGCGAACCGTGCTTGTGGACGGCCGTAAACCCACGCCGCAGGAGCGGTTTTCCATTGAAAACAAGCTGATCGCCCAGCTCTCCCAGAACATGAATTTTGTCATGGACCTGCCGGTGCTGGAATTTCTGAATATGCATGGAGAGAGCCGCATGATCTCCGGCATCGGGGAGGTGGCCGGGCGGATTTTCGAACATGCCAACGAGCTGGCGGGGGAACCATTTTCCCCGAAAACCCCGCTGACGCAGCTCAGCGGCGGCCAGTCCCGGGCGCTGATGATCGCGGACACGGCCATGCTCAGCACCTCGCCGGTGGTGCTGATCGACGAGATCGAGAACGCGGGGGTGGACCGCAAAAAGGCCCTGGAGCTGTTGGTTCAGGAGGGGAAAATCGTGTTGATGTCCACCCACGATCCCCTGCTGGCCCTCATGGGCGCCAAGCGCCTGGTGATTGAGAACGGCGGGGTGAAAACGGTGATCAGAACCAGTGAGCGGGAGCGGGAAAATCTGGCCGCGCTGGAGCGGATAGACCGGAAAATGCAGCGGCTGCGCAATCAGATCCGCCTGGGCGGGGCCATCGAGTATTCCGTGGCCGGATATTTTGCGGAAGGAGAAGAGAGATGAAGATAACAGGTACCACGCCGGTGAGCCGGATTTTAAGCGAGTACCCGGACAGTTTTGAGGTATTTTTGAGAAACGGGTTTCCATACCCGGACGGTCCGGCCATGATCCGGGAGATCGGGGAGGACACCATGCTTCAGACTGTGCTGCGGGTGCGGGAAATGAACCTGGAGCTGTTTTTGTACGATCTGGAAAACGCCATCTTGAAGGCGGAGCAGGAGCGGCGCTATGTGCTGGAAGATTTTAACCCCTGGGATCACCTGGATTTCTATGGAAATACCATCTGTCCCCTGAAATTTACCTTCAAGGACGCTCTGGAGGAGTTGGAGCGGGACCACGCCCGCAAGACCGGGACGATGCGGAAATGCTATGTCGAGGCTGGGAAAAATTCCAACGATACCTGCGACGAGCTGTGGTCCGATCCGGACCCGGAGCGTTTTCCGGCCATACTGTTCACCAAGGAGTTCAACCAGTATCTGGGCAGGGACTTTCGGGAGCGGATGGCGGACAAGGGGTATTTTACTGCGGATTTCTACCGGGACATCGAGATCAATCCCCAGTTTGTCAATGCGGGCCTGATGGACCCCCTGGGCCAGTATGGGGTCTACGCCGTGATGGCGGATGTGCTGCTGGTCGACCGGAACAAGCTGGGAGATTTGCCGGTTCCGCGGACCAGAAAGGACCTGCTGGACCCGCGCTACAGGGACCGCATCGTTTTGTTCGGAAAGGACCGGACAGAGATTTCCAACGCGACCTTCCTTTATATTTACAAGGAATTCGGGATGGACGGCATCCGCAGTCTGGCCCGGAATGTGAAGCACGCGCTCCACGGCGCCCAGATGTCCAGGATGGCCGGTTCCGCTAACACGGAGGGAGGGGCTGTCTATTTGGTATCCTGGTTTTTTGCAAAGACCTGCGTGAAGCCCAATGTGGAGATCGTCTGGCCCGAGGACGGCTGTATGACGCTGCCCATGTATCTGTTGGTGCGCAAGGACCGTCTGGAGGCGGTGCGGGATATTGTGGACTATATCGTGGGGGATGAGTTCGCCGCCGCCTGCTCCAGGGCGTATACCCCGGCAGCCAACGCTGCGGGCGGGGAGATACTGCCTCCCGGGGCGAAGCTTGCCTGGCTGGGCTGGGACTATATCCGCTCCCATGACCTGGAAGCCGTCGCGGGAGCCTGCAAGGATGTATTTTTTGCGGAGTGGGAGCGGACGCACAGAGAGGGGCGGATGTTCTTATGAGACTGATCACCGTATCCGGGCCGCCTTCCTCGGGAAAAACCTCGGTTGTGATCCGCGCGGTGGAGCAGATGGGCGGCGGGGAGAAGGTCATGGTGGTGAAGTTCGACTGCCTGTCCTCCACGGACCAGGAGCGTTACCAGCGGGCCGGAATCCGGGCGGTCACCGGGCTGTCCGGCAATCAATGCCCCGATCATTTTTATATCAGCAACGTGGAGGACTGCGCAAAGCGCGCCCAGGCGGAGGGCTTTGAATATCTGATTGTGGAGAGCGCCGGTCTCTGCAACCGCTGCGCTCCCCATCTGAAGGACTGTCTGGCCGTCTGTGTGATCGACAACCTGTCCGGGGTGAACACGCCCCACAAGATCGGGCCCATGCTGCGCTTTGCGGACGTGGTGGCGGTGACTAAGGGGGATATCGTGTCACAGGCGGAGCGGGAGGTATTTTCCTTCAAGGTGAAGCAGGCCAATTCCCGGGCCGGTATCCTGTTTGTGAACGGAATCACAGGCCAGGGCGCTTTTGACCTGGCCAGGGAGATGAAGCTGGGCCCGGAGCTGGGAATGGGGCTGGCGGGCAGACGCCTGCGGTTTACCATGCCCTCCGCCCTGTGCTCCTACTGTCTGGGGGAGACCCGGGTGGGCGAGGAGTATTTGAAGGGCAACTATAAAAAGATGAAGTGGGATTGAGGTATGGAACCGATGAGAGAGGAAATGGACGAGATGCTGGAGCGGGAGGGGAGCCGGGCGTGGATCAGGCTTCTGCTCTTATTCCTTCTGCTGGCGGTTGGGTTTATCATGTCCCTGGCGGTAGGGCGCTATTACATCCCGGTGTCGGAGATTCTCACCGCCTTTACCGGGGGACAGGTGCCGGATAAGACCGGACAGGTTTTGATGGTGGTCCGCCTGCCCCGGGTGCTGGCGGCCGTGCTGGTGGGAGGCGCCATGTCGGTGTCTGGAGCGGCGTATCAGGGGATGTTTAAAAATCCTTTGGTTTCGCCGGATATTCTGGGCTCCTCCGCGGGCGCCGGTTTTGGCGCCGCCCTGGCGATTTTGCTGTCCTTCGGCGTGGCGGGGACCAAGGGGGCGGCATTTTTCTTCGGCCTGTTCGCAGTGTTTATCACCTGGCTGATCAGCCGCCGGTTCGGAAAGGGGGACGACAGCCTGTTCCTGCTGATCCTGGGCGGGATCATCGTATCCAACTTGTTTCAATCCCTGATCTCGCTGGTGAAATACGCGGCGGACCCCACGGACAAGCTGCCGGCCATCACCTTCTGGCTCATGGGCAGCCTGTCCAAAGCGGTGATGAAGGACGTGCAGGTGATGCTTGTGCCCTTTGTGCTCTGCACGGCGGTGCTGGTGTTCTGCGCGGGACGCCTGAATATCCTGGCCCTTGGGGAGGAGGAAGCCAGGACGCTGGGGATCAATACGGGGCTTTTGCAGGTGGCGGTGATCGTCACGGCCACGGTTCTGACCGCTTTCTGCGTATCCCTCTGCGGTATGATCGGCTGGGTGGGGCTGGTGATTCCCCATCTGGCCCGGATGATGGTGGGGCCCAACTTTAAAGTGCTGCTGCCCGCCTCCCTGCTGTTGGGCAGCAGTTACCTGCTGATCATGGACGACCTGTGCCGCAGCGTGTTTGCGGTGGAGATTCCTCTGGGAATCATCACCTCCCTGGCCGGGCTCCCGTTTTTTCTCTATCTGCTGACCAGGCAGAACAAAGGGTGGTGATTTGGATGATTCGGACGGAAAAGCTCTGCTGCGGTTACGGCAGCAGGATGGTTCTGCAAAATGTCAGCCTCTCCATGGAGGCGGGGGAGCTGTGGTGCGTGCTGGGCGCCAACGGAGTGGGGAAAAGCACGCTGTTTAAAACGCTTCTGGGGCTTTTAAAGCCCATGGGCGGGACCGTGCTTGTGGACGGCAGGCCCGTGGAGCAGTGGAGCCGGGCGGAATTTGCGCGCCGGGTGTCCTATGTGCCTCAGGGGCACACGCCGCCGTTCCCGTTTAAGGTGTGGGAGGTGGCGGCCATGGGGCGGAATCCCTACCAGCGGGGCATAGGCCGCCTGTCGCGGGAGGACCGGCGAGTTGTGGCGGAAGCCCTGGAAATTTTGGGAATCGAACGGCTGGCCGGGGAAATTTACACCAGGATCAGCGGAGGGGAGCGTCAGCTGACGCTTCTGGCCCGGGCGATTGCCCAACAGACGCCGGTGATGTTTTTGGACGAGCCGGTGTCCAACCTGGATTTCGGCAACCACGCCCGGGTGCTCAGGCATGTGCGGGATTTGGCGGCTACGGGCAAGACCGTGGTCATGACCACCCACTGCCCGGACCACGCCTTTTTTCCGGAGAGCCGGGTGGTGCTGCTGGACCGCGGCGGCGTGATCTGCACGGGCCGGGGCACGGACGTGGTGACGGAGGAATTGATCCGCAGGATGTACGGCGTGGACAATCGGATCGTGGTGCTGAACCGCGGAGACGGCGAGGCGGAGCGGGTCTGTGTGGCCGATTGCTGAGTGCGGTTGGAAATGGATCGGAATGTGAAAGGAGAGAGACAGGATGGAGAAGATAGACTTTACGAACCCGGACTATGAATTCGACGATATAGCGGAGCAGGTATTTTATCCCATCTATGATGTGATCGCCCAGGACTTGCTGGAGGAGACGGGAATCGTCTCCGGGTCCATGCTGGACGTGGGCTGCGGGGGCGGCCATCTGGGTTTTGCGGTGATGGCTAAGTCGGATTTGACAGGGGCTTTTGTGGACATCAACGCCACGGCCGTAAGGCTGGCAGAGGAGAGGGCGAAACGGCTGGGAGTCCGGGAGCGCAGCCGGTTTTACCGGGCGGACGTGATCTCGCTGCCCTTTGAGGACCGGTCCTTTGACCTGGTGATCAGCCGCGGCTCCATGTTTTTCTGGGAGGACCAGGAGAGGGCGTTTTCAGAGATTTTGAGGGTTTTAAAGCCGGGCGGCAAGACCTACATCGGCGGCGGGCTGGGCAGGTCCTGGCAGCGCAAAGCCATTATGGAGCGGATGGACGAGCTGGGCCTGGTCTGCATGGGCCGTCAGAAGGACGCCTCAATGGCGCTTACGGACGGGGAATACCGGAGTCTGGCAGAACGGCTGGGGCACCCGCTGTCCATTGTGAACGACGGGGAGCGGGGGCATTGGCTGGTTTTTGAGGGGTGAGAGCGGGAAAATGCTTAGGGAGCAGGCATTTTAGAGAGCAAGCGGGCGGAGCCTGCGGTCAATGGATCGCTGGCTCCGCCCGTTTGCCGGTGCGCCCGGCGTTTTCTGTTTTAACGGAATGTGATGCAGACCGGACTCCCCGTATGCACGATATCCAGCGCAGGCAAGAGCTGCCCGGTCACGTTGTCAAAGGCAAAGGGCACGATGGTGTCGCTGTCCTCGTTGGCCACGTAGTACCTCCCGTCGGGCCCGAAGCAGCAAAAGCGGGGGGTTTTGCCCAGGCAGGGGTAGAAGCCTGTGGCGCGCAGGTATCCGGTCAGGGGATCGATGCGGTAGACCGACAGGATATCCGTGTACCGGTTGGACACCAGCACCCACTGGCCGGTGGGGTCCACCGAGACCTCGCTGGCGTCGGAGTAGCCGGTGACGGTCTCGGGCACCGTGGAGAGCTCCTGGAGCGCCTTCAGCCTGCCGGTTTCCTGGTCGAAGTCAAAGTATAGCACCTTGTTGCCCTTTTCCTCGCACATGTACACCCAGCGGTTGTTGGGGTGGACGGCGGCGTGGCGCGGCTCGTCCCAGGTGCGGGAGAGGAAGCGGTCCGCCTCGGCGAAGCTGCCGGTCTCCTGGTCGTACTTGAGGGCGCGCATCTGGCCGTATCCGTTGCCCCGGCCCTGGGCGCAGGCGAACAGATAGGTTCTGGTCTGATCCCAGAGGCACTGGTGGATGGTGGACACCTTGCCCTCCTCCTTGCCCTCGTAGGTGAAGGTGGAGACGACCCCGCCAAGGGAGCCGTCGGCGTTCCGGCGGATGGTGTAGAGCGTGCCGCCCTGAAGGGTTGCCACGATCACGTTCTGGTTGGCGGCGTCCACAGTGACGTCCACGGGATTTTTTCCGCCGATGTCGATGGTGTTTAAGTGCCGCAGGGTGCCGTCGGCCTGAATCTCATAGGAGGAGACCAGGGTCAGGTCGCCGTGGACGCTGTACAAATATTTCTGTTCCAGGTCCAGGCACTGGTAGCTGGGATTGTCCTCCACAAACAGGCACTGCTTTTCGTTCCAGCTGCCGTCCGGCTGTATTTCATAGACCACAAGTCCGTTGCCGCGGGCGTTGCGCGCTTTGGTGGTGCGGCAGCCTACATATGCGTATTTCATAGCATTTTCCTTTCTTTTACAAAATTGATTGGGTTCGTCGGATGGTTTGTCTTGCCGTCTGCGTTCATTATAAAGAACAATATACGGTCTGTAAAATTCATATTCCCATATGGCTGTATTAAAAAAATGGATGGCGGGGAGAACGGGAAACTGGCGGGGCGGGGAAACGTGATGGACAAGGTGCATAAAAAGGAATATGGGTTTTTGTGACATATGGATAGAGAACGGCCCAAAATGGCGGAAGGGGGGCATATATTGCCATATTGAAAAATGCATTTTACCGCAGCGCCATCTTCTGATAGGATAAATGCATGCACTGCAGGTTATGATGCAGCGCGAATACAGAGGGAGGAATTCATGATGAATATGGCGGTAGTATCATTGATTGCCCTGGCGGTGGCGATTGTGCTGGGGTTTGTGAAAAAGGTGAACGTGGGGATCGTGGCCATTGCCATGGCCTATCTGATCGGAATTGTGTACGGAATCGGGGCGGGGAAGATCACCGGCGGCTTCAGCTCATCCATGGCCATGACGATGATCGGAGTCATGTACCTGTTCGCCATTGTCAGCGGCAACGGCACCCTGGAGCTTCTGGCCAAAAAGATCACCGGACTGGCGGGAAACCGGAGATACCTGCTCTATGTGGCGGTCTACGCCATCGGGGCCATTCTCTCCGGCGTGGGGCCGGGCGCGATTCCCACGCTGGCCATCGTGCCGGTGCTGGCGATTCCGGTGGCGTTAAAGGCGGGAATCAACCCGATTCTGCTCTCCCTGATCGGGCAGATGGGAGCCCAGTGCGTGCGCATGTGCCCCATCACGCCGGAGGCCGTGGTGGTGGCCGGGTTGATGACAGAGCAGGGGCTGGACGGAAATACGCTCCCGGCCATGTGGAGCATGTGGGCCACAGAGCTGGTGATGATAGCCTGCGCGTTCATTTACTTTAAGGGCTGGAAATTTGACAAACCGCTGGCCACGGCGGCCGGGCAGGGCCTGGAGGAGAAATTTTCGGGCAGACAGATTTTGTCCCTGGCCGGGCTGGGCCTGATGATTCTCTGCGTGGTGGTGTTTGAGTTGAATGTTGGCCTGATCAGCCTGGTGATCGGCTGCGGGCTGATTCTGCTGGGCTGCGCGGATGAGAAAAAGGTGGTCCGGGATCTGCCCTGGAACACGATTCTCCTGGTGCTGGGCGTGGGCGTGCTGATGAATATTGTAAAACTGTCCGGCGGCGTGGATCTGCTGGCGGAGTCCATCACCAGGATCAGCAGCGAGCGCACGATCTCCCCTATGGTCTGCGGCGCGGCCGGCGTCATGTCGTTTTTTGCCTCCGGTCTTGGCGTGGTATTCCCCACGCTGATTCCCACAGTGGGTAAAATCGCGGCGGGTATGCCCGGAGTGGGCCCGGCGGAGCTGATGGCCAGCGTGGTAATCGGAGGGACGGTGGCCGGATTTACCCCCATCTCCACCGCGGGCGCTCTGATCCTGGCAGGCGTTTCCCAGTTTCCGGAGGTGGAGGAGACTTATTCCCAGAACAAGATGTTTGTGCAGCTGTTTGTATTTTCCATCATCTGTATGCTGATCGGAGTCGCAATGGCGGCGCTGGGCGTTTACCGGGTGATCTGCGGTTGACATCATTTTCCCCTGTTTGCTATAATCAATGAATAAGCCGGCATAGCCGGTGCGACGGCAAACATTCCTGGGGGTGTCACAGTGGACTCGAAACAGATTCAATATATCTTAAAAGTAGCTGAGTGTCAGAATATCACACGGGCGGCGGAACAGCTGTACGTGTCACAGCCTGCGCTCAGCCATTTTATTTCCAAGGCGGAGGAGGAGCTGGGGGCGAAGATTTTCAACCGGGGAACCACGCCCCTGACCCTGACACAGGCCGGGGAGCACTATGTAAAGACGGCCCGGATGATGATGGCGCTGGAGGAGAATTTAAGGCAGGAGATCGACGATCTGAACAACAGCCGGGACGGGGAGATCCGTCTTGGGCTTTCCGACATGCGGGCCACGTCCTTACTGCCCTTCGCCCTGCCCGAGTTTCGAAGGCTCTATCCCAACGTGACCATAAAAACCGTGGAATCCGGCAGCAGAACCGTGGAGGACAACGTGCGTAACGGTCTGGTGGACCTGGGGATCATTCCGCTCTACGACTACGGCCAGGACCTGTGCGCCAAAGTGCTCTACGACGAGGAGCTGCTGCTGGTGTCCTCGGAGGACCTTCCCTGCGAGCGGGGGAACGTGCGCCCATGGGTGGACATCGAGGAGGTGACGGGGCGGGATTTCGCCCTGCTCACAGGCGATAACCGGCTGCGCAGGGCGGTGGACGCCGTCTTTCTGGAGCACGGCGTGAAGCCGCGGACCGTGATGGAGTCCCGGAACAACATGACCGTCTACATGCTTGCAACCAGCGGCATGGCCCTGGCCATTGTGCCGGAGACCGTGGTGCGGATGATGAACCCGGTGCGAATCCCCAGAATCTATTCCATCGGGAAATCCGGCTTCCACTGGAACATCGGGGCCATCCGGCGGGAGGACGCGGTGCTCTCGGGCGCTCAGGAACAGCTGATCCGCCTGCTGCGGAACCGGTATCTATAAATCCAGGCTCAAAATCAAAAACTTTGTTAGTATTATACAAAAATAGTTAGAAAAGTCTGTGAGATTTTGAACATTGATTTTATGACCAAAGATTGCTATATTATTAACGTATCATTTGTTCTTTGAAAAATCGTAACAGTTCAGACAGCTCATCTTCTTGACCAAAAAAGACTGGTCAAGAAGCATCGGATGTCCATCCGATGTGAAAATTGACACAAAAACCCGCTTACAAGCGAGCTTGACGCGGCTTTCCGCGCCAATTTTCCCGCCGTCTGAACTGTTACGAAAAATCATATCTATATAGCTGTTTAAAACATAGCTGGGACCACGCGGCATACCGGCGGTATCATATATACCGCAAAGCGTATGAGGGTGCATCGTGGACACCCGTGCCGCCGGCAGTATACCAGTCATATAGTCTATGAAGCAAAGATTGTTTAGGAATTTACATCAGGAGGTTATCATGAAAGGAACCCTGTTAGTAAAGAACGTTAAGCATCTTGTGACATGTGACGCGAATGACAGACTGCTTGACGGGGTGGATGTGTTTGTCCGGGATGGAGTAATTGAGGCCATCGGGCATGTGGAAGAGACAGCGGAGGATGTGATTGACGCATCTCATATGGTGATGTATCCGGGTTTGATCAATACACACCATCATTTATATCAGACGTTCAGCCGCAATTTACCACAAGTACAGAACATGGAGCTGTTTCCATGGTTAAAAACTTTATATGAAATATGGAAGCGCGTGGATGAGGACGTGGTTTATTACAGTTCGCTCACCGGTATGGGCGAGCTGTTAAAAACCGGGTGCACCACCTGCCTGGATCACCATTACGTGTTCCCCAAAGGGGCAGGTGGCGACCTGATGGGCGCCCAGTTTGAGGCGGCCCGGGCCCTTGGCATGCGGTTTCACGCCACCAGGGGCAGTATGGACCTAAGCGTGAAGGACGGCGGGCTTCCGCCAGACAGCGTGGTTCAGACGGTGGACGAAATTCTCTGTGATTCGGAGCTGGCCGTGAAAAAATATCACGACGGCAGCCGGTATTCCATGGGGCAGGTGGCCCTGGCGCCCTGTTCCCCCTTCAGCGTGACCGGGGAGCTTCTGCGGGAGTCCGCGGTGCTGGCCAGGAAGCTGGGCGTGCGGCTCCACACCCACCTGGCGGAGACCAGGGATGAGGAGCAGTTCACCCTGTCCCACTTCGGGATGCGGCCTCTGGCGTACATGGAAAGTCTGGGATGGACCGGGCCGGACGTGTGGTACGCCCACGGAATCCATTTTAACGACCAGGAATTACAGCTTCTGGCGAGAACCCAGACCGGCGTGGCTCATTGCCCTGTTTCCAACATGAAGCTGGCTTCCGGCGTGGCGCTGATCCCGCGGATGCTGGAGCTGGACGTGCCGGTGGGACTGGCCGTGGACGGCTCCGCCAGCAACGACGGGTCGAACCTGCTGGAGGAAATGCGGGTGGCCTACCTGCTGCACCGGCTGAACTGGAGCAGAAAAGCGCCCTCGGGTTATGAGATTTTAAAGCTGGCCACCAGAGGCAGCGCCCGGATTCTCGGGAGAGACGAATTGGGCCAGATCAGCCCCGGCATGGCGGCGGACTTCTTCCTGGTGAACTTTGACCGCATCGAGATGGTGGGCGCGCAGTTCGATCCGGCCTCGGCCCTCTGCACGGTGGGCCTGAAGGGCAGCGTGGACTACACGGTGGTGAACGGACGGATTGTGGTTCGAGACGGAAGGCTGGTCAACGTGGACGAGGACCGGATTGTGGAGAAAGCCAACGCGGCTGTTGAAAACTATATAAACGGATAAGCATTTTCCCGGCCGGAAGCGCAGACGCGGCGGGAGATGCCGCCGCTCTGCTGCTGTGAAGCCGCCCGCCCGCAAGAGAACGCGGGGGCGCAGGCTCCGTCCGGGCTAAAGGCCAGCATAACAGAGAGGTGTGAACATAGATATGGAAAATCATAACAGATATGCAAAGGTAACGGAATTAAACGGAAGGCCCCGCCTGCTGGAGGCGCTCCCCCTGGCCATGCAGCACGTGGTGGCCATGATCGTGGGCTGCGTGACCCCGGCGATTATCCTGGCGGGAGTTACAGGCCTGGAGGCCTCCGAGCAGATCATCCTGATCCAGTCGGCGCTTCTGATCTCGGGCGTCGCCACCCTGCTCCAGCTGTTTCCGCTGGGACGGTTCTGCGGCTCGGGGCTCCCGGTGATTATGGGGGCCAGCTTCGCCTACATACCGCTTTTGATCTCCCTGGGAAGCAGGTTTGACCTGCCCACCATTTTCGGGGCTCAGCTGGTGGGCGGCCTGGCGGCCGTGGCGGTGGGGCTGTTCTACAAAAAGCTGACCAGGTTGTTTCCGCCCCTGGTCACGGGCACGGTGGTATTTACCATCGGTCTGTCCCTCTATCCCACAGCGGTAAACTACATGGCGGGCGGCGTAGGAGCCGAGGATTTCGGAAGCCCCAGGAACTGGCTGGTGGCCGTGGTCACCCTGGCAATCGTGCTGTTCTTCAACTATTTTACCAGGGGAATCTGTAAGCTGGCCTCTATACTCATGGGTATGATCTTCGGATATGCCCTGGCCCTTGTGATGGGCATGGTGTCCTTTGAAAATGTAAATGCGGCCGGCTGGTTCCAGTTCACCATGCCCATGCATTTCGGCATGAAATTCGAACTGACCTCCATCATTTCCATGCTCATCATGTACATCGTCAGCTCGGTGGAGGCCATCGGGGACTTCACCTCCACTGCGGGCGGTGGCCTGGACCGGGAGCCGGAGGAGCGGGAGATGTGCGGCGGAATCATCGGAAACGGAATCGCCAGCATCATCGGCGCGTTTATGGGCGGACTGCCCACCGCCACCTTCAGCCAGAACGTGGGCATCGTGATCATGACCAAGGTGGTGAACCGCTGCGTGCTGGGCCTGGCGGCCCTGATCATTCTGGCCGCAGGGTTCATCCCCAAGTTCGCCTCCCTGCTGACCACCATCCCCTCCAGCGTGCTGGGAGGAGCCACGGTTTCCGTGTTCGCCATGATTGCAATGACCGGAATCAAGCTGATCACAAAGGAGAAGCTGACGGCCAGAAATACCTCCGTGGTGGGCCTTGCGGTGGCCTTAGGCATCGGCGTGATCCAGGCAAACGGCTGCCTGGCGCTGTTCCCGGACTGGGCGCGGACGATTTTCGGGGAGTCCGCGGTTGTGATCGCCACGATTACCGCCGTGACCCTGAACCTGATTCTGCCGGAGGCGGAGGAGGAGCGGGAGGCCGGGGCGGCGAAAATCGCCCGGGCAAATGGCTGAACGGGCGCTTAGAAAATCCGGGGTTGACAAGCAGCGGCGATTTTAGTATCATGAATAAAATCATATGGTGTAAAGGCTATGACAAGAATTAGTAACATTTATGAAAATCTCAGAGAAGAGTTGGCCGGTGAAAAACTCTGATTGGATGAATGCGAATACGTCTTTGAGCCGTTATCTGAACTTTTAGTAGGAGAATCCGGGTTTGCCCGTTACAGCAACGAGTATTTTATATACTTGCAGAGGTTTTATTCGCGAGAATAAAATGAATGAAGGTGGTAACACGAGATGAAATTCGTCCTTTCTATATATTATAGAGAGGGCGTTTTTTTATTGAATGCAATGGTCCGCTGGCGTAGCCTGCGGGCGGTTGTATGAAATGATTGGGAGGAGAAAAGGATGGGAGAAAATAATTTTAGTGAAAAAGAGAAGGATATTGAGAATGCGATTAAAGTTATGCTCAAGGGGGTAGCAGAGCATACGGCGGTTTCAGAGATCCGCGCAAAGCTACAGAAGGCAGCAGACGAGGACCGGCCTTTGATCGTAAAGTTAGGACTTGACCCGTCCGCTCCCGATATTCATCTGGGGCATTCCGTGGTATTAAGAAAAATCCGCCAGCTACAGGATTTGGGACATAAAGCGGTGATTATCATTGGCGATTACACGGGAAGAATTGGAGACCCTACGGGGAAATCGAAAACCAGAAAGCAATTAACGGAGGAGGAAGTATTAATCAACGCGCAAACGTATCAGAATCAGATTTTTAAGATTATTGATCAAAACAAGACGGAAGTCCGGTATAACAGCGAATGGTTTGAGAAAATGAATTTTGCGGATATCCTTACGCTTGCATCGAAATGTACCGTGGCCAGAATGCTGGAACGGGACGACTTTCACAAAAGATACACGAATCACCTGCCGCTCTCAATTCACGAGTTTTTCTATCCGCTGATGCAGGCCTATGATTCGGTTGCCATTAAAGCAGATATCGAGCTGGGAGGCACTGATCAGACATTCAATATTCTGATGGGGAGATATATTCAAAAGGATTACGGTTTGGAATCGCAGCTCACTTTATTTATGCCGCTGCTGGAAGGCATTGATGGAATTGAAAAGATGAGCAAGAGTTTAGGAAATTATATCGGTATCGATGAAGCGCCCCATACAATTTATGAAAAGGTGATGAAGATACCGGACAATATGATCCTAAAATACTATAATTTATGCACGGATATACATCCTGATGAAGTGGGTGAGATCGCGAAGCGTTTGGAGAAGGGCGAGAATCCCCGCGATATAAAAATGGAGTTAGCTTACGAGATTACAAAGCTGTACTGTGGAGAGAACGGGGCCGCCGCGGCGCGGAGACGATTTATCGACGTATTCCAGAGGGATTTGATTCCGGAAGATATTGAAATCCTGCATATCGGAAATGAAGATAATCTGGAGGAAATGATCTTAGCCGCACTATTGGAAACCGGAAAATTCAAATCGAAAAGCGAAATCAGACGCCTGGCCAAACAGGGGGGTGTTAAATGGAACGGAGACCGGGTTGTTGAAATAAAGGATATCAATTTAAATGCCGGTGGTAACATTCTGAGGATTGGCAAGAAACATATCTTTAAGATTGAGGCGCCGTAATTTAGAATTTTATCTGAAATTGATGTGTTTTGTCCCGGGTTACAAAAGAAGTTATGCCATACCCGGTTGACATTTCCACACAGTGTTATTATAATATAGAGGTTAAATAAGGAAAAGCTGTGATGGAGACAGTAGGCCTGTGGGAACGTGACAGAGAGCCGGGGAGGGTGGAAACCCGGTACAAGTAGCGCAGAACTGAAGATCACTCCGGAGCTGTCCGGTTGAAGGGCCGCGGATTTGCCGCGCAGTAGGCCGGGACGCAATTCCTGCGTTAAAGGAACTCATATGATGGTATGCAGTAATAGGTGGTGAAACGAAGCGTTTTTAAGCTTTCGTCCTGTTCGGGGCGGAAGCTTTTTTGCTTTTTATCGAATTTTTTACATCCATCATAAAACAAACCCAGTATTATATTCTAAGAATGGAGGAAGAGGCAATGTATGACAAAGTCCCCACAGACCTTAAGTTTGTGGAACGGGAAAAAGAAGTGGAAATGTTCTGGGAAGCCAACCACATCTTTGAGAAGAGCATCAAAATGAGAGAGGGCTGCAAGCCCTATGTATTCTACGACGGGCCGCCAACGGCCAACGGCAAGCCCCACATCGGCCACGTGGAGACCCGCGTGATCAAGGACATGATCCCGCGCTACCGCGCCATGAAGGGCTACATGGTGCCCAGAAAGGCCGGATGGGACACTCACGGCCTTCCGGTGGAGCTGGAGGTGGAGAAGAAGCTGGGTCTGGACGGCAAGGAGCAGATCGAGCAGTACGGCCTGGAGCCCTTTATCCAGGAGTGCAAGAAGAGCGTCTGGAAGTACAAGGGCATGTGGGAGGATTTCTCCAACACCGTGGGCTTCTGGGCGGACATGGACGATCCCTACGTGACCTATGACAACAACTTTATCGAGTCCGAGTGGTGGGCTTTAAAGCAGATTTGGGACAAGGGCCTTCTGTACAAGGGCTTCAAGGTCGTTCCCTACTGCCCGCGCTGCGGCACCCCTCTGTCCTCCCACGAAGTGGCCCAGGGCTACAAGGACGTGAAGGAGCGCTCCGCCATCGCCCGTTTCAAGGTGAAGGGCGAGGACGCCTACATCCTGGCATGGACCACCACGCCCTGGACGCTGCCCAGCAACCTGGCGCTGTGCGTGAACCCCAACGAGGACTATGTGAAGGTGAAAACCGGGGACGGCTACACCTACTATCTGGCCCAGGCTCTGTCCGAAACCGTGCTGGGGGAGGACTTCGAGGTGCTGGAGACCTACAAGGGCAAGGATCTGGAGTTTAAGGAGTACGAGCCGCTGTTCGACTGCTCCGTGCCCTTCTGCGAGAAGCAGCACAAGAAGGCATACTACGTGGTGTGCGACACCTACGTGACTCTGACCGACGGTACGGGAATCGTTCACATCGCTCCCGCCTTCGGTGAGGACGACGCCAACGTGGGCCGCAAGTACGACCTGCCCTTCGTGCAGCTGGTGGACGCCAAGGGCGACATGGCCCCGGAGACCCCTTTTGCGGGCAAGTTCGTGAAGGACGCCGATCCCCTGGTGTTAAAGGATTTGAAGGAGCGGGGCCTGCTGTTCTCCGCGCCGGCCTTTGAGCACAGCTATCCCCACTGCTGGCGCTGCGGCACGCCGCTCATCTACTACGCCCGTGAGTCCTGGTTTATCAAGATGACCGCGGTGAAGGAGGATCTGATCCGCAACAACAATACCATCAACTGGGTTCCCGATTCCATCGGCAAGGGCCGTTTCGGCGACTGGCTGGAGAATATCCAGGACTGGGGCTTATCCAGAAACCGCTATTGGGGAACTCCCTTAAATATCTGGGAGTGCGAGTGCGGACATCAGCACTCCATCGGCAGCATCGAGGAGCTGAAGAGCATGTCCGGCAACTGCCCGGAGGAGATTGAGCTGCACCGCCCCTACATCGACGCCGTGACCATCACCTGCCCCCACTGCGGAAAGCAGATGAAGCGGGTGCCTGAGGTGATCGACTGCTGGTTCGACTCCGGCGCAATGCCCTTCGCCCAGCACCATTATCCCTTTGAGAACAAGGAGCTGTTCGAGTCACAGTTCCCGGCCCAGTTCATTTCCGAGGCCGTGGACCAGACCAGGGGCTGGTTCTACTCTCTGCTTGCCGAGTCCACCCTGCTGTTCAACAAGTCCCCCTACGAGAACGTGGTGGTTATGGGCCTGGTGCTGGACGAGAACGGGCAGAAGATGAGTAAGTCCAAGGGCAACGCGGTGGATCCCTTCGATACCTTGAAGGCCCACGGGGCCGACGCCATCCGCTGGTTCTTCTACACCTGCAGCGCCCCCTGGCTGCCCAAGCGCTACCAGGACAAGGCCGTGACCGAGGGACAGCGCAAGTTCATGGGTACTCTGTGGAACACCTACGCCTTCTGGGTGCTGTACGCCAATATCGACCGCTTCAACGCCATGGATTACACCCTGGAGTACGACAAGCTGGCCGTGATGGATAAATGGCTCCTGTCCAAGATGAATTCCATGGTAAAGACCGTGGATTCCAACCTGGACAACTACATGATCCCCGAGGCCGCCAGAGCCCTCCAGGAGTTCGTGGACGACATGAGCAACTGGTACGTGCGCAGAAGCCGCGACCGTTTCTGGGCCAAGGGTATGGAGCAGGATAAGATCAACGCCTATATGACGCTGTACACCGCCCTGGTGACCGTGGCCAAAGCCGCCGCTCCCATGATCCCCTTTATGACCGAGCAGATTTACCAGAATCTGGTAAGAAAGATCGATCCCTCCGCCCTGGAGAGCGTGCACCTGTGCGATTTCCCGGAGGTCAACGAGAGCTGGATCGACGCAAAGCTGGAGAGCGACATGGACGAGGTGCTTAAGACCGTGGTCATGGGCCGCGCCGCCAGAAATACCGCCAATATCAAGAACCGCCAGCCCATCGCGCAGATGTACGTGAAGGCCGACCACGAGCTGTCCCGCTTCTATGTGGAGATCATCGAGGACGAGCTGAACGTGAAGCAGGTGACCTTTACCGACGACGTGCGGGCGTTTACGTCCTATACCTTCAAGCCCCAGTTAAAGACTGTGGGGCCGAAATACGGCAAGCTGCTGGGCCGCATCCGTCAGACCCTGACGGAGATCGACGGAAGCGCTGCCATGGATGAGCTGAACGAGAAGGGCCAGCTGACCTTTGACTATGACGGCCAGGAGGTTGTGCTGACCAAGGACGACCTTTTGATCGACGTTGCCCAGAAGGACGGCTACGTGACCGAGGAGGACAACTATGTGACCGTGGTGCTGGACACCAACCTGACTCCGGAGCTGATCGAGGAGGGTTTTGTCCGCGAGCTGATCAGCAAGATCCAGACCATGCGCAAGGAAGCCGGCTTCGAGGTTATGGACCGCATCAACATTTTCCAGGACAACAACGACCACATCGCCGAGATCTTCAAGGCCCATGCGGACCAGATCAAGAGCGAGGTTATGGCCACGGATATTTTCCTGGGCCAGACCGGCGGATACGCCAAGGAGTGGAACATTAACGGGGAAAATGTCATGCTTGGTGTTGAAAAGACCGTGAAATAATGGTAGAATAGCTTGAGGCGGGGTGAACATAAGTGGCGTCACCCCGCTTTTAGATTGGTATTATTTGGAAATAATGGTGCCATCAAAACGTCCGCCCGAGGCGGACGGGGAATCAGGAGGATCGAACATGAACAAAGGCTTCGATAAAGCGACATTTAAACGCACTGTGTTGGACAATGTGAAAAACATGTTCCGCAGAACCATCGATGAAGCGACCCCTCAGCAGGTGTTTCAGGCAGTGGCCTATGCTGTTAAGGACGTGATCATCGACGAGTGGATCGCAACGCATAAGGAATACGAGAAAAAGGACGCAAAGACCGTTTACTACCTCTCCATGGAATTTCTCATGGGCCGCGCCCTGGGCAACAACATCATTAACATCTGCGCAAGGGAAGAGGTGAAGGAGGTTTTGGATGAGCTGGGCTTCGATCTGAACGTGATCGAGGACCAGGAGCCGGATGCGGCTCTGGGCAACGGCGGCCTGGGCCGTCTGGCGGCATGCTTTCTGGACTCCCTGGCAACCCTGGGATATCCGGCCTACGGCTGCGGCATCCGCTACCGCTACGGCATGTTCAAGCAGAAGATCGAGAACGGCTTTCAGGTGGAGGTTCCGGACGACTGGCTGAAGGACGGCAATCCCTTTGAGATCCGCCGCCCGGAGTACGCCACCGAGGTAAAGTTCGGCGGCTACGTGCGCATCGAGAATCGGGACGGCAGAAACCGCTTTATCCAGGAGGGCTACCAGTCCGTGATGGCGGTTCCCTACGACCTGCCGGTGATCGGCTACGGCAACAACGTGGTCAACACCCTGCGCATCTGGGACGCCCAGCCCATCAACACCTTCAACTTAGACTCCTTTGACCGGGGCGATTACCAGAAGGCGGTGGAGCAGGAGAACCTGGCAAAGACCATCGTGGAGGTGCTTTACCCCAACGACAACCACTACGCGGGCAAGGAGCTGCGCCTGAAGCAGCAGTATTTCTTCATCTCCGCCAGCGTGCAGCGCGCGGTCAAGAAATATAAGGAGAAACACGACGATATCCGCAAGTTCTACGACAAGGTGGTGTTCCAGCTCAACGACACCCACCCCACCGTGACCATTCCCGAGCTCATGCGCATCCTGCTGGATGAGGAGGGCCTGACCTGGGATGAGGCCTGGGAGGTGACCACCCGGACCTGCGCGTACACCAACCACACCATCATGTCCGAGGCCCTGGAGAAATGGCCCATCGAGCTGTTCTCCCGCCTGCTTCCGAGAATTTACCAGATCGTGGAGGAGATCAACCGCCGCTTCATCGAGCAGATCCAGTCTAAGTACCCGGGCAACTACGAGAAGGTCAAGAAGATGGCGATCATCTACGACGGCCAGGTGAAGATGGCGTACATGGCCATCGCGGCCAGCTTCTCCGTCAACGGCGTGGCAAGACTGCACACCGAGATCTTAAAGAACGAGGAGCTGAAGGATTTCTACCAGATGATGCCGGAGAAATTCAACAACAAGACCAACGGCATCACCCAGCGCCGCTTCCTGCTCCACGGCAATCCCCTGCTGGCGGATTGGGTGACGGATAAGATCGGCGACGAGTGGATTACCAACCTGCCCCACATTGAAAAGCTGGCGATCTACGCTTCCGATTACAAGTGCCAGCAGGAGTTCATGAACATCAAGTACCAGAACAAGATCCGCCTGGCCAAATACATCAAGGAGCACAACGGAGTGGACGTGGACCCGCGCTCCATTTTCGACGTACAGGTCAAGCGCCTGCACGAGTACAAGCGCCAGCTGATGAACATTCTCCACGTGATGTACCTGTACAATCAGCTGAAGGATAACCCGAATATGGATATGGTTCCCAGAACCTTCATCTTCGGAGCCAAGGCTGCGGCGGGTTACAAGCGCGCCAAGCTGACCATCAAGCTGATCAACTCCGTGGCGGATGTGATCAACAACGACAAGACGATTAACGGGCGGCTGAAGGTGGTGTTCATCGAGGACTACCGGGTAAGCAACGCGGAGCTGATCTTCGCGGCGGCGGACGTCAGCGAGCAGATTTCCACGGCCAGCAAGGAGTCATCCGGCACCAGCAACATGAAATTCTTGCTCTACGGCGCGCTGACCCTGGGCACTATGGACGGGGCCAATGTGGAGATCGTGGAGGAAGTGGGAGCGGACCGCGCGTTCATCTTCGGCATGTCCTCCGACGAGGTGATCCGCTATGAGAACAACGGCGGTTACAACCCCATGGAGATATTCAACAACGACCAGGACATCCGCCGGGTGCTGATGCAGCTGATCAACGGCTACTTCTCACCCCAGGATCCGGAGCTGTTCCGGGATATCTACAACTCCCTGTTAAACACCAAGAGCAGCGACCGGGCGGACACCTACTTTATTCTGAAGGATTTCCGGTCTTACGCCGAGGCCCACAAAAAGGTGGACCGGGCGTACCGCGACGAGGCCTGGTGGGCGGAGTCGGCCATCCTCAACGTGGCCCACTGCGGAAAGTTCACCTCCGACCGAACCATCGAGGAATATGTGAGAGATATCTGGCACCTGAGCAAGGTACAGGTTGAAATGTAAGTAAATGACAAGCTACAGGGGGCTGTGCCGCAGCGAGAACGGGCACAGCCCCTTGGAGTCGGTGCGGCAGGCCGCGGGCAGAATGCGGCCAGGACGCGAAAGGAGCTTCCCCATGAGACTGAAAGACAGAATACCGGGAGATTTCTATAAGCTGTTCGCCAGCAAATACAGGGACAATTACATATGCTTTTTGCTGGCCATTTACGAGGAGACCACCAGGCTTTACTCGGCGCTTTGCCTGACGGAGGCGGAGTGCCGGGCCGTGATCGACGAGTGCATGGAGGCCGAGGGCCTGATTCCCTCCGAGGACGAGGAGTTCGAGGAGGGGGACAGCCTGGTCTACAGCCCCGGCTCCACCCGCTTTCTGTACAATCTGGCCCAGTGGGGGTGGCTGAAGCGGGATTTCGACGAGCGGACCAACAGCTATTTTTACTCCTTTCCCGGCTACAGCCTGACCTACCTGGAGACCTTCCGCAAGCTGTGGAGCGAGGAGGAGGATTTGAGCCACGAGAGCATCCGCTCGGTCTACAGTCTGCTGCACACCTACCTGACGGACCGGGAGAAGGACGTGGAAATCCTGGGGGACGCTTTAAACGCCTCCAAGCGGCTTTTGCAGCTCCTGTCCAACATGCAGGACGGCATGCGCAGCTATTTTGACGAGCTGTCCAGGCAGAAGGATATCCGCGGCATCCAGGAGGTGCTGGTGGACGAGATCAACAACACGGACAGCCGCAAGTACGCTCTGCTCACCAGCACGGACAGCTTTTACCGCTACAAAGAGGCGGTGAAGGAGATCGTGCAGGAGATTCTGGAGGACAACGAGGCACGCAGGGAGCGGATGGAGCGGGAGTTAACCGCCCTGCAGCCGGAGAGCGCCCAGGCGCTGCGCTGCCGCAAGAACATCGACCGCAGCCGGGAGGCGGACTCCCTGGTCTACGAGACCCTGCGGGAGTTCGATTTCATCGAGGTGAAGTACAACCGGCTGATCGAGCAGAAGGCCGTGTTCGCCGCCCGGGCCAACGCCAGAATCCGTTATCTGCTGCGGGAGGGCGAGGAGGAGGACGACAATCTGATGGCCTTTATCGGCGTGCTGCGCCGCAGCCCGGACCAGGAGGAGATTCTGACGCAGCTGGGGGAGAGCTACGCTCTGACGGCCCTCAGCCGTGTGGTGGGGGAGAACAGCTTTTACGCCAGGCGGGATGAGAAGCGGGCCTTTGAACCGGCGCCGCCGGAGCTTCCCGTCACCCCGGACAGCAGCGATCTGACGGACTTTGTGGTGCGCCCGGAGTATACCCAGAAGGAGATCGACGCGTTTATCCGCAAAAACAGCCGCGGCGGGGCGTTTTCGGTCACGGAGGACACGGTTTCTGGCGTGGCGGACCTGGAAAAGCTGCTGTTTGTCTGGCGGGACGCGGCGGCCGGGGACGGCGGCATGAGGATCACCGGCACGGACAGCGAACCCATCCGCAAATTCGGCTGCAAATACACAAAATTCACCATGGAGAAGAGTGAGAACAGCGATGATTGAGTACGTGAACAGCTTAACGCCCCAGGAGGCGGAGGAACTGAAGAGAACCATCCGGGATTTGATGCGCCAGAGCTGCATCATTGAGACCAAGTACGACACGGACCGGGACTGTCTGAAGGACAATCCGCGCTACCGGGTCTGCATGCGGCACAGGGAATTTTTGACGGACTATTTCGACATTATGGGCTGCACCCTGGTGTTTGATCCCCAGGACCATTTTTTCCGCCTGTCCGGCGACGGGGTTGGGCTGGAAAAGTTCAGCGAGACCACCACGCTTTTTATTCTGCTGATGAAGCTGATCTACAAGGAAAAGATCATGGGGGAGGGGCTTAAGGCCACGGTGACCAACCTGGAGGAGGTGCGCCGTCACGGCGTGGACACGGGGATACTGAACCGGAAGCTGACGGACCGGGAGGTCTACGAGGCCGTCTCCGTGATGAAAACCCACCAGATGCTGGAAATCCCCTGCGCCATCGGCGATCTGGAGGATGACACGCCCATTTACCTGTACAACATGATCAACGTGTTCTGCCGGGGCGCGGCGGTGACGGAGCTGTACCAGAGGTATAAAAAGCGCGAGGAGGAGGCCGCGGACGGGCTGCTGCAGGAGCGGCTGAGGCTGGAGGAGCAGGGCGGGGAGGCCCGGAAAGCAGCGCCTGGCCTGGCCCGGGACGCTGAGGCCGCCCCAATCCAGGAAGCAGCGCCGGGCTGGACCCAGGAAGGAGATACCCAGGATGAAACCATGTAAGAAGATCATTACCCGCATGTGTATCAACAACTGGGGCGGAATCGGCCACCAGGTGATGGAGTTCAACGAGTACGTGAACCTGTTTTCCGGCATGAGCGGTTCAGGCAAGTCCACGGTTATGGATGCCGTCCAGGTGCTGCTCTACGGCAGCCTGTCCCAGAACTTCCTCAACAAAGCGGCTGACGAGAAGAACCGGCGTACCGTGATGACCTATCTGCGGGGCGCCCAGAAGGACGGCACCTCCAACCGCGGAAACCGGGATTTCTGCGCCAATCTGGTGATGGAGATACGGGACACCCAGGACGAGTCCTACCGCTGCATCGGCGTGGCCTTCGACGTGCGCTCCGGGGACCTGGACATCAACAAATACACTTTTTTCTCCCACGACGGCATGCTGGATGACTGCCTGTACCGCAATGAGGATGGGATTCCCCTGATGGTGAAGGAGATCGGCGATCTGGTAAAAAGGCACCAGAAGGACCCCAGGGGCCGTCTGCGGGGGGAGGACATCAACCGCACCTACCCCACCAACGACGCCTACCAGACCGCGCTGTACGACCAGATTTTCGGCTACATCGACGGCAAGCGCTTCATCACCATGGAGAAGAGCGCCGTAGCCCTGAAAATGTCCAACGGCGTGGGCCAGTTTATCAAGGATTACATGTTCCCCAAGAGCAGCAGCGAGGCCATCGAGAAGATCAGCCGCCAGCTGGGGGATTACACCGATATCCGGGACACGGTGCTGGATATGGAGAAGCGGATCGACCTGCTGGCCGCCGTGCGGGAGTCCGACGGCAGACTGACGGTGGCCAAGGCCGCCGTGCTCCAGAACGAGTACATTTTAAAGCGCCTGCGCCTGACGGCCATTGAGGAGGAGCTTGCGCGGCTGGAGGCAGAGCGGTCCGGCAAAACCCTGCTGCGGGCCTCCCTGGCCCAGAAGCGGGATCTGTTAAAGGCGGAGATGGACCGGATTCACGGGGAGCTGGTGGAGACCGAGTCCAGCTTAAAGGCCAGCGACTACGGGAAAATGAAGGAACAGCTGGCCCAGCTGGACGAGACGATCGTCCTGTTAAACCGCAACTGCGCCGCCTGGGACCGTTTCGTGGCCTCCCTGTCCAAATGGGAGGAAAATGAGGCTGTCTACGATCTGGTCAGCAACGCCGCGCTCCAGTCCATGGAAGATCTTCGGGACCGGAAGGCGGACGCGGATACCCTGGAGACCTTACGGACCGCCCTCAAGGAGACCATGGAGGAGATCAATGAGGCCCGGGACAACCTGGCGGATGAGCGCAGGGACTTAAACCGCGAGCTGAAGGAGAAACGGGACCGCCTGGCGGACTGGAAGAGCGGCCAGAAGTCCTACCGCAACCGGCCGGGCTTAAAGGAGGCCAGGCGGGAGCTGGAGCAGGCCCTGTACCGGGAAACCGGCTCTAAGGTGAGGGTCAGCATCCTGGCGGACACCTTCGACGTGCGGGACCCGGAGTGGAAGGATGCCGTGGAGGGGCGTCTGGGGCGGGTGAAATACAGCCTGATCACGCCCCCGGCATTTTCCCACACCGCGGCCGTGCTGTTTCGGGAGATGAAGCAATTCGAAAATGTGGACCTGCTCCACGTGGCCAATATCGTGAGGGACGGGCAGGAGGCCAGGGAAAACGCCCTCTACGAGGCGGTGGAGACCGATGTGGACTATGTGGACGCCTGCCTGCGGCATTTCCTGGGAAGGGTGATCAAATGCCGGACCGTGGAGAAGCTGGAGCAGGTGCGCGACGGTGTGACCGCGGACTGCTACTCCTACAGCAACTATACCCTGCGCCACCTGCTCAGCAAGGACTACCGGGACAACGCCTGCATCGGCAAGACCATCCCCAAGTCCCGCATCGACCAGCTGGAAGCGGAGGTGAGGGCCTTGGAGGAGACCGGACGGGAGCTGACCGGGCGGATCACGGCCCTGGAACAGGCCCGGAGCTACGAAAATCTGTCCCAGGAGAACGATTATTATCTGGACCTGGCCGGGGCTGAGAAGGAGCAAAAGAAGCACGAGCTCCGCCGGGAGAAGCTGGCACGGGAGATTTCGGAGCTGGAGCAGGGCGCCATGCGGGAGCTGCGGGAACGCCTGGAGGAGACGAAAAAGCGCTACGCCCTCAAGGAGGACGAGTACACCCGGGCCGGGAACGAGTTCGCGGCCGCGGAGCGGGAGCTGGGCACCATCGAGGCGGACCTGCGCAACCAGAAGGCCCAGCACGCGGAGGCGGAGTACGGCTTCACCCCCAACCGGGCCGAGGATGAACGGATCGCCAAGCGCCTGCAGGGCCGCAGCTTAAACGGCTACCGGGCGGAGGCGGCCCGGGCCCTGGAGTCCGCCAAGTCTGATGTGGAGAACTATACGGGGGAGCGCCAGGCGGCGCGGATGAAGTTCAACCTGGCCTACAGCGCCTGCGGCCTGACGGGCACCGAGGAGTCCAACAGGCCCTATGAGGATTTGTACGAGCGCTACAGCCGCCAGTATGTGGAGGAGTATAAGGAGGAGTTCGAGCGCAAATGCCGGGAGGTGTACCGCAGCCTGCGGGACAACGTGATCGCCACCATCCACGGGGACATCAAGGCCGCTTACCGACAGGTGCGGGAGGTCAACCGGGTGCTGGGCGCCACGGCATTTTCGGACAGCGTGTACAAGATCGGAATCACGCCCGCGTCCAACGAGAACAGCCAGTTCTATGAGATGCTCACCGCACCGGAGCTGGACAGCAAGGTGGTGAACGAGGACGACGTGGAGGGGCAGATCAGCTTCGGGGACGACGTGTTTGAGCGGAAGTATGAGCGGGAGATCAGCCTGCTGGTGGAGAAGTTCATCCCGGACCGCACCGGGGACGAGCGGGAATCCGCCAAAAAGCGGGCGGAGATGGAGAAGTTCGCGGACTACCGCAATTATCTGACCTTCAACATGTATGAGGTGACAATAGATGAGAGCGGCCAGGAGAAACGGATTCCCGTGGACGAGATGGCGGGAAATGACTCCGGCGGCGAGGGCCAGAACCCCAAGTACGTGGCGCTGTTTGCGGGTTTTGCCCTGCTGTTCGCCCACCAGAACCACCGGGACAGCCGGATCAAGATCGTGCTGCTGGACGAGGCGTTCTCCAAGATGGACAAGACCAGAAGTTCGGTGTGTTTAAATTACGCCAGAAAGCTGGGACTTCAGGTGATCATCTGCGTGCCGGACGAGCGCCTGATGACCCTGGTGAAAAATGTGGACTGCGTGTACGGCTTCCGCAGATACAAGAATCAGATTTCCATGCTGATGATCGACAAGGGAAGCTATCTGGATATGCTGGAGGGATCGGATGAGCAGGGAAACGAATCAGAGCCGGAGCAAGGAACGGACCGGGAAACGGAGCAAAGGCAGCAGCGGGAAAATGACGCTGTTGGAATGGATATTGAAACAGAATAACACCCCGGGCTGGCGGACCGGCGCCTCGTCCGGGGAGCGTCACCCACAGATCACCCAGGAGGCCATCGAGGCCGTGGGAAAGCGGGAGCTGCTGGAACAGGCGGCCGTCCTGGAGGGAAGTGGGCTGATCGCGGTGGACTGGCGTGAGATGAGAAACGATATCGCCAGAATCCACTACCGCCTGGAGGACGTGGGCCGGATGTATGAGCTGGCCGGGATTCCCGATCCAAGGGAGGTGCTGGCCAGGGCGGGGAGTCTGGTGAGGAAGTACCGGACGGATTTAGAGAATGAGGATTTCAAGCCCTTTTACGACAAGCTGCTGGAGCAGATCGGGAAAGGAAGTCTGCCGGAATACGTTGAGAACGAGGACTTTTTTCGGGCCCTCAACGCGGTTGCGGACAACCGGGAGAGCCTGTGGGAGACTCAGTTCAGCGCCCGGGTGTTCGGAAACGCCAAGTATTTTGGGAAGTATCTGCGGAAACCGGTTTTGCGCAAGCTCTGCCGCTACGGCTCCGCTGTGGAAGACGGCATGGAAGAGGACGAGGTGTTTGCCGAGTACGGAATCATGAGCTATTCCCAGCAGATGGAATGTAAGGGGCCGCTTCTGGTGGACACGCCGGACCGGGAGGGGAAGCGCCGCCTGGCCTCCGGGGAATCTTTTCCACTGGGGATGGTGCTCAACGCACGCACGCTGGCGGCGGCAAGCCCGGCGGGACTGCCCGGCGTCCGGCGCATTATCACCATTGAGAATAAAGCGAATTACGAGTCCATGGAGTACAGCGGAGATACCCTGTACATTTACTGCCATGGATTCTTTTCGCCCAAGGAGCGGCGTTTCCTGCGCAGCGCGGCAGAGCTTGCGGGGGCGGAGACGGAATTTCTACACTGGAGCGATATGGACTACGGCGGAATCCGCATTTTCCGGTTCATGAAGGAAAAGGTATTTGCGCAGGTGAAGCCGTTACACATGGACGCGGAGAGCTTTGAGCGCTGCCGTCTGGCCGGGGCGGGAATTCCGTTGGAGGAGGAGAAACGTAAGAAGCTTTTGGCCCTGGGCGTGCCGGAGCTGGAGGAGTTAAAAGCCTGTATTTTACGGTACGGGCTGGAAATTGAACAGGAAAATCTTTTGGAAGGAAGGCAGGAAACCCATGTATGACAAACTGACTCAGAGCGACATCGACAAGATGATGGAGGAGATCGAGCACCGGAAGCTGGTGGTGCGCAAGGAATGCCTGGAGGCGGTGAAGGAGGCCAGGGCTCACGGGGATTTGAGCGAAAACTTCGAGTACAAGGCGGCCAAGCAGGACAAGAACCGCAACGAGAGCCGCATCCGCTATCTGGAGCGCATGATCAAGACTGCGAAGATCATTTCCGACAAGTCCTCCTCGGACGAGGTGGGCCTCAATGACACTGTGGAGGTGTACATTCCCGAGGACGACGAGACAGAGCGCTACAAGATCGTCACCACGGTGCGGGGAAATTCCCTGAAGGGGCTGATCAGCATCGACTCCCCCCTGGGTAAGGCGCTTCTGGGCCACAAGGTGGGGGAGACGGTGTATGTGAAGGTGGACGAGCGCTTCGGCTACGAGGTGGAGATCCGCTCCATCGACACCACCACCGAGGGCGAGGAGGAGACGCTGCGAAGCTTTTGATCCCTGCCGAGATAGAGGGGACGTGATTTTCCGCGCAAACTTCAATAACATGACAGAAGGATGTCGTGTTTGACGTGGTATGATAGTGGAAAAAGGAGGGAATTACCGATGGCATTTGATTTCAAGAAAGAGTACAGGGAGTTTTATATGCCCGGGAATCAACCGGAGATTGTCACGGTGCCGCGGGCGGGCTACATTGCGGTCCGGGGAAGCGGGGATCCCAATCAGGAGGGCGGGGACTATCAGCGTGCGGTGGGCGTTCTGTACGCCGTGGCCTATACCATCAAGATGAGCTACAAGGGCGCCCGTCGGATCGAGGGCTTTTTCGAGTATGTGGTGCCGCCTCTGGAGGGATTCTGGTGGCAGGAGGGCACTTTGGGCGTGGATTATTCGGACAAGAGCCGCTTTAACTGGATTTCCGTGATCCGCCTGCCGGATTTCGTGAAGCGGGAGGACTTTGACTGGGCGGTTAAGGAGGCTTCCAGGAAGAAAAAGCTGGACTGTTCCATGGCGGAGTTCCTGACGGTTGACGAGGGGCTGTGCGTGCAGATCATGCACCTTGGATCCTACGACGACGAACCCGCGACCGTGGCCGCGCTGGATGCGTTTTTAGAGGAAAACGGGTATGAGAACGATTTCTCCGGAGACCGCCTGCACCACGAAATCTATCTGTCCGACCCGAGACGGTCCGCGCCGGAAAAGTGGAGGACGGTGATACGGCATCCGATCAAAAAGAGAGGTTAGGAGCGGTTGAGAAGTTCCAGCGGTTTTCAGAGGAACCCATTTTATAGCGGCCGTGATAATCGCCGGAAATCACATTCAGATACATATCGTCGTGTTCCTGGAAGTACAGCAGTACGCCGTTTTGCTCCAGCTCGTCAAAAGAATCAAAGTGTTTGACCGGCATGGAAAAGAGGCAGTCGTCTCCGTAGAAGCAGCGAAACTCCACATTAAGCTCCAGCGGGCCGTCGGGGGCCTCGGTCAGAGGATGGGAGAATACATCGTTTTCAGTGATTGTCGGGTCGAAGGAGATCTCCACCGGCCCGCTTTCCGGCCCTTCCAGCCAGATACGGATGTTCTCCGCCCAGAAGCAGCAGCCGTTGCTGGCCAGAATCACGGTGCCAGGGCGGCTGGCCTGGGGCAGGGGATCCGGCTTTCGTTCTCTGCCGGTCCATAGACAGAGGGCGATTCCAAGAATCAGTAAAATGGATAGAACTAGATGCTTTTTCTGTTTCATTGGATCACCATTCCTTTCCGGGAATTCACCCCACTTTGTAGCTGCAGTATCTTCCTACTGTAACGATATCGCCGCCATTACATTCGTAAGAAACTTCTCGTATAAACTGAAATCCCAATTTTTGAAGGACACGACCGGAAGCCCGATTTTCCGCAGCATATGCCGTGCTGATTTCAGTTATGTTCATTTCTTCGACGGCATATTTCATTGCGGTTCTCATGGCTTCGGTGGCATATCCGTTGCCCCAAAACTTTTTTCCAAGATTATAGGAAATATCCCAATGTCCTTCCTCTTCATTGAAAAAAATCAAACAAGTACCGATTATAACGGGTGTGCTTTTCAGAACAATTATCCATCTGTTCCACTTGCCGTTTTCCAAATTTCCAAGTTCAAATTCCACAAATTCTTTTGCGTCGTTTATGTCATTGCTTGCTTTCCACCACATATATCTGGATACATTTTCATCATTCATCCAACCGTTAAAAATGGCCTGCGTATCATCCGGATCAATCTCTCTTAGAATCAATCGGTCTGTTTCCAATGTTGGCGTTTTCATACGTTCCTCCGTCAATTTCTTTTTTTCTAAAGCCTGTCCACCACCTTATAGCATTCCTTTTTATCCGGCTTAGTCCGTGTTTTTTATGCTTTATCGGGAGGCTGTGGGCTTATTCATTTCGTTTCAGCCATTTTATATATTCACTTTGACTCCCATCCCAATGACAGTATATGCAGCGCCCATCTTTGAAAGCATGGGTACAATTCGGATAGCCGTACAAAACATGGGCACACTCCGGGCACAGTGCCATCATTTTTGAAGAAGATTTTAGAAATTTGCTTCCGCATTCATCACAAATGCAATATTCATCTTTATTCACGCTGTGCTCCTGCAAGTGCTGATTTGTCTGATACGCCTCATCCGTCTGCGGCGAACAAACATTTGACCGGTTTCTTCTCATTCTAATATTGCCGCATGGAAATGTCAAACAGCTTATTACCTGAAGAGAGCCGCGAAACGAATCTCTCTTCGCTTCGCGGCTCTCATTGTGAGGATTTGCTGTGATTTCATTGGCCGCTTCCGTCATCTCTCCAGGTTCTTCCCAGAGAATCCCAACGGCAGCAGCTCTGCCAGCGTAAACTCCTTCCAGGTCTTATCCCCCTTGCACAGCAGGACGAGGAAGCGGTCGGGATCGCAGAATTCCATCAATACCTGGCGGCAGACGCCGCAGGGAGGCGCAAAGTCCCTGGGCGGCTCTAAACCGGGGCCGCCTGCGATGGCGATGGCCTCAAAATCCAGAATGCCCTCGGAAACGGCCTTAAACACGGCGGTCCGTTCCGCGCAGTTGGTGGGGGTGTAGGAAGCGTTTTCGATGTTGCAGCCGGTGATGATCCGGCCGTCCTTTGCCAGAAGGGCGGCCCCGACCCGGAAACCGGAGTAGGGGACGTATGAAAATCTGCGGGCTTCCAGGGCTTTTTCCACTAAAATCTCTTTATCGCGCCCGGTCATACCTGTTCACCGTCCTGTCTGATCAAAATCCGGACCGCTTCCACCGCGGTTTTGATTGCGGATTCCGTGTCGTGCACAATGGGGTTCTCCAGACCGGCCTTGTCGCGCTCCTGGTTGCCCACCACCAGGAAGGTGGAACCGGCGCGGACGCGCAGGTAGGAGGCCACGATGAACAGGGCGGCGGACTCCATCTCCGACGCTTTGCAGCCGAGCCGCAGCCACGCCTCCCACTTGTTCATCAGCTCATAGCTCACCGGCTTTGTCTCCGGTTCGTGCTGTCCGTAAAATGCGTCCTTGCACTGGACAACTCCGGCGTGCCAGGAATAGCCGTTCTTTTTGGCCGCCTGGATCAGGGCGTTCGTCACTTCCAGATCCGCTACCGCCGGAAATTCGATGGGCGCGTACTCCTTGCTGGTGCCCTCCATACGGATGGCTCCGGTGGCGATCACAACGTCGCCGCCCTTCACTTCCATGTCCATGCCGCCGCAGGTGCCGATGCGCAGAAAGGTGTCCGCGCCGCAGCGGACCAGCTCCTCCATGGCGATGGAGGCGGAGGGACCGCCGATGCCTGTGGAGGTCACGCTGACCTTTACGCCGTCCAGATATCCGGTGTAGGTCACATACTCCCGGCTGTCCGCCACCAGCCTGGCGTCGTCAAAGTAGGCGGCGATTTTGGCGCAGCGCTTGGGGTCGCCCGGCATGATCACATAGCGGCCCACGTCTCCCTGTCTGATCTGCAAATGATACTGTAATCCGATATCTCCCGAATAATTCTGCATGGCTGTCTCTCCTTTTTGGTTTAAATGGTTGAATCACTGTAATTGTAGTTTCCGGCCCGCCCCGGCAAATCGCGCGGGCGGCCACATTTTGTTTAAATGCAGCGGGCCGCTGGCGCAGCCTGCGCACACTTGCTCTTATCTTGTATGGTAACATTGAACTTGTCTAAAATCAATTAGGAAATCTACACAGTATTTTACCGGGATATTTGTGCAAAATATTGAAATATAGGCGATGAGACACCAGAATAAACGGCTGAAACTGCCGGATAACGCGGCATAAAATTATACAAGTTGAGAATAATTTGAAAGACAAGTCTAAAAAATACACAGTTCCTGTCTTTTTTTGCCCTAAAACACTTGTATTTATCCCGCAGGTTGTATAAACTTAGACGTAGGTATGAGGAGGAGTGAATATGGCGTACGAGGCGAACAGGAAAAAGGAGACACGGTTGAAGCATGTGCGGGTTTACGATCAATTATACAGGCTGATTCAGGAGGGAGTGTTTCCCGCCGGAAGCCAGCTGCCCTCGGAGCCGGTGTTAGCCGGGCAGCTGTCGGTGAGCCGTATGACGCTGCGGCGGGCTCTGGCCTTACTCCAGGAGGATCATCTGGTCAAAAATATCCGAGGCAAGGGGAACTTTATCTGCGCGCCCTCCAGCTGCACGCCGCCCTTTGAGACGGGGAAGGCGCGCCATCCGATCTACAGCTGCTGCGCGCAGCCCTTCGGGGAGGTGGAGCTGGAATTTCGCATCGAGCCGCCCACGGAGGCCATCACCCAGAGCCTGGGGCAGAAGTCTGCGGCCGTGGTGATCGCGGACCGCTGGTACCGCCAGGGGGACACGGTGTCCGCTTACTCTCTGAGCTTTATTCCCATCGAGGTGATTGCCGGGCAGGGGCTGGACTTAAACCGGGAGCAGGAATTAAAAACGTTTCTGGAGACAGCGGTCTACAGCGGGGAATACGGCAGCGCCTGCGCCCTGACCTACACCACCACGGGGAATTTTACCGCCGTGAAATACGTGTTGTCCCACGATTCCGCCTTTATTCTGGTCCAGGAGACAATCTATGGCCGTGAGCGGCAGATTCTGGTGAGCAGCAAACACTATATCCCGGTGGAATTGTTTGAGGTCCATCTGGTGTCGGGGGAGGCGTAGGGCAAAGAGAGAAGAGCCGCGTCCGGGAGGGCCTGTTGTGCAAAACCGCCGCGTCCCCGGTTGCGGAACCGCTCCGCCGCCCCCGTTAAAAACCGCTTGCGCTTTCCTTCTTCCCGAACTATAATGGAGTAAAAAGTGTTGTAAGCGCTTACACAAACGGCCTCCGCCCAGCCTGCCCGCCGCGCACCAAATGGCAGCCTGGGATACCGTTTGGTGCGCGGCGAGGAGAATGCAGACGATGGCAGCCGTAAACATGACGGAGGGGAGTATCCCCCGGCATTTAATCAATTATTCCCTGCCCCTGATTGCGGGGAACCTGTTTCAGCTCACCTACAATGTGGTGGACTCCATCATTGCCGGCCGCTTTATCGGCAAGGAGGCCCTGGCGGCGGAAGGAACCGCCAACCCGGTGATGAGCATCGTGATCCTGGGGATTTCCGGTATCTGTATGGGCGCCTCTGTGCTGATGAGTGAATTTTTCGGGGCGGGAGAGTACGGGAAGCTAAAGCGGGAGATGTCCACCACGGTGATCTTCGGCTGCTATTTCTCCCTGGCCGTGGCCGTCCTGGGCGTGCTGCTGGCAAAGCCCCTGCTGGCCGCGCTGAACGTGCCGGAGGAACTGCTGGACATGGCGTCCACCTACCTGCGGATCATTTTTCTGGGCGCGCCCTTCACTTATTTCTATAACGCGGTGTCCTCGGCGTTAAAGAGCGTGGGGGACTCCCGGACGCCTTTAAAATTTCTGGCGTTTTCCGCAGTATTAAACGCGGTGCTGGACCTGATTTTCATCGGCTGGCTGGGTTTTGGCATCGTCTGCTCCGCCACCACCACGGTGATCGCCGAGGCGGCCTCGGCCCTTCTGTGCATCGGTTATGTTTACCGGAAGATTCCCATGCTGCAGCTGCGTTGGGGGGAATTCCGTATGGACGCCGGTCTGCTGCGCCAGACTCTGCGCTACGGCAGCGTGACCGCGCTGCAGCAGTCCTGCCAGCCCATCGGTAAGCTGTTGATCCAGGGAGCCATCAATCCCCTGGGCGTGGATATGATCGCCGCCTTCAACGCCGTAAACCGGGTGGACGACTACGCGTTTACGCCGGAGCAGAGCATCTCCCACGGCATCACCACCTTTGTGGCCCAGAACCGGGGCGCGAAGAAAACGGGCCGCATTCAGAAAGGCTTCGCCTGCGGGCTGCTCCTGGAGGCATGCTATTGGGTGTTCATTTTCACGGTGATCACGCTGGTGCGGGAGCCGGTGATGCGCCTGTTCGTCACCGAGGGCAACGAGGCGATTGTGGTCCTGGGCAGCAACTATCTGGCGCTGATGGCATTTTTCTACCTGTTTCCGGCCTTCACCAACGGAATCCAGGGATTTTTCCGGGGGATGGGAAATATGAGCATCACCCTGCTCGGCACCTTCACGCAGACCAGCATCCGGGTGATTTTCGTGTACCTTTTGACGCCGCGGATGGGGATGCAGGGCGCGGCCTGGGCCTGCGCGGTGGGGTGGAGCATGATGCTGCTCCTGGAGGTCCCCTACTACGTGTGGTTTATGCGCAGGCGGAGCGGGGAGGCGGAAAAACGGTGATATGACCTGCAAACCGCTAGATCGAGGAATCTTAAAAATTTGGAAACTGTTGCAAATGCCATAGTAAAAGCAACCGTATTATGATACAATAAGAAAACAAAACAGGTATTGCCTGCCACCCGCCAGACGGCCGGAGGCACGGTGAAATGGACCAACATTAGAAAATTCGAGGAGGTATGCAGATGTACGCAGAATTTGATGATACATTGGTGACGGGAGATGAGATGATCGATTCCCAGCACAGGGAGCTGATCGGCAAGATCAACGATCTTTTGAGAAGCTGTGAGGAGAACGCGAACCTGAGAGCTGCGGTGCAGATGTTGAACTATCTGGCGGATTACACGGAATTCCACTTTGGGGAAGAGGAAAAACTCCAGGAGAAGATCGGCTATCCGGGCATCGCAGAGCACAAGGCAAAGCACGAGGAGCTGCGCAAGACCGTGGAGGAGCTTCACGGAATGCTGGAGGACCAGGAAGGCCCCACGCCGGAATTTGTGGAGCAGGTCAATAAGAACGTGACCGAATGGCTCTACTACCACATAAAGACCTTTGACCGGTCAGTGGCGGAGTACAAATTTATGAGAGATAACGGAGACCGTCTGTGACGGGCGCTCTCCCCAAACGCAGGCAGCAGGACCGAAAGGCCCTGCTGTTTTACATTTCGTCCTCCGGAGACTCCCCTTCGCGGATCCGGGCGGCGGTTTGCGCATCCAGGAGACTTCGCAGCTCCTTTAGCAGCGGGTGGAAGGCAAAGTAAGACTTTCCATATTCCAAATTGAAGCCGTAATCGAAATCCGGCGGATTCTTCCCCTGATTGTGCTGCAAAATGGTCTCCGCCTTGTCCAGCGCCTTGACCAGCCGCGCCTCCGCTGTGGCGTTGCCGTTGTATTCCTGCCACAGCGCCAGAAGATCGTCCCTCTGGCCGTCCGGCAGCAGCGAGAGCACGCGCCGCACATCCCGCTCTTCATCCATATGTTTTTGAGTCTCGTCCGGGTGTGTGGCGGCGGAAATGTCGCCGATGTAGAGCTCGCCCAGGTCGTGGACCAGACACATCATCAGCGCCTTTTCCACATCCACGTGGAAGGACGGGGCCAGAAGTCCCACAAGCAGCGCCAGCCGCCAGGAGTGCTCGGCCGTGCTTTCCCGCCGCCCGTCCGAGGTCCAGGCCTCCCGGGTAACGGATTTCAGCCGCTCCGCCTGACGGATAAATGCAATCTGTTTTTCCAGTGTGTCCATCTCATTCTCCCTGTTCTGTCTCATTTGGCGCGCAGCTGCATGATAAACTGTTCCACCGCCTGTTCGATGGTCTGGCAGGGCAGACCGTTGTTTTTGATGCCGTTTTCTTCGATGGCGATCACATGGAAAACGTAGTTGTTCACCGGCACATAGTCCATCTCGATCAGCATGTTGGCCTCCAGATCCTGAAGCAGAACGGCCGTGGTCTGGGTGCTGTTGATATGGCTTTGGATTTCGGATAAATACTTCAGGCAGTCCGTCTCCCGCTCAAACGCCTCGGACAGTTCGCCCAGGCGTCTGTCCCGGTCGGCTGCCGTACATTTTGTATAATGCCACATAAGTCATTCCTCCAATTCTTCTGTGATGGGCAGGCGCTGCCCGCTTTGGGCCTGAACCTGCCGGGGTCGGGTGTTACATCCGCGCGGCCAGGTCAATCCGGCGGTGGATCGCTCCGGCCAAGTGCCGCAGCTCTTCCAGGTCGGATTTCTTGCAGGGGAACAGGACGTAACAGTCGCTTTCAAGGTCCAGGGCGGCGGCGCAGATTTCCCGGGCGCTCCATTTTCCGTCGAGGATACGGCACCACTGGGGGATATCCCCATCCTCGTCAAACCACTCCCGTTCCAGGGAAAGCCGGTTGGCGGCCATTCCGGCCAGCTTCCCCATAAAATGCAGGAAATCCCCCAGCTCATCCTTCCAATCGCGCTCGCACACCCAGCCGCGGCTCTCCAGAATATCCACCAGCCCCAGCCACTGGATCAGCTCCAAGTTGTCCGAGTCCTCGATTCCGCGCTCCTCATACCGGTCAATGTGAACTTCAAAATATCGTTTGGGGTCGGAAACACATTCCGCGGCCTCGCCCATGACCTCCTGGTCGCCGTCGGAGATCAGGCGGGCGATTTCCAGAATCGGCTGGCGGTACCGGGACTCCCCGCCCCCGGCCGGTTTCCGGGACTCCGCTTTCTCCAGCTTGCGGAACCGGTCTAAAAATCCCATGAAAGTTCCTCCGTTTCATTTCGCATTTCCTTAAGTATACCAGAAGCCCGGAAAAAAATACAGCACTGAATCCGCTGTCTGCGGTTTCAGTGCCGTAAGGGTTGCTGTTCACAGAAAACCCGAGGGCTGCGGCGCGAAACGGCGTTTTTTGCCGTTTCTGTGCATCGCGTAGCGCGTTACTGGGCACGGAGTGAACAGTAACCCGTAAGGGCCGGCGCCTTCATGCGGCGTCAGCGTGTGGATAAGCGGTTATTGGATCTGTTTCAGTACCTTTTCGCTGGCCCAGCCGGTGGCCGTGCGGCTGTCGTCCAGGTACAGCTCATACCACACGGAATCCATCTGCTGCCAGTTGCCGGTGCCCGTCAGCTGACGCCCCTGGGGGGCCTGGGCTACCACCTCATGGCCGGTGCCCGGGCCGGAGCGGATGTTGGCGGCGGAGGCGGTGATCTCAAACAGGGGCAGGGCGGCCTCCGTGCTTTCGGTCTCGGCCTTGGTTTCGGCAAAGGTGGCGGAGGTCTCCTTGGCCGCTGTTTTCCGCTCCGAATCCTGTTTCATTTCCCAAAGGATTTGGCGCAGCTTCCAGGACAGGCCGTCGGATAAGTCGCGGGCGTATAGGAACACGCCGGTGAACAGCACCGCGTTGATCAGGACCGCCAGAAACATGCGGGTGAGGGTGAAAATCCTGCGCCGCTCAAGGCGGTTTTTAAACTGCCGTTTGAACTGGTTTAGGATCATCCAGAAGGTGCGCTCGATGCCTTTCCAGTCAAATTCCTTGCGCAGCTTGGTGGCGGAATCCCACAGGCAGCAGACGCCCAGAATCACGGGCAGGACGATCACGGCCGCTATGAAAAACAGGGTGACCGCCATTTCAAGGGCGGCGGGCATCCCCATGCCGGCGCAGAGGAGGGCAGTAAACTCCCGGAGGCTGAACCGGGACCAGGACGGCAGCTCATAGCCCACGAACCGGAAGGTGGGCCGGGCCAGCCAGAGGACGGCCGGAACGGCGGCGGGTATTGCGATGTAGCGCAGGTTCCAGACGACTAACTTCACAAGCTCAAACACCCCAAAGGTCAGATAGACGGGCAGGTAAGCCAGGAAAAACAGCGGCATAAAGCACGGCGGCAGCGGCTCGGTCTTTTCACGGCCCAGAATCCGGTCCACCTTGTCAAGGAACTTCTGGCGTCCCTGTTTCCGCTCTGCGTCTTTCATCATTTTCCGGATTCCGTTGTCGTAGATGCCGAATTTGGAATACATGGGAAGAAAGTAGGAGAGGAGGAAATCGTACTGGTCCCGGAAGCCGTACTCCCGCTGGGCCACGCTGGCCAGATCGGCGATGGTGCGTTCCCTGGCCTCCACGATCTCATACATGTAGGGGGTGAGGTTCGGGAACTTGACTAACAGCTTAAACTCCTTGAAATTGTAAAATACATCGTTTTGATCCAGCAGTTCATCCAGCTTGTTGTACAGGTCCAGAACCGGCGTGTATTCCTGTCCGCCGTCCAGGCGCAGGCCGGAAGCCTTTTCGCGCCCCGCCTTCACCAAAGTGCGGAGGGACTCGATGTCCTTGCAATTTTCCAGATCCAGGAAGCGGTAAAGGCTTTCCGACACGCCGGGGAAATGCACGGCTGTGGTTCCAATGGCTGCGGCTTTTGTCAGGTAAGCCTGACATTTGCGGATTCCCAGCAGGGTGGAGCGGTCGAACTGGTCCGCAACCAGCGCGCTTTTCTTTTTCTTTTCGTCCCGCTCATCCTCACCGCCGTCCGCGCCGCGGGCGTCCAGCTTGGAAACCTTGAATTCGGTTTTGAGCATTTCCAGGATGGGCTGTCTGGATTTGCGCTGTTCCGGGAAATATTCGAAGAAGAAATCGATTTCCTGCCTGCGGATGCGCCGGGTTTTGCCCACGATGCCGAAGAATTCCCTGGCAAAGTCCAGGGAAGCGTCCCCGGTCCCGTCCCCGCTTTTCTGATAATAGGCGTACAGGACTTTGCGCAGGGCGGGGTCCCGCAGCACGGCCTCATACCGGTCCGCGGCTTCCAGATGTTTCCTGGCCTGTGCGGCCTTGTCCTCCCTGGGACTGTTTAAAAACTGGTTCCAGCTTTTGCGCTTTTTCGCAAAGGCCTGTTCCAGCTCCTGGTCCGTCACTTCGGGACCGCTGATTTTGTAAAGGGAAAACAGGTTGAGTGTTTCGATGTCAATCCCGTATTTCCGTTTGATTTGTTCTCTGATATCGGCCATTTTAACGCGTTACCTCCTCCCGGACTGTTTTGCCATGATTCCCAGCATACCGTTGAACAGGCTCATGGACAGCTCTCCCAGCAGATCGGACAAAAACATGACGGCGGCGCAGGCCAGCGCAATCAGCAAATAGGCGAGGGAGCCGATCAGGGAGGCGAAGAACGCCGCCAGGCCCAGGGACAGGACCCAGAGGCCGAGGGAGAGCAAAAGCAGAAGAATATTGGCCCCGTGAATCAGCTCGATCACCATGCTGGCCAGGATAAACACCGCCAGACAGATGAGAGCCGTGCAGATCAGGATCACGCCGTACCGGACCACGATATCCAGAAATGCCTCCACCAGGGTGGTGACGACTTTCAACACCATTCCGACGGTCAGGGCGGTTACCGCGGCCAGGCAGCAGATAAACACAAGCATACAGATCATTCCGGTTTCCTCCTTATTCCACGGTGGTCTCAGCGGTCCTACGCACCGCCGTGATCCGCTCGTCCTCCGTCATCTGGTTGGAGAGGTCGAAGGTGGTCTCCAGCTTGCTGTGGCGGCACAGCTCCTCGGCCATCACGTGCAGAATCCCGGAATTGTCCAGAGCCAGCATAACCGTGATTTCCGTCCCCTTGGGCACCCGCTCGTTGAAGCGCATGTGGATCGTGGTGATGGGTTCGCGGTCCCCCAGGGGAAGGGTGGGCTCCATGCTTCTGGTCTCAAAGATGGGAAGCTCCGCTCCGGTCTGATTGTTCTGGCCGGTCCAGAAGGATCGGGTGGTGGTGGCGGGCAGCTTGTCGTTGCTCATAAGCATGTTGCAGATGACCAGATCGTCGTCCTCGTTGTAGGCGCTGATGCCGTAGGTGCGGGAGAGCACGTTTGTGATGTTCATTTTTATGGCCCCGTATCCGGAGGTGGAGAGAGCGAATTTTTTGTCCAGGGCGCCGCCGGTCTTTAAATTCTCCTCGGTCAGCTCTTTTACGGTTTTACCGGTTTTCTGGGATTCCTCCAGCAGAAAATCGCTGTATTGTTTTTCGTTGCGGGCGTAGATGGCGGCTCCTTTGGCCACGGCCTCGTCGGGGTCCTGGAGCACCGGGGTAATGTGATAGTCCGCCTCGATCATTTTCGCCACCTGGGGCATCCGCGAGGAGCCGCCCACCAGCAGGATCTTGTCGATTTTCTCCTGGGGGCAGCCCTTCTGGGCGGCGTTTTTTAACACCTCGTCCAGCAGGTTTTTGGTCCGGCTGAGCAGGTCGTGGGTCAGTTCCTCATAGCGCTCGCGGGTCAGCTCCTCGCGGAAGCGCCCGCCGCTGCCGTTGACGGAAATGTTCACCTTTTCCCGGGCGGTCAGGGATTTTTTCCAGGTCTCCACATCCACGTACAGGGCGGCCACGGCGTCCGGGTCCTCGGACAAGTCCTCGCCGTTTTCCTCCTCATAGCGCTCCGTCACATAATCCATCAGCGTCTCATCCCAGTCCTTGCCCCCCAGGGTGTCGTCGCCTCCGGTGCAGACCACGGAAATATCGCTGCCGTTTATGTCCATCACCGTGATGTCAAAGGTGCCGCCGCCTAAGTCGTATACCAGCACGGTCTCATGTTTGGCGCTGCCCGCCGCGCCGTAGCTGATGGCTGCGGCCGTGGGTTCGTTGATGATGTTGAGCACGTTTAAGCCCGCCAGCTCCCCGGCGGTCTTGGTGGCCTGGCGCTCGTTCATGCCGAAGTAGGCGGGGCAGGTGATCACCACGTCCCGGACCTCCTGACCCTCTAAGATCACGCCGGTCTGGATCAGCTCGTCGTTGGCGTCCTTTACCAGCTTTTTTAAGATGTAAGCGGAGATTTCCGGAGCGCTGTAGGTGATCCCGGCCAGCGTGACCTTGTCGTTCTCCTTGCCCATTTTGCGCTTGATGAACTGGACGGTCCGGTCCGGGTCCACCTCGATGGAGCGCTTGGCCTCCATGCCCACCACCACGTTGTCTGCGGATTCCACCATGACCACGGAGGGGGTGGTGTGGTCCCCGTCGCTGTTCTTTAAGACCACCGGTTTGCCGTACTCGTCCATGTAGGCGATGCAGGAATAAGTGGTTCCAAGGTCAATTCCAAAAACGTAATTCATCATCATATTCTCCCTTCAATCTCTGGTTATCGGTCGTAATTTATCGGTTGTAATTCATCGGTTGCATTCCGGCTGCGTTCCGGCCGTGCACCGACGGGGCTGCGGAAGGCGCCGGAGTATGCGGTCCATGCGGGACCGCTGGTTTCAGCTCGTATCATGAGGGCGGTCCGCATCCGCCGGTTACTGGAAACGGTACACGGTCACGTGCTCGGGGATCAGCACCTTATCCCCCTTGGCGTAACCCGGGGCCAGGCTGGCCTTGACCCTGCGGTCCAGTTCGGGGCTGTCTGCGGATACCACGTTCATGACCCGGTGCCGCCCGCCGTCAAAGGGCTGGCCCGGCTGGGTGGTAAAGGGTTCGATGTTCTGGCGTTCCAGCAGGTCCAGAATGTCCTCGTCCAGGTAGGTGAATTCTTCCCGCAGCTTTTCGGCGTCAAGTTCAGCCCACTGCGGGGAGCTTTGGCGCTTCAGCAGCCGGCCCCGCAGCCCGATCAACTCCTTCATCGCCTGTTCCACCAGGCGGGCTGGCTGGTCTTGTTTGTAAGTCTCCAGCTCCTGGTGTAGGCGGTCGATCAGCTGGTCCTTCCGCTTAAGTTGGTTTTCGATGAGCTGCGCGGTCATCTGGCACTGCTCCCGGGTGTTTAAGAGGATTTCGTTCAGGCTTAAAAGCTCCTCCTGGGTGAGGTCGTCCGGGATTAAATTCATCTCGTTTTGGTTGGTCATATGAAACTCTCCTTTCAGGTCCTTTTTTTGATTTCTGATTACAAGACGAATGGACGGGGCGTCCGGTTTTAAAATCATTTTATTTTTTCGATTTTTTATTTTTCTTGTTTATTATACTCGGATATCCATACATATTCAACGGAAATTTTCTAGTTTTCGGTTCCGGCGGTATAGGCGGTTGGGAAAACCGTCAATTTGTCTGACGCAGGTGGGACATCTCTGAAAAAATTATAAATAATTTCTAAAATGAGTCTTGACAAGATTGGATGATTATAATATTATATTGTTATAACAATTAAAGATCAGACAAAGGGGGAAATCATCATCAGACAGATTGTGTTAGTCAGCCATGGAACCATGGCGGAAGGGATGCGCCGGGCGGCGGAAATGGTGTTCGGAAGCCTGCCGGATGTCCGCCACGTGTGCTTGTCCGAGGACAAGGGAATCGCCCAGTTTGAGGCGGAGCTGTCCGCGGTGTTTGAGGAGCTTCCCGGCGGTGAGCCGGTGGCCGTGCTCTGCGACGTAAACGGAGGATCGCCTTACAACACGTCCCTGCGGCTTCTGGAGCAGATGGGACGCCTTGAGACGGCCAGCGTGGTGTCGGGTATGAATCTGCCTCTTCTGCTGGTACTCCTGATGGCGGAGGACAGCGGGCGGGAGACTGTAAAGGCGGCTATCGACGGGGCCAGGGACAGCATTCAGATGTTTGAGCCCAGGCAGGAAGACGAAGACGAGGAATTGTAGGAAGGGGGATTTTTATGGCAATCAGTTTTATCAGAGTGGATGACCGGATTATCCACGGGCAGATCATCATCCGCTGGTCCACGGAGTATCCGTGTGACGGAATCATCGCCGTGGACGACAAGGCGGCCTCCAGCGAGGTGATCCGCAACGCGCTTCTGGCGGCGTCCACCAAGAAAACCTTTATCTGGACCAGGGAGAAATTCAAGGCCAAGATGGAGGAAGCTGCGGCCAGCAGCAAGAATTACTTCGTTATCACCAAGACCCCGGAAACCATGGCAGAGCTTTTGGTGGACTGGGGCATGAAGGTCAACACAAAGACCCTGAACATCGGTCCCCAGAGCGCCAAGAAGGACACGGTCCGGGTCAGCAAGAACGCGGATATCACCAAGGAAGATATCGCGGCCTACGAGAAGATCCACAGCGCTGGCTACCAGATCGAATTCCAGCTGGTGCCGGACTTTTCCAAGGTCCGCTGGAGCGATGTGAGAGAAAAACTTATCTAACGAACGATATAGGGGGAAATTCTTATGCAGATTAATCTGTTTCAAGCCATTATGATTGGCATTTTATCGTATCTCGGTTCTCTGTCCTGTCCGTGGGTTCTGGGAACCACGGGCGGCTGGTACGTCCTGTCCAGACCGTTAGTCTCCGGTTTTCTCATCGGTCTGATCATGGGAGACGTCCAGACCGGTATCATCGTAGGCGTAGCCGTGCAGGTGGTCTACATCGCCCTGGTCACTCCGGGCGGCCAGATGCCCCAGGACTTAAATGCGGCGGCATACATAGGCGTGGGCCTTGGCGTTATGGCGGTAAAGGCCAGCGCCAGCGTGGAATCGGCGGTTGCCATCGCCACGGCGGTGGGCGCCATCGGTACCATTTTCCACAACTTCATGATGATGACCAACTCCTTCTGGAACGCCAGAGCCATCAAGGCCGCGGAGCAGGGCGATTACAAGGGGCTTGCGTTTAACCACTGGGTGGGTCCCCAGCTGCTCCAGTTCTGCTACCGGGTGATTCCCACTGTGGCCGTCCTCTACCTTGGACAGAATCTGGCTACGGATATCATCGCAATGTTCCCCGTGGACTCCTTTGTGATGAGGGCGCTGACCGCTTTGGGCGGTATGCTTCCCGCGGTTGGAGTTGCCATTCTGTTAAAGCAGGTTACCAAGAAGAACATCGAGATCGTGCGGTTCCTGTTCGGCTTTGCCCTGGTCGCAGCTCTGGGCATCAACATGATTACCATCGCAATCTTCGGCGCGTTCTTTGCGTACAGCTATTTCTTATATATGAAAAAAGACGGGGCAGCGGTTGCTGTAGCGGATGATATGGAGGAGGAACTGTAGGATGAAAAAGTTAAGCAAAAGTACTCTGAGAAAATGTTGGCTGCGGTGGATGTGCGGAAACCTGTGCTCCATGTCCTTCCAGTGGCTGGAATCCCTTGCCTTTGCCGATTCCATGGCCCCGGCGATCAAGGAACTTTACGGCGGAGATAAGGAAAAGGAGGCCGAGGCCCTCACAAGGCACTGCGCCTTTTATAACACCGAGCCCCAGCTGGGCTGTATCGTAAACGGCATCGCCTGCGGTCTGGAGGAAGAGAAGGCCAACGGCGCGGATCTGGACGACGAGGTGATCAACAGCATCAAGCTGGGCCTGATGGGACCCATCGCGGGTATCGGCGACGCCATGGTTCCGGGCATGTATCTGCCCCTGCTCCTGTCCATCGGCATCGGGCTTGCGGACGGCGGAAATGTGATGGGACCCATCTTCTACATCGTCACGTTTTTGGCCACCGTATTGGCAGGCACTTACTACCTGTTCATGAAGGGTTATGAGATGGGCACCAAGTCCGTGGGACTGATTGTGGGCGAGGCGTCCCAGAGAGTGCGGGAAGCGTTTAACCTGCTGGGCGCCATCGTAGTGGGCGGCGTGGGCGCGTCCTACGTGAGCATCAATACCATTTTACAGATCCAGACCGGCAACTCGGACGCCACCGTGGTGGTAAACGATGTGATCAACGGTATTTTCCCCAGATTGCTTCCCCTTGTGGCGATCATATTCTGCTGGTGGCTGATGTCCAGAAAGAAAATGTCCGCCCTCAAAGTGATGGGAATTCTGGTTGGAGTGTCCATCGTGGGCGTGGCCCTGGGACTGTTCTAATGTCTGAACCGTTACTTTAATATCAGAGGAATCAAAAGCCTTTCAGCAAAACATTGACAGGGTAAACAGGATCAATTATTATATTGTTATAACGATTGAGGCAATGGGAACAGAGGGGCTTATATGGAAAAATTAAATAACGCAAAAGGCGCTCCGCCTTTATATTTGCAAATCAGCGAAATTTTACGAAATAAGATATTGACGAAGGAATACGCCTTCGACACGATTATTCCCAGCGAGACAGAGCTTCAGGGCATGTACCAGGTCAGCCGCATCACGGCCAGACAGGCGATCCAGGAGCTGGAAAAGGACGGTCTGGTCAGCAGGGCCAGAGGGAAAGGCACCGTTGTCATCTACCAAAAGCACATCGAGGAGTTTTTGACCAGGATCCGCAGCTTCACCGACGAGATGAAGGAGCTGGGAATCGTGCCCGGAACCAGTTACGCCCATATGGAACTGGTGAAAGCGGACCAGCATCTGGCTAAGGTGTTTCAGGTGGAGCCGGACGTGCCGCTGTACCGCCTGGAACGCGTGAGAACGGGAGATGGGAAACCCATCGTCATTTTCCAGACCTACTTCCACATGGGCAGGAACCTTCCACTGGATGACAACATGTACTACGGAAGTCTGTACGCCATGCTGGAGGAGATGAACATTCATCCGGTGAGGATCAAGGAAAAGTTCGACTGTATTATGCCGGACGCCCACACCAGGGAGTTTCTGAAGGTCCAGCGGACGATTCCCATACTCCGCAGAATCCGTACGTCCTACGACGAGTCCGGCGAGGTGGTGGAGTATACCGTCAGCCTGTACCGGGGGGACCGATATTCTTATTCCGTGGAGATCAGTAAATAGGCAACAAGGCAGTAGTTTTATCGGAAGATAAAACGGGAGCGCGGCAGGAAGTCTGCTGCGCTCCCGTTTTTTATAGGAGGAGAGACATGGAATTTTATCCGGGATTTGATATAAGTCCGCAACAGGAGCCCTTCGGTTTTTGCTACGGCAAAGGCGTGTTCGGGCCGGAGGCGGAGATCCGCCGCTTAGACGATATCCGGGCGTCCCTGGAGGACCCGGACTGCGCCGGGCCGGAGGCGGTCTACTCCATCTCCATGGACGTGGGTATGGAGGAGGACCGGGAGGAGATTGAGAAGCGGAATCTTCTGTACGGCGCGGTCACCTACGCCGCGGGGACTCTGGGACGGGAGCCGGTGCGCTCCCAGGGGCATATCCACGCCGTGAGCATTTCCTGCGGTTCCTCCACGCCGGAGGTGTACGAGATCTGGGACGGCCGGGCGATTATCTATATGCAGGAGTCCGGGGAGGACGATCCCGGGGCCTGTTACGCGATTTACGCCGGTCCCGGGGACGTGGTCATCGTGCCGCCTTACTGGGTCCACGCCACGGTCAACGGGGGCGCGAACCGGCCCATGACCTTCGGGGCCTGGTGCGTGCGGGATTACGGGTTTGAGTACGGACAGGTCAGGGCCCACGGCGGGATCGCCTATTTCCCCTATGTGGAGGACGGGGGCATACGCTGGAGGGAGAATCCAGCCTACCGCTGCCATGGATTGACGGAGAGGGGACCAAGGGAGTATACGGAATTCGGAATCCGCAGAGGCGTTCCGGTGTACGCCCAGTTCCGGGAACAGAGGGACCGGTTTGATTTTGTGACGAGGCCTCAGGATTATCAGCACCTATGGGAGGGATTCAGACCATGAAGATAATGGAACCAAACGCGGTGCACGATTTTTACGGCGGAGTGATTACCGGGACTGCGGTGAAAACCGGTGTAAAACGTCTCAGGGACATGATCGGGGCTTACAAGGAGGCCGGGGAGGCGGAGGATTTGGACCGGGTGATGTACGAGGTCTATTCCTTTGAGAACGGGGATCCCGCCCAGGCGGGAAACCTGAACTGGGGACTTACGGTGATGTACCCGGAGCTTGTGGGAGGAGAATGCAATTTTACAAGGGGACATGTGCACGCCGACCAGAGCTGTGCGGAGATTTATTTCGGCCTGGACGGGCAGGGACTTCTGCTGTTCATGGATCAGGACGGCGGAACGTGGGCGGAGAAGGTGCGCCGGGGTTCCCTGCATTATATTGACGGAAGGTGGGCCCACCGGCTGGTCAATACGGGGGACGGGGTGCTGAAGGTGGGAGCCTGCTGGCCGGTTACGGCGGGGCACGACTACCAGTGGGTGGAGGACCACCCGTTTCCGGTGAGAGTCTTTAAAAAGAATGGAGAGATCATATGTATCTGAACAGGGAATCCAATTATGAAAAACATCCGCGTACCAGAATACACGGTTTTAAAGAGGAGGTATTCTCCGGGTATGAGGATATTATAGAGGAGCTGAAAAAAAGGTGCGAAAAACGGCCCTTTGTGTTGACGGTTGACTGCTATCCGGGGGTGGACGACGGGGAGCTTCTGGGAGCGCTTAAGGCCCTGGGAGCGGACCGGGTGATTTTGACGGAGGAGCTTTTTAGGGGCGAGCAGACGATCCGCCAGCAGCTGAAATACCAGCTGACCGACGACCGGGTGTTCGGAAAGCTCTACGCCGGTGAGATTCGGGATTTTATGGACGAGGAGAAGCTTGAGAAAGCGGCGGAGGCGGTAAAGGACGCCTCCGGGCTCACGCTCATCTACGGCTTCGGGGCCGCCCTGGTGTCCCCCGGCGACCTGCTGGTGTACGCCGATCTTGCCAGATGGGAGATTCAGCTGCGTTACCGCCGGGGCATGGGCAACTACCGGGCGGACAACGGCGACGAGGATATTCTGAAAAAATACAAGCGGGGCTTTTTTGTGGAATGGCGCATTGCGGATAAGCACAAGGCGGAGCACTTCGAGTCCATCGGCTACCTGCTGGACACCAACCGCTCCGGTGAGCCGAAGATGATCAGCGGCCGGGCCTTCAGGACAGCCCTGGGGGAGACGGCGGCCCGTCCCTTCCGCACAGTGCCCTATTTCGACCCGGGCGTCTGGGGGGGACAGTGGATGAAGGAGGTCTGCGGCCTGGACGCGCAGGCTCCCAATTTTGCCTGGAGCTTTGACGGCGTGCCCGAGGAAAACAGCCTGCTCTTTGATTTTGACGGAACGGTTGTGGAGGTCCCGGCCATGGACCTGGTGCTGTACCAGCCCAGGAACCTGCTGGGGGAGGCCGTGTTCGCCCGGTTCGGAGCGGAGTTTCCCATCCGATTCGACTTCCTGGACACCATGGGCGGCCAGAATCTGAGCCTGCAGGTCCATCCCCTGACCGAGTATATCAAGAAACAGTTTGGGATGCAGTATACACAGGATGAGAGCTATTATATTCTGGACGCCGGGGACGACGCGGTGGTTTACCTGGGGCTTAAGGATGGGATCGACCGGGAGGAGATGATCGCGGACTTAAAGCGGGCCCAGGATGGGGATCGCCCCTTTGACGCGGACCGGTATATCAACCGGTTCCCGGCCAAAAAGCACGACCATTTCCTGATTCCCGCGGGCACCTGCCACTGCTCCGGCAAAAACGCCATGGTGCTGGAGATCAGCGCCACCCCCTATATTTTCACCTTTAAGCTCTGGGACTGGGGGCGCGTGGGGCTGGACGGAAAGCCCAGGCCCATCCACATTGAACACGGGGAAAAGGTGATCCAGTGGGACCGCACCACGGAGTGGGTGAAGGAAAATCTTGTGAACGCCTTCTATACGGTCAGTGAGTCCGACGGCGCAGTGGAGGAGCACACCGGGCTCCACGAGCTGGAATTCATCGAGACCAGGCGGTACTGGTTCGACCGGCCCATTGACCTGAACACGGAGGGGACCGTGCACATGCTGAACCTGGTGGAGGGAGATGCCGCTGTGGTGGAGAGCCCGGAGGGAGCCTTCGAGCCCTATGAGGTGCACTACGCGGAGACCTTTATCGTGCCCGCCGCTGTGGGCGCTTACCGGGTGAGGCCGAAAAACGCGGATGAAAGGATCGGTTTGATAAAAGCCTATGTCAGATAAACTGGAAAAGCTGCGGCTCTTGGCTGTGGACATGGACGGCACGGCGCTGCTGCCGGACGCCCGGGTAACGCCGTCCACCCTGGCGGCGCTGAGGCGGGTGATGGACGAGGGGGCGCTGGTGATTCCGGCCTCAGGGAGAGTCTTTGGCGGGATCCCGCAGGAGATTCTGGGGCTGGGCGTACCCTACGCCATCACGGCCAACGGGGCCTCGGTGGTGGAAACGGCCACCGGAAAACGCGTATATGAACGGAATATCCGGCACGAGGACGCCATGGAGCTTCTATCGTACCTCCTGACTGAGAACGGCCAGACCTATTTCCAGTGTGAGGACCGTTATTACGAGGATAGCAGGCAGGCCCGGACGGCCGCCCTGATCCATCCCTACATGGCGCTGGCGGGGCTGAACCGCACCGGCGGGCAGGAGGATCTGCTGGGCTTTGCCGGGAAACAGGGGAACGGGATTCAGAAGATCGGGATCATGGTGTTCGACGAGGAGGCGGAGGCCCGGGTTCTGGCTTACGGGACCGGGCTGGAGCAGTTCCATGTGATGAAGACGGGCCATTTCTCACTGGAATTTAACCGAAGGGGAACGTCAAAGGGAAATGCCCTGGAACATCTCTGCGGCCTCCTGGGAGTGGAGGCAGGGCAGGTGATGGCCATCGGGGATAATGAAAACGACAGTTCCATGCTGGCCTTTGCCGGTTTGGGCGTGGCCATGGGAAACGCGCCGGAGCATGTGAAAGCCGCGGCGGATTTTGTGACAAAAACCAACGTGGAGGACGGTGTGGCGTGGGCTCTGGGGAGATTTTGGAGCCAGGCCGCCCGATAGACAGAACAACAGGGGAGTGTGAACAGAAAGGGCCGCGGACGATATCCGCGGCCCTTCAAAGGTCTTATTCAACCAGCCGTTTTAACTGCCATTTCCCGCTCCTCACCCGCAGGAAGGAGAAGATGGACCCAACGCCCCAGCCGATGGGAATGGACCACCAGATGGCGCTGGAACCGATAAAGTGGGCCAGGAGGTAGGCGATGGCCACGCGGGAGACCAGGTTGGACATGGAGCTGAGCATGAATGCGCCCATGTCGCCTGCGCCGCGCAGCAGGCCGTTGCCCACAAAGAGAAAGCCCATCAGTATGTAAAAGACGGAGACGGTTTTCATGTAGCTGAGGCCGTAGCTCATGGCGCTGCCCTCGGCGCCCTGGTTGAGGAACAGGCCCAGCAGCTGGGGGCCGAAGAGATAGATGATGGCCGTGATGATCAGGGAGAAGATGAATACCATAAACATACAGGCCTTGTAGCCCTGGTGCACCCGGTCGTCCCGGCGGGCGCCGATATTCTGGGCCGTGTAGCTGGACATGGCGTTGGAAAAATTCATGTTGGGCAGCATGGCCAGGGTGTCAATCTTGGTGGCGGCGGTGTAACCGGCCACAAAGACCTTGCCGTAGGAGTTGACCAGACCCTGCATGAACATCATGCTTAGGGACACGATGGACTGCTGCAGCATGGAGGGGATGCCGATCTTGGCGATCCGTCTGGCCGCGGGCATCTCAAAGAAGGTGAACTTTAAGCCCCGCTTGGCCTCCTCGTTTTCCATGCGCATCAGGCGGCGCACCAGCACGAAGAAGGAGATGAACGCGCACAGGCCCTGGGCGATCAGGGTGGCCCAGGCTACGCCGGCCACGCCCATGTTGAACTTGATCACAAAGAGCAGGTCCAGGACGATGTTGGTCAGCGCGGATACCATCAGAAAACGCAGGGGCGTGTTGCTGTCGCCCAGGGCGTTGTAGATGCCGTTTAAGGAATTGTAGAGAAACAGGAACACCGCGCCGCCGAAATAAATCCGCAGATAGGCCAGGGAGTCGGGCATAATGTCCTTGGCGGTGCCCAGCAGGTTGAGCAGGGGCTCGGCTGCCAGCTCGCCTAACCCCATGATCACCAGCCCGACCACGCCCAGGGAGATGAGGGCGGTGGACACTGTGATCTTCATCTCGCGGATCTGCCCGGCCCCGAAGAGCTGGGAGATGACCACCGTGCATCCCATGGACAGACCGGCGGCCACGGCCACGGCGAGAAAGACCACGGGAAAGGAGGAGCCTACCGCGGCCAGGGCGTCCTCGCCCACAAAGCGGCCCACAACCATGGAGTCCACCATGTTGTAGAGCTGCTGAAACAGATTTCCCACCACCATGGGCAGTGCGAAGAAAAACAGCAATTTGAGGGGATTGCCCTCGGTGAGATTTTTAACCATTTAAACATCCTCCGTTCTTGCGTCGATACTCGGCGGCGTTTTCCGCCATCCGTTTGATGAAATCCTGATACAGATCTTGTTCCTCTGCGGTGAATCCGGTGTAACAGATATTGTCCCATTTCCGGTAAATTTCCTCGATGTTTTTGACCATCTCCACTCCGGCTTCCGACAGGGATAACAGCTTCTGACGGCGGTTTTTCTCGTTCACCTGGCGGCATACCAGGCCTTTTTCCTCCAGCAGGGACACCGCTCTGGCGATGCGGCCCTTGTCCAGATTCATCATGTAACCCAGCTCTTCCTGGCTCATGCACTTGTCCTTGATCAGAGGCAGGAGCCGGCCCTCCAGCGACAGCAGCCCGTACTTCTCCAGCTCTTCCCGGATATAGTACAGTTCGCAGCGCCGGTAAATTCCTAAATAGCGGTTCATATTCCCTCCCATGCCAAAACGTTGCCTTATGCAACTGTTGTGTTTCCCAACTATTATAAGGGCGCGGGAAACAGTTGTCAATGTCGGCTTTGCATCTTTTGGAATACAATGTCTCAGAGCGTGCATACAAATATTGGGTTTTGCTGGAATCAAGCTTGTATTTTATGAGCGAATCAAGTATGATTAGAATAGTGAAATTTTGAGAATCGGCACGGAGGGCTGTCGACAGAGGAGCGCTTATGGGGAAGAAAATACTGATAGTAGACGATGCGATGTTTATGCGGAAGATGATCCGCAAGATCCTGGAGGAGGACGGCTATACGGATCTGGAGGAAGCCCGGGACGGGGAAGCCGCCCTGGAACTTTTCGAGCCCTTTGACCCGGATCTGGTGCTGTTAGATATCACCATGCCGGGCAAGTCCGGCCTGGAGGTGTTGGAAGAACTTCTGGCCAGGCGTCCCCAGACGAAGGTGGTCATGTGCTCGGCCGTGGGCCAGGAGTCGACGGTGCAGCAGGCATTGACGCTGGGCGCGCTGGATTTCATCGTAAAGCCGTTCAAACCGGATGAGTTCAAGCGCACGGTGGCGCATTACCTGCGGTGAGTTCGGCGGACGGGGGCATTACATGAGAGAATTTATTAGAAATTTAAAAATAGGAAAAAAGCTGACCATCTCCTTTGGCATCGTCATTCTGCTCTGCGGGGTGACCATGGTGATGACGATTGTCAGCCTGCGGAGTATTTCCCGCAGAATGGAGCGCCTTTACAGCGAACCCTTCGCCAATGTCCAGACCTCCCAGGAGCTGATCGGGAACCTGCAGTCCGTGGGGAAATACCTGATTATGCTGGTGGCCACGGACGGAGTGGTGGATGAGGAGTATTATTATAATGAAATCCAGTCCCTGATCCGGCAGGAGGAGGAAGGGCTTTCCCGCCTGAGCACCGGCTATGTCAGCGGACCGGAGAAGGTACGGGAGCTGGAGGAACAGTTTGCGCTGTTAACCGGCCCCAGGGACGAGGTTTTGAGGCTGTGGCGCGAGGGGAAGGAGCAGGAGGCCCTGAGCCGGTACACCGCCGACTATGCGCCCCAGTCCAGCCAGGTCCGGGAAGTCCTGGCGGAGGTGGTCAAGCTCTCGATCCAGGACGCCCAGGGCAGTCTGGACCGGTCGAAGGAGATCAACGAGGGCATTATTGTTGCGGTGTGCGCTGCGTCCGTTGGAATCATCGCCATCTCCGTGGTGCTGTGTATGCTGCTCACCCGGGGCGTCACCCACCCCATCAACGAAGTGAGGCGGGCGGCGGAATCCATCGCCGGGGGGCAGCTCGCCATAGACTTGCAGTATACGTCCGGGAATGAGTTGGGCCTGCTTGCGGAGGATATCCGCAGCACCGCGGCCGCGCTGGAGTCCTATGTGTCGGAGATCCGGCGGGGGATGGCCGCGCTGGGGGCGGGGCATTTGAATTACCGCCGCCAGGTGGAGTTTAAAGGCGATTTTGTGGCCATGGGCAATGCTCTGGACGAGATCAGCTGTCTGCTGCGGGAGTCCATTCAGCAGATCAGCGTCAGCGCCACCCAGGTATCGGGGGGCGCCGCCCAGGTATCCACCGGGGCGCAGACCCTGGCCCAGGGCGCTTCGGAGCAGGCGGGTTCCATCCAGGAGCTGGCGGCCAGGATCAATGAGATCGCGGACGGTGTTCAGCACAACGCTGACAGCGCGGTTCTCTCCAGCCAGGTGGCCGGCCAGGTGGGCGACAGCCTGAGGGAGTGCAGCAAGCAGATGGAGGAGGCGCTGGAGGCCATCCGCGCCATCCGCCGCAACTCCGATGAGATCAACAGCATCGTGTCGGAGATCGAGGATATCGCCTTTCGGACCAATATCCTGTCCCTCAACGCCTCGGTGGAGGCGGCCAGGGCAGGGGAGGCGGGCCGCGGGTTCGCCGTGGTGGCCAGCGAGGTCAGACGCCTTGCGGCGAAGGCCTCAGACGCCGCGAAGATGACGGCGGGGCTGGTTGAGAAGAATTCCGCTGCGGTGGATTTAGGGCTGGAGGCGGTGGATGCCACGGCCAACACCCTGGGCGGTTCCGTAGAGAGCGCGGGGCAGGTGATCGGGATGATGACGAAGATTTCCGGTCTCTCCGTGCAGCAGGCGGAGTCGATCAACCAGATCCGCAGGAGCGTGGAGGCGATCTCCGAGATCGTTCAGGGGAATTCCGCCACGTCCGAGGAGAGCGCCGCCGCCAGCGAGGAGCTGTCGGCCCAGGCGGGAATATTAAGGGAATTAGTAGAAAAATTTGAAATATAGCGGTCAAAAACCTGGCCGCACTGCGCGTCGGCAGGAGATTAACGGAGGTTTTGATGATGGAAGCAAATGACAATCGGATTGTTCTGGTGGTGGATGACAGCATGCTGATCTGCAAGCAGATTATATCCGCGCTGAAGGACCGGGGCCCCCTGGTTTATGAAGCCCATAACGGTGATGAGGCATTGGAGATGGTGAGGCAGTACCAGCCGGACCTGATTCTTCTGGATGTGGTTCTCCCGGACACGGACGGCTACGAGCTGTTCAACAAGCTCAAGGCGGCGGGACAGGAGAATGCGGTGATTATTTTCCTCACCTCCAAGGATACGGATGAGGATGTGATGCGGGGATTCTCCATGGGAGCGGGCGATTACATCAAAAAGCCCTTCGGCAAGGCGGAGCTGCAGTCCCGCGTGGCTGCGCACCTCAAGGCCAAGGAGATGAAGGATGAGCTGAAGCGCCAGAACAAGGAGCTGCGCTCCGACATGGAGAAGCTCAATTACATGGCTTTTCGGGACGGCCTGACCGGGCTGTACAACCGGCGCTACGTGGTGGGCGACCTTCTGGAGGATATACGGGGATTCCAGCAGGGCGAGCAGACCTGCAATGTGATGATTCTGGCGGATATCGACGATTTCAAAAAGGTCAACGATACCTACGGACATGAGGCGGGGGACCGGGCGCTGGTCTGCATCGCCCACATTCTGGAAGGCCATTGCCGCAAGCACAAGGTGGTGCGCTGGGGCGGTGAGGAATTCCTGATTGTGCTGTTGAACGTGACGAGGAACGAGGCGTTCGAAATCAGTGAACAGATCCGGCGGGAGGTGCAGAATTTCCCGATTTTCTACAATGGAATTGAGTTCCGCTGCACCCTCACCCTGGGCTTACACGCCTACCAGGATCAGGAGGGAATCGAGGAGAGCATAGACCGCGCGGACAAAGCGCTTTACCGGGGAAAACGAAGCGGCAAGAACCGCAGCGTCTGGTATGAGAATATGATGGGCTGATAGGGGAAGCATATGGGGTATTTTGACGCGGATGCGCAGGAGATGCTGGATGTGTACCTGCTGGAGACACACCAGCTGATCGGCCAGTTGGCCGACGTGCTCCTGGAAACAGAAAAAAACGGCGTTTTTACCGGGGATGATATCCACAACATTTTCCGGGTGATGCATACAATTAAAAGCTCATCAGCAATGATGGGATTAAGCGGCCTGTCCTCCCTGGCTCACAAGCTGGAGGACTTGTTTGCGTTTTACCGGGAGATGGGGGGACGGATCGACCAGGCGGAGGCAGCGCTGTTTGATCTGTTGTTCGCGGCTTCGGATTTCGTGGAGCAGGAGCTGGAGGTCATGACCCGCCAGGACTACCGGCCCGCGGATACGCAGGTGCTGGAAGCCAGAGCCACGGAGTATCTGGAGCGCATCCGGAGCGCGTCCGCTATAGACGACGCGCCGGGCAGCAAAGAGACGGAGGAAAAACCGGAGGCGGAGGGGGATAAAACGCGCAGCGAGGCGCCGGTGCCCGGAGAGCTTATGAATCGGGGCGGCACTGTGGTGCGCCTGCGCCTGGAGCCGGAGTGCCGGATGGAGAATGTCCGCGTATTCATGCTGGTGAGGCAGATTTCAGGTCTGTGCGGCCAGGTGGAGACGTTTCCCAGGGACATTGAGCGGTCCGAGGCGACGGTGGATTACATCAAGGAAAACGGCGCCTTTATCCGTTTTGAGACGGATAAGCGGGACGAGGTGCTGGAAACGTTAAAGAACGGCCTGTTTGTGGAGAGCTGCAAGGTGGAGTGGGAAGCGCCTTTGCCGGAAGCGGAGAAAAAGGCGGAGACTCCGGCTGCGGAAAGCGGCAGGGAGGCGGAGTTCCTCAGCGTGCGCACGGAGCGGCTGGACCAGCTGCAGAGCCTGGCCGGAGAGATGATGATACAGATGCTGTTGCTGGATGAGGCGTTGGATCAGAGCGGACTTCTGGAGGTCAAGGAGGGCATCGCCCACCAGATCAACCGGCTGGTGACCCAGGTGGAGCGCACGGTTATGGCGATCCGCATGGTTCCGGTGGAGCGGATTGTGCCCAAGCTGCGGCGTATCCTGAGAGATATTTGCAGGGACCAGAAAAAAGAGGTGGAGCTGGTGGTGAACTGCGGGGATATCGAGGCGGACACCGGCGTGGTGGACATTATCTCTGAAGCCATGATGCATATGCTGCGCAACGCGGTGGACCACGGCATCGAAGCGCCGGAGGAGCGGGCCGCGGCGGGAAAGGACCGGAAGGGCAAGATCACTTTCACCGTGGAGAGTACGGTGGGAGAGCTGATCGTTTCCCTGGAGGACGACGGCTGCGGCATCGATATAGAGCGCGTGCGGGAACAGGCGCGGGCCAAGGGCCTGTTCGTGCGGCCGGAGGAGACTTACGACCGGCAGGAGGTGATCAGCATGATCCTCTGCCCGGGTTTTACCACCAGCGACGCGGTGACGGAATACTCCGGCCGCGGCGTGGGATTGGACGTGGTGAAAAATATTCTGGAGGGCGTGGGCGGCAACCTGTACATTCAGAGCGAGCGCGGTAACGGGACCTGTTTCACCCTGACCATGCCCCTGACCCTGGCGAACATGGAATGCGTCCGCTTCAAGGTGGGCGATTACCGGATGTCCGTGCCGGCCCGGCAGGTTTTCCAGTTTCTGGATTATGACGCGAGCCGGGATTCGGTGCGTTTGATGGGGGAGCGGGAGTACATTCTGTACGAGAACCGCATGGTGCCGTTTATCGATCTGCGCAAGCTGTATTGCCTGGGCGGCGAGGCTCCGGAGAACTCCATCGTCATCTACGTGCAGGGGAAAAACCGGGAGGGCTGTATTCTGGCCGACTCCCTTTACGAGCAGAAGCGCATCGTGATCAAGCAGCTTCCCGCCCTGTTCGGCATCGATTTCCGGCGGAATACCGGAGTCAGCGGGTGCAGCATCATGGGAGACGGAAAGATCTGCGCCGCTCTGGATGTAGAGATTCTGATCAGCCGGTACGAGAAGGAGGGCGCGTATGCAAGCAGACTATGAGCGAGAACTTCTGGGATTTACGGGCAGGGAGCGGAATTACGCGGTGGAGCTTTCCTATGTGGAGGAAATCTGCTTTGACATCAAGATCTCCAAGATTCCCTGCCTGCCCCACTACTTTATCGGGATGTTCCACTACCGCGGCGCCATTCTTCCCGTGGCACAGCTGGAGGAGCAGAGCAAAGACGAACAAAAACGCCAGGTTCTTCTGGTGCTCAGCTGCAACGGATACCGGCTGGGAGTGGTGATCCCCGGCGATCCCTACGTGATCTCATTTGAAGAGCTGAAACGGATCGAGCATCCGGAACAGCCGGAATTTGAAGGCGTATGGAAGGTGCAGGAGATTCTGAGAGCGGGGCGCGGGCTGACGTTTTTGCTGGATGTGGAGAAAACGGTGGAGGCAATGGTGATCTACAAATAAGGCTGCAGACAGGAGATGAAGAGTTATTTTGCGACAGACAGGCTCAGACATGATCGATGGAGGAATATTCCGCTCCATCTTGTTCTTTTCAATCCCGCTGCTGATTGGAAACTTTTTCCAACAGCTGTACAATACGGTGGATTCCTATGTGGTGGGAAATTTTGTAAATACTAACGCCCTGGCGGCGGTGGGGGCGTCCACGCCGGTGATCAACATGCTGGTGGGGTTCTTTATGGGACTGTCCACCGGCGCGGGGGTCGTGATCTCGCAGTTTTACGGGGCGCGGCGCACCGGCGATATGCAGAGGGCGGTGCACAGCTCCCTGGCGCTCACCGGAGTTTTGAGCATCGGATTTACGCTGGCCGGCATGTTGTTTACCGGGCCTCTTCTGAGGGGGATCGGAGTGCCGGCGGAAGTTCTGCCGCACTCATCCCTTTATCTGATGATCTATTTCGGCGGCATCACATTTTCTCTCTTTTACAATATGGGGGCCGGGATTCTGCGGGCGGTGGGCGATTCCACTCATCCGCTGATCTATCTGGCCGTGGCCAGCATTGTGAACATTATTCTGGATTTCCTGTTTGTCTGCGGCTTCCACATGGGCATCGCGGGGGTGGCCATCGCCACCATCATCGCCCAGGCGGTCAGCTCGGCCATGGTCATGGCCAAACTCATGCGCTCTCAGGAGGAATACCGGGTGGAGCTGCGCAAAATACGCTTCAACCGCAAGATGACCCTGCGCATCGTCTCCATCGGGTTTCCGGCCGCGCTGCAGCAGAGCATCACATCCTTCTCCAACGTGATTGTACAGTCCTACATCAACCGATTCGGGGCGGCCGCCATCGCAGGGTATTCCACCACTCTGAGAATCGACGGATTTCTTCAGCTGCCGCTGCAGAGCTTTAACATGGCCATCACCACGTTTGTGGGCCAGAACATCGGAGCCCGCCAATACAAGCGGGTGAAGAAGGGGATCCGGGCCGCCTGGCTGATGAGCTCCGCGATCATTCTGGTGGGAGCGGTCTGCATGTTCTTCGGCGCGGGCTTCATGGTCAGAATTTTCACCAAGGACGCCCAGGTAATCGCCAACGGCACCGCCATGCTGCGCATTTTCTCAGCCGCCTACATCGTGCTGCCGGTGGTCCAGATTCTCAACGGGGCCCTGCGCGGCGCGGGCCTCTCCAAGGTGCCCATGTTCTTCATGCTGGGCTGCTTTGTGGTGCTGCGCCAGATCTACCTGGCCATCGCGGTACCCAGAACCAACGACCTGCTGGTGGTGATCGCCGGCTGGCCGCTGACCTGGGTGGTGTGCGCCATTGGGATGTTCTGTTATTATAAGAAAGCGAACTGGCTTCCGAAGGAAGCGGAGTAACGAAAAAGGCATAATCTGCAAGTCAGGAGGATTTGCAGGTATGCCTTTTTGTACGTGAGCCGGGGGGGGGGGGTGCAACCTGAAAATTGCGGTGTTTACCGGAGTTTTAGGCGTGCGTTATCCCTGGCCGGAGATCTCGTCCCTGTAAACCTGAATGGAGTCCCAGACTTCGTCTAAGGCCGCGATTGTCTTGCAGTAGAGTTCATATTTCCGGTCGTAGACAACCGAGCGGGCCTTGTCCGGCATTGCGGTCCGGGATATGTGGCACATGGCCCGGGCCGCGGATTTTACGTCGGGATAATCCCCGCAGGCCGCTGCGCCCAACACTGCGCAGCCCAGGGCGCCGGTCTCTCCGGCAGCGACGCTCTCCACCGGCAGCTTCATCACGTCCGCGAACATCTGCGTCCAGACGGGGGAACGGGCCGCGCCGCCGGCCAGGCGGATGGACACGGGAGGCTCCTGCCTGGTTTTGAGGAGCTTTTCCAAATGCCAGCGGTGGGAGAAAGCCACCCCCTCGTAAACGCTCCGCAGCAGATGGTTTCTGGTGTGGGAGTGATCGATCCCCACAAAGCTGCCGCAGGCGTTGGGATGCACGTTGCTGCCCATGAGGAAGGGGAGGTACACGGGACAGAATTCATGGACTGGAATTTCCTCCACCCAGCGGTTCATGGTCTCGTATAGGCTGAGACCCGTTTTGGCGCACGCTTGGCGCAGCTCCGGGAGCAGATTTTTTATGAACCACTCATTGTTGCCTGCGGAAGTGGGACTGCATTCTTCCACAAGGTAGTATCCCGGCAGGCAGAACAGGGAGTTCATCAGCACGCTGCCGTCGGTGATCGGCGCGGTTCCAATATACTCATTGATGCTCCAGGTTCCGGCGATCATACAGAGTCGTCCGGGATCGGTGAGCCCCACGCCCAGCGCGCAGGCGTCGATGTCAAAAGCGCCGCCAGCCACAGGCGTTCCCTCGGAAAGCCCGGTTTTTTCTGCGGCCTCTTTCGTGATATAGCCGCAGATATCCGTGGAATTGCGTAGCGGCGGCAGCTTGTCCGCGCATTGGGAAAGTCCGAACAGGGCCAGCAGTTCTCCGTCGTACTCTCCGGTGTGCAGATTCATCAGATTACAGCCGGAGTAGTCCGTGCGCTCCGCAAATGCCTCCCCGGTGAGGCGGAAACGCACGTAGTCCTTGCAGGCGAAGATCCAGCGGGTATTTTCCAGGACTTCCGGCTCGTGTTCCCTGAGCCAGGCCAGCAGGGAAACCGGCTGGCTGCTGAGAATGTGCTGGCAGGAACGCTGGAAAACCGATTGTGCCGTGCCGTCCCGCTCCCATTCCAGAGGATAGCGCCATGCGCGGTTGTCCGTGGAAATGATGCCGTTTCGGGCCGGGCGGCCGTCTGTTCCCCACAAATACAGGCCTTTGCCGTGGCCGCAGACCGAGGCGCAGCGGATGTCCGCTCCGGACAGTCCGGCCTTTTCCAGGGCCTCACGGATCACCCGGCAGTTGGCCTCCCACATCTCATCCATATCCCGCTCCGTGAAACCGGGCCTGGGAATCAACATGGCGGTGTCCATCCCCGCCGAGGCGATTTCCAGGCCGTTTTCATCGAAAATGGCGGCTTTGGTGGAAGTGCCGCCGTTGTCCAGTCCCAGATAATATTTCATGATTCGTCCTTTCCGCATCGTGATGGGCTGCCTGTGCGGCCCGGCGTTTCCGCTCACGATCCATTGTCACCAGCCGATGGGATTACCATAAGGGGTACGTTTCCCGGATGATACTCTGTTAAAAGCGGCCTGGGTGATGATAAGTGATACGTTTTTTGATTATATTATGTCACCAGCGGTCAGGCTGATGATAAGTGATACGTTTCCATATTATATCAAAAACGATTATATCAAAAACGCGGGAGGTTGTATAGTGGGCTGATTCCGGCGGTCCGCCGCCGGTACTGGATCGGAATATAATGAAAATTGCCAAAGCGGGCCTAAGTTTATATTGATCCGGTTCCGATTTCATTGTATCCTGTTAGGTAGATAACAGGCGGTGATGGAAAATATGGCGCTTGTGAGAAAGGCAGAGGAATGAAGGATGGAACCAGGTGATAAAATCGCTATTGTAGGCTGTTCAAACGGCCGTCCGCCGGAGAGCCGGGAGGCGATCCGGCAGTTGAAAAACGTGCTGGAGGAGATGGGGCTGCGTCCGGTGTTTGGCGAGTACCTATACGCGGGGCGGTCTGTGGTCAGCGGCACCGGAGCGCAGCGGGCGGGCGCGCTGATGGACTTTTACCGGGACCCGGAGATCAAAGCGATCTTTGACATTTCCGGAGGGGATGTGGCAAATGAGATCCTGCCGTACCTGGACTTTGAAATCATCGCACGGAGCGGAAAGCAGTTCTGGGGCTACAGCGATTTAACGGTGATTCTCAACGCCATCTACGCCAAAACCGGGAACCCCTCTGTGCTGTATCAGATCCGGAACCTGGTCCGCGGCCAGGGGCGCGCCCGATGCGGAGAGTTTGCCAAGGCTGTTCTGGGACAGGAGCAGACGTTTTTTGAACTTCCATGCACCTTTGTCCGGGGAAGCCGGATGGAAGGCGTGGTTGTGGGCGGAAATATCCGCTGCTTCCTGAAGCTGGCGGGAACGGAATTTTTTCCGGAGCTGGAGGGCCGGATTTTGCTGCTGGAGGCGTTTAAAGGCGACGAGGCGCAGATTCGGACCTATCTCTGCCATCTGAAGCTGCTCGGGGCCTTTGACCGGGTTTCCGGCATTCTGCTTGGCACGTTCACGAAAATGGAGGAGGCAGGGCATCTGCCGGATCTGCTGGCAATGGTGAACGAATACGCCGGGGATCTGCCGGTGGCCAGGACGGACCTGATCGGCCACGGCGCGGACGCACGGGGGATTGTGATCGGGGAGTACCGCGTGTTTGAAGCATAGCCGCGGTAATCGCCTGTAGGCTGCGCCTGCGGCCCATTACATTCAGCAATCGCCCCCAGGCTGCGCCAGCGGCCCATTACATTCAGCAATCGTCCCCAGGCTGCGCCTGTGGCCCATTACATTCAGCAATCGTCCCCAGGCTGCGCCTGCGGCCCATTACATGCAATAAAACCTCCGGCCCGGAGAGAATTCTCTTTGGGCCGGAGGTCTTTTTTGTTTTCTTTTGCGCGCCGGACTGCAGGCAGGGCCCGCGTTCTACCGACTACCGCGAATAATGCTTCTCGATCAGGGCGATTCCCTGGTATAGTACCACGGACATGAGGCAGAGGACCACGATGGCGGTGACGACCATGGTCATGGCAAATACCTGGCTTCCATACGTGATCAAATACCCCAGCCCCGCTCTTGCGGAGAGGAATTCTCCGATGATCACGCCTACCAGGCACAGGCCGATGTTCACCTTCATGTTGCTGATGATGAGCGGCAGGGAGCCGGGCAGGAGGACTTTTAAGAGCACATCCCTGCGGCTTCCGCCCAGGGAATAGATCAGCTTCACCTGCTCCCCGTCCATTTGGGAGAAGCCGGTGTGCAGGGTTAAGATGGAGCCGAACAGGGCCACGGAGATGGCCGCCACGATGATCGTGCGCATGTTGTTGCCCAGCCACACGATGAGCAGGGGAGCCAGGGCGGACTTGGGCAGGCTGTTGAGCATGACCAGGAAGGGTTCCAGGATCTCGGACAGGCTGCGGCTGCACCAGAGCATCAGGGCCACGGCCAGGCCGACCGCCACTACGAGGGCGAAGCTGACCACGGTTTCAAGCAGCGTCACGCCGGTGTGGAGAAACAGGCTTCCGTCCGCCGCCATGCCGAGCAGACATTTGGCGATCATGGAGGGGCTGCTGAAGATAAAGCTGTTGATCCAGCCGAAGTCCGCGGCCAGCTCCCAGAGCGCTAACAGCAGTACCAGCAGCATGAAGCGGACGATGACCACCTGCCTGCGGTGGCGGATTTCTTTTGCAATAAATTCCTGTTGGGCCAGAGAAGGGCGCAATTCAGTCATTTTCTTTCAGCTCCTTCCATACCAGATTAAAATAGTTGGAAAATTCCGGGCAGTTCCGCCGGTCCAGCGGGCTGGTGCAGCCGCTGTCAAAGGTGATCGGCAGGATTGCCTTCACCTTGCCTGGCCGGGAGGACAGAACCACGATGCGGTCCGCCACGGAAATGGCCTCGGACAGGTCATGGGTCACCAGGATGGCGGTTTTGTGGGCTCTGCGGATGATGGAGCTGATATCGTCGCAGACCGACAACCGGGTCTGGTAGTCCAGGGCGGAAAACGGTTCGTCCAGGAGCAGAAGCTCCGGTTTTAAGGCCAGCGTCCGGATCAGGGCGGCTCTCTGGCGCATGCCGCCGGACAGCTCCGAGGGGTAGGCATTTTCGAAACCGCCCAATCCGTAGGTATTGATCATTGCCTGAAGTTCATGCTTGGCAGGTTCGTCCAATCGCTTTTGAATTTCAAGGCCCAGTGATACGTTGGAAAATATGGTGCGCCATTCGAACAGGTGGTCCTTCTGAAGCATGTAGCCGATGGCGGAGGCGTCCCGGGTCAGGGGTTTTCCGTCCAGAAGAATGGCCCCTGAGTCAGGCGTGGTGAGCCCGCACAGCATAGTCAGCAGCGTGGACTTTCCACAGCCCGAAGGTCCCACAATGGCCAGGAACTCACCGGTGTCTACGGTGAAGGATATATCAGAAAGGGCCAGCGTCTCACCATCTAACGAGTGATAAGAATAGCTGACCCCGCTCACTTCCAGTTTGGGAATCATAGGGGAAGCTCCTTTCAGATAAGAAATCATTTGCTTGATTTATTATATGACAGGGGATTTGAACCGTTCCACGGCGGCAGGCCCTGTGAAGCTTTTTTAGCGCATGGGGAAGGGAGCCCATTTGACAGCGACAATCGCCCGCAGGCCGCGCTAACGGCCCATTGCATTCAAAAAAACAGGGACAGATTCCGGGATCTGTCCCTGTTGTAAGTGTAAAGTCAAATCTGCCTCCCGGTGACTGGGACCGGTAAAATGGCGGATTGTGCCCGCCCCGTCAATACCAGGTTACGGGCGTAGGTCTTGCGGAATCGAAAATGTCCCTGGCGTCGAACAGGTCGCCCAGACGCTTTTTCGCGGGATCCTCCTGAACGGTGTCCTGATACAGGCGGTAGCCGTCCAGGTTCCGCCTGGCCATGCGGAAGTAGTTGGTGCCCTTCTGCATCCAGTAGGGGGTGCTGGCGTCCACGTTGCAGAAATAGCGAAAACCTTTGGACTCCAGATACTTGAACCGGGGGTTGTCCTCAGTGTAAGCGTGGAAATCCGCGATGTCGTTGCCGAAGGGGTAGAGGATGATGTCTGTGGGCCCGATGAGGGATTCCACCTCGGCTTCCCAGCGGTCCGTGTCGTGCCGGAAGCGCTCATCCTCGATGGCAAAGCCGTTGAAGGACTTTTCCGGGTTGGTGCTGACACCCAGCTTCAGGTGACCGAAGCTGTGGGAGGCCAGCTCCCAGCCGTTATCCCGAAGCGCCTGGGCCACCTTGGCGGCCTGTTCCCGGTCCGCCTCATAGGTGGGACTGTCGCTGTAGTTGGATGCGGTGCGGTACCCCAGGATCCCCTGGTAGCCTGTGAGGGCGATAACGGCTCTGGCGCCCCGGTAGGAGAAATCCGGGTGCTCCTGGATGAAGTCCTCCAGCAGGGGAACCAGATCGTAGGAACCGGTGGACACGGTGCCATCGTCCAGCGTCATCTCACAGGTGGGCTTTCCGTCCTCGCCGATTACCATGCGGGTGGCGAAGCCGTCGTCCAGCATATAGTCGTAATAGCACACGTCGTCCTGGGACATAACAAAGGGCTTTTTGCCCTCCGGCAGCATGATCTTGCCGTAGACGAAGCGGAGATTACCATTTTCATCAGGCTCTTCGTAGGCCACGTCATGGAGGCGCACCAGCACGTAACCGCGCTCGTACATGGCGTTCAAAATGCGCTTAAACTCATCCGCTGTGGTCATCACGGAGTTGTAGCCCTTGGAATCCGCATCCCCGTCAAAGGCCTTGGCCGTGTCCATGATCAGGGTGTGGAAGAAAACGTGGGTGATCTGGGTGTGATCCGCCTCCACCATCGTGTCCTTGGTGGCCAGATAGCCGCTTATGGCCTCCTGACCGCGGGGGTCCGAGGAAGCGGCGGGATCGCTCTCCACCAGGGCTACGGCCCCGTCGTAGTCGTAACCGGCGGCCAGCCGGTCGGCCTGGGCGATCAGCCGGTCCACTTCATCCAGCGCAGGCTCTGTGGGCTGCGTGACTTCCGTGTTGGGGGCAGTGCCGGCGGTGGCCGAGGCGATCACCTCCGTGTCCTTGGGCGGCCCGCTCTTTTTATGGAACAGAAAACGGCTTACGGCGAAGATACATCCGCCGATCAAAACCGTCAGCACAAACAGTACGATAAAAGTGGGAAGATGCCGGCTGAATCTGCTGCGGCGCCGGCGGGATACTCTGCGTCTATAGTCATTTTTACTCATCATTACAACCTCAACTCATAACTTCATTCTTTATGCATGAACCTTAGTATACTTTGTCGTCAACCGCAGGTTGGCGATAAGGGTTACGTTTCCTTAGTATACTTTGTCGTCAACCGCAGGTTGACGATAAGGGTTACGTTTCCTTGGTATACTTTGTCGCCAACCGCAGGCTGGCGATAAGACCTACGTTTCCTTAGTATACTTTGTTGTCAACCACAGGTTGACGATAAGACCTACGTTTCCTTAGTATAACATAAAATATGAAAAGATGGTACATCATTCAGACAAAATTTGCGGGAAAATGACATTGGGAAAAAATAGAAACCTTTTCGTTGAATTAAGGGGCGGAACGTGGTATCTTATTGATATCACATGAGAGCGTGTCCCCAAATTCATTCCCGCCGTCCGGCGGAAGTGACGTTTCAGGCCCGCTTCAGGAAAAGGAGAGTTGACTTAAATTATGGAAGAGATGATGAGAGATCCGAATTGCGCGTACTGCATGCAGGGAGATTTAGTGGCCAAATTTGCCTACCCCGTAGGCCCCATGGATACGGGGTTTCTGTATGTGTTTAAGGAGCAGAGCAAAAGAGGCCGCGTGGTGCTGGCCCACAACAAGCATGTGGGCGAGCTGATCGAGCTGACGGATGAGGAGCGGAACGCATTTTTTGCCGATGTGGCCAAGGTGGCGAGAGCGGTTCACGCCGTGTTCCACCCGGACAAGGTGAACTATGGCGCTTACGGCGACACCGGACATCACCTGCATTTCCACATCGTGCCCAAGTACAAGGGCGGCGAGGAGTGGGGCGGCACCTTTGAGATGAACAGCGGCCGCACCATTCTCACCGACGCGGAGTATGAGGAGATGGCAGAAGCCCTGCGCAAGGCTCTGGCAGAGCTGTAATTCCGGCCGTTTCCGGGCAGGAGACGCATACTTTCACGGCTTCCGGCGTAAATTTGGTAGTAGAATGAATTTTCGCAGGAGATGCCATGAAAGGAATATGTACGCTGATACTGGCCGCACTGCTGGTCTTGCAGCCGGCGGCCGCAAATGTCGTGTGGGCGCGTGAAGTCAGGCTGGAAATGGGGGATGAGGACGGCAGCCGGATGAAGGCTGTGGCTGCCGCGGCGGAGGCCGCAGGAGCACAGGTCCAGGGTGGGCCGGATGCGGCCGTGAGCGCGCCGGATCAGGCCGCTGTCGCCGGCACCCCTGGCCCGGATGCGGGCGACGCTGTAATGGCCGACACCCCCGGTCAGGAGCCGGGAGACGCCGCGATGGCCGGCACCCCTGGCCCGGACGCGGGCGACGCTGTAATGGCCGACACCTCCGGCCAGGAGCCGGGCGACGCCGCGATGACCGGCACCCCTGGCCCGGACGCGGGCGACGCTGTAATGGCCGACGCCTCCGGCCAGGAGCCGGGAGACGCCGTGATGGCTGCAGCCCCGGCCGCCGCGGTGGAGGTGCAGGCGCCCTCGGCCCTGCTGATGGAGGCCAGCACCGGGCAGGTGATCTACGAGAAGGATGCGGACCAGAAGCGCAGCCCGGCCAGCATCACGAAGATCATGACCCTGATCCTTATTTTCGACGCCCTGGAGTCGGGTAAGATCAAGATGACCGACGAGGTGGTGACCAGCGCCTACGCCAAATCCATGGGCGGCTCCCAGGTATTTCTGGAGGAGGGCGAGAAGCAGACCGTGGAGACGCTGATCAAGTGTATCATCATCGCCTCGGGAAACGACGCTTCGGTGACCATGGCGGAATACATAGGGGGCACGGAACAGGAGTTCGTGCGCATGATGAACGAGCGGGCCGCTGGCCTGGGCATGACCAACACCCACTTTGTGGACTGCTGCGGCCTGACCGATTCCCCGGACCATGTGACCACGGCCCGGGATATCGCGATCATGTCCCGGGAACTGATCAACCGGTATCCGCAGATTCACAATTACTCCACCATCTGGATGGAGAACATTACCCACGTGACCAAACAGGGGACAAAGGAATTCGGGCTGTCCAACACCAACAAGCTATTGAAAATGGCAACCAATTTCACGGTGACAGGCCTGAAAACCGGCTCCACCTCCCTGGCGAAATACTGTCTGTCCGCCACTGCGGAGAAGGACGGCGTGCGGCTGATCGCCGTGGTCATGGCGGCCCCGGACTTTAAGGCCCGGTTTGCCGACGCCCAGACCATGCTGAATTACGGTTACGCCAACTGCCGCCTCTACGAGGACAAAGAGATGCTGCCGCTGCCGCAGATGGCCGTGACGGGCGGCGTTGCCGATCAGGTTCCACTGTATTATGAAGGAAGCTTTTCCTATCTGAGCTTAAGCGGCGAGGATCTGGACCAGGTGGAAAAGAATCTGGTGCTGGAGGAGTCGCTGCCCGCTCCGGTGACAAAGGGCCAGGCCGCCGGTGTGATCACCTACACGCTGGGTGGAAAGAAGCTGGGCGAGGTCCGGGTGCTGGCCGCCGCCGACGTGGAGGAAGCGGGATATATGGATTACTTAAAGAAGCTGGCGGGGGCGTGGCTGGGAACGGCCGGATGGCTGCCGCAGGCGTCAGATTAGGGAGAAAGAGAACGATGAAACACTACATTATCGTAAAGTTTAACCAGGAGGGAAAACAGCGGGAGAATCTGGTTCAAGAGATCGAAGCGCTGTTTCGGGAATCTGCGGACATAAAAGGGGTTCACGGGGTGTCCGTGCACACCTCGGTGATTGACCTGCCCAACCGGTACGACCTTATGATCTGCGTTGAGATGGAGCGAGAGTCCCTCCGCCTGTTCGACGATTCGGAGATCCATCTAAAATGGAAGGCCGGATATGCGCAATATTTGGAGTCTAAAACAATATTTGATTGTGATTAGGGTTCAGAGCGCGCGGTCCGTGAGACATTTTTACGGGAATCCTCCTGAATTTCGTGCACAATGATGTTTTTTATCTTTTTGACTCAAAAAAGTTGACAAATCCTTAACGTTTTTCTATAATGGGTTCCATGTTAAAGGATTGACAGGATTAAAAAGGATTGAAGAAATGATGAGGGAGCGCCGGTGCTTGCAGCCGGCGCTCCCTCGGTGTTTCCGGTATGCTTGGGCACAATGGGGTGTGTTTTGTTTGAAGCTGCGGCGGAGAACAGAGCGCACCCTTTGTTGTTGAAAAAGGCGAACCGCGGGCAGTGCCTGCGGGGGACCGCACATAAAACCAAAAGGAACAGGAGGAGACAATTATGAGTTTTTCGGCAGTCAACACAATCTGGGTTCTGGTAGGGGCGGCGCTGGTGTTTTTCATGCAGTCTGGATTCGCAATGGTGGAGACCGGTTTTACCAGAGCCAAAAACGCAGGGAACATTATCATGAAGAATCTGATGGATTTCGCCATCGGCACGCCGCTTTTCTGGCTCATGGGCTTTGGCCTGATGTTCGGCGGAACGGGAGCGCTGATCGGAGGCTTTGACCCGCTGGTTCTGGGGGATTATACCCAGGTGCTTCCGGAGGGGGTGCCGTTGCCGGCGTTTTTGATTTTCCAGACCGTATTCTGCGCCACGGCTGCAACCATCGTGTCCGGAGCCATGGCGGAGCGCACAAAATTCATTTCCTATTGCATCTACAGCGCGGCCATCAGCCTGTTCATTTACCCGGTTTCCGGTCACTGGATCTGGGGCGGCGGCTGGCTGGCGCAGATGGGATTTCACGATTTTGCCGGATCCACTGCGGTTCATATGTGCGGCGGCGTGGCGGCCTTTGTGGGAGCGAAGATCCTGGGGCCGCGTATTGGCAAATACGGCGCGGACGGCAGCTCTAAGGCGATCCTGGGCCACAGCCTGACGCTGGGGGCCCTGGGGGTATTCATTCTGTGGTTCTGCTGGTTTGGTTTCAACGGATGTTCCACGGTCTCCATGACCGGGGACGAGACCATCTACTCTGCGGGTAATATTTTCGTGACCACCAACCTGGCGGCCGCTACGGCCACGGTGGCCACCATGGTCATTACCTGGATCCGCTACAAAAAGCCAGATGTGTCCATGACCCTGAACGGTTCCCTGGCGGGGCTGGTGGCCATCACTGCGGGCTGCGACCTGGTAAATCCCATGGGCGCGTTTTTCATCGGCCTGGCTGCGGCTTTTGTGGTGGTGTTCGGCATCGAGTTTGTGGATAAAATCCTGAAGGTGGACGATCCGGTGGGCGCGGTGGGCGTTCACGGGCTGTGCGGCGCGGTGGGAACCATCCTGACCGGGGTGTTTGCGGTAAACGGCGGGCTGGCCTATGGGGGCGGTTTCCATATGGTGTCCGTGCAGCTTCTGGGCGTGGCTGCGGTGATCGCCTGGGTGGCTGTGACCATGACCGTGGTATTCAGCGTGCTCAAGCGTACCATCGGCCTGCGGGCCAGCGCCGAGGAGGAGACCAGAGGTTTGGATGTGACGGAGCACAACCTGGCCAGCTCCTATGCGGATTTTATGCCCATGGTGTTTACCGGGGCAGAGTCGGGAGAGGCGGAGAAGCCGGTATCAGTGGAAAAGGCGGTGACGGTGGAACACTTCCCGGAGGAGACGCCGCAAGCTGGGGATCAGACAGAAAAGGCGGCCAGGGCTGCGGAGCTGACCAAGGTGGTGATGGTATTCAACCAGGAGCGCTTTGTGCCTCTAAAGGAGGAACTGACCAGGATCGGCGTTTCCGGCATGACCATTACCCAGGTGATGGGGTGTGGAACTCAAAAGGGCCACACCAACTATTATCGGGGAGTCAAAATCGAGGAGGTGGCGCTGCTGCCCAAAATCAAGCTGGAGGTCGTGGTCAGCAAGGTCCCGGTTCGGGACGTGATCGATACGGCCAAACGTGTGCTCTACACCGGCCGTATCGGGGACGGAAAGATTTTCGTGTACGATGTGAGAAACGTGGTGAAGGTGAGGACTGGGGAGGAGGGTTACGACGCGCTGCAGGGCGAGTAAGGGCGGCCGGAGCGGATTAAGCTGAATATTTTTCGATCTATAATAAAGCCGGAGATTCAAAAGCGGAACACCGCTTCCAATGAATTTCCGGCTTTTCAATTCTGCGCGCCTGATTCCCGACAAGCGGTGCAAGCGTTACGGTACACTCCGCTCCCAGTAACACGCTTCGCGATGCACGGAAACGGCAAAAAACGCCGTTTCGCGCCGCTATCCTCGGGTTTTCTGTGACTTCCGCTGCGCTCCACTCACAAAAAACGCCTCGCGGGATATTGCCTGTGAACAGTAACGTGCAAGCCCCCTCTCTGGGACAAATTGGGAGAAAGTGCTGACTTTAGAGCCGGTTCATGGTAAAATGGAAGGGAGTTTTAGGAAAATGACCGGCCGGATGCTTAGAGCGCGAGGGGGAAATTTGTATGAGAGAACTGGTTTGGGGGAAGACGCTGCGGTCGCGGCTGATCCGCTATAACTTCTTTATAATCTGCGTCATCGCCATTTTTGTCAGCGTGTGCAGCTATATTACGGCCAGCCGGAAGACGCTGGAGGTGGCAAAGAATTCGCTGCAGCATCACGTGGAGAGCATCTCCTACCGATACCATCTGGCCTATGAGGAGATGATCAATATTGTCCTCAACTGCACGGAGCGCAAGACCTTTAACCTGGGAGAAATTGGAAGAGGACTGACGCCGGGGGCCAGGAAGAAGGGGCTGGATTACGCGGAGCTGATTAAGGATTATTGCGCGATCACGGAATATGGGGATTATATTGTGAAGCTGTCCGTGTTTGACGACCGGGGCGGCATGGTGCAGACGGGATCTTCCTTTGGCAGCACGGACGACGCCCGGGGGATTCTGGAAGGCGGCTGGCTGGACCGGGAGCTGGACAAGACCATGGACAGCTATGAGCTGGATCTGGTGGAGTCGCCCTTTTTCCAGCACGAGGGGCAGGTGCTTCCCATCGCCAGGACGCTGACCGGGAGCCGGACGAATCCGGGCGGCTGGGTGGTGCTGTGCCTGTCCACGGACCTGTTTCAGGATGTGCTGAGAGATACCACCGGGGGCCAGGAGGCCGTGGTGGTGACCAACAGCGGCAAACGGATCGCCTCCCTCTATGAGCCGGAGGATCACCGGGCGGAAAATGACCGGGTGATTCTGGAATTGCAGCAGTCCGGGCAGGACAAGGGGCTTGTGGAGATGCGGCTGCACGGCAAAAACAGCCTGGTGGCCTTTGAGAAATACGGGCGCAGCGGAATCATGGTCTACGAGACCATCACCCTGGACAGCCTGAAAAACGACCGGATCATGATGATCCAGACCGTGATTATCATGTTTACGGCCTGCCTGATTTTCGGATTTATCCTGTCCGTGCTGATCACAAACCAGATCAAAAAGCCCATCGACCGGCTGGTGCGGCATATCGGAGACGTGGCCGCCGGGGACTTCACCCGGGACCCGGACATCGAGGGGGAGGACGAAATCGGCACCGTAGGCAAGGTGGTCAACGACATGTCGGAGCAGATCGACACCCTGATGGCGGAGCGGCTGGAGGTGGAGAAGGAGAAGGGGGATTTGGAGCTGAAAATGCTTCAGGCTCAGATCAATCCCCATTTTCTGTATAACACCCTGGATTCCATCCGCTGGATCGCCGTGATACAGAAGAGCAGCGGGATCGTCAAGATGGTGACGGCGCTGTCCGGGCTGCTGAAAAACATGGCAAAGGGATTTAACGAGAAGGTGACGTTCCGGAAGGAGCTGGATTTCCTCAACGATTATGTTACCATTGAAAAGGTGAAGTATGTGGAGCTGTTTGACCTGGTGGTTCAGGTGGACGAGCCGGAGCTTTACGAGGCGTTGGTGATCAAGCTCACCCTGCAGCCCCTGGTGGAAAATGCGATTTTCAACGGCATTGAGCCGGGAGGCAAGCATGGAACCATCCTGATCCACGCATACAGGGACGGGGAGGACTTTGTCATCCGGGTGAGGGACGACGGCGTCGGCATCCCCAGGGAGAAGATGGCCACCATCCTGAATAATACGGAGAAAGTGAAGGGCAGCTCCATGAGCGGAATCGGCCTGCCCAATGTGGACCGGCGCATCAAGCTCAACTATGGCGATGAATACGGACTTACCATAGAGAGCGAGGAAGGCAGCTTTACGGAGATAACCATCCGGATGCCGCTGGAATTCGCGGCCGGCTAAGCCCGGCCCGCGCGGATAAGAACGCGGAGCCCGGCCCACGCGGCCCGGAACCGCCCGGTCCATGCGGCCTGGAACTGCAGACCCGGCCCACGCGGCCCGGAACCGCAGACCCGGCCCATGCGAACCGAAACCGCGGAGCCCGGCTCACGCGGCCTGGAACCGCCCGGCCCGCACAGCCATAGAAACAGATGAAACAGGTAAGGGGAAAAGACATATGTATCGTGTGATGATCGTGGACGACGAGCCGCTTATTCTGGCGGGAATCGCGTCCCTGCTGGATTGGAAGGAATACGGATGCGAGATTGCCGGGAAGGCGGCCAACGGGCAGCAGGCGTTAAAGCTGATGGAGGAGCAGAAGCCGGACATTGTGATTACGGACATCAAGATGCCCGGAATGGACGGCATCGGCTTTATGAAGGCCGTGAAGGAGCGGGGCTGGGACGATGTGAGCTTCATCCTGCTGACCAATCTGGAGGAATTCAGCCTGGCCCGGCAGGCCTTGTCTCTGGGCGCGGTGGAGTACCTGGTGAAAATGGAGCTGACGGAGGAAAAGCTGGCGAACAGCTTACGGCTTGCCATGGAGCGGCGGGAGTTAAAGCGCAAGGCGGATGCGGCCGGAACGGCGGGGACCGTTTCAAGGGAGGAAGCGTTAAAGGGATATATCGAGGGGCTGTTGGCGGGCGACGGCGGCAGCATGGAAGATGGGGCCGGTGGCCGGGACGGGGAGTTCAATTCCTTTCTGCGGGAACCGGTGTTGGCCATTGTCAGCTTTAATTACGGATACGAGGGATTTTCCGCCGATTTTACAAAGGAGGACCAGAAGAAGGTCATTTCCTTTGCGGAAAATATTATCGGACAGATGGTGAAGGGGTATTTTGACCACAGCTGTCTGGTGCGCCGGGAGCTGAACAGCCTGGTGCTGGTGGTGTCCACGGAGGGGATTGAAGATTACCGGGAGCAGATCCGCAGCCTGGGGGAGAAGATCCTGTCCGTGGTGAAGGACTATTTCGAGGTGTCCGTTTCCGTGGCCGTCAGCAGCAAGAAGGAGAGTATGGGGGAGTTCGGGGCCCTGCTGTACGAGGCCATGAGCGCCACCAACCACTACTTTTACCACTCCCTGGACCCGGTGGTGTTTTATTCCGGGGAATGCGAGACCAGCGCCAGGCACACGGGGAGCTTCCACATCGGATTCCTGAAAAAGGATCTGTCCCAGGCCGTGGCCTTAAACGACAGCGCCCGGCTGGAGGAGATACTGGACCAGGTGGCCTCCCTGTTAAGGGAGAACAACCCCTCCAGGCAGCAGGCGGTCAACGCCTGCGCCAACCTGTATTTCTTCCTGTCCTCCTTCTTTGAGGACGGGGAGGAGCCGGACTTTCCGTACGAGGTCAATATCATGGAAAAGCTGGGGCGGCTGGGGACCCTGGGCCAGATCATCCAGTGGATCAACTGGTTCAAGGAGGCGGTTTCCGCCATTCTGGAGCGCCGCAGGGACACCAGGGTGGACAAGATCGCGGAGATGGTCCGGGAGTACGTGATGGAGCACTACAAGGAGCGCATCACCCTGGGGCAGGCGGCGGAGGCGCTGAACATCAGCCAGGGGTATTTGAGCACCGCCTTTAAAAAGCAGTCGGGGGAATCCTTTACCAGCTATGTGTCCGCAATCAAGATCGAGAAGGCCAAGGAGCTGATCGCCGGACATCAGTACATGATGTACGAGATATCGGATTTGCTGGGCTTTGACACGCCCTTTTATTTCAGCAAGGTGTTCAAAAAGGTCACCGGCATGTCGCCTAAGGAGTATGAGGCCCAATGCCTGAAACAGAAAAAAGTATAAAAATATGAAAATTTTATATAAAAAAATAAAATCCACCTGAAAATATTGCAAAAACCATGAAACGGGTCGATTCGGTTTTAATGCCGGTTCTGGTATAGTTATATCAGAATATGAAACTGCAAATTTTAAAGGAGGGTTTTATTATGAGATTAAAGAAAACAGTGGCATTGGCGCTGGTAACGGCTATGGCGGCGACCATGACGGCAGGCTGCGGCGGCGGTTCATCCGACAAGGGATCTGCGGCTCCCGAGACCACAGCGGCGGGCAGCGAGGCTGCGGGAAGTGAAGCAGCGGAGAGCAAGGAGACCACGGCGGCCGCTTCCGGAGAGAAGCAGAAGCTGACCGTGTCTGTTTGGGACAACGACGCGACGCCCCAGTTCTCTTCCGTGACAAAGGCATTTATGGAGAAATATCCGGATGTTGAGGTTGAGTTCATTGACGCCCCGTCCGACGAGTACAACAACAAGGTGACGGTTATGCTGGCCGGTGGAGATTCCGATCCGGACGTCATTTTTGTAAAGGACACTGAGAACCAGGTGACCATGAAGGACAAGAACCAGATCCTGAACCTGGATGAGTATATCGCCAAGGACGGCATCGATCTGACCATGTACAACGGCGTTGCGGATCAGTTAAAGATGGACGGCAGCAGCTACACCCTTCCCTTCCGCAAAGACTGGTATATGCTGTACTACAACAAGGATCTGTTCGACAAGGCTGGAGTTGAGTATCCCTCCGCTGACATGACCTGGGATGAGTACGAGGCGCTGGCTAAGAAGATGACCAGCGGCGAGGGCAGCGAGAAGGTATACGGAAGCCACAACCACACCTGGCAGGCGCTGGTAGCCAACTGGGCCGTTCAGGATGGCAAGAACACCCTGATGAGCGAGGACTACAGCTTCTTAAAGCCCTACTATGAGCAGGCGCTGCGGATGCAGGACGAGGGCGTTGTACAGAGCTACGCCAACTTAAAGACCGGCAGCATCCACTACATCAGCGTGTTTGAGCAGCAGCAGTGCGCAATGCTTCCCATGGGTTCCTGGTTCATCGGAACGCTGATTCAGGACAAGGAAGCCGGAAAGTATGATTTCAACTGGGGCGTAACCACCATTCCTCATCCGGCGGACACTCAGGCGGGAGCCACCGTTGGTTCCACCACGCCCGTAGCCATCAACGCCAAGACCGATGTTCCTGATCTGGCCTGGGAGTATGTGAAGTTCGTAACCGGTGAAGAGGGCGCCATGGTACTGGCCGACAACGGAATCTTCCCGGCAGCAGAATCTGATGAAATCAGCAGCAAGCTTGCGGCAATCCCCGGATTCCCCGAGGACGGCCAGGCTGCCCTTAAGACCACCAGCTGGGTTCTGGACCGTCCGCTGGATGCCAAGATGGCGGCTGTGAGAAAGGTGCTGGAGGAAGAGCATGACCTGATCATGATCGGCGAGGAGGATGTGGATACCGGTATCGCCAACATGAACCAGAGAGCTCAGGAAGCCAGAGAAGATTAATTCATTAAACCATAAGCGATTAAGATAACAAGCAAAGAGCGTCTGATTAACGTGTCAACGAGGGTTGGACGCTCTTTTTGCGCCTTAAAATAAGGAAAATGGTGATCAGAATGACGGGAAAACAGAAAAAAGCATTGAAGAGGAATATCATTGGTTACTCTTTCATCCTTCCCAATTTTATCGGATACTTTATATTTATTTTCGTCCCGGTTATATTGACCTTCGTCCTGTGCGTGATGAAGTGGGACGGCTCCAGCGCGCCCCTGGAGTTTGTGGGGCTTCAGAACTTTGCCAAATTGTTCCGCGACAGCGGATTTCGCATATCGGTGAAGAATACGCTGTACTACGCGGTGTTCACCGTTCCCTTAACCATGGTGGCGTCCCTGCTGATCGCAGTGCTGCTCAACTCCAAGATCAAGGGCATCGTGGTGTACCGCACCGCATTTTTCTTCCCTTACGTTGCCTCCCTGGTGGCGGTGGGCGCTGTGTGGAACATGCTGTTCCAGCCGGAATTCGGCCCCATCAATGAGTTCCTCAAATTCATCGGCGTCGCCAATCCGCCCAAGTGGTGCGCTTCCACGGACTGGGCCATGACGGTGATCATCATCGTCAGCGTGTGGAAATACATGGGGTATTACATGGTGGTGTATCTGGCGGCCCTCCAGGGCATTTCCCAGGATCTGTACGAGGCGGCCAGCATCGACGGAGCCACCGGCTTTAAAAAGTTCCGCTACATCACCATTCCCATGCTGACGCCCACCACCTTTTTCGTCATCATCATGATGACCATCCAGTGCTTTAAGGTATTCGACCTGATTTACGTCATGACCGGAGGCGGTCCCGGCCGGTCTACCAATGTGCTGGTAAACCATATCTACAACGCGGCCTTTGTGGACTTCAAGTTCGGCTACGCCAGCGCCAGCGCCCTTGTGCTCTTTGCCATCGTGCTCGTGGTCACGGTGATTCAGTTCAGAGGCGAGAAGAAGTTCACGGACTATGTATAGGAGGGGCATGAGATGGAAACGAGAACGGTAAAAAGTAAAATATTCATCTATACGCTGCTGACCGTGCTGGCGGTGCTGGTGGTCATCCCCTTTGGGTGGATGCTCCTGGCCTCCGTAAAGACCAGCAACGAGGTGTTCAGCATCCCCATGAAGCTGTTTCCAAAGGAATTTCAGTGGGTGAACTACCAGACGATCTGGGATAAGATTCCGCTGTTAACCTTCTTTAAAAATACCTTCAAGATCGCAGTGTGCACCACCGCGCTCCAGGTGCTGACCAGCTGCTTCGCGGCTTACGGCTTTTCCAAGGTGGAGTTTAAGGGAAGGGATTTCCTGTTCCTGGTGTCGGTTACCACCTTTGCGGTGCCCTGGCAGGCCTACATGGTGCCCCAGTTCGCACTGATCTCCAGAATGGGGCTCACGGATTCCCATCTGGGTTTGATCCTGATGCAGGCGTTTTCCGGCTTCGGCGTGTTCCTGATCCGGCAGTTCATGATCGGTATCCCCAACGAGCTTTTGGAGGCGGCCAGGATCGACGGGCTGACCGAGTACGGAATTTTCGGCAAGATTGCGCTGCCTTTGGTAAAACCGGGCATCGCCACGCTGGTTATTTTTACATTTGTAAATATCTGGAATGACTTTATGGGTCCGTTGATCTACTTAAACAGCACCAAATTAAAGACCATCCAGCTGGGCATCCGCATGTTCATCTCCCAGTACGGGGCGGACTACGCCCTGATCATGGCGGCCTCCGTCTGCTCCCTGATCCCGGTGCTGATCGTGTTTATGGTATGCCAGAAATGGTTTGTGGAAGGAATTACGGCCGGAGGCGTGAAAGGCTGACAATGAGGAGGGCACAGATGGAGATGCAGAAGATCGATATGAAGTGGTGCGCCCGGTATTGCAGGGAATTCTGGCCGGAGGAGTGCGCCCACATCCTGCGGATTGCAGACGATGCGGTAGAACAGCGCTTTCTGTTCGACCTGCCCTGGGATATGGAGCAGACCGCGGAGGCCGTGGAGTTTGCGGGGGACATTGACTGGCAGTATATGCCCAAGGGCGATCCGGAATTTATCTACCAGTTCAACCGCCACCGGTACTGGATCTGTCTGGGCCAGGCTTACGCTCTGACCGGAGATGAGAAGTACGCCGCGTGTTTTGTGGGACAGCTGACATCCTGGCTGGAGGAAAATCCCATAAATCCGGGGACGGTCAAAACCACCTGGCGGACCATCGAGGCCGGAATCCGGGGAGAAAACTGGGTGAAGGCCATGGAATACTTCCGGGACTGTCCGGTGGTGACGGAGGAGGTGCGGGAACGGTTTCTGCACGGACTGCACCTGCACGGGCAGTATCTCCTGGACTGCAGGGTGCCCTTCAGCGATAAGAGCAACTGGGGCGTGCTGGAGAACCACGGCCTGTTCGACATCGGCGCGTATCTCATGGAGCACGGCAAAGACGGCCGGGGCGGCAGCTTAAGCGCCGGAACGGGCCTGGCGGAGGCCGGGGAAACGTACGTGGCGGAGGCCCTGGTGCGCCTGGAACGGGAGCTTGCCATCCAGGTTATGGACGACGGGGTTCACTGGGAGCAGTCTCCCATGTACCACAACGAGGTGCTGCGCTGCGTGCTGGAGGTGCTGCGGATGGCAAAACGCCGGGGAATCAGCCTGCCGCCCGCCCTCACCGGACAGGCCCGGGCTATGGCCTTAGCGGACCTGGCCTGGATGAAGCCGGACAGGACCCAGCCCTGCGGCGGGGACAGCGACCGGACGGACCTGCGGGACGTGTTCACCCTGGCGGCCTGGCTGTTAAAGGACGAGGAGCTGCGTTTTGCGGGATATGAGCGCCTGGATTTCGACAGCGTCTGGGACCTGGGGGAGGAGGCCGCCCTGGAGTATCGGAGTATGAAGTCCAAAGCGCCGGAACGGCTCTTTTACCCCATGGAGCAGAGCGGAAACTGGTGCCTGCGGTCCGGCTGGGGCTGGGATGGGGACTATCTGCATTTTAAATGCGGTTCCCTGGGAGGCGGACACGGCCACTTTGACAAGCTCCACGTGGATCTCTGCGTGGCCGGGGAGGACGTGCTCATCGATTCCGGCCGTTACACCTACGTGGACGGAAGCCTGCGCAGGCAGCTCAAATCCTCCTGCGCCCACAATGTGCCGGTGGTGGACTGGCAGGAATACACCCAGTGCGCGGGTTCCTGGGAGGTGAAGGGGCGGACGGCGCCCGCTGCCCGGGACTGGTGCAAAAAGGGGCCGTATACATTTTTACAGGGCTCCCATCTGGGGTATCTGCCAGCCGGAGTTCTGGTAAACCGCAGGCTCCTCTCCATCGGCTCCCGGATCCATGTGATTGCGGATGAGTTCTACGGGGCCGGAACCCATGTGTGCGGCCAGGTGTTCCATCTGAACCCGGCCGGAAGCGTGGAACTGGGGGAGGACGGCTTCCTCTACCGCGGAGCCAGGGCGGAAACCGCGTTTTACCGGTTAAAACCATCCGGGGGCGGAGGAGCGGAGGGAATGGAGCTGGAGGAGACGCCGGTTTCATTTCACTACAACCAGCTGGAATACGCGCCCTGCGTCAGCCTGTGGAGGGAAGCGCCTCTGTTTGTCTCCATGATTACAGTGGCCGCCGGATACGAGGCGGGCGATCCCAATCCCTACACGGTGGAGCGGGTGCCGGTCACAGCCCCTGTCACGGGCAGACAGCTCGGGGACGGGGAAGCGGAGGGACTGCGGATCCGGGACGGCAGGCATTCCTGGCTGGTTATCCTGAACCATCTGGAAACGGGTGCGGACGGCGAGTACATCGGCGCGGACGGCCATTACGGCCTGGGGCGCGTGATGGTTCTGGACGAGACAGAGCCGGGAAGCCGGTTGACCGTTCTCCAGTGGTAACATGCGCATATAGTAAAGGAGCGGACAATGCAGACAAAGGACAGTTTAAAGACTTATAAAATCATGGAAAAGGGGGAGGCCGGGGCCTGCCTGGACCTGGCGGTGGATCTGGTGCGGGAAAATTTAAAGACCTTCACCCACTGTTTTCCGGACTCCAACAGCCGGAACAATTTCTATCCCCAGAGCGACAACCGGGAGTGGACCACAGGATTTTGGACCGGGGAAATATGGCTGGCCTACGAGCGGACCGGCGAGGCTGTTTTCCGGGAAGCAGGAACCATACAGGCGGAATCGTTCTTAAAGCGCATCCGGGAGCGGGTGGATGTGGACAACCACGACATGGGATTTCTCTACACCCCCTCCTGCGTGGCGGCCTACCGTCTGACGGGCAATGAGACCGCCAGAGAGGCCGCGCTGCTGGCGGCGGACAACCTGATGGGGAGATTCCAGGAAAAGGGACAGTTTTTCCAGGCGTGGGGCCAGCTGGGAGCCAGGGACAATTACCGCCTGATCATCGACTGCCTTCTCAACATGCCGCTGCTGTTCTGGGCCAGCGAGACCACCGGGGACAAACGGTACCGGGAAAAGGCAGAGGCCCACATCCGGACGGCCATGAACTGCGTGATCCGGCCGGACCACAGCACCTACCACACGTATTTCTTCGACCCGGAGACCGGGGCGCCCGTGAAGGGCGTCACCCACCAGGGCAACCGGGACGGCTCCGCCTGGAGCCGCGGCCAGGCCTGGGGGATCTACGGAAGCGCATTGAGCTACCGGATCGAGAAAAATGCAGCGTACATGGATGTGTTCCGGAAGGTGACGGACTATTTCCTGGCGCATCTGCCGTCGGATCTGATTCCCTACTGGGATTTCGATTTTGACGACGGAAGCGGGGAGCCGAGGGATTCCTCCTCCGCTGCCATCGCCGCCTGCGGAATGCTGGAGATGGCGAAGTTCATGGAGGCGGAGGAAGCCGCTTACTACCGGGATATGGCCGGGCGTCTGGTGAAAGCGCTCAGCGAGCGGTGCGCGGTCAAGTGCTCCGGCGAGTCCAACGGCCTTCTCCTTCACGGCACCTACGCCAGAGCCAGCGCCGGGAACCCCTGCACGGACCGGGGCGTGGACGAGTGCAACACATGGGGAGATTACTTCTATATGGAAGCGCTCACAAGGCTTGTGACGGATTGGGAACCCTATTGGTATTAGTTTTTAACGTCTCTGTCATTGCACAGCAGCGGTTGGTATGATAAAATGGAAGAAACAGGAAGGCCGTCCCGGTGTCCCGGGGCGGCTTTTTCGAAATTCAGGGCTCTTAAGCCCGGGAAAACGGCGGGGAAGGAATCATGAAAGCAGTTGTGTTTCAAGGCGTGGGAGAGATCGGGCTGGAGGAACGGCCGATGCCCGTATTACAGGAGCCGGGGGATGCGCTGGTGCGCGTTACCCTGACCACCATCTGCTCCAGCGACATCCACATCAAACACGGGGCAGTGCCCAGGGCGGTTCCGGGAGTGATTCTGGGCCACGAGTTTGTGGGCGTTGTGGAACAGGTGGGCGCGGGCGTTTGCCGCTTCCGGCCGGGAGACCGGGTTGCGGTGAACGTGGAAACCTTCTGCGGGGAGTGCTTTTTCTGCCGCAGGGGTTATGTGAACAACTGCGCCGATCCCCAGGGCGGATGGTCCCTGGGCTGCCGGATCGACGGCGGCCAGGCCGAGTACGTGCGCATCCCCTACGCGGACAACGGACTGACGGCGATCCCGGACAGCGTGACCGACGAGGCGGCCCTGTTTACCGGGGATTTACTTTCCACCGGCTACTGGGGAGCCGGGCTTGGGGAGATTCGCAAGGGGGACACGGTGGCGGTGATCGGCGCGGGTCCCACCGGGCTGTGCGCCATGATGTGCGCGAAGCTGTACGAGCCTGCCCACATCGTCACCGTGGACGTGGATCCCGGAAGGCTTCGGCTGGCCCGGGAGAACGGCCTGGCGGACGTGGTTTTAAACCCCTCGGAGTGCGATGTGAAGTCGGAGATTCTGGCGCTTACCGGCGGCCGGGGCGCGGACTGCGTGATGGAGGCCGCTGGCGGAGAGCGGACCTTTGAAATGGCCTGGCAGATCGCCCGCCCCAACGCGGTGGTCTGCGTGATCGCCATGTACGAGGAGGACCAAAGCCTGCCGCTGCCGCAGATGTACGGTAAAAACCTGGTCTTTAAGACCGGAGGGGTGGACGGCTGCCGCTGTGAGGAGATCATGGAGCTCATCGCGGAGGGCAGGCTTGACACCGGCTGCCTGATCACCCACCGCACGGATCTGGACCACATTTTGGAAGCATACCGGGTGTTTGAGGAGAAGCGGGACAACGTGGTCAAGTACGCGGTGAGCGTGGGCCGTGATTGGGACCAGAACCGCCGCCCCTGACGGCGGTCTGACATAAATGCAGTACGGAAACTGAACATTGGGGAAAAGGAGGTTGGGATTTATGAACAGAGTGATTACAATCAGCCGCCAGTATGGCAGCGGAGGACGGGAGTTGGGGGAGAAGCTGGCAGCGCGTTTGGGGATTCCCTTCTACGACAAGGAGCTGGTGGGTATGATCGCCAGGGAGGGAAAGATCGAGACTGCGGTGCTGGAGGCTTACGACGAGGTGGAGCCGGATCTGGACAATTATTCGCTGCGGGACGTGCCGCCGGATTACCAGATCGCCATGACCCAGAAGCTGTACGCAGCCCAGTGCCGCGTGATTCTGGATCTGGCGGCCAAAGGTCCCTGCGTGATCGTCGGGCGCTGCGCGGACGCCATTCTGCCGGACGCCGTTCATCTCTTTATCTACGCCGGAATGGACCGGCGCAGGGAGCGGATCGCCGGGCTTCACCCGGAGCTCTCCGGGGATCAGGTGGAGAAACGGATCATTTCCGTGGACCGCAAGCGCAAGGCCTACCACGAATACTATTCCACCAAGGACTGGGGGGAGATGGAGGGGTACGACCTCTGTCTGAACACCGGCAGAACCGGAGTGGACGGCTGCCTGGAGGCGGCGCTGGCTTATATGGAACATGTGAAAGACTGATGAGCGGATGGGCGGCCCTGCCCCGCAGGTGGGGGATTGGGGCCGCCCAAACTGAATGGAATGGCCTGCCGATTGTTTCGGCGGGCCATTGTTGGGATGCAGTGGGCCGTTGGCGGACCATTCGTTGAATGCAATGGGTCTCTGGCGGTCCATTGTTTGACAAACGGCCTAAGGAACCCTATAATGGGTGTTATAGCGCCACAATCGTTTATCAAAAGTGAGGTACGGCAGATGGACCGAAATCGAAAAAAGCATAAGTTTTCCCTGCCGGTGACCGTCACGGTCGGTATTGCCCTGGCGCTGGTGTTCTATCTGGCGCTGTCCTACTTTCTGGGGGGCTACCGAAGCGATATCTATGACCGCATCATCGACTCCAATATCTCCGCGCTCAAGGAGACGACCAGCACACTGATTTCCAAAACGACAGAAGGTTTTGACCACTGCCGGCACGAGATACGCGTGCTGGGCATCGGCATGTCCGAGGAGCTGAAGCAGAACGGCTTTACGGCCGCGGATGAGATCAGCCCGGACGACCGCAATTACATCCGGGATTTCAACCAGATCTCAGTCTTTGACTACTGTGTTCTGTTAAATGAATCCGGCCGGGGAATCTACAGCCAGGGCAGTTATATCAAGCCCATCAACCTCTACTCCAGCCAGGCGTATGTGGACTGCATATCCAGCCCGGACGGATCGGCCATCAGCTTTATCTCAGATCCATTCAGCGCTTCCGGCAAGGATGTGGTGGCATTTTCCTGCCGCGCAGGCTCCGTGATTCTGATCGGAATCTACAGCCAGGATTCGTTTGAAGCACTGTACGACTCCGCCATTTTCGGGGACAACGCCTCCTATATGATCACCACGGATTCCGGCCTGATGCTCTCCAGCACCCATGTGTCAAAGGAGGTGGAGGAATCCCTGAACCTGTTCGCGTATTTCCGGGAAAATCCCAAAAACGCCGGTTTTTTCACGCCGGACGCCCAGGGCAAGAGCGGTTATGAACAGGTGCTCTCCGACTTTCAAGCGCAGCAAAGCGGCAGCGCGGAGCTGTATTTCGGGGAAGCGCGCTACGAACTCGTCTACGCGCCCATCCCCCAGACCGGCTGGAATTTCATTTCCTGTGTCTCCTACGACTACATCACCGCAGACGCGGCCCGGATCAACCAGAAAACCATTGAGCTGACCATGTTTATCATTGTGCTGATGCTGGGGATGTTTGGGGTGATCGTGGTCATGCTGGTGTTCGTGGTGCGCGCCAACGCCTCACGGGAGGCTGTGCGCAGGGACCGGCTGTTCAATCTGATGACCCGCTATGTGCCCAATGTGATTGTCATTGCGGACAGCGGGACGGGCGCCATCGAGTACGCCTCCCGCAACACGGAAAAGGTGCTGGGGATTGAAGATACATTTGACAATATCATCGACGAGAGAACCCTGGGCTGCGTGGCTCCCCGGGACCGCCAGGCGGTTCTGGAGCTGGTGCGCGAGGTCCGCGAGGGCAGGAAGAGCAGCGGCAGTCTGAGCATGCATTTTACGCGGCCGGATACGCAGGCGGATATCATTCTGGCCCTGAATGCCTACCGGATCGCAGAGCAGGACAGCAGCCAGAGCTTTATCACCCTGACACTGGAGGACATCACGGAAAGCGTGCAGTCGCGCAGGCGTCTGGAGGAAGCCCTGTTAAACGAGGAGCGCGCGGGCGCCGCCAAGAGCACCTTTTTGGCCAGCATGAGCCACGACATCCGCACGCCCTTAAACGCGGTGATCGGCCTGACCAATCTGGCCCTCTGTTCGCCAAATGACAGCAAAAAGGTGATGGAGTGCCTGCAGAAGATCGCCAACTCCTCCCAGCTGCTGCTGGGGCTGATCAACGACGTGTTGGATATGTCCAAAATTGAGTCCGGCAAAATGCAGCTGGCCGAGACGGAGTTCGAGCTGGGCGAGTGGCTGGCAGGCGTGGTGACGGTGACCCAGTCCCAGACCAGCGTGCGCGGACAGCATTTTGACGTGAACGCCTGGAACATTACCCATGAGCTTCTGTGCGGTGATACGGTGCGCCTTGGCCAGGTGCTCACCAATGTGCTGGGCAACGCGGTGAAGTTTACGCCCAAAGGCGGGGAAATCTACCTTGAAATCACGGAAATGCCCTCGCCGGATCCGGCGTCCGCCCGTTTTGTGTTCCGGGTCAGCGACACGGGCGTGGGCATGAGCCGGGAATATTTGAGCCATATTTTTGAAATGTTCACCCGGGAACAGAACGCCTACAGCCAGGGCGTCCAGGGCACGGGTCTGGGCATGGCCATCACGAAGCGGATCGTGGATCTCATGGGCGGCTCCATCCATGTGGAGAGCGAGCCCGGCAAGGGGACCACATTTACGGTGGAAATCTCTGTCCGGCTGAGCAGCCGTCAGATTCCGCTGGCCGCAGGCTGCCGTATGTTAGTGATCGGCGAGCCGGGCAGCGAGGAAAAATGCGTGGACGCGGTGCGCAAGCTGAGCGAAATCGGCGTGGACGCCGTCTGCAAGGTGGGGTACGCGGACGCGGTGGCCCTGGCGGCAGAGCAGCGGGAGGCGGGGAGGCCGTTTGCCCTGGCTTTTATCCCCTATAAGCTGCTTCGGTTCGACCGGACCCTGAGCGGCGGCCGCCTGCGGACGGAGTTGGGCGGGGACACGCGGCTGCTTCTGGGGCTGAAGCCCGACGAACAGGAGCTGTGCGGGCAGATGAAGCGGGAAGAATTTACCCAGACAATCCCGCTGCCGCTCTTCCGAATGAGCCTTTACCGGAAGATCACCGCTCTGATGGGCCAGAGCGAGGACGCAGCCGGAAGCCTGAGCGGGGAATTGAGCGGCCTGCGCCTGCTGCTGGTGGAGGACAATGCGATGAATATGGAGATCGCCGTGGAGATGCTCACAGGCCACCTGGGAGCGCAGGTGGACAAAGCCCGCAACGGCGAGGAGGGCTGCGCGGCGTTTCTCCAGGCGCCGGAACACACCTACGACGTGATCCTGATGGATCTGCAGATGCCGGTTCTGGGAGGTCTGGATGCGGCCCGCAGAATACGGGGGAGCAGCCATCCCCAGGCGGCGGACATTCCCATCATCGCCCTGACGGCGAATGCCTTTGAGGAGGACCGGAGGGAAGCGCTGGCGGCAGGGATGAACGGCTTTGTGTCAAAGCCCATCGACTTTACCGTTCTGACCCGGGAAATAAACCGGGTCCGGAGGGAAGGGCGCCCCCTGCATCTGCTGCTGGCCGAGGACAACGAAGTCAGCCGGGAGATCGCCGTAGAGCTGATCCGGATGGACGGGCAGACTGTGGAGGCGGTGGAAAACGGCAGCCAGGCCTTAAGCGCCTACCTGAGCGCTCCCGATCACACTTATGACGCCATTTTGCTGGACCTGCACATGCCGGTGATGGACGGCTTTGAGGCCGCGGCCGCGATCCGGGGCAGCGGGAAACCCAGCGCCGCAGCGGTTCCGGTCATCGCGCTGACAGCCAGCAGCGAGGACGAAGTGCGCGGGGAGGCCGCCCGGGCGGGATTCGGGGCGGTTCTGTCAAAACCCATCGACATGGAAAAGCTGCGGGGTCTGCTGCTCTGACGGGCGCGGGCTGGGAATAAGGAAACGGACGCAGTGAGAGAGGAAGGTACAGTATGAGAAAACGGGTTGGAACCGGCGTTCTGCTGGCGCTGCTTGTGACGGTGGCGGCCGGGTGCGCGAAAACCCCGGATGTTACGGAGACAAACCCGCAACATCAGAGTGGGGCCGGGTTGAACGAGACGCCGGTGACGCTTCACGTTTACAATACCCTGGGGGAAACGGTCAGTATGGAGCGGGCGGAGGAGTATATCCGCCGCACCATGCCAAACGTGACCATTGAGAGCACCTACGAAATCGCCCCCAAGATGGAGAACGCCCAGCTGGCGGCGGTGCGCGGGGGAGGCGGGCCTGAAATTCTCTACACCCAGGACTATTACACGTACGTGCAGAACGGTTATCTGAAGGATCTGACCTCCGAGCCGTTTTTAAAGAATTATATGATCAGCGCCCTGAGCGATGCGGAGGTGGGCGGAAAGGTTTATGCGCTGCCGGTGGGCAACGGGTATATCTCCGGTCTGATGGTCAATCAGCGGCTTTTGACGGAGCTGGGCCATGAGCTTCCGCGGACCCAGGACGAGTTCGCCGCGCTCTGCGGCAGGCTTCAGGAGAGCAGGGAGGAGACCGGGGTGAGGGCTTACGCCTTTGGGATGCTCTACGATGAGAGGGCGGCTCTGGGGGCCATGCCGTTTTTTCTGGACGCGTACACGGACAGCGCTTATGTGCAGTGGCTGAGCCAGTACCGGCGCGATCCGTCGGCGGTTTCCTTTCAGGATCCGGCTTTTGTCCGGGTGCTGCAGGAGCTTGAGGAGCTGAAGGCGATGGGGCTGTGCCAGAGCAGCGATTTTCTGACCAGCGATTCCCAGAATCTGCAGGAGGTAATCCGGGGGGACGCGCTGATGTGCTCGGTCAGCTATGTGGATTTTGCCGTCCGGTTCGAGGATAAGCTCACCGAAGTGAACGGCGTTCCCAGCTTCCGGGTGGCGAAGGACGGTCGGCAGATCTATGTGCCTGCGGAAGATTTTGTGTTTATCCCCTATATGGGGAAAACCCGCGGGGAAAGCTGGCTGGCCACCAACGGGGACTGGTATCTGGGGATTAACGCCAACGTTACCGACGAGGCCACCCTGCAGGCCAGCCGCCTGTATCTGGAGTACGTGGCCTCCACGGAGTTTGCGCCGGAGTATTACAGCGCCTCGGTTCCGGCCGGAGCCACCACCTATTACCGCCGGGACGACGCCCTGGAATACAGCTTTTTTCAGGAACGGCACCCGGAGGTTTACCAGTGCCTGACGGAAAACTCCGTGATCAAAAACCCGTACCAGTTTTACGGCTCAAGTCTTTTCACCTTCGCCCTGCGCCATTCTCTCTGTGACCAGAAATATTACGCGGGGTTAAGCGGCGGTTCCGCCTACAAGGACATTGGGACGGCGGAGGACATACTGGCCGTGCTGGAGGATTACCGGATTACGGGACAAAATCCGTACGAGGTGCCGGACCGGGTGGTGGGGTACACGGAAAAGGAATACGGCTACGTTCGCATTTTCTCGCGCTCCAACGAATCGGCGCTGGGGAATCTGCTGGCCGATGCGATGCGCGAGTACACGGGCGCGGATCTTGCCGTTGTCAACGCCGGAGCGCTGACGGCGGGGCTGGAGGCGGGGGAGATCACCGAGTCCGACCTGGCCACGGCTATGCTCTACGGCCTGAGCAACCACGTGGTTACCGTGCGCTGCAAGGGCGCCAACCTCATTTCCATTCTGTCCACCAACAACCTGGTAAGCACGGTGCGGGCGGACCAGTCCGGCGTATACGGGGGTATGGTGATTCCCTCCGGCTTTACCTACACCATCGCCTACGAGCCGGTGGATGAGAGCGGGTACGGCGCAGGGGCGCAGATTCGCGATGTGCGCCTGGCAAACGGGGAACCGCTGGACCCAGAGGCATGGTACACGGTCACGACCACGGACTATGAGCTTGGGGGAAGGGACCTATGGGAGGCCTTCACCCTCATCCCGGCGGAAAAGCCCGGGAAGCTGCCGGACGGCATCGCCATCTACCGGACGTTCGACCCGGAGAGCGGGGCAGACAGCCGGATGTTCGATCTGAACCTGGACACCTACGAGGAGCAGTACCGCCAGATCACGGACTGGGCCGTCGAACAGCCCAACATCATCGACGCGGTCATCGCCTACATTGAGCGCCACAGCGAAAACGGAGTTTTGGTCCCGGTCACAACCGACGGGCGGATCCGGATTGAGAATATGCCGGAGAGGCTGGATGTGGAGAAGAATGGGGTGGAGTTGAGGTGAGGAAAAGGAATTTGAACTGCATGTGACAGAGTTTTGGGGCGGACGCGTAATATAAAACGCGTCCGCCCCTGTTTCTTGCAACAATTACCATTATTTTACAAATAGAGACCGGTTGGTATTGGTAAACAGTTCGTGTCCATTTTCTGTTATCACCAGGGTGTCCTCCAGATTGTAGGAGTTATATTTTGTGCTGTAATAAGGAGTTTCAAAGCAGAATACCATGCCGGGCTTTAATACCGTCTCGTTGTCCGGGCTCAGCATCGGGAACTCTTCGGTGGGACCAAGGCTTATGCTGTGCCCGCAGTGCCCTCTCACATACTGGGGCAGCGCGCCTTCCACACAAACCTTCATGACCGTGTGGAATACATCGCACAGTCTTGTTCCCGGAACCATTCGGGCGATTCCGGCATCCCGCGCCGCCAGCAATGTGTCAAAAATGGCCTGCCGCTCCGGTGCGACTTTATTGCCTACCGCATACGTTCTGCCCAGATCGGACAGATAGCCGTAGAGATTGATTCCGCCGTCCAGCCGGACGATATCCCCGTCCTCCAGCGGACGTTCCCTGGAAATGGCGCTTGCCCAGAATCCGGTTCCGGGGGTGTGAGCCTGGTATGCGTAGACGATCTCATGGCCGCCGGTAAATTCCCAGGCGCTCTGATGCCACATTTTATTTAAATCGGCTTCCGTCATGCCGATTTCGGTGCGCTCCATCACATAATTCATCATCTTCTCGGCAATCTGGGCGGAACAGCGGAGAATGTCAATTTCCCAGGGGGTTTTGATGGATCTGACCTTTATCATCAGCCCGCTGGCATCCACCAGATTTTCCGTCCCAAGGTAGTCCTGTAAAAACAGGTATTTGTCATAGGGAATGTGCCCGGCTTCGATGCCCACTTTTCCGCCGTCCCGGTATTGTCGGGCTGCATCTGCCGCAAGGCGGTACGTTTTGTAGGCGTCGGGCTGAACATCCTTTTTTTTCTCATTGGGATTGATGTAATCTTCAATGAAAATCCAGGTAGGGTATCCGATGATTTCCACGGTTCCTTTTGTCTGCTCCTCGGCTCCGCCCTGGGAAAACTGGCCCACTACAAGATGAACCTTGCCGGTTCGGTTTACCACTGCAATGTCGGTTCCGGCCGGATTAGATCCATTGTACATGAAGGGAGACAAATAGCCAGTGGCGTAGTAAACATTCTGAGGAGTGGTGAGAATCAGCGAATCCAGGCCCTGTTCTTCCATGGCGGCCTGAAGCTTATTTTGAAATTCTTCCTGATTTCTGGTTTCTGAAAAACGTTGCATATTGATCCCCTTTCCTTGTGGTTCCGT
>ENA-UOJP01000265-UOJP01000265.1-human-gut-metagenome-genome-assembly--contig:-C102-NODE-265-length-112023-cov-8.069618_pt1 | contig 112023 bp, 103 predicted proteins | sample MGYA00242353_ERZ723900 | MGnify/ENA metagenome assembly ERZ723900 | reverse complement strand
TTTCAATGTGACAGAATAGAAGTGCTGGAGGAAGAAGATGCGGTATAAGATTATTGGCGACAGTTGTCTGGATTTGACCGAAGATCTGAAAAAGGACAGTCATTTTGAGATGATTCCGTTTACCCTGATGGTGGGGGATAAGCAGTTTATCGACGACGAGAGCTTCAACCAGAAGGAATTTTTAAAGATCGTAAAAGAATGCCCGGAATGCCCGAAGACGGCGTGTCCGTCGCCGGAGATGTTTAAGGAGGCGTACCACTGTGAGGAGGAAAACGTCTTCGTCATCACGATTTCCGGCCCCTTAAGCGGAAGCTACAACAGCGCCGTCCTTGCGAAAACCCTCTACGAGGAGGAATACGGGAAGAAGAACATCGCCGTCATCAATTCCGAGTCGGCTTCCAGCGGGCAGATGAGCATTGCCCTCTTAATTAAAGAGCTCTGTGAGCAGGGACTCCCCTTCGAGGAAGTGGAGAAGCGGGCACTGGCGTACCGGGATGAGATGAAAACATACTTTGTTCTGGAGACGCTGGATACCCTGAGAAAGAACGGACGTTTGACGGGGCTTCAGGCGTTTTTTGCGACGAAGTTAAATATCAAGCCGGTCATGAGCGCCGAAAAGGGCGTCATCATCAAGTTAGATCAGGCCCGCGGCATCCAGAAGGCCCTTCAGAAGATGGCGGAGATCATGATAAAAAACGGCGGGGACACGGCCTCCAAGCGGCTGGTGATTTCCCATTGCAACGCGCCGGAGCGGGCGGAGTATGTGAAAGAAAAGCTCTGTTCCATGGCGAAATTCCGCGAAGTGCTGATTACGGAGACAGGCGGCCTTGCGACAGTGTATGCAAATGACGGCGGCGTAATTGTGGTGTTGTAAAAAAAGGCAGACGTTTTCGGACGTCTGCTTTTTCATGGCGGCGCCAGGGTGCGCGCGTTCCCAGCCAGCCGCGCTCGGGCATCGGAACACACCCGTTATGCCTCATCATATTCCATGCCCTGAAAAATCCCGTTTTCCTTCAGATACCGGTGGAGCCCGTTTAAAACCTTCTTTTTGTCGGCGCTCCATAAAGGGGCGGCCAGAAGGCGCTTGGGCCCGTCGCCGGTGAGCCGGTGGACGACGGTTTCCGGCGGAAGGAGCTTTAAGCAGTCCCCGGCCAGGGCGAAGTATTCGTCCATTTCCAGTGTTCGGAAGGCGCCGGACTCATAGAGGGGGAAGAGATCTGTCCCCTTTAATACGTGAAGAAGCTGGAGCTTGATGCCGTCGACCCGTTTCCCGGCCAGATAACGGACGGTTTTTAGCATGTCCTCCCGGGTTTCGCCCGGAAGGCCGAGGATCACATGGATGATGACCGGGATTCCGGCCGCTTTTAACCGCCCGTATGCGTCCTCGAAGACGTCTAAGGAATAGCCGCGGCGGATGAATTCCGCCGTTTTTTCATGGATGGTCTGGAGGCCCAGCTCGATCCAGACCGGCTTTTTCTGAGACAGCTCATTAAGGAGTGCAATGGTTTCCGGCGGCAGGCAGTCGGGCCTGGTGGCGACGGAGAGGGCACAGACGTCGGGAAGCGCCATGGCCTCGGTAAAGAGGGCGCGAAGGTACGGAAGCGGGGCGTAGGTATTGGTGTAGGACTGGAAGTAGGCGATGTAGGAGGCATCGCCTTTTATTTTGCCTGCCACGAGCGCTTTGGCCGCTTTTGCCTGCTCCTTTACGGACGCAGTGCGGGGCGCGGCAAAGTCGCCGGAGCCGCCTGCGCTGCAAAAAATGCAGCCGCCGCTTCCGGCTGTCCCGTCCCGGTTGGGGCAGGTCATGCCGCCGTCTAAGGAGAGCTTATAGACTTTTTTTCCGAAGGTCTCTTTCAAATGGAAATCCAGGGAATGATACGGCTTCCCGTTCCAGGTCTGTTTCATTGATTTTCCCACCTTCTCAGAGAAAGTTTGTATTGCTGGCCGATAAAAGGTATTATATAATGAAAAAAGATTAGTTTTCAAGTGCCTGAAATATAAAGGAGAATCAAAATGGAGAAGAGAGAGCTTTTGGAATGCCTGAATGGCGGGAAGGCATCGGCCTTTTTTGAAAAGATGTACGGCGCCCAGGGAGCGGAGGCCAACAGGGAGCGGTACGTTCATGTGCTGGAAAAGTTTACGGAGACCTTTGACGAAACGGATATCAGCCTGTTCACATCGGCGGGGCGGACGGAGATCAGCGGGAACCACACGGATCACAACCACGGAAAGGTGTTAGCCGGCAGCATCAACTTAGACTGCGTCGGCGCTGCGGCTGCAAACGGCACGGACGAGGTAAACATTGTCAGCGAGACCTACAACCAGAGATTTACGATCCGTTTAAGCGACCTTTCGCCCAGCGAGAAGATGGCCGGAACCATCGACCTGACGAAGGGCATGCTGGCCGGTTTTAAAGAGATGGGATATGCGGTCGGCGGCTTCGACGCCTACATAACGAGCAATGTCATCAGCGCGGCCGGTGTCAGCTCTTCGGCAGCCTATGAGATGTTAATCTGTTCCATGGTGAACGCCTTTTTCAACGGCGGCGCCATCGACGTCGTCACCTATGCCCATGTGGGGAAATATGCGGAAAACAAGTTCTGGAACAAGGGCTCCGGCCTTCTCGATCAGATGGCCTGTGCCGTGGGCGGCATGATTACCATTGATTTTAAGGATCCCTTAAAGCCGGTTGTGGAAAAGATTGACTATGATTTCGGCGCCCAGGATCACAGCCTGATTATCGTCCAGACGGGAAAGGGGCATGCGGATTTGAGCGAAGAGTATTCCTCGATCCCCAACGAGATGAAAAAGGTGGCCGCTTTCTTCGGAAAAGAGGTGTGTGCCGAGATTTCCGAGGAAGACGTCCTCGGAAGTATCAAGGAAGTCCGAAAGGCTGCCGGCGACCGGGCCGTGCTCCGCGCCCTCCATTTCTTTGAGGAGAATAAGCGGGTCGAGGCTGAGGTGGCCGCCCTGAAGGAGAACCGGTTTGGCGACTTCTTAAAGGAGATCACCGCCTCCGGCAATTCCTCCTGGAAGTGGCTCCAGAACTGTTATGTGAGCGGAAGCGAGGAACAGGGCATCACGACGGCCCTTGCTCTGACGGAGCTGTTCCTTGCAAAGAAGGGCTGCGGCGCCTGCCGCGTCCACGGCGGCGGCTTTGCCGGCGTTATCATGGCGATTGTGCCGAACGGGATTGCGGACGAGTACATTTCCTACATCGAACATGCCATGGGCGAGGGAAGCGCGTACCGGATGAGCATCCGGCCTTACGGCGCCGTCTGCGTGGACGGGTATATTAAGCCGTGAGGATGCAATTTTTAAGAGGCCTTTTCCTGGCGGCTGCCCTTTCGCTCTGCCTTTCGGCATGTGAGCGGCCGGGAGAAGAAGAAACCATCCCCCTTGCCATCGGGGCTTCCGAAGAGGGGAGCCGCATGTACCGGACGGGAATGGCCGTGGCAGACGCGGTGAATGGGACGATTGCCGGGGCCAGGGCGGCCGCAGAGGAGACGAAGGGCGACCCGCTCCAGATTTTGGGGCTTAAGGAACGAACCCTCTCCATGGGGCTAGTCTCCGGAAAGACGGCCTACGACGCCTTTTACGGCCTTGGCGCTTACGAGGGCGCGCCCATGGAGGAATTACGGGCCATCGGCGCCGTCGGCATGTATGTGTCGGTGTGGACGGCAGGCGAGGAGACGGGAATAGAGGCGGTTTCTGACCTTCCGGGGAAGTGCCTGGCTGTCGGGGACGAGGCGTCCATGACGGCGGAGGCATCGGCCTGCCTGTTTTCTGTCCTGGGAATCGACGGGGAAAATACGGAGCTTTGGGCGGCCGGAATCGGAAAAGGGACGGCTGCGGCGGCAGAGGGAAGCGCAGATGCGGCCCACGGCTTTGACCTGGCGCCCATGGCCGGGCAAGAGGCGGCCGTTGCGGACGGAACCGTTCGGATTTTGCCTTATGAGGCGGAAACCGTCCAGGAGCTTGTGGGAGCGTATCCATGGTACTGCGGCGCGCATCTTCCGGCCGGGACGTATGCGGGCCAGAAAGAGGACGTACAGACCTTCGGTATGAAGGTTCTCTTATGCGTGCGCGCAGACATGGAAGATGAGCTGGCGTACCAGACGGCCATGGCGCTGGACATAAAGGGAGATGCCATTGCGGCCGCGGAGCCCTGGCTTTGGGCGGCGGCCGATAAGGAGGCCCTGTGCAAGGAGCTTCCCATTCCGCTCCATGAGGGCGCGGAGGCATATTATCGGGAAACCGGATATTTAAAATAAATCATGTATTAGGAGGGGTTCGTTATGTTGTACAAGCAGTTTATTGAGTTGTTTGACATCTTAGACAGCGCGGAGGCGTCCGGCGCCCAGGTGAAGGCGTATCTGGAGGGCATCCGTCCGGAGTGCAGAGTGGAGACGTATCCGCTTGAAGGGCCGAAGGGCCACACGGACATGGTGCGCGTCCTGATCCCAGGGAAAAACGGGAAGTCTTCCGGCGGCACGGCAGGTACCATCGGTATTTTAGGCCGTCTCGGCGGACTCGGCGCGAGACCGGAAAAGATTGGCTTTGTGTCGGACGGCGACGGGGCCATCACGGCCCTTGCCATTGCGGCAAAGCTTCTCGATATGCAGAACAAAGGCGACTTCCTGGAGGGCGATGTGTTCATTTCCACCCATGTGTGCCCTGATGCGCCGACGACGCCCCACGAGCCGGTGCCGTTCATGAATTCGCCGGTGGAGACGTGGCAGGTGAATCAGGAAGAAGTGACGGATTCCCTGGATGCCGTCCTGGTGGTGGATACCACAAAAGGGAACCGGATCATCAACCACAGGGGCTTTGCCATTTCCCCGACGGTGAAGGAGGGCTATATTTTAAGGGTCAGCGAGGATCTTCTCGACGTCATGCAGTCGACCACGGGAAAGCTTCCCCATGTTTTTGCCCTGACCCAGCAGGACATCACGCCATACGGCAACGGGCTTTACCACTTAAACAGCATCCTTCAGCCGGCGACGGCGACGAAAGCGCCGGTGGTAGGCGTGGCGATCACCACGGAGACGGCGGTGGCCGGCTGTGCGACGGGCGCCATCCATCTGGAGGATCTGGAGGACGCGGCCAGGTTCATGCTGGAGGCGGCAAAGGAATTTGGAAGAGGCGCATTAAAGTTCTACGACGAAGAGGAGTATGGACGGATCCAGGCGCTTTACGGCTCCATGGGACATTTCCAGACACTTGGAAAGAAAGCAGAATAAGACAAAAGGTTCGCATATGGGCAGCAGACGGGACAATGTCTGCTGCCCTTTCCTGCGTGAGGGGCTGTGCCCTGGCCTGAGTGTGCACCAGATGCACAATTTTTTTGCGTAAAATGAGCTGTCTGACACAATTGTTTGATTTTTACGGATAACTGTAAATATTATACAAAAATGATGTAAAATGTCGAAAAACAATAAAAAAGACTGGTAAACGCTGAAAAGTCTGTTAAAATCGTGTTGAAAGGAGGTACTTCAAAAATGAATATGGACAAGTTTGAGCAGTATCTAAGGGGGACGAATCTCTCGGAGAACACGATTGCTTCATACAGCTTTGCAGTGAAGCAGTATTATCGCCAGTACGATACGGTTACAAAAAGGAAGCTGCGGGAATACAAGGTTTGGCTCATCGAGAATTACAAGCCAAAAACTGTAAACCTGCGGCTTCGTGCATTGAACTGTTATCTGGAAAGTATTGGGAGAGATGAGTGGAAAATGCAGTTTGTGAAAGTACAGCAGAAGGCGTTTCTGGAGAATGTCATCAGCGAAGCGGACTATGAATACTTCAAAACGTGTCTGTGGCAGGACGGAGAGCAGTTCTGGTATTTCGTTGTCCGTTTCATGGCGGCTACGGGCGTGCGGGTCAGCGAGCTGATACAGATCAAGGCGGAGCATGTGAATACAGGCTATGTGGATCTGTATTCCAAAGGGGGCAAGCTCCGAAGGATCTACATACCGCAGGCGCTGAGGGAGGAGGCCCTTGCCTGGCTGGAGGAGAAAGGCCAGACAAGCGGTTTCCTCTTTTTGAATAAGCAGGGCAAGCGGATTACCACCAGGGGGATTGCCGGGCAGTTAAAGGTTCTGGCACAGCGGTACGGCCTGGATACGGCCGTGATTTATCCCCACTCCTTTAGACATCGGTTTGCAAAGAGTTTTCTGGAGCGGTTTAATGACATCGCGCTGCTCGCGGATCTCATGGGGCATGAGAGCATCGAGACGACGCGGATCTATCTGAGACGGACGAGTACGGAACAGCAGGCCATCGTTGACCATGTGGTGAGCTGGTAGAAAGTTTCCCGCCCCGCATGCGAAACTGTCTCCATGCAGGACGGGAATTTCAGAACTTGTTAATAAAATTGAAAGAAATAACGAGCCGGGAGCCGGGGAAATAATTTGACAGGGAGTACCATGATTTGATAAAATAATTACTGATACGCAAAGGAACAGAAATCATACGCCCCCGGCGGGCAATGGAGACAGACAGTATGGCGGATGAAGAGAACGTAAAGGAAAAAAAGACAAAGGCTCAGCCCGAGGACAATATCGAAAGGCTGAAAAAGATAAAGAAGAAAAAAGAGCTCGGAAATTATCCCAAGTATCTGGCAGCGGCAGGAGCCGCTATTGTGGTGGTTTCGGCTGTGGCCGTGATCGGGACGCTAATCGGAAAAAGCGCCGGCGGGGCCGGGACAATAAAGGTAGAAACCGTGGCCGCGTCCCTTGAGACGACGGCGCCGGTGGAGACGGAGCCCTCAGAGCCACAGACCATCGTGCTGGAGACGACCCTTTCGGAGGAAGAGATCCAGGAGAAGGAGCAGGAGGCAGCCGTGAAGTCCGTCCTGGACGGATATGCCAATCTGGGTATCGCCGGCGTGTCCGGCTACCTGAATGTGCGGAAGACGCCGGAGGCCTTCGGCGAGGTGATCGGGAAGCTGCCGGCTGGCGGTGCATGTGAGATCATCGACACGTCGACGGAGGGCTGGTACAAAATTTCTTCCGGCGGCGTTACCGGCTATGTCAGCTCCCAGTATATTTACACGGGAGACCAGGCGAAGGAAAAGGCGGCCGAAGATGTGAAGGAGCGGGCCATCGTGGAGGTGGACAAGTTAAATGTCCGTTCGGAACCGAGCCAGGAGGCCGAAATCGTCGGCCAGGTTTTAAAAAACGAGCGGTACGAGATCCGCGGGGAAGAGGAAGGCTGGATCCAGATTGCGGACGGCTATATCTCCTCGGATTACGTGGAAATCCGCTATGCCTTAAACGAAGCGCAGAAACAGGATATGAGGACGACCGTCTTCAATCTTTATGATAATCTCGGCGTGTCCAACGTGACGAATTACCTGAATATCCGGAACAAGCCGAGCGAGTCGGACGGAAAGATTATCGGAAAGCTCCCGAGCAATGCAGGCTGCGATATTCTGGAGACTTCCGAGGACGGCTGGTACAAGATCCGTTCCGGGAAGATCACCGGGTACGTGAAGTCGGAGTACATCCTGACCGGCCAGGCCGCAAAGGACAAGGCTCTTGAGGTGGCAGAGCTGATGGCCATCGCCAACACCGACGGCGTCAACGTCCGTTCCGAACCGAATACGGAGTCCAGTATCTGGACGCAGATCTCCAATACCGAGAAGTTCCTGGTAGTGAGCCAGATGGACGGATGGGTGGAAATCGAGATCGATGACAGCAATGCATTTATCTCCTCGGATTACGTGGATGTGCAGTATGCGTTAAACGAGGCGATCCCCTATACGCCGGTGGTTGAGCAGACAAAGAGCACGGGCGGAAGCTCCGGTTCGTCGGGCAGCAAGGGCAGCTCTTCCTCAAGCGGCGGCAGCAGCTCCTCCGGCGGAAAGACGAGCGGCGGCTCTTCCTCCTCCGGACAGAGCGCAGGCTCCAGCGCAGGAAGCGTGTCCTCGACGCGTGCCCAGATTGCCAACTATGCCGTACAGTTCGTGGGCAACCCGTATGTATGGGGCGGAACCAGCCTGACAAACGGTGCGGACTGCTCCGGATTTACCATGTCCGTCATGGCGCACTTTGGCATCTCCCTGCCGCATAACTCGGCGGCGCAGGCCAACTGCGGACGGAGTATCTCCTCCAGTGAGATGAGGCCGGGCGACCTGATCTTCTACGGCGGCAGCAGCGGTTCCATCAACCACGTTGCCCTCTATATCGGAAACGGGCAGGTATGCCACGCGTCCAGTGCGAAGACAGGAATTAAGATTTCCACATGGAATTACAGAAGCCCAGTGAAGATCGTCAATGTGTTAGGTGACTAAAAAAGACAGGCTCTGCCGCTTCCGGCAGAGCCTGTTTGCACGTTTTGGCCGTTGTCCCATATGATATAGTACAAACTTAATTTTGTATGAAAAAGGAGCAATCAGTATGGGTATCTGCTGTCGTAATAATTGGTGTTTTAACAGATGTGGCTGCTGCCGGAACAATAACAATAATTCCTGCTGTACTTCTCTGGCGGATACGTCCGCTGCCTGCGGGAACGGGTGCGATCCCTGCGGTTCGGGAAACAGTGTTTCTCAGGCGTCGGGAAGCGGCTGCGGCTGCGGCTCTTCCCAGTCGGGCTGCGGTTCCTCAAGATGCGGCTGTAATTCCTCCCGGTGGAATTCCTGCTGGCCGAACGGCTGCAATTCCTGCGGCACATGGGGAAACCGCTGCTGCCGGTGCGGGAACTGGGGCTGGGGCTGGAACTGGAATAACTGTTCCTGCGGGAATTCCTGGTGGAACACGGCGTACAACAGGGGCTTTCGGGCAGGAAGCAGTGCCGGCTACAACAGCGGTTACAGCGGCGGCTACAATGCCGGCTACGGTGTCGGCTATCAGGTTGGCTGTCAGAACTGCTCGGCCGCCGGAACTGCTGTCATCTCCGGAGGCTGCGGCACCTGCGGGTGATGAAGAAAAATCAGGCTGCGCTTAGGGAAACGGCTTTTATAACAGCCGCGCCCGGCTCGGTGTGCGGGAGCGCGCTTGCAGATTTTTTAAAAAAGGGATTGATTTTTGTCAGGAAATCGTGTATGGTATGTAGCATAACGAGAAGGTTCCTGTGACTGACGGGAAGGTGGGCAAAAACCACCAGGGAGCAGGAATCCATAATATGCCGACCGTCTGGGCAGTACCGCAAACGCTGCGGTGCTGCCCTTCTTTTATTGTCTGTGCGGCCGATGTCCCATTTTTGGCCGTCACGTTTTGGAAGGGCAGCAGGCAGAAGCGCGGTGCTTTTCACTGAAAGGAGAACCATATCATGAAAGCATGGGAAAACTTTAAGGCCGGCCATTGGATGGAGGCCATCGACGTCCGCGATTTTATCCAGAAAAACTATACGCCGTATGACGGCGGGGAGGAATTCCTCGCAGGCCCGACGGAGAGGACGAAAAAGGTGCTGGACACCTTTGAAGCCCTCTTAAAGAAAGAGCGGGAAAACGGCGGCGTTTTAAAGGCTGATACGAAAACCGTCATCACTCCGACGGCGTTCGGCCCCGGCTATCTGGACAGGGAACGCGACATCATCGTGGGCCTCCAGACTGATGAGCCCTTAAAGAGAGCCTGCAATCCCTTCGGCGGCATGCGGATGGTGCGGGAGGCATGTGAAGAGTACGGATACCAGGTGGATGAAGAGCTGGAGACCGAGTTCCGGTACCATAAGACCCACAACGACGGCGTTTTTTCTGTTTATACGCCGGAAATCCGGGCGGCAAGGAGCGCCGGGATGATTACGGGCCTTCCGGACGCCTACGGGCGCGGCCGGATCATCGGCGATTACAGGCGCGTGGCCCTTTACGGCATGGACCGGCTGATTGAGGAACGGGAAAAGGACCGTCTTGCCATTGGAAAACGGCGCATGAGCGAGGAGACGATCCGGCTTTTGGAGGAGCTTCACGATCAGATCGAGGCGTTAAAGTCGATGAAGGAGATGGCAGCCCTCTACGGCTATGACATTTCCGGGCCGGCAGAGACGGCCAAGGAGGCCGTGCAGTGGCTTTATTTCGGGTATCTTGCGGCCATCAAGGAGCAGAACGGCGCGGCCATGAGCCTGGGGCGCACCAGCACTTTCTTAGATATCTATTTTGAGCGGGATTTAAAGGCCGGCCGGCTCACGGAGGAGGAAGCCCAGGAGATCATGGATGATTTCGTTTTAAAGCTCCGCCTTGCAAGGCACCTTCGGACGCCCCAGTACAACGAGCTGTTCGGCGGCGACCCCATGTGGATTACCGAAGCCATCGGCGGCGTCGGCGAGGACGGCCGCCACATGGTGACGAAGACCTCGTTCCGGATCCTGCATACGCTTTATAACTTAAAGCCGTCGGCAGAGCCGAATCTGACGGTGCTCTGGTCGGATAAGCTCCCGGAGAGTTGGAAGCAGTACGTGGCGAAGGTGTCCTGCGACACAGATTCCATCCAGTATGAAAACGACGATGTCATGCGGCCCCATTATGGCGACGACTACGCCATCGCCTGCTGCGTTTCCGCCATGCGGGTAGGGAAGGACATGCAGTTTTTCGGCGCCAGGGCGAACCTTGCAAAGCTGGTGCTCCTTTCCATCAACGGCGGACGTGATGAGAATAAAAACATCCAGGTGGGGCCTGAAATGCCTGTCTGGGAGGACGAATACCTGGACTATGACCGGCTCATGGAGCGGATGGATGTCTACCGGGACTGGCTGGCGGCCACTTACGCGGACACGATGAACATCATCCACTACATGCATGACAAATACGCATACGAAAAATGCCAGATGGCGCTCCATGACCCGGAGGTGAGACGGCTCATGGCCTTCGGCGTGGCCGGCATGAGCTGTATGGCGGATTCGCTTTCGGCCATAAAATATGCGAAGGTGCGCTGTGTCAGGAACAAGGAGACGGGGCTTGTGACGGAGTTTGAGATCGAGGGCGAATATCCGGCCTTCGGAAACGATGATGACCGGGTGGATGCCATCGCCTGCGAGCAGATGAAGAAGTTCTATGAGTCCTTAAAGAAAAATGAGCTGTACCGCGGTGCTGTCCATACGCTGTCGGTACTGACGATTACTTCCAATGTTATGTACGGGAAAAAGACCGGAAGCACGCCGGACGGAAGAAAGAAGGGCGAGCCGTTAGCGCCGGGCGCAAACCCCATGTCGGGGCGGGATCGGAGCGGCGCCCTTGCTTCCTTAAATTCGGTGGCAAAGCTGTCTTATGATACGTGCCGGGACGGGATCTCCAACACGTTCTCCATTGTGCCGGATGCTCTTGGGAAATCCGAAAAAGAGCGGCTTTCCAACCTGGTGCAGATTTTAGAAGGGTATTTCGGACAGGGCGCCCACCACTTAAATGTCAATGTGATGAACCGGGAGACGCTTCTTGATGCCTATGAGAATCCCGACAAGTACCCGAACCTGACGATCCGCGTTTCGGGCTATGCCGTGAATTTTTATAAGCTTTCCAGGGAGCAGCAGCGGGAGGTCATCCGCAGAACCTTCCATACCGGCGTATAATGGAAGCGGCGAAGGTTTGCGGGCGCGTCCACTCGGTGCAGAGCCTGGGGGCCGTGGACGGGCCGGGAATGAGAAGCGTCGTGTTCCTTCAGGGCTGCCCGCTCCGGTGCGCCTACTGCCATAATCCCGATACCTGGGAATTTTCGGAGGGCACGAGGACGGAGGCCGGCGAGGTTTTTTCGCGGCTTCTGCGGTTTGCCCCATACTGGAAGCGGGGCGGCGGCGTGACCGTGTCCGGCGGGGAGCCGCTCTCCCAGCCGGAGTTTGTGAAGGCCCTGTTTTCCATGCTCCATGAACGCGGGATCCATACGGCCCTTGATACGTCGGGGGCCGGGGATCTTCTGGCGGCGCGTGAGGTTTTAAAGGAGACGGACCTTGTCCTGGCGGATGTGAAATTCCTGTCGGAGGGGGAGTATAAAAGCTTCTGCCATGGAAGCTTTGAAAAGACGAAGGCGTTTCTTTCGCTGACGGCGGAGCTTGGAATCCCTCTGTGGATCCGTCACGTGGCAGTGCCGGGGCTTACGGCAAACGAGGCATATCTTCGGGCTGTGAAAGAGTTTGCCGGCTCCCTGCCGAACCTTGAGCGGCTGGAGTTTCTTCCTTTCCATAATATGTGCGTGGAAAAGTATGAGCGCCTCGGGATTCCCTTCCCCTTAGCCGGGACAGAGCCCATGGAAGCGGCAGAGTGGCAGGCACTTTTGGAAAAAATTTAATTTTCTGTTATATTTTACGGACAATCTCCATATATTGTAGTAACAGTTCAGCCATGCAGAACCATTTGGCAAAATGCTGCGTGGGAGCTTGCTCACTAAGCAGTATTTTGCTAAATGGTTCTATATGGTGAGCGCCCAACATGAATAATTTGACGGCCAGAGTTTGCACCTTCTTGAACGGACGTTCAAGAAGTATTCCTCGCTTTGCTCGGTCAATTATGAATGGCATGGCTGAACTGTTGCATATGTAAGCAAAAGGCAAAGCCTGCCCGCAAACGGGACGGCGGCCGACAGTAATTTCCGCGGGCAGCGGAAAAAGAAATGGGAGATGAACATGGCAAGAGGCGTAAGAAAGAGTCCGAAGGAAAAACTGACAGAAAAGCTGAACTCCGTGGAGGAGGCCATCGCCCAGTACAGTCAGTGCCTGGAACAGCTTAAAAATGAGAAAAAAGAGCTGGAGGCGGAGATGGAACAGCTCGAGATTGCGGAGCTCTCGGCGATGATGAAGGAGAAAAACCTTTCTGTGAACGAGCTGCGGAACATGGTGGAACAGGCTGCGGTGTAAGGGAAATGTAAAGATTCTTCCGGTGTTTTTTGGAGGTGAGTGTGGTATAATGGCCGCATAGCGGACATTATACCTGCGCATACCGGTTTCCGCGTTCACCGCGGAAAGCCGGGCGCTAAAATCCGCCGGAGGCACCATGGCCGCATCAATCCAATCCAGACACCGGAAGAATTTTGCGGCCGGACTGCGGTATGACAGAAAAGGAAGGGAATACATATGAGGAAGCGGAACAATATAACCGGGCGAGTCCTGGGAGCCAGCCTTCTCCTGGCCGCCTGCTTTGTACAGACAGCCATGGCAGATACGGTTTACGTGGATGCCAGCAGCTTAAATTACAGGAGCGGCCCGTCCATGGAGAGCCCCGTTGTGGGAAATCTTGCCCGCGGGACGAAGGTGGAGCGGGAGGTAAACGAAGGCGAGTGGAGCCGGATCCTGGTGGGAGAAAACAGCTTCTACGCGGCGAGCCGGTACCTTTCGGCAGAGGCACCGAAAAGCCTGGCGGCGGGAGTGTCCCAGACGCCGGCGGAGAGCCCTTACGTGGATGAAACCTGGGAGGCAGAGCTGAAAAGCGATGCGCCCTACGCGTCTTTTTCAAAAATCAACAGCGGGAAGGCCATTTATTACCATAACGGCAGCGAAAACAGGAAGGACAAAACGGTCTGTGTCAACGCCGGGCATGGCACAAAGGGCGGAAGCTCCGTAAAGACGCTGTGCCATCCGGACGGTTCTCCTAAAGTAACGGGAGGCACGACGGGAGCCGGCGCCACAACGGCCGTGGCCGTCTCTTCCGGCATGACTTTTTCAGACGGGACGCCGGAAAGCCAGGTGACGCTTGCCATGGCAAAGATTCTGCGGGACAAGCTTCTGGCAGAGGGCTATGATGTGCTGATGATCCGCGAGGGGGAGGACGTCCAGCTTGACAACGTGGCGCGGACCGTCCTTGCAAATGAGTACGCCGACTGCCACATCGCGCTCCACTGGGATTCCACCTCAAGCGACAAGGGCTGCTTTTATATGAGCGTGCCAAACAACAGCAGCTACCGTGCCATGGAGCCGGTCGCTTCCCACTGGCAGTCCCACAACCAGCTGGGGAACTGCCTGATCGAAGGCCTGCGCGGAGCCGGAAACAAAATCTTTTCCTCCGGCAGCATGGAAATGGATCTGACTCAGACGTCCTACTCCACCGTGCCAAGCGTGGACATTGAGCTTGGAGACAAGGCATCGGATCATTCGGAGGCTGTGCTCGGCCGCCTGGCAGACGGGCTTATCAGCGGAATCAACAGCTTTTTTGGATATTAGGGAATTAGAAATGGAACATACGCCGGTTTTCCGGCACGAAAAAGGGCAGGCGATCTGTTTTCAGATTTCCTGCCCTTTCTCCATACCGGCCAGTGAAAGGCGCCTATTTCCAGTGCTTCAGCTTTGGAAGCAGTTCGGAAAAATAAGCCCTCGCCTGTTCCGGCGAAAAATTTTCATTTGACATGTGGCCCGCAAGAAATTCCAGGAGCTCATCCATGTTTTGATACACGAACCGGCCGTCTGCATAACACCATTTGCAGTAGTCCTCATTAAAGCTTTTGTCGGGCTCGCGGCTGATTACTGCATCGTCGTCTAACGGCATGCCGCAGCACTGGCAGATGAGCTGTCTGGGGCTTCCAAGCAGGGTGTTGATGGAAACGTTAAAAGCAGAGGAAATCTGTTTCAGCGTTTCGATGTTCGGTGTGGCATCGCCGTTTTCCCAACGGGAAACCGCCTGACGCGTCACAGCCAGCTTCCCGGCCATCTCATCCTGTGTCAGGCCGTTTTGGGTACGGATTTTTTTCAGCACGTCTTTTGTGTCCATATCTCCGCCTCCTTTCCTTCACAGGCTTAGTATAGCGGAGATTCCCTCCGGGAACAAGCAATGCTTCGTTGCTTTTTCTGAACAAGCCTGGCCGCCGGACAGATCAAAGGCACGGGCTTTCTCCCCGCTCACGGCAGGCCTTTCCAATATAAATTCCCCATTTGGCGGCGAGGAATAAAAAGGATACCAGGAACAGAAGCAGCGACAGGAAGAGGAAGGGACGCTTTGCCTTTTTGGGCAGGCAGATTCCCACCATGATTCCAAGGGAAATCAGGCAGAATTTCAACACCGCCATATCAGACACGCGAAGCTCCTTTATAAATCCGTCCGCGAACTCAAAAAGTGTTTGGCTCCTTTGTTTCCATTCTTTCATGTACTCCATAAAATTCCTCCTTTCCGTTTCCGGGTGTCGGGACTCAGGTTACTTTCTGACGAGGAGGGACTTTCCGGTCATTTCTTTCGGCTGTTCCATGCCCATGAGCTCGATTAACGTCGGCGCGATGTCTGCCAGGCAGCCGCCTTCCCTCAGCCCGATGCCGTCGCCGGCATTGACAAGAATAAACGGAACCTGGTTGGTGGTGTGAGCCGTAAACGGATCGCCGGTTTCATAGTCGATAAGCTGTTCTGCATTTCCGTGATCGGCGCAGATGAACATGGCTCCATCCACATCGCAGACGGCCTCCACAGCTTTTCCGACGCAGGCATCCACCGCTTCGATGGCCCTGATGGCCGCCGCTTCCACGCCTGTGTGGCCGACCATGTCCGGGTTCGCAAAATTGATGATGATGACGTCATATTTTCCGGAGCGGATGGCTTCCACCAGCTTATCGCAGACCTCCGGTGCGCTCATTTCCGGCTGCATATCATAGGTAGGAACCTTCGGGGATTTCACGAGAATGCGGTCTTCGCCCGGGTTTGGCTCCTCTACGCCGCCGTTGAAGAAGAAGGTTACATGGGCGTATTTTTCGGTCTCGGCAATTCTTGCCTGGGTCTTTCCATGGGCAGCCAGGAATTCTCCAAAGGTATTCGTGATGGTCTCTTTCCGGAAAGCCACCAGCTTATTTGGTATTGTCTCATCATAGTCGGTAAAGCATACATAGACGAGATCCAGTTTTTTGGGACGTGCAAAGCCCTGGAACGCATCGTCACAGAAGGCTCTCGTAATTTCCCTCGCGCGGTCGGGGCGGAAGTTGAAGAAAATGACGGAATCGCCGTCGCAGATGCGTCCGCGCGGCTGGCCGTTTTCCGTAATGACGCAGGGAACCACGAATTCATCCGTTTTTCCATCATCATAGGAAGCCTGGATTGCTGCCGGAGCCGATTCATTCTGATTGCCCTCGCCGTCAGTCAGGGCACGGTAAGCCAGCTCGACGCGGTCCCAGCGGTTGTCCCGGTCCATGGCATAATAGCGTCCCATGACGGAGGCAACCTTGCCTACGCCAAGCTCGTTCATTTTTTCTTCAAGCTGCATAACAAAGTCTTTGCCGGAGGACGGAGGCGTATCGCGGCCGTCTAAGAAGCAGTGTACGAATACTTTCTTCAGCCCGTTTCTCTTAGCAAGTTCCAAAAGGCCGAAAATATGGGTAATATGGCTGTGGACGCCGCCGTCGGAGACGAGGCCGAACAGATGCAGGGCAGAATCCTTCTTTTTGCAGTTTTCCACTGCGGCCAAAAACTCCGCATTCTCAAAAAAGTCGCCGTCTTCAATGGATTTCGTGATCCGTGTGAGCTCCTGGTACACGATGCGCCCGGCGCCCATGTTGAGATGGCCGACCTCGGAATTTCCCATCTGGCCGTCAGGAAGGCCTACGGCGAGGCCGCTGGCGTTTCCCCTTACAAAGGGGCATTCCTTCATAAGCCTGTCCATGACCGGCTTTTTCGCTTCATATACGGCATTTCCTTCCTGTTTTTCGTTGAGGCCGTATCCGTCAAGAATCATTAAAACAACAGGTCTTTTGCTCATTGCTTTTCTCTCCTTTATGTGAGCCCGTGAAAGACACAGGCACAAAACCTTTTGAACGTCTATATTGTATTATATTTAACAATATTTTACAACCATTTCGGAAAAGTTATTCGCGGCTTTTTTCGTATGCCGCTACCAGGAAGCGCCCGTTCCCGTGGGAATACTCGCAGGTGACGAGATAGAGGAGGCGGCTTCCGAATTTTGGAAGTGCATCTGCTTCCCAGAGGGAGAGGCGCCGGATTTCCTTTACTTTTTCACGAAATCGTTCTTCGTCAGAAAGGTCTTCATATAAAAAATCAGCCCCGTCCGCATCGCCCGGCAGATAGAAGGCGCCGAAAATTTCGTATTCGCCCGGCCCGCTTTCCGTGTCGAACCAGACGGTGCGGCAGCTTCGGAAAACTTCTTCTTTTTCATAGGAAAGAAGGTCGGCAAACATGGTGCCATCCTTCATATGGTGCCCGTAGACGATCCATGGAAGGCTGCGGCTTTCCAGTGACGAGGCGGCGTCCAGATATGGGACACCGTGGCGGTTTTCGCGGCCGTCAAGCCCGCGGCGGAGGTAGTAATCCGGATCTTTTGGCGTCTGCATGACCGGATAGTCCACAGAAGTGCCGGGAATTTTGATCCAGGCGGCAAGAAAGGGGAAGTCTTCCATGGCGCCGGACGGAAAAAGACCGGGGCGGGAAATCCTTCCGCGGAAAACAGGCCCGGCGGACGCAGAGCGTTCCTCACAATATGAAAATTCTTCCTTTAATTTATCGAATTGTAAAGCGGAGCGTCTGGAATCGAGAAACTGATTCCAGAGAGCCAGGGCAGAACCTGCAAAGGCGAAGAGCAGGACCCCGGAAAAAATGCGAAAGAAAATTGGTTTCATGAATGTATTGTACCACAGGATTTCCGAAATGCAATAGGAATGAAAAAAGTCGGAATAGAAAAATATTTTAAAAATACTTGCATTTTTTTGGAAAAGTGGTAAGATAATTTACGGAGGCATAGCTCAGCTGGGAGAGCACCTGCATCACACGCAGGGGGTCGCAGGTTCGAGTCCTGTTGTCTCCATGAGAGTCTCTGGATGTGAGTCCAGGGACTTTTTTTATTGCACATGCCCGGCAGGCGGCATCATGCCTGCATGAAATGGCATTTTCCCGGCAGCCCGGGCGGCTGCGGCGGAATGCAGGCGCCGGCCATTTGGCAGCCGGCCGGAGGTCAGGAAAATAATTTGGGGGAAATGACGCGCCGCCGGTTTGTCTTATGCATACCTTATTATTAGAAAATTGAAAGGAGTATATGACAATGAATTGTTGCAGCAATTCCGGCAGTGATGTGAGAAGAATGGTCATGCAGCCGGGGCTCTGCCGGCCGGCCGGAGGGCCGGGGCCAGTTGTGCCCGGCGGTTCGCCCGCAGGCCAGCAGGGGTCACAGATGCCTGGTTCTTACAGCCGTTTTCCGGTTGGAATGGGGTACGTCCCGATGCAGAATTGGGAAACACCGTATCCTCTGGCAACCGCTTTTTCCAGGGGGACAATTTTCCCGTCCCTTGATTATCCGTTTATGAGAGCGAGGTGCAGGGCATGATGGGCGGCATGAATCAGAACATGAATTCCGGGCAGTGCAGTGCGCCGCCGCTTACAAAAGCGCAGCTTATGAAGCAGATCAATGAAGCCAGCTTTGCGATGGACGACGTTCTCCTGTTCCTCGATACGCATCCGGATAATGCAGAGGCGCTCCAGTATTATAAGACGGTCACGGCCATGAGAAAAGACGCCATGGATGCCTACCAGAGCCAGTTCGGGCCGCTGATGGTGGACAGTGTGACGGGCAGCACCTGGGACTGGGTGACAGAAAAATGGCCGTGGGAAGGAGGATGCTGATATGTGGAGATATGAAAAGCGGCTGCAGTATCCGGTAAATATTAAGGAGCCGAATGCGAAGATTGCGAAGTATATTATGAGCCAGTACGGCGGGCCCGACGGCGAGATCGGCGCCTCCATGCGCTACCTCTCCCAGCGCTACGCGATGCCCTACGGCGAGCAGAAGGCGGTGCTTACGGACATCGGAACCGAGGAGCTGGCGCACCTGGAAATCGTGGCAGCCATCGTCCATCAGCTTACTCGCAATTTATCCGCCGAGGAGCTGGATGCCCAGGGCTTCGGTGACTATTATATTGACCATACGGTAGGAATCTGGCCGCAGGCGGCGGGCGGCGTTCCCTTTAACGCAAACCAGTTCCAGTCGAAGGGGGATCCCATCACGGATCTGTTTGAGGATTTGGCGGCCGAGCAGAAAGCCCGCACGACATACGACAACATCCTGCGTGTCGTAAAAGATCCCGACGTCTGCGACCCGATCCGCTTCTTGAGGAAACGGGAAATCATCCATTTCCAGCGTTTCGGTGAAGCGCTCCGCGGACTTCAGGACCGGCTTGACAGCAGGAATTTCTACGCGTTCAACCCGAGCTTCGACAAAGGGCCGGCAATGCAGCCGAGACAGGGAGGCTGCTGCCAGTAAAAATGGGCGGACAAAACCACAGCCGCAGGAAAAGACTTGCATTTTCCTGCGCCCTGTGGTATTTTAAATGCATATCCGTTTTTCCCGTTCGGGACTTCAAAATCATATCGGATATTCTTGAATTTCTATTTCTTTTTATCAATATTTAAGTAGTATTCGGAAAGATCAAGTGCATGGGAAATTTCCTGGGGAGAATACTGGCGGCAGAGGGATTCAAACTTTTCCCGATTGATGTCAGGCAGCTCCATCACCTCGCCAAACAGGAGATAATCTGTGGTAACATGGCAGCTTTTTGCAATTTGCGCGACGATATCCAGGCTGGCCGTCCTCTTCCCCTGCTCGATGAGTGCCAGATAGGATGTAGAGATATGAATCATTTCAGCAAACACTTCCTGTGTTTTCTTCTGGGTGGCCCGCAGCCCTCGGATCCGCTTGCCCATAGCTTCCAAATTGACAGAATGCATGTCCATAAATGAAAATCCTCTTGCGTTTCAACAGTAATGCTACAAATAAATCATAACATTTAGAATTCACAAAATAATTTCTTATAGAAATATTTTTATTTACTAAATGTAAAAATATACGGGGTATTTTTGAAAGAGAAAAAGGTGAGGGGCAGCATAATATCAAATTTTACTATAAGAAAATATTTTATTGACTAATAGAAAATATAAGACTATAATGAAGGTGCAGTTCTTCAAAAAAATGGAAAGGGGATGACAACATGGATGAAACGAAACAGTTTCAGGAATTTTCTGAAACAATTTCACGAGCCCTGGATCTGGAGCGCATGATGGCAGATATTGAGGTGTTCAGCCATCTGAACCGCTATACAGGGTCGGAGGAAGGCGAACGGGCGGCGGAGTTTATTGCCGGCCGGATGGAAAGCCTTGGGATACCTGTTTCAAGGGAGACCTACCGGATTTACCGGAGCCTGCCGGGGAATGCTTCGGTCCGCGTGACGGGAGCGGCAGGAGAGAAAGCATACGCGCTGACGCCTTATGTTTACAGCGGGACTGCAAAAGGGCTGACTGCGGAGCTGGTTTACGACGAAAAAAGCGAAGGGCCGTGTACGCAGAAAGAAATGGCGGAGAGGCTTGCCGCATTTAAAGGGAAAATTGTCCTGACCCATGAATCCGGCTATTCCTTTGCGTGCGGGGCGAAGGCCGCGGGGGCGTTAGCCGTCCTTACGATCTGGCATGCAAACCTGGCCCATCACGGCACGCTGGGCGGCGTATGGGGAACGCCCGAGCCGGATGACCTTTTTTACCGCTATCCGAGAATCCCGTTTGCGGAAATCTGCCATGACGGCGGGGAGGAACTGAAGGTATTGTGCCAAAACAGCAAAGAGCCTGTGACCGTATGCCTCGACGTGGAAATGGAGGACGGAATTTTGCCGTCGATGATGCCCGTTGCCAGGGTGGAAGGGAAAAGTGAAAAATTTGTCCTTGTATCGGGCCATTACGATTCCTGGTATGAGGGCGTTACAGATAACGGGGTTGCCAACGCCGCGATGATGGAGATGGCGCGCGTCTTTAAAGAGAACCAGGAAAAGCTTGGGAGAACCGTGGTTTTCGCCTGGTGGTCAGGCCATTCCGACGGGCGCTATTCCGGCTCGGCCTGGTATTATGACAACCACTGGATGGAGCTTAAGAAAAACTGTGTGGCGCACATCAACATGGATATCTGCGGCTGCAAGGGCTCAGATCTTGTGGGCTTCAACACCTCCATGTTAGAAGGCGCGGCGTTCGACCGGGAATTCCTTCTGGAATTCAACGATGAAGAACCGATTGCGCCTGTCCCGATGGCGAGGTTTGCCGATCAGACCTTCTGGGGAGCCGATATCCCCTTTGCCATCATGCCGAAATTCAGCAAAAAGAATCCGGGAAAGACGCCGTTTTTCTGGTGGCATTCGGTAGAGGACACCCTGGACAAGGTGGATCCGCAGATTGTTTTAAGGGACGCGAAGGTGGTTGCAAAGCTGTCGGCCATTTTTGCCAATATCCCAAGGCTGCCTGCGGACATGACGGGCTTTCTGGCGATCATGCGAAAACGGCTCATGGTGTTAGAGGAGGAGCTTTCTGCGGAATTCTGCCTGAAACCGGTCTATCCGCATCTTGACCGGCTGGAGGGCGTTTTGAAGGAAGTAGAAGAGATCCTGGCCGAGAAGGAAGCGTGCAGGGAGGACACCGACGACGCTGTCATAAAGATTTCCGGCGAGCTGGTACGTCTTGTCTATACGGAAGCCAGCCCCTATCATCAGGATCCGGCCGTGGAATACGGCTTGTTCCCGGCACTTTCCAGGGCGGCAGGGCTCACAGCAGACAACACGGAGGCGGCATACTATCTGGCTGTGCAGACGAATTTTATCCGCCAGAGAAACCGCCTGGAGGGCCAGCTTTCGGCTGTGCTGGAAGTCTGCGAAAACCTGCTGTACCGCTGGAAAAACGGCGAGCTTTAATACGGAAACGATACGACATAGACTTTTTCGGGAAAGGAGTCTTTTATGCTTAGATACATATTGAAGAGGTTCCTTCTGGTGATCCCGGTGCTTTTAGGTGCTACGCTGTTAGTCTATACGATCATGGAGTTTACGCCGGGCGATCCGGCCAGGCTGATTCTCGGCGACGAGGCGTCGGATGAGGAGGTCATGGAGCTCCGTGAGGAGATGGGGTTAAACGATCCGTTTGCCGTCCGGTACGTCCGCTTTGTTGCGGACATGCTGCACGGGGATCTGGGGATCTCCTACCGGAACAATCTGGAGGTGTCGGAGCAGATTCTCCAGAGGCTTAAAAATACCATGATCCTGGCGGGAGCCGCGGTTTTCATTGCCGTTGTCATCGGCATCCCGGTGGGAATCATCTCGGCAATCAAGCAATATACGATCTTCGACAATCTGGTTATGATGGTAACGCTGTTCCTTGCGGCATCGCCTGTTTTCTGGATGGGCCTGATGCTGGTGATCATCTTTGCGCTGAATCTGGGGATTTTCCCGGCGGCCGGCATGAAAAGCGGATTCCCGGATCTTTTAATCAGCCTGGTGCTGCCTGCTTTTACGTTGTCCAGCAACACCATGGCGACGATTGCGAGGACGACGCGCTCCTCCATGCTGGAGGTTGTACGCCAGGACTACATTGATACGGCCAGATCGAAGGGCTTAAAGGAATCGACCATTACCGTCCGGCACATGCTGAAAAACGCGCTGATTCCCATCGTTACGATGATCGGCTTGAGCTTCGGCGGCCTGCTCGGCGGATCCGTGGTTACGGAGTCCATTTTTGCATGGCCTGGCGTCGGGCGGTTCGTGGTGGAGTCCATCAACTTTAAGGACACGCCGTCCGTCCTGGCCTCCGTGGTGATGCTGTCGGTCTTCTCCACCTTCGTCAACCTGTTCGTGGATCTTCTGTATGCGTTTGTGGATCCGCGGATCAAATCCCAGTATCAGGTAAAGAGGAGGTGAGAGGATGTTCCAGGTGATAAGGACAAGAAAGGCGGAAATTGACACGGCAGGCGCTGTGAGCCGGGACAGAACCCTGTTCCAGCAGGCATGGATCCAGTTTAAGTACAACCGGAGGGCCATGCTGGGCCTTGCCATCATCGGTCTTCTTCTCGCCATTGTGTTTGCAACCATGGTGATTGACCTGGTTACGGACAGCTCAGTTTACAACAATTACGTCGTGAAGCAGAATCTCTATCTGAAGCTTCAGGGGCCGAGCCTAGCACACCCGCTTGGCTGTGATGAATTCGGACGGGATATGCTGTTCCGCCTTTTATGGGGGACAAAGTATTCCCTTCTCTTGGGCTTCTGCGCCGTAACGCTTTCCCTCTTAATCGGAGGCCCCCTTGGGATGATTGCAGGCTTTTACGGCGGAAAAACAGACAATATCATCATGCGTATCATGGATGTTTTCATGGCATGCCCGTTCATTCTTCTGGCCATGGCGATTGTGGCGGCCCTCGGAGCCAGCACGGTCAATCTTCTGATTGCCCTTGGCGTTTCCGGCATGGCTTCCTTTTCCAGAATAACAAGGGCGGCTGTGATGTCCGTGAAGGACAAGGAATTTGTGGAGGCGGCGCGGGCCGTCGGGGCCAATGACTTTGTGATTCTCATAAAGTACATTCTTCCCAACTCCATGGCGCCGATCCTGGTTCAGCTTACCTTAAGAATCGGTTCCTCCATTCTCAACGTGGCCGGCCTTTCCTACATCGGTCTTGGCGTCCAGCCGCCGCTTCCCGAGTGGGGCGCGATTCTGACGGCGGCCAAGGTCTATATGCGTGATGCATGGCATATTTCGGTTTTCCCTGGCCTCTGCCTGGTCATCACAGTCGTTGCATTCAACCTGTTTGGGGACGGGCTTCGTGACGCCCTGGATCCGAAACTGAAGCGATAGCGGGAGGAAAGGCAGATGGGGAAATTACTTGAAATCAAAGACCTGAGAGTCCAGTATGAAACCGGCGACGGCATTGTACAGGCGTTAAACGGCATCGACATCAGCCTGGAAGAGGGGATGACCCTGGGTCTTGTGGGTGAGACGGGAGCCGGGAAAACGACGCTTGCAAAAAGCATCATGCGGATCATCCCGCAGCCGCCCGGCCGGATCCTGTCGGGAGAAATCCTGTACGACGGAAACGATATCCTGAAAATGGATAAAAACGAGATCCGGAAAATCCGCGGAGAGCACATCTCCATGATTTTCCAGGATCCGATGACTTCTTTAAATCCTGTCATGACGGTGGGCGAGCAGATCGCCGAGACGATTAAGACCCATGAAAAAATATCGTCTGCGGAAGCGACGAAGCGGGCATGCGAGATGCTGGAGCTGGTGGGCATCAAGGCAGACCGCGCCGGCGATTACCCGCACCAGTTTTCCGGCGGGATGAAGCAGCGGGTGGTGATTGCGATTGCGCTGGCCTGCAACCCGAAGATCCTGATCGCCGATGAACCGACTACGGCACTGGATGTGACAATCCAGGCGCAGGTTTTGGAAATGATGCAGAATTTAAAGCGGCAGTTCCATACGGCAACGATCTTAATCACACACGATCTTGGCGTTGTGGCGCAGACCTGCGAGAAGGCGGCGATCATCTACGCCGGCGAGGTGGTGGAGTACGGAACGGTCCATGAAGTGTTTAAGGATATGAGCCATCCGTACACCATCGGGCTTATGAATTCCATCCCGAAAATTCACGTGGATGAAAGGCGGCTGCACCCAATCGAAGGGCTGATGCCGGATCCCATGGCGCTGCCGCCGGGCTGCTGCTTCTGTGACAGGTGCCAGTTCGCCCTGAAGCGGTGCCGGACGGAAAAACCGCCGATGGAGCCGCTCGGGGGAGAGCATGCGGCAAGGTGCTTCCGGGCGAAGGAAAATCTGAGGGGAGGTAGCGCAACATGAGCGAAGCGAAAGAACTGCTTCGGGTGGAACACCTGAAAAAATACTTTTCCACTCCCCGCGGAATGCTTCTGGCCGTGGACGACATTTCGTTTTCCTTAAAGGCTGGAGAAACCCTGGGCGTCGTCGGGGAATCCGGCTGCGGGAAGTCCACTCTGGGCCGCGCAATCCTGCGGCTTCATGAGCCGACGGACGGGAAAGTGATTTTTAACGGGGAGAATATCCTGGAATACGACAAGAAAAAGATGAAGCAGACGAGATCGGATATGCAGATCATTTTCCAGGATCCGTATTCATCCCTGAATCCCAGGATGACCGTGAGCCAGTCCATTGCGGCTCCGCTCATCATCCAGGGGATTTATCAGGCAAAGGAAAAGGATAAGATCCAGAAGCGGGTCGACGAGATGATGGAACTGGTGGGGCTTGCCAAGCGGTTTGCCAATTCCTATCCGCATGAGCTGGACGGCGGCCGGCGCCAGAGGATCGGCATTGCGAGGGCGCTGTCCCTGAACCCGAAATTCATCGTCTGCGATGAACCGGTATCGGCCCTTGATGTCTCGATTCAGGCACAGGTACTGAACCTGATGCAGGATCTTCAGGAAAAGCTGGGGCTTACCTACCTGTTTATCACGCATAATTTAAGCGTTGTCAAGCATCTGTCCAACCGGATCATGGTCATGTACCTGGGGCAGATGGTGGAGCTGGCAGAGCCGAAGGCCCTGTTTGCAAATCCGATGCATCCATATACGAAGGCCCTGCTTTCGGCGATCCCGACGCCGGACCCGGATCAGAAAATGGACTGCGTCGTGCTAAAAGGGGAGCTGACATCCCCGATCAATGTGCCGGAAGGCTGCCGGTTTGCGAAACGCTGTATTTATGCGAGGCCGGATTGTGAGACGAAAAAAGTAGAAATGCGTGAGGCGGAGCCCGGCCATTTTGTGGCCTGCCATCTCTGCGGAGAGCTGGGAAAGCGCGGATAAAATCGTTTTCCATGCACTTCCGTTTGAGGCATCAGGGAAACGGCGATGGAATCAGCGTTTCCTCAGGCGGCACGTCTTTTGCACAATAGAACCATGATAAAGGAGGAAAAACGGTATGAAGAAAATGACGGCACTGATTTTAGCGGCAGCCATGGTATTCTCCCTGGCAGGATGTTCCCAGGAGAAATCCGATGCCGGCGGCACAGCCGATACGGCAGGGGCGCAGGCAGAGGCCTCCGGGGAGCGGAAGATTAAAGACGAAATCGTCTTTGCCCAGAGCTCTGACTTAACGACCATGAACCCGTGTATCGGAACGCAGGAGAGAGCCTATTCCCTGACGAACCATATGTACGATACGCTTCTTTCGTATGACAGTGAGATGAATCTGGAAAACAGTCTGGCAGAGAGCTATGAATGGGTGGATGACCTGACCTTACAGCTAAACATCAGGGAGGGCGTCACGTTCCATAACGGCGATCCTTTGACCGCCGAGGACGTAATCTTCACTTTTAAGCAGAGGGCCGAGAGCGGCAACGCCTACAAAGAATATGTGGACGTGGACAACCTGGAGGCAAAGGACGACCACACGGTGATTATGCATTTCATGACGCCGCATCCGTCCTTTATCTACCAGCTTACGGACCCGGCCTGGGGCATCATGCCGAAGAATTATTTCGAGGAGGTCGGAGAAGAGGGCTTTGCGAAGGCGCCCATCGGAAGCGGCCCCTACAAGTTAAAGGAATATGTGACCGGCGATTACTATACGCTGGAACGGTTTGAGGATTACTGGGGCGGCCCGGCAAAGACGCAGTATCTGACGATGAAGATTGTTCCGGAGGCAGGCCAGAGGACGATCATGCTTGAGACAGGCGAGATCGACGTGGCTTATGAGGTTCCCTATGTGGATGCCGCCAAGATCATTGACAACGATGACCTCCAGTTCTTGTCGACGCCGTCCATGAAGATCGTTATGTTCTATCTGAACACCCAGTCGGCGACGCCGTTAAGCGACAAGCGCGTGCGCCAGGCCATTGAGTATGCCATTGACAAGGAAGCCATTGTGCAGGCAGTCTGCTACGGATACGGAACCGTTGCCTACGCGATTGTGCCGGAGAGCGTAACCGAGTATAAAGCAGTAAAGGAACCGCACGTCTACGATCTGGAAAAGGCCAAGGCCCTGATGGCGGAGGCCGGCTGTGCGGACGGCTTCTCCATGGAAATCTGGACAAGCTCGACGCAGACCAATACGGAGATCTGCCAGGTTATCCAGGAACAGCTTGCAGCCATCAATATTGATGCGGAGATTCTTGTCCAGGATGCCAACACCATCGACGCGAGAATCGACGCAGGCGACGAGTACGGCATGTCCCTGCACTTCTATTCCTGCAACAGCGGCCATGCAGAGTACACCTTATCCAACATCCTTCCGACCGGAATGACGAGGAACGATTCCAGATTCAGCAGTGCGGAATACGACGAGGCATACTACAAGTGGCTGGTGACGGTCGATGAGGCGGAACGCGATGAGCTTCTGACGACCATGTATGAGATCCAGAACGACGAGACTCCGGTGATCCCGCTTTACAACGAGGTGAAGATTTTAGGCGCCACGAAGAACCTGGAAGGGCTTGAGCTGAGCATGATCGGCGCGCATCAGTTCGAGAATGCCGTCGTTTATGTGGACTAAAAACAGAACATACAGACGATAAATACCAAAAGGGGCATCTGGCCCGCACGAAAAGGGTGCGGGCCGGTGCCCCTTTGAAGACGTTTTAAAAGGGAAGTCCGGCGTATGTCTGCGCCTGTGCCCTCCATGACAGAACTTCCCACCACAAATTTATAAAAATGTAAGGCAAATTTTGAGGATATATGGTAAAATGGACGCAAAGCGTTCATTTTACCGGCGCATACCGGATTCTGCGTTCACCGCAGAAGACCGGGCGCTGAAATCCGCCGGAGGCTGTCCGGCCGCGAAGGGCGGGACAAAATGGACGCAAAGCGTTCATTTTACCGGCGCATGCCGGAAAAGAGCCGGTGAGCCATTGATAACGATGCGGCGTTAAAGCCGCATAAAACGGATAACAAAGGATTGGAACATAGGAGGGCGTTTCATGGAACAGATTAACATTCTTGTGGTGGACGACGAAAAGGAAATTGCAGATCTGGTGGAAATTTATCTTGTCAGCGACGGATATAAAGTATTTAAGGCCAACAACGCCCAGGACGGGCTGGAGCTTTTGGAAAAAGAGGAGATCCATCTCGTGCTCCTCGATATCATGATGCCGGGAATGGACGGCCTGGAGATGTGCCGGAAAATCCGCGAAACCAACAACATCCCGATCATCATGCTAAGCGCAAAATCCACGGATCTCGACAAAATCCTGGGCCTGGGAACGGGCGCGGACGACTACGTGGTAAAGCCGTTTAATCCGCTGGAGCTGACGGCCAGGGTCAAGTCACAGCTCAGACGCTACACACAGCTAAACCCCAACAGCAACACGGGGCAGAATGTGAAGAACGAGATCGCAATCCGCGGCCTTACCATCAACAAGGACAATCACAGGGTAGTCGTTTACGGCGAAGAAATCAAGCTGACGCCGATTGAATTCGATATCCTGTACCTGCTCGCCTCCAATCCCGGACGTGTGTTCAGCACGGATGAGATCTTTGAAAAGGTGTGGAATGAAAAGGTCTACGAGGCCAACAATACCGTTATGGTACATATCCGCCGCCTCCGCGGAAAAATGAAGGAGGACACCCGCCAGAATAAGATCATCACAACGGTTTGGGGGGTAGGCTATAAAATTGAAAAATGATATGAGCAGAAGCTTCTATGCCCGGCTGATTTTAAATATTCTGTACAGTACGGTTATCGCATGCCTGGTGGAAGTCTTTCTGATAACCAATGTCAGCATGCTCGTGGACTATCTGGAAAAGACCGAGTATGCAGGCCTGTTTCTGGTACGCATTTTCCGCGTGCAGACTATCGCATCAATTTTTTACGTGCTGGTGGGAATCGGAGTCTTTTCCGTGTCCTTTCTCCTGCTCCAGCGAAAGACGGTGCGGTACATCGGAAAGATTTCGGCGGCAATCCGGAATATTTCCGAGGGCGATTTGAATACCCATGTGGAAATCCTTGGAGACGATGAATTTTCGGCCATGGCCGCCAACCTGAATAAGATGGAAGCCGACATCCAGAATCTGATGGAGAAGGAGCGGGAAGCAGAACGGACAAAAAATGAGCTGATTACCAATGTGGCCCATGATCTCAGGACGCCTCTGACCTCGATCATCGGCTATCTGGAGCTGCTGTCCAAAAGCGGCGACAGGCTTTCGCCGGAAATGCAGAAGAAATACATTGATATTGCCTATACGAAATCAAAACGCCTGGAGAAGCTCATTGAGGATCTGTTCGGTTTTACGAAGCTGAATTATGGTAAAATTTCCATGAATGTGGGGAAATTGGATATAGTAAAGCTGTTAAGCCAGCTCCTTGAAGAGTTTTACCCGAGCTTTGCAGACAAAGATCTGACCTATGAGCTGAAAAGCAATGTGCCGGCGCAGGTGATCACTGCCGACGGGAACCTTCTGGCCCGTCTGTTTGACAACCTGATTAACAATGCAATCAAATACGGGGCGGAGGGGAAAAAGATTCTCGTGAAAATCCATTCCGACGGGGAGATCGTGACGGTTTCCGTGACGAATTACGGCTATGTGATCCCGGCGGAAGAGCTGCCTCTTATTTTCAATAAATTTTACAGGGTGGAACAGTCCCGCTCCATCTATACAGGCGGAACCGGGCTTGGGCTTGCCATTGCGAAAAACATTGTGGACATGCACGGAGGCACGATTTCCGTGGCCAGCGATTTAAACGGGACGGTTTTTACGGTGAAACTGAAGGTAAATTTTGACATTCGGAGAGAAAATTTCGGGACAATAGGATGAGTAAAGGGAAGAAGATAACGATAAAAAAACGAATCATGTGTCTCCTCCTGGCTGTTTTGTGGATACTGGCTTTTGGAATCGTGAGCTATGGGGATACAGGAGCGGCAGATGACATTTATATGGAAGTGACGCCGGTTTACGGAAATGTCGGGCGGATCGGGAGTCATGTGCCGGTTACGGTGGAGCTGTACTGCCAGTCGCCGGCGCCTTTTGAGGGAACCATAAGCTTCTGCACGCTGGAATCCACGGAACAGCAGCAGGAATCGGAGGTTTTTGAATACAGGTATCCCGTATCCGCAGCACCGGGAGAGACGGTGATGCTTCCGTTTTATGTGCTTCTGGGTCAGAAGAGCGGCGAAATCCTTGTGCGCTTGGAAGACAAAAGCGGGGATATGCTGCGGGAGGAGATGCTGGAGTTTCAGATTCCCAAGGACACCGGAAATCTTTACATTGGCGCGCTGGACGATCAGGTGGAAGAAATCGGATATCTGAACCGGGTGAGTCTGAATTACGGGATGCTGCGGTCGGAACTGATTCCCCTCGACGCGTCCACACTCCCGTCGGATGTGCGCGGTCTGGATCTGCTGGATGTGCTCATCATCAATAATTTTGACACGTCCTCCCTGTCAGAAAAGCAGCAGAAGGCCGTCTGGCAGTGGATGGAATCAGGCGGAATCCTGATCTTTGGAACGGGGGAGCGGGTGTCTGATACCCTCGGCCCGTTTACGGAAAAGCTGGTGGAAGTGCCCTATGAGGCGCCGAAGCCTGCCGTCTTAAACATGGGTGCCCAGTATGGTGAAAATTCGCAGGAGGATGCTGTGATCCGCGCCGTCTGTGCAGAGCTTTCTATCCCGGGCGGGGATGAGGTCATGGCGAGCGATGAGCTTCCGATTCTCACGACCGTGAAAAAGGGAAGCGGGAAGGCTGGGATTTTTTCGCTGGATCTCGGGGATCTTTCGGATTTTGCGGGAAGAAATCCAAATTATGCGGAAAATTTCTTTGTCACGGTTGTGGGAGAGAGCGAGCTCCAGAACCTGTATTTTTACGGCGCCTATGGGTATGATATGGCATACTGGAATGCCCAGAGTCTTGTCAATACGGGGAGTCCTGACCGGCTTCCCAATATGGCGCTTTACGGGATCGTGATTTTTGTCTATATTCTCGCGGCAGGGCCTGGACTCTACCTGTTTCTGCGGAAAAAGGGGCTGCGGAGATATTACGGGGTGTCACTGGTTGTGTTTTCGTTCCTGGCGTCTGCGTCGGTGTACCTGATCGGAGAAAAAACCAGGTTCCGCTCGGAATTTTTCACGTATGCGGCGATCCGGGATGTGTCGGAAGAGGAGATCTATGAGACGGCTTACCTCAATGCCAGAACGCCGGACAGCCGCCCTTATACGGTCAGGCTGAAGCCGGAATATTCGGTGACGCCCGTCACAAGGTTGGCGAGATACGACGACGAGCCGCTTGGGACCATGCAGGGGAAAGAGACGGGAAACCTGACAATGGAATACGAGCCTGAGGAAACGAAAATTACCGTGCGGAAATCCCAGGCATTTTCTCCGAAATTTTTCAAGCTGAAAAAGCGCTCGGAAAACGAAACGGGACAGGGCATCGGAGCAGAGCTTCTCTACTTTGACGGCAGGATTTCCGGAACCGTAACAAACCATTTTTCGTTCCCGTTAAAAAATGCGGCGCTGATCCTCTACGGCCAGGCAGTCATGATCGGGGAGCTGGGGCCGGGAGAGACAAAGGTGCTGGACGGCAGCGAGGTGCTCACGTATCCGGCTGACATGACCTACATTCTGGCAGACAAGCTGAGCGGGGGCGATGTCTATTTTGATGTGGACATCAGCAACGAGGAATATCTGATGGCACAGGAGAGAACAAGCCTGTATTCTTTCTATCTCTCCAATTATTACGGTGGTTTTACTCCAGAGGCGCGGATCGCGGCTTTTGGGCCGGACGAAGATGCCTTTGGGGCATTCCTGGCTGACGAAGACTCTGCTGATGGCATGACGCTCTATACGTGCACGGTGGATCTTGTCACAGAACAGGACGGTCTTGTCTACCGCAGCGGCCTTATGAAAACGCCGAAGGTGACGACGGGAAGCGGGAACTATTATTCCAGCTATTCGACCATGTACGGAAGCGAGCAGGTGATTTTGGAATATTATCTGGGAAGCGATATCCGGGTGGAGAAGCTATCTTTTCTTCCGGTGTCCGAAGTGTTCCTGGAAAATCTGAAATATTACTATTTGGAACAGTTTAAAGGGGAGGCTTATTTTTACAATTACAGCACGAAAAATTATGACCAGGTGGATCTGGAGCAGGTGGATTTCTCCTATGAGGAATTGAAAGAATACCTTTCTCCGAGCAACAGCCTGACAGTAAAATACATCAACGGCGAGAGTGAGAACGGCGCCAACGCATCGCTTCCGCTTCTGATGGTGACAGGGAGGGAACGCTGATGCTTAAGATCCGGGGACTGAAAAAGAAATTTAAAAACTTCCCGGCGTTGGACGGCCTTGACATGGACATTGAGGAAGGCGCCCTCTATGGTTTTGTGGGGCCGAACGGAGCCGGAAAGACGACGGCCATCAAGATTATTACAGGCCTTCTCCGGCCGGATGAAGGTACGGTGCAGATTGCAGGAAAGGATGCCCTGCGGGCCGGCCGTGAGATCAATAAGGAATTCGGCTATGTGCCGGATGAGTTCGGCATGTATGACAACCTGCGGGTTGCAGAATATATGGAATTTTTTGCAGCCTGCTATGGAATTACGGGGCTTGTGGCGAGAAAACGCTGCGGAGAGCTTTTAGAGCAGGTGAAGCTGGAGGAAAAAGCGGATTTCTATGTGGACAGCCTGTCCAGGGGAATGAAGCAGAGACTCTGCTTGGCGCGGGCCCTGATCCATGATCCGCGGCTTCTCGTCCTGGACGAGCCGACCTCCGGCATGGACCCGCGGACCAGGATGGAGTTTAAAGAGCTTTTAAAGGAGCTCTGCGCCGAGGGGAAAACCATTTTAGTCAGCTCCCACATCCTGTCGGAGCTTTCGCAGATGTGCACGGATATCGGGATCATCGATGCGGGAAAAATTGTCTTAAGCGGGAACATGGCGGAAATCTTAAGAAAAGTCAACGCCTCCAACCCGCTTCTGATTTCCGTCTGCGGCGGGCAGGAGCAGGCCGTAAGGCTTCTCAGGCAGGATCCACGCGTCCAGACCATTTCCATCCGCGGCGAAGACATTGTCGTCAGCTTTTCCGGCCAGAAGGAAGAGGAGGCGGAGCTTTTAAAGACGCTGGTGGACGGCGGGATTCCCGTGAGCGGCTTCTTGAGGGAGCACGGGGATCTGGAGACGATTTTCATGCAGCTTACCAATCATGACCTGGAGACGGAGGTGATCGCCGGTGAAGGATAATCCTGTACTTTTGCGGGAACTGATTGTGCGGAGCAGAAGCTTCCGCTTCCCGCTCATTGTTTTCGTGTTCAACGGGATTCTTGCGGCTGCGGCCATGTTAAACATGTTTTCTGTTGTGGCCCAGATCCGGATTTCAGCCAATATCCAGTATGCCAGCTTTCTTAAACTGTACGTTTTTGTGGCGACGCTGGAATTTCTGCTTTTAATGTTTATCATGCCGGCGCTTACGTCGGCCGGAATCAGCGGAGAGCGGGAGCGTCAGACGCTGGATCTGCTCTTTACGACGCAGATGACGTCCTGGCAGATTATCATGGGAAAGCTGATATCGGCATTCAGCCAGCTTCTTCTCCTTGTGGTATCCAGCTTCCCGGTGCTGCTTCTGACTTTCGTCTATGGAGGCGTAGATTTTGCGGATCTGGCCCTTCTTCTAGTGTGCTTTGTGACGGTTGCCATGTTCACGGGAGGCGTCGGGATTTTGTCGTCGTCCTTTATGAAGCGGTCGAATTTTTCCAATGTCTGCACGTATGGGATTCTTCTGACCGTCGTAGTCGGGACGTATATGCTCAACCAGTTTGCGCTCCATATGTCACAGCTAAAGATCAACGGGCTGACGCCGGAGCCAGGGGAGATGCTTCCGAAGGCGGATTCCGGCGCCGCCGTGTATCTGCTTTTGTTAAACCCGGTGGTGACGTTTTCTGAGATCATGGAGAATCAGGTGTCCGGCTCCGAAAGCATCCTGTCTCTGGGGCAGTTTCTCGGCTCCAGGCCGGAAAATCTCGTGACGGAGCACTGGACGCTTTTCAGCCTCGCCGTCCAGCTTGTGCTGGCTGCCATTTTTGTGAGTGCTGCCGTATATTTCCTGAATCCTGCAGGGAGAGACAAACGATAACGGAGGAAAAACAATGTTTCAGATTGGATGCCATCTCTCCTGTGCAAAGGGCTTTGCGGCCATGGGAAAAGATGCCTTGAAAATACATGCGACGGCTTTCCAGTTTTTCACCAGGAACCCACGCGGCGGAAGCGCGAAGGCCATCGACGAAGACGATGTGGCGGCGTTCCTCAAAATAAAGGAGGAAGCCGGGATCGGGACGCTGGTGGCTCATGCGCCCTATACGCTGAATGCCTGTGCCGCGGAGGAGCGGATCCGGGAATTTGCGAGAAATACCATGGAGGATGACTTAAAGCGGATGGAATATCTGCCGGGGAACCTCTATAATTTCCATCCCGGAAGCCACGTAAAGCAGGGAATGGAGACAGGAATCCGCCTGATTGCGGATCAGTTAAACGGGCTTTTAAAGAAAGAACAGACGACGACGGTGCTCTTAGAAACCATGTGCGGAAAGGGCAGTGAAGTCGGCGGACGGTTCGAGGAGCTTAAGGAGATTTTAGACCGGGTGGAGCTTAAGGAAAAAATGGGCGTCTGCCTGGATACCTGCCATGTCTGGGACGGCGGGTACGATATTGTACATGACCTGGACGGCGTGCTTTCTGAGTTTGACCGGGTGGTGGGCCTTTCCAGGCTGAAGGCCATCCATTTAAACGACAGCCAGAACCCGCTCGGCGCCAGGAAAGACCGTCATGCGCGGATCGGGGAGGGACATATCGGGTTAGACGCCATGGTGAGGATCATCAACCATCCGGCCCTGAAAGACCTGCCGTTCTGCCTCGAGACGCCCAACGAGCTGGACGGCTATGCGAGGGAGATTGCGCTTTTAAAATCAAAGCGTGTGGAACCGTAAAAACAGAGAAAATTGTAAGGAGGTTTCCGGAATATGGGAATTATAAAAGCAGCAGTCAGATCCATTTCAGGCGGTCTGGCAGATCAGTGGCTCGAGGTGATTGAGGCCGGCGGAATGAGCGATTCTACCGTGTTTGCGCCCGGCGTCCTCACGAGAAGAGGAGAAAATGTGAAGGGGACAGCCGGAACGGTGTCCAACGGCTCCATGATCCGGGTGTATCCGAACCAGTTTATGATGCTGGTGGACGGCGGAAAAGTCGTGGACTACACGGCTGAGGAGGGCTATTATACGGTGAACAATTCCTCCATGCCGTCGCTTTTTAACGGGGAATTCGGGGAAACCTTAAAGGAGTCCTTTAACCGGATCCGGTTCGGCGGCGAATCGCCCTTTGAGCAGAAGGTCTATTTTATCAACCTTCAGGAAATCAAGGGAATCAAGTTCGGCACCAGGACGCCGGTCAACTATTTTGACAATTTTTACAACGCAGAGCTGTTTCTCAGGGCCCACGGCACGTATTCCATCAAAATTACGGATCCGCTCCGTTTTTATGCGGAGGTGATTCCGAAGAACCGCGAATATGTCAACGTGGAGGACATCAACGAGCAGTATTTAAGCGAATTTTTGGAGGCCTTCCAGACGGCCATCAACCAGATGTCTGCCGACGGGACGCGGATTTCCTTCGTGACGTCCAGAGGGCGCGAGCTTGGAAAATACATGGCAAATGTGCTGGATGAGGACTGGCGGAAGATGCGCGGAATGGAGATTCAGTCGGTGGGAATTGCAAGCATTTCCTACGACGAGGAGTCCCAGGAGCTCATCAACTTGAGAAACCGCGGCGCCATGTTAAGCGACGCCTCCATCCGGGAGGGCTATGTGCAGGGCCGGATCGCAGAGGGAATCGGCGAGGCAGGCTCCAATGCAGGCGGCGCCATGGCCGGCTTCATGGGGATCGGCATGGGAATGCAGACCGGCGGAGGCTTCATGGGGGCGGCATCGGCGGCCAATATGCAGCAGATGCAGATGGAGAACCAGAGAAGAATGGCCGGAAACGGAATGGGCGCCGGCGCCATGGGGACACAGGCCGGAAACGGAATGGGCGCTGGCGCCATGGGAACGCAGGCCGGAGCTGGCATGGCAAATCCGGCGGCGGGAATGGCCGGCATGCAAAGCCCTGGTGCCGGAGCGGCCGGGACGTGGACGTGTTCCTGCGGGACGATCAACAGCGGGAAATTCTGTTCGGAATGCGGAAGCCCGAGACCGGCGGTGTCGGGGACATGGACGTGCTCCTGCGGAACTGTGAACAGCGGAAAATTCTGCTCGGAGTGCGGGAAGCCAAGACCATAATCCCGTAAGAGGAGGAGCCTATGGCACTTGTAAACTATAAATGTCCCAACTGCGGCGGAGGCCTGAAATTTGATCCGGCCACCCAGTCCTTTGAGTGCGAATACTGCCTCTCCTCGTTCACAGAGCAGGAGATGGAGGAGCTGGCGAAAAAGGCGGAGGAGAAGGCAGGAGCTTCGCCGGCGGTTGTCTGTACCTGCCCCAACTGCGGCGCAGAGCTGGTGGCGGAGGAGACGACGGCCGCGGCCTTCTGTTATTACTGCCACAGCCCGGTCATCGTTTCAGGCCGGCTTTCCGGGGAATTCCTGCCGGATTATGTGATCCCCTTTGCGCTGGACCGGAAGCGGGCGCTGGAAATTTTTTCCGGCTGGATTGGGAAGAAGAAATTCCTTCCGCGGGCCTTTTTTTCGGAAAGCCAGATCGAGAAATTTACAGGCGTCTATTTCCCGTATCTGATGTATAGCTGCCAGGCAGAAGGGAAGATGACGGCGGAGGCGGAAAAGCTGCGGAGCTGGACGGCCGGAAACATCCGCTATACGGAGCATAAAAAATACCAGGTGGAGCGGGCCGGGGAGCTGGACGTGAAAAACATGGCCAGGAATGCCCTCTCCAGAGCCGACCATGAGCTGGTGGAAGGCGTCCTGCCCTTTGACATGGAGAAGCTGGAACCGTTCCGCATGGAATACTTATCCGGCTTCCAGGCGGAAAAGCGCGACATGGACAGCCATACATATACAAACGAGGTGGAGGCGGAGGTGCGCGCCTACGCGGAGGAGAACCTGCGGGGGAGCATGGGCGGCTATGATTCAGTGCGGGTAAAGGATCAGAGCGTTGAGATCCGGAACGCTTCATGGAAATATGCCCTCCTTCCTGTGTGGGTCATGACATACCGCGACCGGAAAAAGGATAAGCTTTACTATTTTGCAATGAATGGACAGACGGGGAAAATAAACGGCGAGCTCCCTGTGGATAAAGGAAAGCTGGCGGCGCTGTTCGGCGCTGTGTTTGTGCCTGTCTTCCTGTTTCTTTTGGCAGGGGGGTGGCTGATTTGAGAAAATGGAGAAAAGGGATCGCGGCCTGCCTTTTTTCGGCCGTTCTGATTCTTCCTGCCGGGCCTGCGCTTGCAAGGGTTTCGCTGGCCGGAGCTGAGAGCACCTATGACAGGGTCTATGACATGGCGGGGATTTTTTCCGACGAGGAGGAAGCAGCTCTTTCTGCGGCCATCGAAAGCCAGCGGACGGATATGGACATGGATCTGGCCATTGTGACGGCCGGCGACGCCATGGGCTACGGCGGTCAGGAATTTGCCGACTATTTTTATGATGACAACGGGCTGGGAGAGGGCTCGGACAAAAGCGGTGTCCTGCTTCTTTTGGATATGGACAACCGTGAGATTGCCGTGTCCACCTCGGGAAAGATGATCCGATATCTCACGGATGTGCGGGTGGAGACCATCCTGGACGACGTGTATGAAAGGATGGTGGACGAAGAGTATTATGAGGCGGCCTCCGTGTTCCTTTCGGATGTGGAAGTCTGCTATGAAAACGGGATTGCAGGCGATCAGTTCACCTACGACCAGGAGACTGGCAGGGTGAGCGTTTACCGCCGGATTACCGTGTTTGAGTTCCTGACGGCGCTTCTTCTGGCGGCTGTCTGCGGGGGCGCGGCCGTGCTGTCCGTGTCCAAGAGTTATAAAAAGGGCAGGAAAGACGACCGCATGGCGGCCAATTTCCGGCTGTCTTACCGGAAGGACAGCGCGTTCCGGCTTGGCTCCGGCCTTGGCGAGGTGCTCCTTGGAAGCTATATTACCCAGCAGGTGATCCGCTCGGCCCAGAACCGCGGCGGCGGGCCCGGCGGGCGATCCGGCGGCTTCTCCGGGAGAGGTCTTTCCGGCGGCGGACGTTCTACGGTTCACAGGACGGGCGGCCGCATCCATGGCGGCGGGAGCCGGAAATTTTAGGGCGCGGAAACGAAGAGAGGGATATCAGAGATGAAAATAGAAAAGATCGGAATTATTGGAAAGGGAGCCCTGGGCGTGATGTACGGGAAATGGCTGGCCGGCCGTCTGGGAAACAGCCAGGTGTTTTTCCTGGCAGATGAGGCGCGGGCAGAGGCATACCGGGCGTCGGAGACATACTCAAACGGAGAGCCCTGCGGTTTCCAGTACCGGACGCCGGCAGAGGCGGAGCCGGTGGATCTGATTATTTTTGCCGTGAAGTTCCTTGGGATGGAGGCGGCTATTGAAACGGCGCGGCCGTTTGTCGGGGAGAAGACGGTTCTCCTTTCCGTGTTAAACGGCGTATTGAGCGAGCAGATGCTGGAAAAGGAGTTCGGCGCCGGGCACGTGGTTTACTGCTGCGTTCAGGGCATGGATGCCGGGAAAGACGGGAATGCGGTGACGTACCGGAACATGGGATATATTTCCGTGGGAAATCCGGACGGGAGCAGGGATGAGAAGCTTGCGGCCGTGACAGAGCTGTTTGACAGAACCGGGCTTTCCTATGAGGTTCCGGCGGACATCAGACGGCAGATGTGGAGCAAGCTGATGCTCAATGACGGCGTTAATCAGGTGACGGCCATTTACAAGGCGCCGTACCGGCTTGTGCAGAAGGAAGGCGAGGCCAGAACCATGATGGTGGAGGCCATGCGCGAGGTGATGCGGACGGCTGCTTTCGAGGAGGTGGAGCTGACGGAGGCGGACATCGCTTCGTGGCTTGACCTTCTGGATCATCTGGATCCCGACGGGCGGACGTCCATGTGCCAGGATATCATGGCCGGCCGCAGGACAGAAAAGGAGCTGTTTTCGGGAACGATCCGGCGTCTGGCGGCGGAGCACGGGATTTCGGTGCCGGTCAATGATTTTTTATATGAGAAGCTGCAGGAGCTTGAGGAAGGGATGAAATAGCAGCATGAAGATTATGGTGATAGACGGCCAGGGCGGCAAGATGGGGAAAAGCATCGTCGAGCAGATGAAAAAGGCGTTTCCCCAGGATGAGATCCTGGCCATAGGGACGAACAGCACCGCGACGGCGGCCATGTTAAAGGCAGGAGCCGACGAGGGCGCGACAGGGGAGAATCCGGCGATTGTGGGAAGCGGGACAGCGGACGTGATCGTAGGGCCCCTGGGCATCGTGATTGCCGATTCCCTTCTCGGGGAGATCACGCCGGCCATGGCGGCGGCCATCGGGAGAAGCCGTGCAAAGAAGGTGCTGCTCCCGGTAAACCGCTGCCAGCATTTTGTTGTGGGCCTTAAGGAGCTGCCGCTCGGGGAGTACGTGCGGCTGGCCGTGGAAGAGGTGGCCAGACTCCGGGACGAGTAGGGGCTATGAGGGCAGGAAGCCGGGGAAAAGGGGCAGCGGAGACGCAGGCCGGGACAGATACGGGCCCGGGAAAAGCCGACCTTGGAAGGCAGATCCAGTATGGGCGGCTGCCCCGGGGAGCCCGGGAAATCCTAAGATTCCGGCACGGGGACGGCGGGATCTTTTAATCCGTAGACCCGCTCCCATTCCTTCGTGCCTTCTACCTTATAGACCCGGCTTTTGTTCATCTGAAGGAATTTTATCAGTTCATAGCAGTCGATCCAGATTTCGCCGTTTCCCTCTTTCTGGGATTCGTCAAAAATAAGCTGGAGGCCGAAGTGCAGGTGGGGCGTGGAAATGTTGTTGGTGTTTTCCGTCGCACTGTATCCGGTGCGCCCGAGATAGCCGATGACGTCCCCGGCTGTGACGGTGCTGCCGATTTCAAGGTCGCTTTGGTAGGGATAATTTTTCCTGAGATGGGCGTAATAGTAATACCGCTTTTTGTCAAAGCTCCGGATGCCGATGCGCCAGCCGCCGTACTGGTTCCAGCCCAGGGCTTCGACGGTTCCCGACTCCACGGCGATGACAGGCGTGCCCACCTGCCCCATCATGTCATGGCCCAGGTGCTTTCTGGTGTAGCCGTAGGAACGGGAAGTGCCGAAATCGTCGTAGTCGCTGTACGGGAAATCCCTGGCAATGGGAGAGAAAGCCTTGAGGCCGTATTTTGTGACCCAGGTCTTTTCCTGGGCAGTCTGAGAGCCGTCATCACCGGCTGCCGGCGATGTCTCGGCCGCAGGATTTTGGGCAGAGGCGTCGATTTCCTCGTCGAAGTATCCGACCATGCCGCCTAAAACGGCGGTGTAGGCTTCCTTATAATAGGCATAATAAGGAAGGTCTGCGGCCAGCTCTTCCATGGAAGCGCCGGATTTCAGCTTTTCGGCCAGAGAATTTAAGTCTGCATCAGAGAAGCGGGAAAAATCCCCGCCGTATTTGGCTGCGAGCCAGGCAAGAAGATCGATCCAGTTTAGATGGATGTCTGCCTGGCATGTTTCCACGTCCAGTCGGAAGGCTTTTTTTAAGACGTCGGCGGGAACGGTAAAGTCCACCCAGCGGATGTAGTCAGCTTCTCCTGTTTCGCCGCTTTCGCTTTCGGAGTCCTCCCGGGCCAGAAAATAGTCCTCGGAGGCAGCCTCCCGGCTCTTGATGCAGAGGGAGCCGGTGAGAAGAAAGAGGATGAAAAGCTGGACGGCTATGATGACAGTGGATTTTGGGATGTTCGATGGATTCATGGCATACACTCTCCTGGACGTATCCGGATTTTTGCGGAGACGAAAGGACGTCCCGCAGGAATACTTTTTTCTGAAAATTATATGCGGACATGCCGGGGAATATGACCCGGCAGGGCAGTTATGAGATGAAATGCAACAGTTCAGCCATACCATTCATAATTTGACGGATTTTATTGTATAGACCAATGAAAAATGATATTGGCCGTCAAATGATTCATGTCGGGCGTCCGCCCTATATCCACATATGACAAAATGCTGCTCTGTGAGCAAGCTCCCACGCAGCATTTTGCCATATGTGTCTGCATGGCTGAACTGTTACGATCAAATGGTTTGGAGGAAAAGAAATATGAAAAAACTGGAAGAGTATGTAATCAGCATACCGGACTTTCCCGAGGAGGGAATCATTTTCCGGGACGTGACATCCATCCTTCAGGAGGCAGACGGGCTTCATCTGGCCGTGGATAAGCTCCTTGGAATGGTGGAGGGCACGGAGTTTGACCTGGTGGTCGGGCCGGAGTCGAGAGGCTTTATTTTCGGCGTGCCGGTGGCCTACATGCTCCATAAGGGCTTCATCCCGGTTCGGAAGGCGGGGAAGCTGCCGCGGGAAACGGTGTCCGCCGAGTATGACCTGGAATACGGGACATCGAAAATCGAGATCCATAAGGATGCCATCCGGCCTGGCCAGAAGGTTGTCATTGTCGATGATTTGATCGCCACAGGCGGGACGACAGAAGCCATCATAAAGCTGGTGGAGTCCCTGGGCGGAGAAGTGGTTAAAATCTGCTTCGTCATGGAGCTTGCCGGCCTTAAGGGACGGGAGAAGCTGGCCGGTTATCAGGTGGAATCGGCCATCGTCTATGAGGGAAAATAAGACGGACGCCGGGAAGAGGAGACATGTACCGGGAACCGCCGTCTGAACGAAAAACAGGCCGGCAGCCGCAGAAAAGGAAATATTTCTGCGCTGCCGGCCGATTTTGTCAGAAGTCCCAATCAAAAAACCGAAATTTTCCACTTTACAAAGAACATACGTTCGGTTATAATAGAGACATGAAACGAGTTGTCTTTCATGTGGATGTAAACAGCGCGTTCCTTTCCTGGGAGGCGGTGTACCGCTTAAAGCATCTTGGCGGCACACTGGATCTCCGGACAATTCCGTCGGCGGTGGGAGGCGATATGGCAAAGCGCCGCGGAATTATTCTCGCCAAATCCCTTCCGGCCAAAAAGTACGGCGTCCGGACAGGAGAAACCGTGGTGGAAGCGAAGAAAAAATGCCCGGAGCTTATGCTGGTTGCGCCTCATTACGGCCTTTATGAACGGTCGTCGGCCGCGCTGATAAAAATTTTAAAGGAATATTCGCCCCAGGTGGAGCAGTTCAGTGTGGACGAGGCTTTTCTGGATATGACGGGAATGGAGCGGCTGTTCGGGGAACCGAGGGAGGCGGCCGCGGCCTTAAAGGACAGGATCCGGGAGGAGCTGGGATTTACCGTGAATATCGGAGTGTCCTCCAATAAGCTTTTGGCGAAAATGGCTTCGGATTTTGAAAAGCCGGATAAGGTGCACACGCTGTTTCCAGAGGAAATCCAGGAAAAAATGTGGCATCTTCCCGTAAGGGAGCTGTTCCTGGTGGGTTCGGCGACGGAGCGGAAGCTAAACCATCTCGGGATCGAAACCATCGGGGAGTTAGCCTGTACCGATGTGCGGATTCTAAAGGCCCATCTGAAAAAGCACGGCGAGGTGATCTGGGCCTTTGCCAACGGCCGCGATGCCGGGCTTGTGGAGGCGGAGCCGCCGGAGAACAAGGGCTATGGGAACAGCACGACCATTGCCTTCGATGTGACGGACCGGGAGACGGCCAGGCGCGTCCTGCTTTCTCTGGCGGAAACGGTGGCGGCCAGGTTAAGGAAGCACGGGAAAAAGGCGGAGCTTGTCTCGGTGAGCATTAAGGACAGCGGCCTTCATACGGTTTCCCACCAGACGGTGCTTCCTGCGGCCAGCGATATTACCATGGAGATTTATACGGCGGCCTGCCGCCTGTTTGACGAGCTCTGGGACGGCGCGCCTATCCGGCACCTCGGGATCCATACGGGGCGCCTGGGAGAAGGCGAGGCCAGACAGCTCAATATTTTTGACGGTACGGACTATGAGAAGTTGGAAAAGCTGGACGCAGCCCTCGACAATATCCGGAAGCGCCACGGGCAGGATGCGGTGATGCGGGCTTCTTTTCTTAAGTCCTCCCTCGACCATATGGCCGGCGGGATCACCAGGGAAAGGCGCACGGTGGATTATACAAAGGAGAAAATTCAGTAGAAGGAGGAAATACGGAAAAAAGGAGCTGACGGAATATGGCATTTGGAATCGGTGGAAGAGAGAGCCGGGTATTTGAGGGCTTCGAGTCGAAGGAAGGCAGGAGAAGACAGCGGGAGGTGGCATGTGAATGCTGGTTCACGAGCCGCGGCGAGACACTGCCTCTGGCGGTAAAGTTTCCGAACGAAGACGGGGAGCTTATCATGGTGCGGGATCTTCAGGTGGACTGGGCGGAGAAAAAGTATTACTGCGGCGTGCCGGCGGTGGAGTACCAGTGCCGCATGACGCTTGGCGGCCGCAGGCGGCCGGTGAGGCTGATCTTTTACCTGGAAGAATGCCGTTGGGTGATGGAGACAGAAGAGGGCCTGTGAGGAAACGGGCCGGAAAGGCAGAAGAACATGAGAGAAATTGTATTTAAAATGGAACGTCCGGGCCTCGTGACGGTGGGCCAGGAGGTAGAGGTCAGCGAGTCGGTGACGCCGGTGAACGTCAACTACATGATTGAGCCGGCCGTAGCCATGTCGGGACTTTTTAAGTTCACGGAGCGGTTAAAGAGCCGGAAGGGGATCGTGAAGGAGATTGTGGAGAACGAGCGCGGCTACTACGTGACCGTGGAATTTGACGAATAGGAAAAGGGAGATGTAAATGAAGCTGTTTCATTTATCGGATTTGCATATCGGAAAACAGCTCCATGGATTCAGCCTGATCGAAGATCAGACGTATATCCTTGGACGGATTTTAAAAGAGGCGGAGCAGAGGAAGCCGGACGTGATCGTGATTGCCGGGGATGTCTACGACAAGTCGGTGCCGTCTGCGGAGGCCGTTGAGGTATTTGACGGCTTCCTCACGTCCCTTGCCGCCATGGAGCAGGGGCTGGAGGTGTTTATCGTCAGCGGGAACCATGATTCCCAGGAGCGGCTGGCCTTTGGGAGCCGTCTGTTCGAGAAAAACAGGATATTTATTGCAGGCATGGCGCCGGGAAAGGAAAATCCCAGGGTGCAGAAGCTGGTACGAAAGGATAAGGAGGGAGAGGTGAATTTTTATCTTCTTCCTTTTTTGCGCCCTTCCTTCATCCGTGAAATCGAAGGGATGGAGCAGGTAAAGACATACGATGAGGCCGTACGGGCCGTGATCGCGCAGATGGAGCCGGATTTTTCCGCGCGGAACGTCCTCGTCTGCCATCAGTTTTTTACATGGAACGGAAAAAGCCCGGAGCGGTCGGATTCCGAGACCGTCTCCGTCGGCGGCCAGGACAACGTGGAGGTCTCGGCTGTGGAGACGTTTGACTATGTGGCGGCCGGCCATATTCACCGTCCACAGTCCGTCGGGGGAGACCATGTCCGCTACTGCGGCTCGCCGTTAAAATATTCGGTTTCGGAGGCGGGACAGGAGAAAGGGATTCTGGAAGTGACGCTCGGGAAGAAAGGCGACGTGACGGTGGAAAAAATTCCTCTGGTGCCTCTCAGGGATGTGAGGAAAATCAGGGGAAAGCTCTCGGAGCTGATTTCCGAAGAGACGCTCTCGGCAGCAGATCCCAAAGATTTTGTCAGTGCCGTCCTGACGGATGAGGAGGAGCTTTACGAGCCGGGACGCGTGCTTTCAAGGCATTATCCGAACCTTTTGGAGTGGACGGTGGAAAACAGCAGGACGCGGCGGGAATTTTCTGAAGAAGAGCTGCCGGCGGAAAAAAAGAGCCTTCCGGAGCTTTTTGAGGAATTTTACATACAGATGCAGGGCGCAGAAATGAAGGAAAACCAGAGGAAAGCCATGGAAGAAATTTTCCTGAGACTGGAGGCAGGAGGGGAGGAGGAAGCATGAAACCGATTTGTCTGACAATGTGTGCCTTCGGCTCCTATGGCGGAAAGACGGTCATTGATTTTACGAAGGCCGGCCGGGGCGTTTTCCTGATTACCGGGGATACCGGGGCGGGGAAGACGACGATTTTTGACGGGATTACCTTCGCCCTTTACGGGGAGACAAGCGGAGGAAAACGGGACGGCAGGATGATGCGGAGCCAGTATGCCGGGTCTGAAGACGAGACCTATGTGGAGTTTACATTTTCCTATCGCGGAGAGATCTACACGGTTTTCAGGAGCCCGGAATACATGAGAGAGAAGAAGCGGGGAAGCGGCCTTGTGAAGGCGGCGGCCAGGGTGGAGCTGACGCTTCCAGACGGGACGGCTTTCCGGGGGAAGAACCGGGAGACGGATAAAAAAATCTGTGAGATCATGGGAATCGACAGGGAGCAGTTTACGCAGATTTCCATGATTGCCCAGGGAGATTTCCTGCGGCTCCTTCATGCCAGCTCTGAAAACAGGAAGAAGATTTTTTCCACAATTTTCCACACCGGGCCCTGCCGGGACGCTGAAGAGGAGCTGAACAAAAAGAGAAAGCAGTTAAAGGATCAGATTCAGGCGGGCGAGGAACGGCTGAGGGCCCATGTCCGGTCGATCCGACTTACGGAGGAAGCGGGAAGCGAAGACGAAGCCCGGCTGGAGAAGCTTTGCCGGGAAGAGGTTTTGCCTCCGGGAGAGGCGTCAGAATTTTTATCTGAGCTTCTTTGTAAGGAACAGGGACAGCTTCGGACGGCCGACCGGGAGTTAGCGGAGCTGGATGATAGCCTCCAGAAGGCGTTGGAGGAAAACGGAAGGCTTTTAAAGGCAGCGGAACAGGCCCGCCAGTACGAAGAGAAAAAGGCAGAGCTTAGGAGGGAAGAAGAAAAAGAGGCGCATTACACGGCATGGAAGGCCAGATATGAGGAAGCCGCGAAGGCATATGGGATGAGGCCCTATGAGAGCCGGTATCTGGAGGCGGAGCGGCAGACGGCGGCTGCCGAAAGAAGCAGGGAGGCCGCTGAGAAGGCGCTTTCGGAGGCCGAAGCCGGATTTTCGGAGGCAAAACAGGTACTGCTTGCCGCCGAAGAAGAGTTTGGAAGAAAAGAGCCGCTATACAGGACGGAGCTTTTAAAGCTGGAGCAGGAGGAAAAGGACTGGAGACGGAAGGCAGAGCTGGAAACGGAGGCGGCAGAGCGGAGAGCGCAGTCGGAAGAGGAAGCAAAACGTGGGCTCGCGTTAAAGGAAAGGAAGGAGAAGCTGGAATCGGCCATCGGCGAGTGCGAGAGAAAGATACAGGCCTTTTCAGAGGCGGCTCCCATTCTTGCGGAGCTTGAGCATTCCTTAAAGGAGCTGGCCGCATTTGAGGAAACGGCAGCCAGGCTGAAAGAAGAGCGGAAGGCGCTGGAAACGAGAAAGATACGTCTGGAAGCCATGAAGCGGGAGCAGGAAAAACGGATACAGGCCTTTTCGGAGGCAGAGCGGCTGTACCAGGAGCTTCAGGAGCAGTTTTTCCGGGAACAGGCCGGGATCCTTGCCCGCGACAGGTTAAAAGACGGCTTCCCCTGCCCGGTCTGCGGAGCCGTCAGCCACCCGGCCCCGGCGGCCCTGGCAGAGAGCGCGCCCACGGAAGAAGAAGTGAAGCGTGCATCCGCAAAGCGGGAGGAGAAAAGGGGACTCTGTGAAGCGCTGGGGACGGAGATTACGAAGGAAATGACGGGAATCTCCGAAAAGGAGCGCCAGCTCTGCGAGGAAGAAAAACGGCTTCCGGAGAATATGGCGGAGAAAAAGGAGACGATGGAGCGCCGGCGGGCAGAGCTTCTGCTCCTGAAGAAAGAGGGAACGGACGCGGCTGAGACCGGAAAGTCCCTGGGAGAAGAGCTGGAAAGAACGAAAAAGAGCATGCAGGACTGCCGTCTTTCCGAGGAGCTGGAAAAAGCAGCGGTTTTGAAGCTGGAGGAAGAAATAGGGAAGCTGGAAAAGCAGCTTTTCTTCCGCTCGAAAGAGGCGCTGCTTACGGAAAAAGAACGGCTGGAGCAGGAGCTTCGCCGGAAGAAGGCAGAGACGGAAGCGGCCAGGCAGAAGGAAAAACAGGCCGCGGAGACGGCTTCCTCCGCCAGACAGGCGTGCCGTTCGGCAGAAGAGCACCTGATTTTAAGGAAAAGAGAGCAGGAAGAGGCAGGAAGCACATGGAACCAGGTCTGGAAGGACAGCGGCTTTACAAGAGAGCAGTACACGGCATCCCTGGCATGGAGAGAGACAGAGGAGGCCAGGGAGGCGGGAGCGCAGACGGAGGAATATTTCCGCAGGTTGGCAGAGCTTAAGGCGGCCGTTAAGACGCTGGAGACCGGTCTTTTGGAGGCCTCGGAGGAAAGGGCCGGGGAGCTCCGGGAAGAGATCCGGAAGCTTCGGGAGAAGAAGGGATCCCTGGAGAAAAAGCGGGACGGGATTTCCGCTGCCGTCCAAAACCACGAAAGCATCCTTTTGCAGATGGAGACAGAGGAACGGGAGAGCGGCGGGCTCATCGAGGCCTTCCTTTTATACGACGGCCTCTGGCAGACAGCCAGCGGGAACCTGAAAGGAAAGGTAAAGATTGACTTTGAGACATATGTCCAGAGACAGTATTTTGAGAAAATCCTGACGGCGGCCAACCGGAGATTTCTGAAGCTGTCCGACGGAAAACTGAAATTAAAATGCAGACAGCTTGAGGACATGGGCGGCCAGGGGCATTCCGGCCTGGAGCTGAATGTCTACGTGATGGCGACGGGAAAGGAGCGGGATGTGAAAACCCTGTCCGGCGGCGAGTCGTTCCTTGCGTCCCTGTCCCTGGCGCTGGGACTTTCCGACGTGGTGCAGAGCCAGGCGGGCGCCGTGAGAATGGAAGCCATGTTTGTGGACGAGGGCTTCGGCGCTCTGGACGACGAGACGCGGGAACTGGCTGTCCGCGTGCTTCACGACCTGGCAGGCGATGAGCGCATGGTCGGCATCATCTCCCATGTGAACGAACTGAAGGCGCAGATCGGAAAGAAACTCATCGTCACGAAGGGCGAACAGGGGAGCCGGGCCGCCTGGTCTATTGAGGACTGAGAAAGGCGTGGTTTCCAGGGGGCTGTGGAAGACATCCCGTACCCCAGGCCTCTCGAGGACTTAGAAAGACATCCTGCCGAAAGCCTCAGGATTCGCTTCCGGCAGGACGGTGAAAGAAAAGCAGCATGAGCCCGTAGCAGGTACAGACAATCAGGATGCGGAGGCAGGTGCCGAAAAATTCGGGAAGGCCGGAGGCAAAGAGAAACGAATCAGGAAAAATGCGGTAAATCCCTAGAGCCACGGCCAGGCAGAACACAGGCTTCACGATGACTTCCCAGGCGTTGGCGGAAAAGCCGACGGCTTCTCTTAAGGCCAGGATATGTAAGAGCGCCAGAAGGAGCTCACTTGCCAGCATCCCCCACAGGTATGCCAGGATGCCGATTTTCGGGATTCCGATTACGATGAAGCAGAGCCTGAAAAGCAGGGCGGCCAGATGATGAAGGAAGGTTGTGGTTGTCTTCCCGAGGCCGTTTAAGATGCTTCCCATGGTGGTGGAAAGGTAGAGGAACGGACAGAGCCAGGCAAGGATTGTGATGAAGCTTCCTGCTTCCTCATTTTTAAAGACCTGGACGCCGAGGCTGTCCCCGAAGATGGTGAAAATGCCGACGCAGAGGATGCCCATGTAGAGGCTGTACCGGAAGGACATGGCGATGCGCCTGGTGATTTCGCGGCTGTCGCCGCCTGCCTGTGCCCTGGCAACAGAAGGAAGCAGGACGACGGCCAGGGAATTGACGATGGCCGAGGGAAACATGATAAAGGACATGGCCATGCCGTTTAGGACGCCGAGCGTGCTGACCGCCTGGGACTGGCTTAAGCCGAAGGCAGCCAGCCGGTTGGGGATCAGGATGGATTCGGCGCTCCTTAAAAGATTCATGACGAGCCGGTTTGCCATGAGCGGCAGGGCCAGCGCCATGAGAGGAATGGCGATGGAAGCCATGGAGGGGGCGTGGGGATCCGGCCGGGTATCGCCATCCTTTTCCAGTAAAAGAAAGGTCAGGAGCGTGAACAGGGCAGAACCGGCTTCGCCGATAAGAAGGCCGGCGGCCGCCAGGGAGACGGTGATTTCGATGCCCTTTTCCCGGCAGATGTCAGCGAGAAGGAAGACGGCAAACATCCGGATTCCCTGCTCGGCTAACTGGGAGAAGGCCGGGATCTGCACTTTTTCTTTTCCATAATAATATCCGCAGATACAGGAGTGGAGGGCAGAACAGGGGATTGCCAGTGCAAAAGCAGGAAGCAAAGGAGCGCAGCGCGGTTCCATGAGCACATGGACGGCGAGGAAGCCGGAAAAACGCCAGATCAGTGCCGCCAGGAAAATCGCCATGGAGAAAGAGATGGCAAAGCCGGTGAAAAGCGTCTTTTTGGCCCTGGAAGGACATGCGGCCGTGAAGCGGGAGATGGCCGTCTGGAGGGAACCGGCGCATAGAGAGAGGCAGATCCCGTAAACGGGAAACATCATCTGATAAATCCCGAGCCCCTCGGCGCCGATGGCGCGGGAGAGGAAAATTTTATAGAAAAATCCGAGGATCCTGGAGAGAAAGCCTGCGGCGGTAAGAAGGACTGCGCCGGCGATCAGGGTATGCTTCTTAAAAAAATCAGTCATGCGGCCTCCCGGGAAAGGAAATTGCTACATTGTATGCAAAAAAAAGAGCGGATTATTCGGAACGGAAGGAAAATCCCGGGGCTGGCATCAGGAAAAACCGGTCAAGGCGCGGAATACGCCAGATACTGATAATGATTCCTGATATTATTATATTTTTCTTAATTCTCAGGATTCCTGTTGAAATCCCCCCGGAATATTATTATAATGTAGAATAGTTTCCCGGAAACGGGGGACGGTAAATCAATAGTAGATGAGGCTTTTAACCTGTATTTACGGAAAGGCGGATTTATGAAGAAAGTAATTTATCTTGACAACGCGGCCACGACGAAGGTGCGTCCCGAGGTCGTGGAGGCGATGCTCCCGTTTTATACGGAGAATTACGGAAATCCATCTTCGGTGTATTCTTTTTCCACACCGTGCAAAGAGGCAATGGCCCACAGCAGAGAAGTAATCGCAAATGCTCTTGGAGCAAACGCCAATGAAATTTATTTTACGAACGGCGGCACCGAGTCCGACAACTGGGCGCTTACGGCCGCGGCCGAGGCGTATGCTTCCAAGGGAAAACACATCATTACGACACAGATTGAACATCACGCGGTTCTGCACACAGGCCAGTATCTCGAAAAGAGAGGATTTGAGGTCACGTATCTTCCGGTGGATGAGTACGGCCTTGTGGATCCGGAGGAGCTTAAAAAAGCCATCCGTCCCGATACGATCCTGATCTCCGTGATGTTTGCAAATAATGAGATCGGCACCATCGAGCCGATTAAGGAAATCGGTGCAATCGCAAAAGAACATGGAATCCTGTTCCACACCGACGCCGTCCAGGCCTTCGGACATGAGCGCATTGATGTGGACGAGTGCAATATTGATATGTTAAGCGCCAGCGCCCATAAGTTAAACGGCCCCAAGGGCGTCGGCATCCTCTATATCCGGAAGGGCGTAAAAATCCGCTCCTTTATCCACGGCGGTGCCCAGGAAAGAAAGCGCCGCGCCGGCACGGAGAATGTGCCCGGGATCGTCGGCATGGGAAAGGCCGTGGAAATTGCCATGGAACACATGGAGGAGAACCGGAAGAAAGAGACGGAGTTAAGGGATTACCTGATCCGCCGCGTGATGGAGGAAGTGCCCTACACGAGGCTTAACGGCCACCCGGCCAGACGTCTCTCCAACAATGCAAACTTTGCGTTCCAGTTTATCGAGGGAGAGTCCCTGCTTATCATGCTGGATATGGACGGGATCTGCGGTTCCAGCGGTTCCGCATGTACGTCCGGCTCCCTGGATCCGTCCCATGTGCTGCTTGCCATCGGGCTGCCCCATGAAATTGCCCATGGTTCCCTGCGCCTGACCTTAAGCGAGGAGACGACGAAGGAGGACATTGACTACACGGTGGAAAGCGTCAAGCGGATCGTGGAGCGCCTCCGTTCCATGTCCCCGCTCTATGAGGACTTCGTAAAGAGCAGGGAAAAACAGGACACGAAAGGCTAACTGCCGCAGAAGAGACCGGAAACAGACGACAGAGGGAAAGAAAAAGAACAGGAGATCAATCTATGTATTCAGAAAAAGTAATGGACCACTTTCAGAACCCGAGAAACGTGGGTGAAATAGAGGACGCCAGCGGCGTCGGAACCGTCGGAAATGCAAAATGCGGGGACATCATGCGGATTTATCTCGATATCGACGATGAGACCCATATCATCCGTGACTGCAAATTCAAGACCTTTGGCTGCGGCGCGGCTGTGGCCACCAGCAGCATGGCGACGGAGCTTGTAAAGGGAAAGACCATCGAGGAGGCCATGCAGGTGACGAACAAGGCCGTCATGGAGGCCTTAGACGGGCTTCCGCCGGTGAAGGTACACTGCTCCCTGCTTGCGGAGGAGGCGATCCACGCGGCACTCTGGGATTATGCCGAAAAGCACGGTATCCAGATCGAAGGCCTCGAGAAACCGAAATCCGACATCAGCGAGCACGATGAGGACGAGGAATATTAAGAATGAAGAAAAAAGTAGTGGTAGGCATGTCAGGCGGCGTCGATTCTTCGGTCGCCGCCTGCCTGCTTAAGGAACAGGGATACGATGTCATTGGCGTCACCATGCAGATCTGGCAGGAGGAGAACCCGGAAGACATGGAAGAAAACGGCGGATGCTGCGGCTTAAGCGCCGTGGAGGACGCGAGAAAAGTGGCGTGGAAATTGAAAATCCCCTATTACGTGATGAATTTCCGGAGGGAATTCAAGGAAAACGTCATGGACTATTTTGTGAACGAGTATCTCCATGGCCGGACGCCGAACCCCTGCATTGCATGCAACCGGTACGTGAAATGGGACGCCCTCCTTACCAGGAGCCTGGAGCTTGGGGCGGACTACATCGCCACGGGCCATTATGCCCGCATCGAGCGGCTGGAAAACGGCAGGTACACGATCCGCAATTCGGTGACGGCGGCGAAGGATCAGACGTACGCCCTCTATAACCTGACCCAGGAGCAGCTCTCCCACACGCTGATGCCGGTGGGAGATTACACGAAGGACGAAATCCGCGCCATTGCGGCTGAAAATGGCCTGGACGTGGCCGGGAAAAAGGACAGTATGGAAATCTGCTTCATCCCGGACAACGACTATGCGGGATTTATTGAAAAAAATGAGGAAAATGTCCCCGGCGCCGGGAATTTTGTGGATCGGGACGGGAATGTTCTGGGCCACCATAAAGGGATCACCCATTACACGGTGGGACAGAGGAAGGGGCTAAACCTTGCCATGGGACATCCTGTATTTGTGACGGAGATCCGGCCGGAGACCAACGAGGTTGTGATCGGGGATGCCGATGAGGTATTTTCCGACAGGCTGACCTGCCAAAACCTAAACTGGATGTCCATCGAGGGCCTTGGCGGCCGGGAGATGGAAGTGACGGCAAAGATCCGGTACAGCCATAAGGGCGCGCCATGTATCATAAGAGAGCTGGAAAACGGAATCGTGGAATGCCGGTTCGAGACGCCCCAGAGGGCCATCACGCCGGGACAGGCTGTCGTTTTCTATGAAAAGGATTATATTGTGGGAGGTGGCACGATCCGATGAGAAAACGTGACGGAACCCCCGCAAAGGTTCTTCTGGCGGTGTCTCTTGCCTGTCTTTTGGCTGTCCTCGGCGGATGCAGCGCCGGAAAATATGAAGCTGTGAGCCTGGAGGCGCTGGAATCCGGATTGGAGAGTACCAGTGTTAACGGAGAAGCGGAGGCGCCGGGGGAAGAGGCCGGAAGTGAGAGCGGGGAGACCATGCGCGTCCTGACGATGGATGAAAACGGGAACCTTAAGTTTGCCGACGGTGCCTCCGATGCGGAGACATCTGCGGACGGGGAGGCTTCCGCAGATGGAGAGAGTGAAGCGGTGGCCGGTGTCACGTTTACGAAGACGGAGGACGTGGTGGCGCTGACGGCTGAGGTCGTCAATGTGCGCGAGGAACCGCGGGAGGACGCCAGGATCCTGGTTCAGTTAAAGGCTGGGAGCACGCTCAACCGTACCGGCATTTCCGACGAATGGTGCCAGGTTCTCTATAACGGCAGAACAGCCTATGTGGCGGCTGCTTTCACGGAGGTCTATGAGGAGCCGGAGACGTCGGATACGGGCAGTGAAGAGGCAGAGCCGGCAGCGGCTTCCGGCGCGGCCGCCCAGGCAGAGTCCGGCGGCAGTGAGGGCATGTCGGCTGACGGAGGTGGAGTGCCGGAGGGGAATGCAGATGGAACGTCTGGGAATCCGGCGGCCGGGGAAGCCGAAGCGGCCGGAAACCCGGCAGGCGGCGATGGACAGACCGGCTTAGACGGCCGGCCGGCCGAGACGAGAGCGCCGGAAGTCCCCTTTAACGGACATACTATCGCCATCGACGCAGGCCACCAGGCCAAGGCCAATGCAGAGAAGGAGCCCATCGGCCCCGGCTCCGAGACCATGAAGGCCAAGATGCCGGCAGGCGCCACAGGCACAGAGAGCGGCGTCAAAGAATGCGAACTGACGCTTGCGGTGGCAAAAAAGCTGGAGCAGGCGTTAGAAAATAAAGGCTACCATGTGGTGATGATCCGGGAAAGCAACGACGTAAACTTAAGCAGCGCCGAGCGTTCCCAGATTGCGAACCAGAGCGAAGCGGAGATTTTGGTGAGGCTCCATGCCAATTCCATGGAAAATTCCGGGGTCAGCGGGACGCTTGCCATGTGCATGACCGACCAGAACCCCTATAACGCCGGTCTGCACGGACAGAGCTACACGCTGTCCAAGCTGATTGTGGATCAGATCTGCGGCCAGACCGGTTCCAGGAACCGCGGCGTCCAGGAGGTAGACAATTTAAGCGACATCAACTGGAGCGAGATCCCGGTTTCTGTCGTGGAAATGGGATTTTTAAGCTGCCCGGAGGAGGACAGGCTTCTCCAGGATGAGGCGTATCAGGATAAAATTGCCGCAGGGATCAGCGCGGCCATTGACTCCTACTTTGCAGGATAAGAGAAAAAGTTAAAAAAATTTCATTTTCCTACTACACAAATTTCAAATTTCATGTATAATAGTAATTGCCCGCGCAAAACCAGCCCGGGCAATTAAATGGAGATATAGCGAAGAGGTCGTAACGCGGCGCACTCGAAATGCGTTTGTCGGCTAATACCCGGCACGAGGGTTCGAATCCCCCTATCTCCGTTTTAGATGATTTCTCATCAAAAAAGCCTGTAAAACCGTTGTTTTATGGGCTTTTTTCTTTTCTCACAAATTCTCATGGGTTCTTTAGGATGCAGATTCAAGTGATTGCAGGAAAGAAAAAGATCCCCAATTATTGTGTTCCGTATTGTGCTTTGGCAGAAAGAGCCCTATTCTCCTGCTGCGGCTCTCCGGCCGAAAATTGGGTCATGGAGACTTGCTGTTCCGTGTTGATATTCTTTGGACGGTACGGTAGAATAAGAGCGAAGGAAGCAAATTATTACATAGAATGGAGTGAGAACATGACGGAAGAAGCAAAAATAATTCTGGACGAGCTAGAGACAATGAAAAGAGATATCCGTGAAATGTATTTGACCATAGAAAATGAGACGAACAGAAAGATAAAGATGATAGCAGAGGGACATTTGGATTTAAGCAGGAAACCGGATGATGCATCAGGAACAGAAAATGAAAAGGAAATGCTTTTATTGAAAGTAAACCGTCTGGAGAGTGAACTTGAAAAGCTGAAAGCCAGAATTGAAGAAATAGCATAGATATGGAATTAAGAAGGTGTCGCAAAATTATCTGATTAGATGATGGGGCGATACCTTCTTCACTGGAAACCCCTCTTTACTGTGTTCCGCGCCTATGATATACTGTGTTCCAGCGTGAGAGGAGGTTCCCTTTATCTCCGTTTCAGAGCCTCTTGGAGATCAAGAGGATATTTTTTTGCGTTCGACTGCAAAGGAGGAAACCATGGAAAACACACAGAATCTTACGGAAGGAAACATTTTAGGCTCCCTCGTCCGCTTTGCCGTCCCGGTGCTTTTGAGCCTGTTCTTGCAGGCGCTGTACGGCGGCGTGGATCTTCTCGTGGTGGGGCAGTTTGCCAGCACGGCCGATGTGTCCGGAGTGGCGACAGGGAGCATGCTGCTCCAGACCATGACGATGATCGTCACAGGACTCGCCATGGGAATCACCGTGGTAGTGGGAGAGCGGATCGGGAGACGTGAGCCGGTGCAGGCCGGCCGCGCCATCGGAAGTGGCATCTGCCTGTTCGGCGTTTGTGCCGTTTTTCTGACGGCAGTGATGGCCGGCGGAGCGGAAACCCTTTCCGTGCTCATGCATGCGCCCGAGGAGGCGCTTTCCCAGACGGCCGCTTATGTGCGGATCTGCGGCGCCGGTTCTGTTTTCATTGTCGCTTACAACGTGCTGGGAGCTGTTTTCCGCGGAATCGGCGACTCTAAAACGCCGCTTTTTACGGTGGCTGTGGCGTGTGTCATCAACATTGCAGGCGATCTTCTGCTGGTGGCCGGTTTCCACATGGGAGCCGCGGGCGCTGCTCTGGCGACGGTGGCGGCCCAGGCCATCAGTGTGCTCCTCTCCTTTGGACTCATCCGGAAAAAGACGCTGCCCTTTGTATTTTCCAGGGAATTCATCCGCTTTGACAGGCGGTATGTGGTTCTGGAACTGAAGGTCGGCATCCCGGTGGCGCTCCAGGAGTTTTTGGTGGGCATTTCCTTCCTGGTGATCCAGATGATCGTGAACTCCTTCGGCGTTGTCTTCTCGGCAGGCGTCGGCGTGGGCGAGAAGGTGTGCAGCTTTATCATGCTGGTGCCGTCGGCCTACATGCAGTCCATGTCAGCCTTTGTGGCTCAGAACATGGGCGCCAGGAATCCGGGGCGGGCGAAACGGGCTCTTGGCTGCGGGATTGCAACCTCCCTGGCCGCCGGTGTCGTCATGGGATATCTTTCATTCTTCCACGGAGACATGCTGGCGTCCATCTTCTCAAAGGATTCCGCAGTTATAGAAGCCGCCCACAGCTATTTAAAGGCCTATGCCATCGACTGTCTCCTGACGCCGTTTCTGTTCTGTTTTACCGGATATTATAACGGCCGGGAAAAGACCATGTTTGTCATGGCGCAGGGAATCATTGGGGCATTTCTCGTGCGAATCCCTGTGGTTTATCTGATCAGCAGGATCCCCGGTGCAAGCCTGTTCCAGATTGGCCTTGGGACACCGGCATCCTCCCTCGTCCAGATTACGCTCTGCTTTATCATGTTCTTCCTGTTAGAAAAGCGGGAAAAGACCTGTTAAGGACATGCCGGAACCGGCGTTTCTTCAAAGTCTTACAATACCTTTAATTTTTGTGAAACATATGGCTAGAAAGCGAATTTTGCTGTATATTGTAGAAAGAGACGTTTGACAGAAGGTTCATGGACAAAACAGGAGGTTCTATGGGGAAGGAAGAAGAGGAGCGCCAGCTTCGCAGGGAATTAAGGCGGATTGAGAGGAAAAAGCAGGAGCGGTTCCGGCAGCTTCTGCTGGTTGGGATGTTCGGCATTGCGGCGCTGATCGCGGCGGCGGCCGTCCTTGTGTTTTTAAAAGGAATTTTCTGGAAGGAGCCTGTGGATCCCCATGAGGTGCCGGTGCCGGAATGGGTGACGGAAAATCTTCTGACGCCGAATCCTTATTCCCGGCCGGAAAAGCCCCTGGAGAATGTCCGCGGGATTGTGGTTCACTACGTGGCGAACCCATGCAGTACGGCGAGGGAGAACAGGAACTATTTTGAGAGCTTGAAGGATCAGACGGGAGAAAATGCCACTTCGGTCAGCAGTCATTTTGTCATCGGCCTGGAAGGCGAGGTGGTTCAGTGCGTGCCGTTATATGAGGTGGCTTACGCCTCCAATAACCGAAACAGCGACACGATTTCCATCGAGTGCTGCCACCCGGATGAGACGGGGAAATTTTATGACAGTACATACAAGAGCCTGGTGGATCTGACGGCCTATCTCTGCACGGCGTTTGAGCTGGAGCCGGAGTCGGTGATCCGCCATTATGACGTGACAGGGAAAATCTGCCCCAAGTATTTCGTGGATCACCCGGATGAATGGGAAAAGTTCCATGAGGACGTGGGAACGGCCATGAAGGAGAAGTCCTTTGAAAAGAGGGAAGTGAAAGGGGCAGGAAAATAGATAATTTGCAGAGTCCCGGATCATATTGAAAGGAGAAACACGTTGGCAAAGGTGATATTGCTATGCGGGAAGATCTGCTGCGGTAAGAGTTCCTATGCCGGCCGCATCCGGAAAGAGAATTGCGCGGCAGTTCTGTCTGTTGATGAAATTATGCTTGCAGTCTTTGGACAGGATGCAGGTGAAAAGCATGATGCATACGCAGCGTCCCTGAAAAAATATCTTTTTGCAAAATCAGTGGAGCTGGCGGAAGCCGGAATCAGTGCAATAATGGATCTTGGGCTCTGGACGAGAGAGGAAAGAAGAGAGGCACGGGACTTTTATCATTCCCGGAACATTGTGTGCGAAATACATTATCTGGATATATCAGATGCAGAGTGGAAAAAGCGTATAGAAAAAAGAAACAAGGAAGTGTCTGAAAAGAAGATTTCAGCCTATTATGTGGATGCAGGACTTGTGAAAAAGGTTCAGGAACTGTTTGAGAAGCCAGATAAGGCGGAAATAGACGTATGGGTGAAATGCTGAAAAAGATTTTTCAAAGTACAGGAGGATATCCCCAAATCATGAAACGATTTCAGGGATACCCTCCTGTTTCATTCTGCACGTTCACAGGATGCTTATTACACCTTCAAAAACCACGGCTTCCTCTCCCTGAACACCGTATAATACCGGAATCCGCAGGCGGAGAGCAGCTCGGCAGTCTCCTTAAAATATCCGCCCACCTCTTCCGGCCGGTGAGCATCGGAGCCGACGGTCAGGATTTCGCCGCCCAGCTCCCGGTAGCGGCGGAGAATTTCCTCGTAAGGGTGAGGATGACCGAGGCCGTATTTAAAGCCGGAGGTGTTGCACTCGATCCCTTTTCCACGTTCGATCAGGGCCTTTAAGATATTGTCGATGATGTCCATGTAGTCGGCCGGCCGGTAGTTTTTGTTCTTTTCCGGGCCATAGCGGATCACGCAGTCCAGATGGCCGAGGCAGTCAAAGGCGAAGTCCAGGGCGCGGATACGCGCCAGGGTGGACTCAAAATAGCGGAAATAGGATTCATACTCCGTCCGCCCGTCATAATAGCGGCGGTCAAAAATATCGAAACCGTCGACGAAATGGCTGGAGCCGATGAGATAATCCAGAGAAAGGGTGGGAACAAGCTCCCTTAAATAATCGGCCGTGCGGAGCTGGAGCCCAAGCTCGATGCCGCAGCGCACCGTAAGCTTCCCTTCAAACTGTTTTTTCAGCTCGGCGATCCCGGAAAGATAGGCCGGGATGTCGAGATTAAAATCAATGTGAGTCATGTGGCCCGTCCCGTAATCGTGGTGATCGGTGATGCACAGCTCTTCCATTCCAAGATTTAAGGCTGCCTGGGCCTGTCCGGCCGGCAGTGCCTTGGAATCGCCGGAAAACGAGGTATGGACATGGTAGTCAGAAAACATGGCAGATCCTCCTTAAAGCCTCAGTAAATTACGGGACATCTCCCGCATCGCCGTCCCAGATGAGCCCCTGCTCCAGATAAAACCGCTTGGCGCCGGGATGGAGCGGGATCGGCAGGGCGGAACAGAGGAAGCCGTTCCGGTCCAGGGACGAAAAGGCGCCGTGGGCCTCTTTTAATTCCGGAATCCCCGAATAGAGGATGGAAGTCAGCTCATGGACGAGCTCCTCGCTCATGTCAGCGTTCACACAGAGCAGGCATTTGATGCCGAAGGTGGCGACATCCTCGTCCTGCCCTTCGTAGGTTCCGGCCGGGATGACATCGCGGTAGTAGAAGGAATTGGAGGAAAGGATTTCTTCCAGCTCCTCGTCCGTATATTTTAATACCGTACATGGTACCTCCGCCGCCAGCTCTGCCATCCCGTTGACAGGGATGCCGGCAAACCCATGGACGGCATCAAGCGTGCCGTTTTTTACATCTTCAGAGCCGGAACCAAGGCCGCAGTTTAAAAGCTCAGAGTTCTGGCCGGTAATTCCGACAGTATCCAAAACGATTTTGGCGGAAAGCTCCGTGGTGGAATCCTGGGGGCCGATGCCGATCCGTTTCCCACGAAGGTCATGCACCCAGGCAAGATCCGACGAGGACAGGGAAATCCAGTTGGAAAGGCTCGGATATACAGCCGCCACGACACGCAGGTTTTCAGCCGGCGCGCCGGAAAACTCCCCCTCGCCGTGTGCGGCCGCGTAGGCCGTATCGCCGCTTACGAGCCCCAGGTCGATGGTGCGGTTCTCCAGGGCCCTCACGTTGTCGGCGGAGCCGTGGGAGGCGCTCAAATTCACTTTGATCTGGCTGTCTGTGCCGCCGATGAGATCAGCGATGGCCTTTCCGACCGGGTACATGGTTCCGCCGCTGTCGGCCGTCCCGATGGTGAGGACACGGAGTTCTCCGGAATTTTTCTCCGGCGGGCCGTTTTGCCCGGAGGAAACGGCAGAACAGGCGCCTGAAAACAGGCAGGCCAGAGTCAGAAGAAGTACAGCAGTTCCTTTATATTTTTTCATGATGTCCCATCCCGTATGTGGTTTTCGTATTATCAGATCGTTATAACTATAACACAAAACAGTGCTGTCCTTCAACTGGAAACATGCATAAAAAAAATCCGCCGGCTCTTGGGGGAAAACCGGCGGATATGTAAAGGATAAGGGGGTATTTGACTGTTTTTAAGCTCTGAACAATCCTCCGAACAGGGAAAGGAAGATCGGATTGTAAATATCGTCGATGATAACGGCGAAGGATGGATACAGAACCCATGCAATCGTGTGCCATCCGTACTGATCCATCAGGGCTTTCTCGTTTGCTACGGCGTTGGAACCGGAACCGCAGCCCCAACCGATGTTGCCGGCGGTCATAACGGCTGCGCCGTAATCGCGTCCGAACATGTTGAAGGATACGAAAATACCGAAGATGGCAATGAAGATTGCCTGTGCCAGAAGGATGATTCCCATCTGACCTGCCAGCGGTGCAAGGGCAACGAAGTCTGTGGTCATAAGGACAAGTGCCAGGTAAAGCTCCAGGAACATGTGCTCGATGGCTTCTACTTCCGGAACATAGAATTTAATTCCGGCAGCTTCCATGACGTTGCGGGCGATGGCGCCGGCGAACAGACAGCCGATGAATTTCGGCATCTCGATCATCGGGATGTTGTCAAGCAGGCAGTAGATCGGCATGCCGAGTGCTGCGATTAAAAGGGTCATGGCGAACATCATGATCATGTTGGTGTTGTTTAACTCGATGACCTTTCCGGTTGCCTGTGCTTCCGGTTTGTCGTTGGGATCAGACTTTAAACCGTGCTTTGCGATCAGGAAAGCAGCAACCGGGCCGCCGATTAAGGAACCCATGACGTTTCCGAGAGTACCTGCGGCAACGCCGACGCTTGTGGCATTGGCTGCGCCCCATTCCTCAAAGATCGGGCCGAAGGCAGAAGCCGTTCCGACGCCGCCGGACATGGAAGCGGAGGAACACTGGAGAGCCAGAAGCGGGTTCATGCCGATCACCTGGGCGATGGCGATACCGAGGATGTTCTGGCAGGTAATCAGGATACATGCCGCAAGGGCGATCATGACGCAGAGCTTGCCGCCTGCATGGCGCAGCATCTTGGCACTGAAGCCGAAGCCGACGCAGAGGAAGAAGATATTCTGTGTCAGGTCTTTCATCAGGGTGGCATCAAAGGTAATGCTTAAGGTGCCGGAAGCCTTGATGATGGAAATAATAATGGAAAAAATGATACCGGAAACAACGGGAGCCGGGATTGCGTATTTGCGCAGGGCTGCGGAACGGGCGACAATGGCGCGGCCGCAGAAAATAACGATGGCTGCAAACCCCAGCGTACAGAGATACTCGAACTTGAATGATGCGATGGCACCATCTGCGGCAGGAGTAAATGTACCGAAATAGCTGATGATATTCTCCATAGAAACATCCTCCAATCTTTTTTGGGATCAACAATCCCTTTGCCGCAGCCGGAGAAGGAAGATCCCGGGCGTCATGGCCTGCGGCGTGAGATTGTTAAAAAACTATGAAAAAAGCATAAAATAAATCTCGGAGGATGTCAATTTTAGTAAGTAATGACGGGTTTTTGTAACTTTAGTAAAAAGAATGGAGAAAAGAGCGTCAGCCCTCGCCGTACCGGTAGCGGATCGAGGGACGGCCGCCGGTGTTGTAGTCGATGATGCTGATGATTTCGCCGGTGTCTACCATATAGTTGACGTAGCGGCGGATGGTGATCCGGGACAGGTGGATCTGTTCGGCGATCTGCTCGCTTGTAAAATAGGAGTCCCGGTGTTCCTTTAAAAAGCTCTGGATCAGGGCCAGGGTCGATTCGTTTAAGCCCTTTGCGAGGCGCGCAGGCGCATTCTGGGCGCCGGCAGGATGGGCCAGGAGCTGGTCAATGGAATCCTGGTTTAAGTGCGCCTGTTTCTTTTCCAGATATTCCATGGTGTCGGAAAACTTGTCGAGGGCCGCCTTGAATCTGGAAAATTCAAAGGGCTTTACGAGATAGTCGATGACGCCGCGGCTGATAAGGGAGCGGACGATGTCCGTGTCGTTGGCGGAAGTCACCATGATGATGGACGGGGCCTGTCCCATGCCGTGAAGGCGGTCGATGAACTCAGCGCCGTTCATGAGCGGCGTGTAATAGTCCAGGATGATCAGGTCAGCCGTGTGCTTTTTCAAATATTCCAGGGCTTCCGTGCCGTTTTTAAAGACCTTGTCGACGCGGAACGACGGACAGACCTCCGTGTACTGGCGGTTGATGGCGGCCACCATCGGGTCGTCCTCGATGATTATGACGTGATACATGAATCGTTCTCCTTCCTGACGAATGTGAGGGTGAAGAAGGTGCCTTCGCCTTCTTCGGTGTCAATGGAGATTTCCCCGCCGTATTCCTCAATGATCTGATGGATCAGGAACAGGCCGGTGCCGCGCCCGGCGCCTTTGGAGGAAACGCCTTTTTCATAGATATGTTCAAGAAGCTCCGGCGGGATGCCGCGCCCCGTGTCCTCGCAGGTGATGATGCTGCACCCGGGGCTTATGTAGACGCCGAGGGTGATTTCGCGCACCTCTTTCTGGCAGGCGGAAAGCTCTTCGATGGCATTTTCTAAGAGGTTTCCCAGGATTGTGATGTAGGAATTGACAGGCATCAGCAGATCCTTTTCGGCGCAGCGGCTGTCATGGCTTACAGAAAGCAGGATCCCAAGCTCCGCCGCATGCATCATCTTCCCGATGACGAGGGCGCAGATATTGGATTCCCTGAGACAGTCGGCCGTCTGGCGGACAGCCTGGCTGGAAACCAGGTTGCTGTTTACAATGAAGGAAATGGCTTTTTCTGTCTCACCGGTCTGGAGATAGCCGAGAATCACATGGAGCTTATTGAGAAATTCATGGTTGAAGGCCCGCAGGGTGTCCAGCATGCTCTTTGCCCCGGAAAGCTCGTCGGACAGGGCTTCCATCTCCGTCCTGTCGTTTAAAATCATGAGGCTTCCCTGGATGTTGCCCGAGTTTTCAATGGGGATTTCGCTGACAAAGAGCGGGTGCCCGTAGAGTGTATGAGGCATGTGGTAGGAAGCCTCGCCGGTGCGGAGGACAGAGCCGGCCGCCGCAGCCGGGAAAAGCTCGGTAATCAGCCGCCCGCGGAGCCTGGTATTTTCCGGGAAAATCCGCCTTGCCGCATGGTTCGCAAAAAGGATTTTTCCCTCCCGGTCCGCGGCAATCAGGCCTTCCTCCAGGGTATTTAAGACGTCGCTCTGCTTTAAGTACAAATCGAGAAGCTCTTCCGGCTGATGGCCCATGAGCGAGGACTGGAGGAGCCGGACGATACCATGGGACAAAAGGACGCTGACCGGGATCATGGCGCAGAGAATCAGCGCGTAGGGGAGAAGCAGCATCCTGGCCTGTTCTGAGATATAGGAAGTAAAGACGGAGGCGATGACGAAGCCCACGATAGTACCGTCCTGGTCGGTGACGGCATGGAAGGCCCGGCGCTGTGTGCCCCGGGTGCCGAAGCCTGTGGTAATGTAGGGCTCGCTTCCGGCCAGAATGTCATCCTGTTCGCCCTCCACGTAGGTTTCACCGCTTTCCTGCCGGTTCGTATGGTAAAAACGAAGGCCGTTGGCATCGTAGACGGCTAACACGTTGATGTCGGGGAAATACTGATGGATGGCGTCCAGCTCCCGGATGGCCGCCGGATAGGGATAGCCGTCCTTTAACATGGCCGTCACCTGTTCCATGGAGGCCACGTACGCAGCGATGCTGCTGATGTTTTTGTCAAGCTCACGCTTCTGACGCGTCAGTGCAAAGGTCAGGGTCACGCCGAGGGAAAGGGTGAGGAGCGATAGGGAGATGGAGAGAAAGCCGAAAAAAATCTGTTTTTCAAGGGAAAGGCTTCGGATTTTCTGAAGCATGGCGCACCTCCGGGAAGTTTCGTTTTCATCTTCATCAGTATAATGAAAAATGAAGGAAGTTGCAACCGGGAAATCGGAAAGCCAGCCGTCCCGGTGAATAGAAAACGGACTTTCGGCGCATATTTTTCCATGTCGGGGGCCAGGGGGCGGAAAAACATCGGAAAAACAGGAAAAACCGCGGTCACTTTGTAAAAAAGGACTTGCTATTTCCGGAAATATTAGGTACAATAAAACGTAGGTTGATTATAATTTAACAATCACATATATTTTTTAGGAGGAATGAAAGAATGGCAGTTAAGGTAGCAATTAACGGTTTCGGACGTATCGGACGTCTCGCTTTCAGACAGATGTTCCAGGCAGAGGGCTATGAGGTAGTGGCAATCAACGACCTTACCAATCCGGCCATGTTAGCCCATCTTTTAAAGTATGACTCTTCCCAGGGCAGATACGCTCTTGCAGATACCGTATCCGCAGGTGAGGATTCCATCACCGTAAACGGACAGACCATCAAGATCTACGCAGAGGCAGACGCTTCCAAGCTTCCGTGGGGCGAGATCGGCGTAGACGTTGTTTTAGAGTGTACAGGCTTCTATACCTCCAAGACAAAGGCTGAGGCTCACATCAAAGCCGGCGCCAAGAAGGTTGTTATTTCCGCTCCGGCAGGAAATGACCTTCCGACTATCGTATTCAGCGTAAATGAGAACACCCTGACAAAAGAGGACACCATCATTTCCGCTGCTTCCTGTACGACAAACTGCCTGGCTCCGATGGCAAAGGCATTAAATGACTATGCCCCGATCCAGTCCGGCATCATGTCCACGATCCACGCTTACACCGGCGACCAGATGGTTTTAGACGGCCCGCACAGAAAAGGCGACTTCAGACGTGCCCGCGCTGCCGCTGTCAATATCGTTCCCAACTCCACAGGCGCTGCCAAGGCTATCGGCCTTGTTATTCCGGAGTTAAACGGCAAGTTAATCGGCTCCGCACAGCGTGTTCCGGTTCCGACCGGCTCCACCACGATCCTTGTTGCCGTTGTTAAGGGCAAGGACGTTACGAAGGAAGGCATCAACGCCGCTATGAAGGCAGCCGCTTCCGCTTCCTTTGGCTACAATGAGGAAGAGATCGTTTCCTCCGACGTCATCGGAATGACCTACGGCTCCTTATTCGATGCAACCCAGACCATGGTTTCCAAGGTTGACGAGGACACCTATCAGGTACAGGTTGTTTCCTGGTACGACAACGAGAACTCCTACACAAGCCAGATGGTACGCACCATCAAATACTTTGCAGAGTTAGGTTAATGGCTCATAGTAAGAGGCCGGTCATGGATGGCCGGCCTCTTTTGCAATATTTTTTAAAAGGAGATATGGATCCATGTTAAATAAGAAATCCGTTGACGATATCAATGTAAAGGGAAAACGCGTGCTGGTGCGCTGCGACTTCAACGTACCGTTAAAGGAGGGAAAGATCACCGACGAGAACCGTCTCGTGGCTGCCCTTCCGACCATTAAAAAATTAGTAAACGACGGCGGAAAGATCATCCTCTGCTCCCACCTTGGAAAGCCGAAGGGAGAGCCGAAGCCGGAGCTTTCCCTGGCGCCTGTTGCAAAGAGGCTTTCCGAGCTTCTCGGCCAGGAAGTGAAGTTTGCGGCTGACAACGAGGTAGTCGGCCCCAACGCGAAGGCAGCCGTTGAGGCTATGAAGGACGGCGACGTGATCCTTCTTGAGAACACCCGCTACCGCGCCGAGGAGACGAAGAACGGCGAGGCCTTCAGCAAAGACCTGGCTTCCCTCTGCGACGTATTTGTAAACGATGCCTTCGGTACGGCACACCGTGCCCACTGCTCCAACGTAGGCGTGACCCAGTTCGTAGACACCTCCGTTGTGGGCTACTTAATGCAGAAAGAAATCGACTTCCTCGGAAACGCCGTGGAGAACCCGGTCCGCCCGTTCGTTGCCATCTTAGGCGGCGCAAAGGTAGCCGATAAGTTAAACGTCATTTCCAACCTGCTGGAAAAATGCGACACTTTAATCATCGGCGGCGGCATGGCCTACACCTTCTTAAAGGCACAGGGCAAGGAAGTCGGAACCTCCCTGGTGGACGAAACCAAGCTTGACTACTGCAAGGAAATGATTGCAAAGGCAGAGAGCCTCGGAAAGAAGCTGCTTCTTCCGGTGGACACGGCCGTTGTTGCCGAGTTCCCGAACCCCATCGACGCTCCTGTCGATGCGAAGTACGTTTCCGTTGACGCCATGCCGGCAGACATGATGGGCGTTGATATCGGGCCGGAAACATGCGCCCTTTATGTGGATGCCGTGAAGAACGCGAAGACGGTCGTCTGGAACGGGCCTATGGGTATCTTCGAGAACCCGACGTTAGCAGCCGGCACCATCGCCGTTGCAAAGGCTCTCGCTGAGACGGATGCCACGACGGTTATCGGCGGCGGTGACTCCGCAGCAGCCGTGAACCAGCTTGGCTTCGGCGACAAGATGACGCATATTTCCACCGGCGGCGGCGCTTCCCTTGAGTTCTTAGAGGGCAAGGAGCTTCCGGGCGTGGCAGCAGCCAACGACAAATAGATTGTAAAGAGGGGTAAGGAACATGGCAAGAAGGAAAATCATTGCAGGAAACTGGAAAATGAACATGACGCCGAGCGAGGCCGTGGCTCTGGCTGAGACCTTAAAGCCGCTTGTGGCGACAGAAGAGGCCGACGTAGTCTTCTGCGTGCCGGCCATCGACATCATTCCGGTGGCAGAGGCTGTAAAGGGCACCAACATCGCCGTTGGCGCGGAGAACATGTATTTTGAGGAAAAGGGCGCTTATACGGGCGAAATTTCCCCGAACATGCTGACAGATGCCGGCGTAAAATATGTGATCCTTGGCCATTCCGAGAGACGTGAGTATTTCGCGGAGACTGACGAGACGGTCAACAAGAAGGTTTTAAAGGCCTTCGAGCACGGCCTGATCCCGATCATCTGCTGCGGCGAGACTCTGACCCAGAGGGAACAGGGCATCACCATCGACTGGGTGCGCAAGCAGGTGAAGATTGCCTTCCAGAACGTGACGGCAGACCAGGCAAAGCAGGCGGTCATCGCCTACGAGCCGATCTGGGCCATCGGAACAGGAAAGACTGCCACGACGGCGCAGGCAGAGGAAGTCTGCGGCGCCATCCGTGCCTGCATCGGCGAGATCTACGATGAAGCCACGAAGGAAGCCATCCGCATCCAGTACGGCGGCTCCGTAAACGCAGGCAATGCGGCCGAACTGTTCGCTGAGCCGGACATCGACGGCGGCCTTGTGGGCGGCGCGTCCTTAAAGGCTGAGTTCGGAAATATCGTCAATTATAATAAGTAAGAACAGGTTCAGAGGAAAGACGCCCTGCGGCCATGGCCCCGGGCGTCTTTTTAGACGGAGGAGAGGTTTTATGGAGTATCAAAGATTTGGAAATACGATGTTCGTGCGGATTGACCGGGGAGAGGAAATTTTAGAGGAAATGAAAAAGGCGGCCGAGGCGGAACATGTGAAGCTGGCGACGGTGAGCGCCCTGGGCGCTTTAAGCTCCATGGCTGTCGGCGTCTATGACGTGGAGAAAAAGCAGTATTTCGGGAACGAGTTTTCCGGGGCCCTTGAGATTGTGTCCTTAACAGGCACCATCACCACCATGAACGGCGAATATTACAGCCACATCCATCTGGCGGCCGCAGACGATAAGGGGAACGTGTTCGGCGGCCACATGAACAAGGGGATTGTGAGCGCCACCTGCGAGATGGTGATTACGGTCATTGACGGCACCGTGGAGAGGGAAAAGGACGATGTGACCGGGCTTAATCTTTTTAAATTTTTGTAGTCGGCCAGGCTTCTTGACAAGGGGGCATCTTTACGCTATAATACGTTGAATGTATCATAAGGGGCAGTATGCCCCCAGAATTAAAGGAAGGTAAGACGTCATGGCAGATAAGAAGCATATTTTGACTTACGCAGGACTTAAAAAGTACGAAGAAGAACTTCAGGATCTGAAGGTAAACCGCCGTAAGGAAGTTGCCCAGAAAATCAAGGAAGCGAGAGAGCAGGGCGACTTATCCGAGAACGCAGAGTATGACGCTGCGAAAGATGAACAGAGAGATATCGAGGCCAGGATTGAGGAGCTGGAGAAGCTTCTTAAGAACGCCGAGGTTGTAGTAGAGGATGAAATTGAGTTAGACAAGATCAGCATCGGCTGCCAGGTGAAGGTATATGACCTGGAATTTGATGAGGAGATCGAGTTCCGTCTCGTGGGTTCCACGGAGGCCAACAGCCTTCAGAACAAGATTTCCAACGAGTCCCCGGTGGGCCATGCGCTGCTTGGCAGAAAGGTCGGAGACGTTGTGGACGTGGAGACCCAGGCAGGCGTGATCCAGTACCGGGTTCTGGATATCAAGAGAGTCGACTAATTTACCGATAGTGAGGAGAGAAAAAAGTGGCAGAACAGCAGAATCAGAAGGGAAATCATCAGGAGCCGGACTTAAACCAGCTCCTTAAGGTGCGCCGTGAAAAGCTGGCGGAGCTCCAGGCTGACGGCCGGGATCCGTTTCAGATCACGAAGTATGATGTGACGGCGCACAGCATGGACATCAAGGAGCAGTATGCGGAGTTTGAGGGAAAAGAAGTTTCCATCGCAGGCCGCATGATGTCCAAACGTGTCATGGGAAAGGCATCTTTCTGCAATGTGCAGGATTTAAAGGGAAATATCCAGTGCTATGTTTCCAGGGATGACCTGGGTGAAGATGCCTATAAGGATTTTAAGAAGTTAGATATCGGCGATATCGTTGGAATCCGCGGCATCGTGTTCACGACGAAGATGGGCGAGATCTCTGTCCATGCCCATTCCGTGACCCTGCTTTCCAAGAGCCTTCAGATTCTGCCGGAGAAATACCACGGCCTTACGAATACGGATGTGCGCTACCGCCAGAGATATACGGATTTAATCATGAATGAGGACGTGAAGAAGACCTTCGTCATGCGTTCCAGGATCATCAGCTGCATCCGCAGGTACCTGGACGGCCTGGGATTTTTGGAGGTGGAGACGCCGATGCTCGTGGCAAATGCAGGCGGCGCGGCGGCGAGGCCATTCTCGACTCACTACAATGCGCTGGACGAGGATGTGAAGCTGCGCATTTCTCTGGAGCTTTACTTAAAGAGGCTGATTGTCGGCGGTATGGAGCGGGTCTATGAGATCGGGCGCGTGTTCCGCAACGAAGGCCTCGACACGAGACATAATCCGGAGTTTACGCTGATGGAGTTATACCAGGCGTACACCGACTACCACGGCATGATGGATCTGACGGAGAACATGTTCCGCCATGTTGCCATGGAGGTCTGCAAGACGACGGAAATTCCTTACGCCGATGCGGTGATCGACCTTGGAAAGCCTTTCGAGCGGCTTACCATGGTGGACGCCATCAAGAAATATACGGGCATCGACTTTGACGAGGTTAAGACGACCGAGGAAGCGAAGAAGTTAGCTGATGAAAAGGGCGTCAAGTATGAGAAGCGCCATGTCCGCGGCGATATTATCAACCTGTTCTTCGAGGAGTTCGTGGAAGAGCACCTGATCCAGCCGACGTTTATCATGGATCACCCGGTGGAGGTTTCCCCGCTCACGAAGAGGAAGCCGGATAAGCCGGAGTACGTGGAGCGGTTCGAGCTTTTCATCTACGGCCGTGAGATGTGCAACGCTTATTCCGAGTTAAACGATCCGATTGACCAGAGAGAGCGTTTTAAGGCCCAGGAGGCAGCCCTCGCCGCAGGTGATGAGGAAGCAAATACGACGGATGAGGACTTCATGAACGCCCTGGAGATCGGCATGCCTCCGACTGGCGGGATTGGGTATGGGATTGACCGGCTTGTGATGCTGCTTACAAATTCGCCGGCGATCCGGGATGTATTGCTGTTTCCGACAATGAAGTCGTTGGACGCGAAGAAGAGCGATGGGAAGGCGGAAAAAGCAGTGGCAGAAACGGCTTCCGCAACGCCGGCGCCGGCCGCAAGCGTGTCCGCGTCAGGCGTACAGCTTGACCTTTCCAAGGTGAAGATCGAGCCGTTGTTTGAAGACTTTGTGGATTTTGAGACCTTTGCCAAGTCGGATTTCCGCGTGGTGAAGATCGAAGCCTGCGAGGCCGTTCCGAAGTCCAAAAAGCTTCTTAAGTTTACGTTAAACGACGGAAGCGACAGGAAACGGACGATTTTAAGCGGTATCCATGAGTATTACGAGCCGGAGGAGCTGGTTGGGAAGACCTGCGTGGCGATTACCAACCTGCCGACGCGAGTGATGATGGGAGTGCCGTCTGAAGGAATGCTGATTTCCGCCGTGTACGAGTATGACGGACGGGAAGGACTGAATCTGCTGATGTTAGATGATGTGATTCCGGCGGGGGCGAAGCTTTATTAGAAGGAAATTCGTCTGATCTTATTCGTAAGATTTTGTACCAATTTGAAAAAAATCCGTAGGCTTATGAAAACGATTCTGTTTGAAAATGAGTAAGTCGGGAGTGGAGAAGAAATTCAGCCAGATACTGCTGTGGGAAACCGGCGGTATCTGGCTGTTTTTTGTTACACAAGCCTGGTAAGCGGCGTCATACTTGCTTTCAGGGAGCAGAGATTGAATTGCCGGATCTCAGGGAGTATCTTGAAATTGCTATTCACTGAGCAAGGTGTTTAAAAAGGCGGTGAGTGCGCTGCGCTGTTCGGGGTTTAACCGATAGACAGCCGCTAACAGCGGGTCGGTGGAAAGGGTACTGACGGTTTTTTCATCAAAGAAATCGTGCAGTGAGATGCCTAAAGCCTCGCAGATATAGGAGAGGACTTCAACTTTTCAATCGCTTTGGAAGATATCACAGAGGGCGAGGCGGGATAGAACCTTGCCCTTATTTTTATATCTATGTTTTATAAAATCGTTAGCTGGAAAACATTGAAGAGGGGATGATTGTTGTATATAATAATAGTATAAAGGATTTGGAGAGAATTAAGTGGATAGTGACAGAAAATTGTATCGATAACCTATGAAAGGTTGTAGTAGGAGTGATGACGATGACGACACTTAGAAAGAATGCGATGGATTTGCTGGAACAGATGCCGGAAGACAAATTGTATTTTATCGTACAGATTATGCAGGGCGTAAAGAGACTTTATGGAACAGAGAAGCAGGCTGCGAAAGACCAGGCGTTTGAAATGCTGGAAGGTATCAGAAAAAAGGTTCCTGAACTTGATTATGATAAGGAATTAGAAAATTACAGGGAGGAAAAGTATGGGATTTCGGATATTAGTTGATACCAGTGTCCTCCTGGACTACCTGCTGTGCCGGGAACCTTTCGATTCGGCAGCCAGGAGGATCCTGCTTGCATGTAAGCAGGGTGAGGCAGTAGGCTGTATCGCCGCTCATTCCATATCCAATATGTTTTTATACTGAGGAAGGCATTTTGTGTGGAAGAGCGAAAAAATATCTTGAAAAGTGTGTGCGAGCTGTTTGAAGTAGAGGGAATTGATAAGGAAAAAATCCTGGCTGCATTAGCAGACGAACGGTTTTCTGACTTTGAGGACTGTTTGCAGATGGAGTGTGCAATATCTTTTCAGGCAGATTATATTGTAACAAGAAATATTGACGATTTTCGCGGCAGCAGTATTCCGTGCATAGAACCGGACGAATTTTGTAAGCTGCTTTGACGGTGAGCGAGTAATGAGAACGCTGATTAGCGGATGATTACAGACAGAAACTTCCATAGGACTGTACCAATTCTGTGCCATTTTGTACCAAATGGTGGTACAAATAGGGGAAGACAGGATTAGAGAAATCAAAAAAATTCTGATAATGAAGTCGTTGGGCGCGAAAAAGAGCGATGGAAAAGTGGAAAGGGCAGTGGCAGAAACGGCTTCCGTAACGTCAGTACCGGCTACCAGCGTGCCCGCGTCAGGCGTACAGATTGACCTTTCCAAGGTAAAGATCGAAGCCTGGCGAGGGTACGACAAATTATGAAGTTCTACATGGATCGTGTGAACGATGATTATGAAACTCTGGTCGTTACAAGAAAGGATAATCGGAATGTTGTCATGATGTCGGAAGAAGCCTACAATAATTTGATGGAAAACCTTTATGTGATGGGAAGTCAGGCAAATTATGACTGGCTCATGGAGTCGAAAGAACAGTTGGAAAAAGGAATGGCATCCATTCACAGCTTGGTTGAGGCAGACGTGGATGAATAAAGTATTTACGGATAATGGCTGGAAAGATTGTGTGTACTGTCTGACGAAGGACCGAAAAACTTTGAAAAAAATCAACCAGCTGCTTGACGATATCTCAAGAAACGGAAAGGAAGGAATTGGAAAACCGGAGCCGTTGGTTGGAAATTTGTCTGGTTATTGGAGCCGGCGAATCAATGACAAAGAACGTCTGATTTATAAAATTGATGAATCGAATATTTATATTCTGGCGTGCAGGTATCACTATTCTGATTCATAAAAAGTATGCTGGGGTAGAAATATGTTTCATGGAGAATAAGACTATTTGGATTAGGGCATATCTGATTCAAGTGGTTTTTTCTGCTTTTACGATATGGCGTTGAAAAATTTCTGATTTCTGAAAAAATTGTAAGTGCCTTCGACATGGAAAACAGGGGTTTGCTAAACGGGAGATGGAAGGAGAGAAGTTTGATGAGGCAAAACTATGTAAAGGCGTGTATCCAGTCTGTCATTCTTTCGTTTTCCAGTTCAGTTCCGGCGATGGCCGGCTGGGAGCAGGATAACGGCTCTTATCGGTATTGACAGGAAGATGGGAAATACGCGGTTTCTCAATGGGTACTGGATGAGGGCGTTTATTATTACCTGGATTCCAATGGCAGGATGCTTGCGGATACCACAACACCGGACGGGTATCTGGTGGCGTCAGACGGAAGTTGGGTGCAGGAAAAACAGGCGTTGGGTGGATAAGTAAGGACGCCTTATGACAACCAGCCATATTATTTTAAAGAAAAAGATAAATGATAAATATATTCAACATCCCTACTCCATCTTGACAAACCTCTCCCCATAGATGTATTATAAAATTGTTATATATCACTGTTACATGGAGGCTGCCATGGAAGAGAAATCACCCGACACATTAGAAAGGATTCAGCAGGCCGCGCTCGACGAGTTTTCGGAGAAGGGCTTCCTCGGCGCGTCCCTGCGGCAGATCGTAAAGCATGCGGGAGTAACAACCGGCGCCTTTTACGGTTATTTTTCCAGCAAGGAAGCCCTGTTCGCCTCCATTGTAGAGCCGCACGCCGCCGCCCTCATGGGAAAATTCATGGAGGCGCACACGACCTTTGCCGAACTGCCGGAGGAAGAGCAGCCGTCGCATATGGGCGTGGAGTCGGGCGCCTGCATTCACTGGATGGTGGACTATATCTGCGGACACCGGGAGCCGGTGAAGCTGCTTTTGTGCGGAGCTGAGGGTACCGGCTATGAGCATTTCGTTCACAACATGGTGGAGGTGGAAGTGGAGAGCACGCTCAAATACATGGAGACGCTCCGCCGCCTGGGACATGAGATCCCAAACCTCAGCGAATCCCTGTGCCATATCATTGCTAGTGGCATGCTCAACGGTCTTTTTGAAATCGTAATTCACGATATGCCGCGGGAGCAGGCGATGAAGGACGTGGAACAGCTCAGGGAATTTTACACGGCCGGCTGGATGAAGCTCATGGAGCCGTGACAGAAAACGGTGAGGCCGCCCCGCTTCTCAGGCAGGGCGGCTGCGGGTTTTGCACGCAATTTTTTTTGCCTATAAGTTAGCTAAAACTAACTAAAAATATTTTAAGGAGGTAACTCGGATGAAAAAAGAAAAAAAGAGCGATGCGGCAGTCCTGCTAGCATATGCAGGGAGCCGAAGAGGTCTGACCTTTCTGGGGCTGGCGCTGTCGGCAGTCTCCATGCTTTTCAGCATGGCGCCGTATCTCTGCATCTGGCTGGCGGCCAGAGATCTGATCGCCGCAGCGCCGGAGTGGACGAAGGCGCAGAATGTCACCAGATACGGCTGGCTGGCTTTTGCCTTTGCGGTGGGCGGCATTCTCATCTATTTCGCCGGACTGATGTGCACGCATCTGGCGGCCTTCCGCACTGCGTCCAACATCCGGAAGCAGGGCATCGCCCATGTGATGAAGGCGCCCCTGGGATTTTTCGATGCCAATGCGTCCGGCTTAATCCGCGGCCGTCTCGATGCGGCGGCGGCCGACACGGAGACGCTGTTGGCCCACAACCTGGCGGACATTGTGGGCACCATTGTCCTGTTTCTGGCCATGCTGGTGATGATGCTGGTGTTTGACTGGCGTATGGGGGCGGCCTGCCTTCTGGCGGCAGTGATCTCGGTGATTGCCATGTTCTCCATGATGGGCGGGAAAAACGCCGGTATCATGGCAGAATACCAGGCAGCCCAGGACCGCATGACAAAAGCCGGAACGGAATATGTCCGCGGCATCCCGGTGGTGAAGATTTTCCAGCAGACGGTGTATTCCTTCCGGGCGTTCAAGCAGGCCATCGACGAGTACAGCGCCAAAGCCGGGCATTACCAGGGGGCCGTGTGCCGGATCCCCCAGTCGGTCAACCTGACGTTTACGGAAGGCGCCTTTGTATTTTTGGTTCCGGCGGCGCTGTTTCTTGCCCCCGGCGCGCGGGCGGACGGGAGGTTTGCAGGCTTTGCTGCGGATTTTGCCTTTTATGCGGTGTTTTCCTCCATTATTTCCACCGCCCTTGCAAAAATCATGTTTGTCGCTTCCGGAATGATGCTGGCAGGCACGGCATTGGGACGGATTAACCAGGTGATGTGCGCGCCTGTCCTTGAAAAGCCGGAAAACCCGCAGGTGCCCAGGGACAACCGGGTGGAGTTTAAGGATGTGAGCTTCACATACGACGGCGCACAGGTTCCGGCCCTTTCCCATGTTTCCTTTACAGCCGAGCCGGGGCAGACCGTGGCGCTAGTGGGGCCGTCCGGCGGCGGAAAGACGACGGCAGCCAGCCTGATTCCAAGGTTCTGGGATGTGACGTCAGGTGCGGTGGAGGTCGGCGGCGTCAATGTAAAGCAGATAGATCCCCATGTCCTCATGGATCAGGTGGCCTTCGTGTTCCAGAATAACCGCCTGTTTAAGACGTCGATCCTGGAAAATGTCCGGGCTGCACGGCCGGAGGCGACAAGAGAACAGGTACAGGACGCGCTCATGGCCGCCCAGTGCGGGGATATCCTGGAAAAGCTGCCGGAGGGGCTCGATACGCAGATCGGCACCGAAGGGACGTACCTCTCCGGCGGTGAACAGCAGAGGATCGCCCTGGCGCGGGCAATTTTAAAGGATGCGCCCATCATCGTCCTTGACGAGGCCACGGCCTTTGCAGACCCCGAGAATGAGGTGCTGATCCAGAAGGCTTTCCATGCGCTGACAAAGGGGCGCACGGTACTTATGATTGCCCACCGGCTTTCCACGGTGGTGGGCGCCGATAAGATTGTTGTCCTGGATCAGGGGCGCATCGCCGAGCAGGGGACACACGAAGAGCTTGCGGCCGCGGGCGGGCTGTATGCCAGGATGTGGGCCGGCTATAACCAGGCTGTCCGGTGGAAAATCACAAGCGAAAAGGAGGCGGAGTAAATGTTTGGGAAAGAGTTTAAACGGAAATATGCGCTGACTGACCAGGGACTGAAAAATACGAAGCAGGGCACCTTCTGGACGGTTCTCGTCAATCTGATTACCATGGGCGGCGTCAGCATCCTGTATCTTGTCATGAGCGCTTTCATGGAAACCCTGACGGAGGGAAAGCCGCTTCCCGGCGCAGTCCCTGTAACCGGCGGCGTGCTCTTATTTGTCCTTTTGTCATTTGTGACCCATTACCAGCAGTACAGGGCCACCTACGGTCTGGTGTACGACGAGGTCAGGGCCACGCGCCTCGGGCTGGCGGAGCGGCTTCGCAGGCTTCCTCTCGGCTACTTCGGAAAGCGGGATCTGGCAGACCTGACGGAAACCATCATGGGGGATGTGAACCGCATGGAGCACGTCTGGTCGCATGTACTGGGGTATCTGTACGGCGCATACATTTCCACGGCTGTCATCGCCGTCTGCCTGCTTTTTTATGACTGGAGACTGGCCGTCGCCTGCCTGTGGGGCGTGCCGGTGGCCTTCGGCCTGCTGTTCGGCAGCCGGAAAATGGCCGGGCGGAGCGCCGAACGGACAAAAAAGGCGGCCGTCCGCGTCTCCGACGGAATCCAGGAGGCCCTTGAAAATATCCGGGAAATCCGGGCCTCCAACCAGGAGGAACGGTATCTGGAAGCACTGAATAAGAAGATCGACGACCATGAAAGGGTCACGATCCGGGGCGAGCTTGGCACCGGGATTTTCGTCAATGCCGCAAGCGTCATCATGCGCCTCGGCGTGGCGACAACCATCCTTGTGGGCGCAGACTTGATCCTTTCCGGAAGCATTGATTTCATGCTGTTCTTCCTGTTCCTGATGGTAATCACGCGCGTTTACGCACCTTTTGATCAGAGCCTGGCGCTGATTGCGGAAATGTTCGTTTCCCAGGTGTCGGCAGACCGCATGAATGAGATTTATGAAACGCCCATTGCAGAGGGCGCGGACGAGTTCCATCCCCAGGGCCATGACATTGTGTTTGAGCATGTATGCTTTTCCTACGATAAAAAGGAGGTTCTCCATGACGTGAGCTTTACGGCGAAGGAGGGCGAGGTGACGGCCCTGGTGGGCCCCTCCGGCTCGGGAAAAAGTACCTGCGCCCGTCTGGCGGCGAGGCTCTGGGATGTCTCCAAAGGCACCATCAAGGTGGGAGGCGTAGATATTTCCGGGGTGGATCCGGAGGTGCTCCTTCGGGATTATTCCATGGTTTTTCAGGATGTGGTGCTGTTTGACGATACGGTGATGGAAAACATCCGCCTGGGAAAGCACGGCGCCTCGGATGAAGAGGTGCGGGCCGCAGCCAGAGCAGCAAACTGCGACGAATTTGTCCGGCGTCTGCCAAAAGGGTATGATACGCCCATCGGGGAAAACGGCGCAAAGCTTTCCGGCGGGGAGCGGCAGCGGATTTCCATCGCAAGGGCGCTTCTTAAGAATGCACCCATTGTCCTTCTCGATGAGGCCACCGCAAGCCTCGATGTGGAGAATGAGACGAAAGTGCAGGGCGCCCTTTCTCGCCTCCTGGCAGGAAAGACCGTGCTGGTGATCGCCCACCGGATGCGGACGGTAGAGGCAGCGGATAAGATTGTTGTCCTGGCAGACGGGAAAGTGGCGGAGGAAGGCTCTCCGGCCGGGCTCATGGAAAAAGGCGGCCTGTACCGCCGGATGGCAGAGCTTCAGAGACAGAGCGCTGAGTGGCGGCTAAAGTAGGAGCTGCTCACGAGACAGCCGGAGAAGCCCGTGGGACTTTGGTTTAGCCGGCGTATTCGGAAGAAAAAACCAGAGGGATCCGATTCAGGAATTCCTGGGCCGCAGGCGTCATGTCGTGGATGTCGTTTGCGAATACGCCGATATCAAAGGAAATTTCCGGCGCGACGGGATATTTTTGATACCCGGCGGCCAGGGTATCCATCGTATATTCGGACAGGATACCGATTCCGACGCCGTCTAAGACCATCTGGACGGCCGTTTCCGCCGTCTGCACCAGGAGAATCTGTTCCGATGGAAGCGGACGGCGGAGCTGTTCCTGGATCGTGTCATAAGCCGGCCGGTTGATAATCAGAAGATCCGGCGGGGCGTTTAAATCCACCGCAGACAGGCCGGGATATTCCCCCGGCAGCATGGCGGCTATGCGGTCGCGGCGCAGCGGGATGGCGTCGAACCGCCCGAAAGGGGAACAGGAGACGGCAAAATCCACGTCGTGCTCTTCGGTCATGCGGAAAATATCCTTTGGCGTGCCCTCCCGGATTTCAACGGTTACGCCTGGGAAGGCGCTGCGGTATTCCTTCAGCGCTTTCGAGAGGACAGTCGACACGAGGGACGTCAGAGCGGCAATCCGCAGGCGGCCTTCGATCAGATGATTTGCCTTGTAGGCCGTCTGAAAAATCCGGTTGTCCAGATCCTCCATCTGCTTTGCCAGAAGCAGAATTTTTTCTCCCGCATCGGTCAAAAGCAGGCCATTCCTTTTGTCGCGGTAGAACAGCCGGACGTCCAGCTCCGCCTCCAGCTTTGCAATGGCGTTGCTGACGGCCGGCTGTGTGACGTACAGGGCTCTGGCTGCCTGGGTAATGCTCCTGTATTCGGCAGCCCTGAGAAACAGTTCCAGATTTCGATTCATCATCATTTGCTTATCTCCATATCATAAAAAACGAATTTTACTTATGATCTATCTTACCATATAATAAAGGCGGAATCAATGGACAGCCGGGATTCGGATTATGCTGTCCCGGAATTTTTAAGAAAGTAAGGAGAGAAGCAGTCATGAAAACAATTTTTATCACAGGTGCATCCTCCGGCATCGGCCGGGAAACAGCCAGGTATTTTGCAGGCCGCGGCTGGCGTGTGATTGCGGCAGTGAGAAATCCCAGGAAAGCGGAGGAACTGACATCCCTTCCAAACCTGGTTGTCATGCCTTTAGACTTGACGAAGCCGGAGGAGATCCGGGAAACCAGCAGGAAAGCCCTGGCGGAGTACGATGTGGATGTGCTGTTTAATAACGCGGGCTACGGCATGATGGGGCCGTTTGAAATGCTGCCGGATGAGGAGATCCGCCGTCTTTTCGATACGGATGTGATTGGCACAATGCTGGTGACGAAGGAATTCATTCCCCATTTTAAGAAACGGAGAGCCGGCGTTATCCTTACGACGACCTCCCTGGCCGGTATCGTCGCGCTGCCCCGCGACGGCGCTTATGGTGCGGCCAAGCGAGCGCAGCAGGGGATGACAGAATCCTTGTACTATGAGCTGAAGCCCTTCGGCGTCAAGGCAGCGGCCCTGATTCCCGGAGGCACGAAGACCAATTTCCAGACTCCTGTCAATATCCTGGACGGCTATGAGGAGCCGGCGGCCAGACAGAGGGAATATTTACTGGACGGCGGCGCTGAATTTCCGGGGCCCGAAGAAGCCGCAGAGACGGTATGGGAGGCTGTAAACGACGGAAAGGATCAGATCAACTATCCCGCAGACCATGTATGCAGGAAGCTTTACGACCAGTACCAGAGCATGAAGCTGGAGGAGTTTAAGCTTTCCTTTTACAGCCGCATTTTCGGCGGCAGAGAGGAGAAAGCATAAGATTTTAACATTCACTCTTTTCAGGACGCCGCATCTGCAATATACTGTATGTAAAAAGGCAGATGGAAAACAGAGCCTGCATTCCATACCGCCGGATGGGAGGCGCATCAGATGACAGAAATGATCGGTTCAGAAAAAGACCTTGCGGCCATGGTCGAAACGTATGGTTTTCTTCCGCTCCTAAAGAACAGCATCCCAGGATTTTCCGTGGAGGAACATACGCCGCCGGAGCTGTGGTTCGCCGACGGTGTGGACGGCCCCTGGGAATGGAAAGGGCCGGTCATAGCGGAAACCGGCTGTGCCTATGGGAAGTTTTTCAGCGGCAAAGCCGGTTTCATCAGCCGGGAGTGGTTCCTGGATTTTGCCAACTACCGCCGGGACGGTTATGATATGGACGCGCGGTACGAGGATGGCCTCGCCCGCCGCCTGGACAAGGCCGTTTACGATGTCCTGGCAGGCAGCACGTCTCTTTTGTCAAAGGAGTGGAGACGGCTTTCCGGCGTAAAAAAGCGGGGCGAATTCGATGGGATCGTGAGCCGCCTCCAGATGCAGGGCTATGTCACAACGGTGGGCTTTGAATACGCAAAAGACCGGTACGGCAATGCCTACGGATGGGGGATTTCCAGGTACGCGGTTCCTGAGACAGCCTTCGGCCGTGAATTTACGGATCATGTGTACGCCAGAGAGCCGGAGGAATCGGGGCAGAGAATAAAAGCGTATCTGACCTCCCTTCTTCCGCAGGCAGGCCCGGGCCAGATCGAAAAGCTGGCGGGAAAGAGACGATAAGAGGGAAGAAAAAGCAGAGCCAGGTATTAGGCGGAGTCTTATAAGGAGAACAAATTGTATTTGTGATATCCCCCATACCGTTTTTGTTCCCTTATGAAGAAAAAATAGACTGATAAATTTGCTCGTCCACATCTTTGAAAACATTGAAAACAACTTTTGCAGGGCAAGCCGCCTGCCTTTTATAATTTTGGACGGTTTGCACCGCTATCTCTGCCGCCTCACGATTGGGATAATGAAATTCTCCCGTAGAAATACAGCAGAAAGCGATGCTCTGCAAATGGTTTTGTCTGGCTAAATCCATACACGAGCGATAACAGGAGATCAGCGTTTCCCGGTCTTTGGGCGTTGGCTGGTGTCCTACGATTGGCCCCACGGTATGAATCACATAGCCGCAGGGGAGATTATAGGCTTTCGTGATTTTCGCACTTCCTGTCGGTTCGTCATGCCCCTGCCGTTTCATCAGCTTTGCACATTCCAAACGAAGCTGCACACCGGCAAAGCTGTGTATGGCATTATCAATACAGCCGTGGCAGGGATAATAGCACCCTGTCATGCCGCTGTTCGCCGCATTCACAATGGCATCTACCCGCAGCGTTGTAATATCGCCTTTCCACAGGTAAATGCCTTTTTGAACCTCATGCAAGGATTCCAATTCCGTGATTCCCTTACTGGCGATCTCCGCTTGCAGATATTCGTCCTGTATCTGTAAAATCTCCGGGGCGATGGGCTGCGGCGGCCGTACATTCATCAAGGCCCGCAGCAGTTGTTTCTGTTCGCCGTAATCAGAAGGGATGGCGATGCCTGTATATTCCTCCCTTTCTGCCAACAACGCCTGAATGAGAAAAATCAATCGCTCACGGTGCGTCATATGTTACCGCCTCCCTCTAAACAAGACTTTTCAAATATCGTCCGGTCAAACTGTTCTCATTTTCAGCAATTTCTTTCGGCGTACCGGCAGCGACGATCTGCCCGCCGGATTTCCCGCCGCCCGGCCCCATATCAATGACATAATCGGCGTTGGCAATCATATCAAGGTCATGCTCGATTACAATCACTGTTGCGCCATTGTCAATCAGTTTTTGAAACACCTGAATCAGCACCCGCGTGTCCAGGGGGTGCAGGCCGATGGTGGGTTCATCAAAGATGAAAACAGCGTCCTCCTGGGATTTTCCCATTTCGGAGGCAATCTTTAACCGCTGCGCCTCCCCGCCTGATAAAGCAGGGGTGGCCTCCCCTAACGTGAGATAGCCAAGTCCTAAATCGTAAAGCACCTGTAACCGTTCCCGCACTTTTTTGACGCCGGACATCTGATCCAGCGCCTGCTTTACCGTACAGGACATCAGCTCCGGCAGAGAAATTCCTCTACCGGCGTCCGCTTTCTTTGGCAGATAGCGGATTTTCTCCGCCTCTTTTGCATAGCGGGAGCCGCCGCAGTCCGGGCAGACAATTTCTACATCAGGAAGAAACTGAATATCCATCGTGATCTGCCCTGTGCCGTCACAGGTAGGACAATGCAGGAAGCCGGTATTATAGGAAAAATCTCCGGCCTTATACCCAAGCTCTTTTGCTGCCGGAGCAGCGGCAAAAATACGGCGCAGATCATCCAAAACACCGCTGTAAGTGGCAACGGTGGAGCGGATATTGGTTCCGATCGGGGTTGCGTCGATCACATTGACACGCCGGATTCCATCCGCTTGAAGTTCTCTGATATGTTTAGGAAATGCCGCTCCATTGATTTTAGCCTGCAATGCAGGGACAAGGCTTTCTAAAACAAGGGTGGTTTTACCGGAGCCGGACACGCCGGTAACGGCAATCAGCCGCCCCTTTGGAATTTTCAGGTCGAGTGCATGGACAGTATGCAGCGGGTTTGTAGCAAGTGAGATTGTTCCGTTTTCAAAAATCCTGGATTTCTCCGTCTTTTGCTGGACAGATACCCGTTCTTCCCCGGAAAGAAATTTCCCGATCAAAGACTGGGGGTTATGCATGGTTTCATCAATCGTTCCCGTTGATATGACATTTCCGCCATATTCGCCAGCACCGGCTCCCATTTCAATCAGCCAGTCCGCGGCCTTCAATACCCGAATATCGTGATCCACAAGAACAACCGAATTTCCATGGGCAATCAAATCCTGGATCACAGCCAGAAGGCCGTCCACATTGGACGGGTGCAGGCCAATGGAAGGCTCGTCCAAAACATACAGAACGCCCGTTGTCTGATTCCTTACGGCCCTGGCAAGCTGTACCCGCTGACGCTCTCCCGTGGAAAGCGTGGAGCTGGTTCGATCCAGGGTCAGATAGCCAAGTCCCAAATCAAGCAGCCGTCTTGCCGTATTCAAAAACTGGGAGGTAATGCTGCGGGCCATTTCACGGAGGATCTCCGGCATGGTCTCCGGGATTCCCTGTACCCATTTCACAAGGTCGTCTAAGGTCATGGCACAGGCGGAAGGAAGATCAATGCCGCCAAGAAGTGTGGCGCGGGCCTGCTGGTTTAAGCGGGTTCCCTTACACTCCGGGCAAATGTCCTGTTTCAAAAATTTCTCCACCCGTTTCATGCCCTTTTCATCCCTGACTTTTGAAAGGGCATTTTCCACTGTGTAGACGGCATTGAAATAGGTAAAGTCCATTTCGCCCGCCTGATTGCTGCTTTTGGCTTTATAGAGAATGTGCTTTTTTTCTGCCGGACCGTGAAAGACGATCTCCCGTTCTTCCGGCGTCAGTTCGGAAAAAGGAACGTCGGTACGCACGCCCATTGCCCGGCACACATCGGTCATCAAAGACCACATCAGCGAGTTCCAGGGGGCTACCGCGCCTTCATCGATGGAGAGGGTTTCGTCCGGCACCAGCGTGGATTCATCCACCGCCTGTACGATACCCGTTCCGGTGCAGCGGGGACAGGCCCCATCGCTGTTAAAGGAAAAGCTCTCCGCGCTGGGCGGCGGAAAGACTGCCCCGCAGACTGGGCAGGTCATGTCCTTTCCTCTTGCCACATCAGCGGTAGGCTCCACATAATGTCCGTTGGGACAGCGATGACTTCCCAGCCGGGAATACATCAGCCGCAGGCTGTTCAGCAGTTCCGTGGAGGTGCCGAAGGTGCTGCGCACTCCCGGTACAGCGGGCCGCTGGTGCAGGGCAAGGGCGGCGGGAATATTCTCAATGCTGTCGATTTTTGCCTCCGCAGCCTGCGTCATGCGTCTGCGGGTATAGGCGGATAAGGCTTCCAGATAACGGCGGGACCCCTCCGCATACAGGACGCCCAACGCAAGAGAGGATTTGCCGGAACCGGACACACCGGCAACAGCCACCAGCTTTCCAAGGGGAATATTGATGTCTATATTTTTGAGGTTGTGGACATGAGCGCCCCGTACCACAATGGAAGATGGGCTGCCATGACCGTTCAAATCCTTATCCACACTTCTCACCTCCAGCTCCTCCCTGTAATTCAGAGAGTACCCGATCAATGCTCTCGTTGATACAGATTGATTTATGACGGATTTCCCTGGGAGCGGCCGCCTGCCCGAAATTGATACAGGCATAAACGGCGTCCGGCCACTGATAGGTCATCTGCCAAAATGGATATTTGATAATTCCGGGGGTGTTCATTCCCACCCCGATTTCCAAAAATAAAACTTTGCCTTCAGAATGGGATTGCAAAAACTTCGCATACCGGTCCGCCGCTCTGTGCCATCCTTCATCCTGCACAAAGGTATCATCACCCCGGAGGTTCATGGTCATGGGTCTGCCGCAGACTGGACAGCGTGGAACCAACTCCCCAGGAATCGTCTGTTTCCAGTTGGATTGATCCGTGATCTGATAGTCGTCTCCGTACTTTTCCAGGAATCCCTGGGCCACCAGCATTTTCATCATGGTGTCCCGATTGTCGTATGTCTTTTGGTGGCATGGTTTGGAACACTGAAAAAGTCCATAATCGCCCTGTGTGTAGAAAAGCCTGGATTTATCAAAACCAGCCCGTTGAAAGCAGTGGTCTACATTGGTGGTCAGGACAAAGTAATCCTTTCCCTGCAACATACGCAGCAGTTCCTGGTAAACCGGGACTGGAGGCATCACGTAACGGTTGATATAAATAAGGCGGCTGAAATACCCCCAATATTCCTCCAATGTTCCAAATGGGAAAAACACGCCGGAATACATATCGTGAAAGCCATAGGTCTGTTCAAAGTCTGAAAACCAGGTTTTGAACCGCTGGCCGCCATAGGTAAATCCCGCCGCTGAAGAAAAACCGGAACCTGCCCCTACGATCACCGCGTCTGCCATCTGGATTTGCTTTTTTAAGTCTGCGATCTCACGCCTCATAATGGAATCCCTCTCGATTATACGGCTTTCCAAGGGTAAACCAACGGCCAAGCCGCTCGCCAATGACAAAATAATCATTGCTGAAATTGTCCCAGCAGACGGGATGGAGCTTATCAAAATCAAGGGTTTTTCCGTTGTCCTTCAAAACGCGCTGGTCAATGGAAACAATTTTGACGGTTCCCAGGATTCGCAGAGAGATATCGTCCTCCTCCGGGTCGATCCGCAAAAGCTCACATTCCATCGTGACAGGCAGTTCTTCAAAATACGGTGCGTCCACAAGTTCACTTTTCACCGGGGTAAGCCCTGTGCGCGGAACCTTATCCGGGCATTTCTTCCCGGAAACCGTACCCAGATAATCGCATTGCGCCAATGTGTCCTGTGTCACGCAGGACACGGTGAACGCCTTTCGTGTTTTGATATTGCCGGTGGTTTTTCTCACTTTGTAAAGATTCAGTTCCACCACTTCCCAGGTTGCGGTCACGCCCCAGGTCGCCACCATCGCGTTGGGTGTGCCATCATCGTTATACGTTCCAATTAAAAGCATAGGGGTAGGGGTAATGCCTGCCCGCTGTCCTAGATGGATTCTTGCCATATTGGTTCCTCCTGATAACTTCATTTTAACGAGAAAGCGGCATCCACCTTTTTCTTGCAGAGGTGGATACCGTCTGACACATTACTTTTCCTGCGCGGGAGCTACCTTTGCATAACCGTCCCATGCAAACAGGGCCTCTTTGCTATCGTCCGCAAGCATTTTGTCAATCTTGCAGAGATACAGGTTGTGGTCGCCAGCCGTCACCGTCTGCTCTAACGTGACAGCAAACGCAATCCGGCAATCCTCCGGGAAGGAAATGTCGCTTCCGTCCATCGCCTGAAGGGCAATCGGATGTTCTTCCAGCTTGTTTTTGTCGCCGCCGTTAGCGGAGCCATAAGCCATCACCGCGTCTTTGATGCTGGTGCCGGGAGCTGCCAGAACAGCCTTGCCGGTACGCATAATATTGACGCTGCTGTTGGCAGTGGGACGCATAGCAAAGGCCAGCATGGGCGGATTGAAGGACGCATACATGAAGAAGGACACAGGAGCCATGTTCAAAGAGCCGTCTTCCTTCTTTGTGCAGACCAGCATGAGCGGGTCGGGAGAGGTAATTGCTGTCGCCTGTCCGATATTGATTTCTTTCATGGGAATCTTCCTTTCTGTACCTTTTTTCAAGATCGTCTGCCTTGACTTTTCTTGATATACTAATTATACTGTGTCTATAAAGTAATTCAAGTACGCAGATTATTCTGCCTTAGTATGGTACACCGTACCATAAAAAGGAAAGGGTTGGACATGGAAAACGAGATGACTTATCAAGAATATGCGGAAAAGGTGAAACAGGGAATTTTAACCGACGCAGGAAACTGCCCTGTAACGCCTCTTTTGCTGATGTTACAGGGAAAATGGAAATTCCAGATCATTTATGAGCTGTGTATCAAAGACCCCATTCGTTTTGGAGAATTAAAAAAAGCGATTGATGGAATTACGAACACCATGCTCACAACTTCTCTGCGGGAGTTAGAAAAAGATGGTTTGGTTTCCCGTATCCAGTTCAATGAGATACCGCCTCATGTGGAGTATTCGCTGACAGAAAAGGGGAAGGCGCTTCTCCCGATTTTTTATGAAATAACGAAGTGGGGATTTAAGTACATTCCGTGAGACAAAAATGGCAGGCAATGAAAGCTTCCGTAAGATTGCGTATGCTAGGCTGAAGGCCGTTTCCGGTATTCTTGCCTAAAATGCTTGTTGGTGACGCTCTCCGGTCCGCGCAGGACAGACGTCCGCCAGACGTCTTGCATCCCAAACCCCTGAGATCATCGCCGGCGGCGATGGCTGTGCGTTCTGCGAACACTGGGAAATGAATAAATTAACCGAAAAACTCTATGCGAAAGAGTTCGTACTCGCATAGAGTTTTTGTTTTTTTCGTTTAGCTGGCATAACTCATAATTTCTGTCATGTTTCCTTATGGGCGGCTGCCATTCCTGCCTTCGCCTCTATATCTCAAACACATATCGTTCATAGGCATTGATAACGGCCGTGTCCCCATGATTCCTCTTTCTCGCGGCCGTGGGCGCATAAGACAGGTGGACGTGCCCGTGGATGAAAACGGCCGGGCGGTACTGCTCCATGAGCCGGAGAAAGGCCTTAAAGCCGGTATGGGTCAGGTCTTCTCCGTCTCCTAACCCGTAAGCCGGGGAATGGGCCACGAGCACATCAAACCCCTTCCGGCGCTTTAGCTGGAACCAGAGCCTCCGGACGCGCCGGTTCATCTCCGTCTGGGTAAACTGGAACGGGCCAGGCTTATAGCGCATGGAGCCGCCGAGCCCCAGGAAGCGGACGCCCTGATATTCATAAATCCTGTCCTCAATGGAGATACAGCCGTCCGGCGGCGTCTTTTCATAGCATCCGTCATGGTTTCCATGGACATAGAGCACCGGCCCGGAGAAAAAGGTGGCCAAAAACGACAGGTACTGGGGCGCCAGGTCGCCGCAGGAGATAATCACGTCAATGTCCTTCAGCCTGTCCGGCTCGAAATAGTCCCAGAGCGCCGGGGACTCCACATCTGCAAGTGCCAGTATTTTCATAGGGGCCCGTCCTTTCCCGGGAAGATTCCCTGGGTTTTCATCATCTGCGCCGCCTCGTCTTCCATCTCCTCCTGAGACGGGATCCGTCCGGCTACGTTTTCAGCCAGCCAGTCCATCCGGACGATCTGAAGCGGAGTAAGCGGCTCCTTTTCTGAAATCCGCAGGGCACCGTTCTGGTCGCGGATATCACCGGAAAAAATCTGAAAGCTCCCGTTTACAATCTGTTTTTTCACCATCTCCATGAGCTGCACGGAGCGGGCGGGGATGGTTTTGGAATAGATCACGTCGATGATGCCGGAGGAGATTCCCCACCAGTAGTTGATGGAATCCCCGGCAGCCCCCTGGCTTTCCCGCGCCCAGTTGCCGTTTGCGATAGTCTGCATGATCCGGTGATAAAATTTGCCCCAGTGCCAGATGGAAGAGGCCAGGCTTGCGCCGCCGCAATCCTGGGGGCGGTAGAGCCCGTAGGGTTTTGGGGAATGGGACGGCGCCAACATCTCCGGCCCGGAAATCAGGCTGACTCCGGCGTCTTTTAGCTCCTGTTCGGCGTTCCCTTCTTTGGCAGACGACCAGGCCAAAAGCACCTTGGCATCCGGTGCCACCATCTGCACGCCAAGGGCGAAGGCATTGATGGCCGCCGCTGTCCCGACGAGGGGCATTTCAGCAATATAGCCGATTTTCCCGCAGTCCGTGAGGATTCCGGCCAGCATACCCACCAGGAACTTGGCCTCATAAAGCCGGCCGTAGTATGTCCGCATATGCCCGCTGTACGTGTTTAAAGAACAGTTCAGGATGCGGATGTCCGGATGGCGGATGGATACGCGGATGCTGGCGTCGAGAAAGCGCACGGATGTAGTGAAAATCACCCGGCACCCGTCGGCGATGGCCTGTTCGATGGCTTTTTCCCCTTCGGCATCGGTACGCAGCCCGTCATAGACGCGGGTGGTGATCTGGTCGCCCATCTCGTTTTCCAGATAGAGACGGCCCAGGTCATGGGCATACGTCCAGCCGGAGGAATAGGTGTCGCCGTAATAGAGGAAGCCGACGGTCAGCCGCGGCCGCGGCGCCGGGATCAGCTTTTTAATGAAGGACGTCTCCTTCGGCTTTTCCGGCTGCGTCACCAGCCGTACTGTGCCGCCGGAAGCCATGGATTCAAGCTCCGGCCATAAGAGGGAGATCTCCTTACGGAGCTGATCCATGGACTTTTCCAGCATCCCGTCCCAGCCGTAGATCCCCAGATAGAGGAGGAAGCCGTCCCCCGGCTGGAGAGGGAGCTTTGCGCCGCCTTTTTCCTCATAGATTTTGGAAAAGCGGAGAAAGGCGGACGAGAAGGACAGCCGGTCGTCACGGCTCCACTGGGAGCGGCCTTCCAGTCCGAGCAGCTCACAGAGGCGGGCGAAGCTTCCTTCCCTGGAAAAGTAGATGGTGTTGATGCCGGATACCCGGTAGAAATCCATGTATTCATAATAGATCTTAAGCTCCGGCGTATCGCCCGGCGCAGGGATAATCCTGGTCACGTAGGCAGGCGCACTGACGGCGCCTGTGAACTTTAAGACGCTGATCCGTTTGTTTCCCTCTATAATATAGTAGTAATTCATAAATTCACAGGCGATCACCGGCTCCCGGATGCCAACCTCCAGATGGGAGCGGTAGAGGGAACACCACTTGTCGGCAAATTCGGATTCCTCCGGAAGCAGGGGCATAAAATTCCCGGCAAAGGCGCGGGTGCGGCCGGATGTCCTGGTACCGACGACACGGGAGAGGGGAATTTCCACAAGGCCCAGATCGGTCTCACCGGCGGTTTTGACAAAGGGGAGGATTTCGTCCAGTACCTGAAGATAGGGGTTGCGCCGGGCGTCCATATCCTGACGGTATGCCTTTAGGGCCAGTCTGCGTGCCTGAGAATATTCTGGAATCATAAAAACTCCTTTCTGAGCCGGAATAGGCGTCTCCTAAAGCTCGTCCTGTGAGGATTTTTTTGAGCTGCGCCTGCCGGACTTCGGCAGGGTTCCGTTCTTCTCCCGCCAGTGGTTCGGCGAGATGCCGTATATCGTTTTGAAAGCCCGGGAAAAATGTAGCTGATTGGGATAGCCGCACATTTTTCCCACCTCGCTGACATTCATGTCGGAAAACTTCAAAAGCTCTGCGGCCCGGTTCATGCGGTAGTGCATGAGAAAATGCTGAAGCGTCTGATTGGTGCCCTCGCGGAACAGTTTGCCCAGATAATTGCGGTTTAAGTTGCAGAAGGCGGCAATGTCCTCCACCGTGATGTCGCGGCTGTAATTCTGTTCCACAAAGGAGATGGCCTCTTTAATATAGAAATCTTTCATTTTCCCGGCCGGGCTTGCCTTGGCGGCGGCAGAACACTGGATCAGCCGGTCGAAGAGCAGGTACAGGTGCCCGATCTGATAAATCGGGGACTGGCCGGGATTGTCGACAATATCCATGATCTCGTCCCGGATCAGGGAGGCAAATTCCCGTTTTTTCACGCGGTAGACGGGATGGTCGTAATCTAACCCCGCCATCTCCATAAATTCCATGGCCTTTACGCCGTCAAACTCCACCCAGGCATATTCCCATGGCAGATTCTCATCGGCGTAGTAGGTGTTCACCTGTGAGGGACAGATCAAAAAGCCCTGGCAGGCCTCCAGCCGGTAGAGATGGGTATTGCCGGAAGAATCGTTGGAGCTTAAATAGCCCTTGCCGGAGAAAATAAAATGAAACAGGTAGTGGTTCCGCCTGGCGGGGCCATAAGAGTGCAGCGGTACGCACTGTTCCCATCCGTACTGGAAGATGGTCAGATCAATGTTTTTATCGTTCTGAAATACACCGAATTTATAATTCTTTTCCATAGGCGCCTCCTGATATACCAAAATGATAGCACATTATACAAAATTTGTACAGATATTGTATTTTGGTATATAAATATTTCTCCTGTTCATATCCGCTATTTTGTGTGATTGGTATAATTCATATACACACAGCATTTAATTTCTGTATCAAGTTCACAAAAAGGAGGGAAAGGTGTGAAGAAACTGAAAAAAGCGGCCGTACTGTCGGCAGTATGCGCTGCGGCTCTGGCACTTGGGGGCTGCGGGACAGGCTCTGCGGACGGGAAAACCCATCTCACATTCCAGATCTGGGATGTGGCCCAGAGGGACGGCATGCAGACCATGTGCGACGCCTATACGGAGGCACATCCGGACGTGGAGATCGAGGTTCAGGTTACGAGCTGGAGCGAGTACTGGACAAAGCTTGAAGCTGCGGCCATCTCCAATCAGATGCCGGACATTTTCTGGATGCATACCAACGAAATCCTCAAGTATGCAGACTACGGGAAGATCGCTGATCTGACCGACCTGTACGACGAGACGGATCCCGGGTATTTCTCGGAGCATTTCTCCGAAGTGTCCTTAAAAAACGTCCAGGGCAGCGACGGACGGTATTACGGAGTGCCGAAGGACAAGGACACGGTCGGCCTTGTGTACAACAAGGAGATGTTCGATGCAGCCGGAGTGGCGTACCCGGATGAGAGCTGGACCTGGGACGACCTTTGTGAGGCATCTCAGAAAATTTACGACGCCACCGGAAAATACGGCTATATGGCCTACGGCGACGACCAGCTCGGATACTGGAATTTTGTATATCAGAATGGGGGATACATTCTGGCTGAGGACGGCGTGACGGGCGGCTTTGCCAACCAGGCGACGAAAGACGCCATGAAGTTTTACATGGATCTTCAGAAGGAAGACTGGTGCCCGGATCAGAACTACTTTGCCGAGACGTCCCCCGGAACGGCATTTTTCTCCGAACAGGGAGCCATGTTCTTAGAAGGAAACTGGAACATCCTGTCGGAAATGCAGAACTACCCGAATATGCAGGGAAAATGGGACGTGGCAGTTCTTCCCGTGTGCCCCGATCCGGCTTCCGGAGACGGGCGGGCGACGATCTCCAACGGCCTCTGCTATGCCACCTCGCCGGTCAATGAGAATCTGGACATCGTAAAGGATGTGCTCCGGTTCTTTGGCTCCGAAGAGGGACAAAGGCTCCAGGGAGAATCCGGCGCGGCCATCCCGGCTTATGAGGGGTTGGAGCAGACCTGGATCGACGTTTTTGATCAGTTTGACTACCGGCTGAATGTGGAGTGCTTCGTGGACATGTTCGATTACAGCGTACAGTCCGTCAACAACAAGTACCGTTCCGTCTGGAAGCCTGAGGTAACGGAGATCCTGCTGAAAATTTATTCCGGCGAGATGGACTTTGAGGCCGGTATGGCCGCCATGCAGAATGCCTTAAAGACTGCGGCGGAAGATGATTAAAGGAGGGGGATTATGGCAAATACGGGTGCAAAAGCCAGCAGGCATGCAAAATCCGAGAGCCGCTGGGCGTATCTGATGGTGGCTCCCACGATCATCGGGCTGCTGGTGCTCAACATTTATCCGTTTTTAGACACCATTAAACTGAGTTTTTCCAAGACGCTGCCCTTCGGCCTTTACGAGCTCCGCGGACTGGAAAACTATATCGAAATGTTTACCAGCCCGGAGTTTTGGAGGGCAAACCTGAACACGCTGTACTTCTGCGTGCTGACTGTGCCGCTGGGGCTGTTTTTATCGCTGATCGTGGCCGTCATGCTGAATGCCAAGATCAAAGGGCAGACGGCGTTCCGCGCCATCTTTTTCCTTCCGATGGTAGTGGCGCCGGCGGCTGTGGCGATGGTTTGGAAGTGGATGTTCAACACGGAGTACGGAATCATCAATTCGCTCCTGATGAACAAGGTGAACTGGATCACAAATCCCAACATCGTCATGGTGACATGTGCGATTGTGGCGATCTGGTCGTCCATCGGCTATGATGCCGTGCTGCTTTTATCGGGACTTCAGAATATTTCCAAGTCCTATTATGAAGCGGCCAGCCTGGACGGGGCCACCAAATTCCAGCAGTTTTTCTACATCACGCTGCCGATGGTTTCCCCGACGCTTTTCGTGGTTATGATCATGCGGCTGATGTCGTCGATCAAGGTCTACGACCTGATTTACATGCTGGTGGAGGAATCCAACCCGGCGTTAAGCAAGGCCCAGTCGTTAATGTACCTGTTCTACCGCGAGTCCTTTGTGACGGGCAACCGCGGGCTTGGCTCTTCTGTTGTCATCTGGACGGTGGCCCTCATCGGCCTTGTAACGGCAGTCCAGTTCTGGGGCCAGAAGAAATGGGTCAACTATGAGGTATAGGAGGGGCATATGAATTCATCATTAGAGAAATCCAGACGGATCCGGACGGCCGGCATCTATGCGTTTTTCGTTGTCGGCAGCATTATCATGATCTTCCCGTTTGTGTGGATGTTCCTCACCAGCTTCAAGACCGTAGAGGAAAGCATGGCGATCCCGCCGGGAATCCTGCCGGAACACTGGCAGTTCAATAACTTCAAGGATGCCATGGCGTCCCTGCCGTTTCTGGCACTTTATAAAAACACGGCGTTAATGGTATTCTGGCGCGTGGTATGTGCGGTTGTCTTTTCATCCATGGCCGGATATGCGTTTGCCAAGCTGAAATTTAAAGGGAAAAACCTTCTCTTCTCCCTGGTGCTTGTGCAGATGATGCTTCCGTCCCAGATTTTCATTACGCCGCAGTACCAGATGCTTGCAAAGCTCGGCATGACAAACACGATCTTCGCCCTGGTGTTCCCGGGCATCGTCAGCGCCTTCGGGACATTTTTCCTGCGGCAGGCTTACATGGGGATCCCGGATGAGATCGCGGAAGCGGCTTATCTGGACGGATGCAACCAGTGGCAGACCTTTGTAAAGGTCATGGCACCGCTTACGAAGGCCAGCATGGCAGCCCTGGCCGTTTTCACCGCGGTGTTCGCATACGGCGACTTAATGTGGCCTTTGATCGTTAATACAGACTTGAATATGATGACTCTCTCGTCGGGGCTTGCGACCTTAAGAGGGCAGTTCAGCACCAACTTCCCGGTGATGATGGCCGGCTCCCTGCTTGCCATGATCCCCATGGTGGTTCTGTACCTGTTCTTCCAGAAGCAGTTCATCGAAGGCGTCGCCATGACGGGAGGAAAATAATACTTAAACAGACAGGCGGGAAATGAATCAATGGCAGTGAAATATATTGCAGAAACAAAAACTTTCATACTGGAGACGAAGAACAGTTCCTATCTTATGGCCGTGAGCCGGTACGGAAACCTGCTCCATATGTACTATGGGGACAGGATTCCCGATACGGATCTGGACTATCTTCTCACGTTTCATGACCGGGGATTTTCCCCGAATCCAAACGAGGCGGGAAATGACAGGACGTTTTCCCTGGACTTCCTGCCCCAGGAGTTTTCCACAAGCCGGGGCGGCGACTACCGCAGCCCCAGCGTGGAATTGGTCTGGGGAGAAGGCGGAGCCTCCTTTTTGGGGCGTGTGGCCGGATATGAGATTCTGGAAGGTGCGGAAAAGGTTTTCGGGATGCCGTCCCTCTGGGCTTCGGCCGGGGAGCAGGTGAACACACTGGAAATCACGCTGGAAGATCCGGTGAGTCAGGCGGAAGTGAAGCTGTCCTATGTGGTATTTGAGGACAAGGATGTGATTGCCCGCTCTGTAAGGCTCATCAACCGGGGAGAAAAGGCGATTCGCCTGGAACGGCTGATGTCGGCCACCGTGGATTTCAGAGGCTCGGATTATGACATGATTTATTTTACGGGGAGACATGCGATGGAGCGGGAATTCCAACGCATCCCCGTCTGGGACGGCATCCATTCCATTGGAAGCGGCAGAGGCTCGTCCTCCCATCAGTACAACCCGTTTGCCATTATCTGCGAAAAGGGCTGCGGCGAGGACGAGGGCCAGTGCTGGGGCTTTTCGCTGATTTACAGCGGGAACTTCACCATTGAGGCGGAAAAGGATCAGTATAAGAACCTGCGGGTGCATACGGGCATCAGCTCCCGGAATTTCTCTTTCCTTCTGGAGGCTGGAGAGGAATTCCAGACACCCCAGGCGGTGCTTGCCTGGTCGGGAAAAGGCCTTACGGGCTTAAGCCATATTTACCACCGGATTTTCCGTGAAAACCTCTGCCGGTCCCCCTTTAGGAAGAAGCCGCGCCCGATTTTGCTAAACAGCTGGGAAGCTGCCTATTTTGACTTCGACGGGGAAAAGATCCTTCAGATTGCCAGGGAAGCCGCCGGCCTGGGCGTAGAGCTTTTTGTGCTGGACGACGGATGGTTCGGAAAGCGGGACAACGACAGCGCGGGGCTTGGCGACTGGACGGTGAACCGGGACAAGTTAAAGATGGATTTAAAGGACATGTCCGACCGGATTCACGAAATGGGCATGCAGTTTGGAATCTGGGTAGAACCGGAGATGGTGTCGGAGGACAGCGACCTGTACCGGCGTCATCCCGACTGGTGCCTGAGGGATCCGGGACGCCCGGCTGTCCGCGGCCGCTACCAGCTTGTGCTGGATCTTTCCAGACGGGATGTGTGCGACTATCTGATCGGAACCTTAAACGGGATTGTGGAACAGGCGAAAATCGAGTACGTGAAATGGGATGCGAACCGCAGCATCGCCGAGGCCTGGTCCGCGCTCCTGGACAGAAAGCACCAGGGGGAGGTTCTCCACCGATACATGCTTGGTTTGTATTATGTGATGGATCAGGTGATTTTAAAACATCCGGAGGTGATTTTCTGCGGATGCAGCGGCGGCGGCGGCCGGTTCGACCCGGCCATGCTCTACTACCAGCCGCAGATCTGGTGCAGCGACAACACGGACGCCGTCAACCGGTTAAAGATCCAGTACGGAACCTCCTTTGCGTATCCGATGAGTACCATGGAAGCCCATGTTTCGGTATGCCCCAACCATATGACCGGGCGGAGCGTGCCCTTTGCCACCAGAGGAATCGTGGCCATGGGCGGGATCTTTGGATATGAGCTGGATCCCGTGAAGATGACAGAAGAGGAGAAGGAGGCCTGCCGGGAGCAGATCCGCTTCTACAAGAAATATTGCAGGGTAGTCATGGACGGCGACTATTACCGGCTCACAAACCCCTATGAAAACCGGTATTTTACTGCATGGCAGCATGTGTCCCAGGATCAGAAAAAATCCCTGGTAGGCATCGTTGTCACCGACAGAGAGGCGAACGATCCTCAGAGGTTCCTGCGGTTAAAGGGATTAAAGGAGGACGGCTTCTATAAGATTGAAGGCTGGAAGGGAAAATATTCCGGAAAGCTTCTGATGAACGCCGGAATCCCGGTGCCCCTGGAGCTGAGGGAATACGAGGGGATCCAGCTCGTGCTTAAAATGATATGAGAGGCAGGGAGAAACGATGCGGGATGTGGTATTTGAATGGTATGTGACCCACGCACTCAGCCAGAAGGAGAGGCTTATGAAGGCAGTCTGTGTCTCGGCGGCCATCGTGTTTTTCATCGACGCGGTCTTCTTCATGGCGGTGATGCTGATTCCGGCTGCGGCCTTTGGAATCGCAGGTTTCTTCCTGTCCCGGAGCCTTAAGTACGAATATGAATTTGTCTATGTAAACGGTGATTTCACCATATCCAAAATCCTGCACAAGTCCAGGCGGAAGGACGTCCTGCACATGAACCGCACGGATTTTGAGGAAATTCTCCCCGGAAGGGCAGAAGCAGGGAGGCTGCCGGTAAAGGACTTTACTTCCGGCCTCCCGGGACAGCCGGTGTACACCATTCGGGCCAAGGGCATGCTTATTTTTATCGAGGCCGAGGAAGACTTCATAAAAGAGATGAAAAAATATTACCCCATTGCGGACAGGTGAATGAGATGGAGAGAGAAACGGTATTCAGCCGGAGATTAAACCGGCACTGGGATGAACTGAAATGGCTCTACTGCGAGCTCTACGAAGGCGGGATCGGCTCTTTTGAAGAGCTGTGCCGGATCATGGAGACGCGCAGTAAGGAGCGGGATCCGAAGCTTAAGCGGATGGATAAAAAGCGGGAAGAGGATCCGGAGTGGTACAGGAAAAATGACATGATGGGCATGATGATGTACACCGATGCCTTTGCCGGTACTTTAAACGGAGTCCGGGATAAGCTTGGCTACATCCGGGAATGCGGTGTCCGCCTTCTTCACCTGATGCCGCTTCTGGATTCCCCGGAGGTGAACAACGACGGCGGGTACGCTGTGTCGGACTTTACCCGTGTCAAGGAGAGCCTGGGCACCATGGAAGATCTGAGGGCGCTGGCAGATGAATGCCACAGGATGCGGATCAGCGTGTGCCTGGATTTCGTCATGAACCATACATCCGAGGAACATGAGTGGGCCGTCCGGGCCAGGGCCGGGGAAAAGGAGTACCAGGACCGGTATTTCTTTTTCGACGACTGGTCGGTTCCGGCGGAGTACGAAAAGACCTGCCCGCAGGTGTTCCCGACGACGGCTCCCGGGAATTTCACATGGCTTGAGGACGCGAAAAAATACGTCATGACGACTTTTTATCCGTACCAGTGGGATTTAAATTACCGAAACCCCGTGGTGTTCAACCAGATGGCGGATAATCTCCTGAACCTGGCGAATCACGGCGTAGACGTCCTGCGGATTGATGCGGTGCCTTATATCTGGAAGGAGCTCGGCACAAGCTGCCGCAACCTCCCGCAGGTACATACCATCGTCCGCATGCTCCGGATGATCTGTGAGATCGTCTGCCCGGGTGTCCTGCTGCTAGGCGAGGTGGTCATGGAGCCGGCCCGGGTGGTGCCGTACTTTGGGACCGTCGAGAAGCCGGAATGCCACATGCTTTACAACGTGACGACTATGGCTTCGATCTGGCATACGGCTGCTGCTGGGAAGGTATCCCTGCTCCGTCACCAGATGGACGTGATAAGCGGCCTGCCCAGGGAATACGTGTTTCTCAACTACCTGCGGTGCCACGATGATATCGGATGGGGACTGGAGTACCAGTGGCTGAGGAAAGAATCTATGGAAGAGGTTCCCCATAAGAAGTTTTTAAATGCCTACTTTACCGGGAACTGGCCGGGCTCCCTGGCCCGCGGCGAGCTGTACAACGACGATCCGGCATCGGGAGATGCAAGGCTCTGCGGAACGACTGCCTCGCTCTGCGGACTGGAAGGGGCGCTTAAAGCAGGAGATGAAGCGGCGGCAGAGCGGGCCGTGGACTTCGACCTGATGCTTCACACCCTGATGATGACGTTATCGGGGATCCCGATGCTTTACAGCGGAGACGAGATCGGCCAGCAGAACGATTACAGCTACAAAGAGGATCCGGCAAAGGCCGCCGATTCGCGGTATGTCCACCGCGGCCGGTTCGACTGGGAGGCAGCCGGGAAACGGAAGGAAGAAGGAACGGTGCAGTACCGCCTGTTCCAGGGGATCCGGAAGCTTAAGAAGCTCAGAGAGACGTATCCGGTGTTCTTAAACGCCGCGTCTGTTAGGACCGTGGAAACGTATGATCCGGCCCTTCTCTGCCTGGTCAGGGAGTTTGAAGGGGAAAGGCTGACGGCAGTGTTCAACTTTTCCGGAGAAGAAAAAACGGCATGGATCAGCGAACCGGGAACCGGTACGGATCTTCTGTCCGGTGAAACCTTAGAAGTGAAAAACGTCCCCATGCGGCCGTTCGGGGCCAGGTGGATGTTCTGCAAAGAAGCATAGAAAACAATGGCGGCGCCGAATGGGTGCATGAGATCAGGAGGAAATTATGGCAAGTGTTCAGTTAAAAAATGTATGCAAGAGATATCCCAATGGATACGAGGCAGTGAAAGACTTTAATCTGGATATTGAGGATAAAGAATTTATCATCTTTGTAGGGCCGTCCGGCTGCGGCAAATCCACCACGCTGCGGATGGTGGCCGGCCTGGAGGACATCAGCTCCGGCGAGCTGATTATTGACGGGAAAGTAGTAAACGATGTGGAACCGAAGGACCGTGATATCGCCATGGTGTTCCAGAGCTACGCCCTGTATCCGCACATGACCGTGTATGACAACATGGCATTTTCCATGAAGCTTAAAAAGATGCCGAAGGATGAAATCGATAAGGCTGTCCGCGAGGCCGCAAGGATCCTGGATCTGGAAAAGCTTTTAGACCGCAAGCCCAGGGCCCTTTCCGGCGGCCAGCGCCAGAGGGTTGCCATGGGACGCGCCATCGTGCGGAATCCCAAGGTCTTCCTCATGGATGAGCCGCTTTCCAACCTGGATGCGAAACTGAGGGGCCAGATGCGTGTGGAGATTTCCAAGCTCCATCAGCGCCTGGGAAGCACCATCATCTACGTTACCCACGACCAGACGGAGGCCATGACCCTGGGCACCAGGATCGTCGTGATGAAGGACGGCGTCGTACAGCAGATCGACACGCCCCAGAACCTCTATGAGCATCCCTGCAACAAGTTCGTGGCCGGCTTCATCGGTTCTCCGCAGATGAACATGATTACGGCTGATGCGGTGGAGGAAGACGGCGAGGTTTCCTTACGGTTTGCCGGACAGAAAATCACGCTGAACGCCGACCGGGCACAGGCGCTGAAAAAAGGCGGCTATGTGGGCGGAAAGGTTGTTCTGGGAATCCGTCCCTCCGATATCCACGGCGATGCCGACAGCCTCCAGAAGTTCAGCAAGGCCTGCTTTGATGCGGAGGTGCGCGTGTATGAGATGCTCGGCGCCGAGGCGCTGGCTTACTTTGACATCGGCGACGCCAGCTGGGTGGCTTCCCTCAATGCGTCTACGAAGGTCTCGGTGGGCGATACGATCCGCCTGGCCATGGATACCAGCAAGATTCATATTTTTGACAATGTAACGGAAAAGACTATTGCCGATTAAAAGAAAAAACAGATCCGCTCGGGCCGTGTGAGGGCTTGGGGCGGGTCTGTTTTTTGCATTTATCTGGATCCGAAACCGTCAATTTTTGTTTGTATCTTCCATTTTATATGTTCAGGATGTTATAATAGATAAGATAGTATGTGAGGTTGGAAACCGGCAGGAAAAGCGGCGTTGGCTGAGCTTGAAAAATTTATGAAAGACAGAGGAAAAGGAACGATGGAAACAGGACAGGGAAATGATATGGCATCCGAGCTTCAGAGGAAGGAAATCCGTTTGATTATTGAACAATACAAATCGAACTTTTCAGAGATTGACCGTCAGGAACGCTACAAATGGAAAGCGGCCGGCTGGTACAGGAAGCATTGGAACATTGATGCGGCAGACTTTCCGGCAATGCTGTCCGCTGCCTTTGAGAAAGCTGACAATCTGCTCACTGCGAACATGTATTGGCCCCATAAGATGATGATGGAGTTTGCTCAGGCATCTCCTGAAACCGTCCGGCATCTTTTTCGGATCCTTTACGATGAACATCTCCCGCTTGCGGAACGCTACGAAGCTTTTCGTGAGGGATTTGACAGTTATGTCAAGCCACTGGGAAGAAATCACTATCAGGATCTCCATGCAATTTCCGTATATTTGTCGTTTGAATACCCTGAAAAATACTTTATCTATAAGGCCAGGCCGTTTACGGCATTTCGGGAATGCATTGGATATACAGAAGAAAAACCAAAGCTGAAATCGTCTGTATGGAAAATTGAGAGTTATAATCGGATGTGCCGGTTGATTTTAGAGGAAATTCAAAAGGATCCGGAGCTGATCCGAATGAACAGAGACCGCCTGGATGACGACTGCTGTCAGGACGAGGCATGCCATCTGCTTACAACCGATCTCGTTTACTTCGGGGCTGTGTATATGGTTCAAAAGGATTTCAGGAACAGCGTCACAGAAACGGCTGAACGTGTCTATTGGCCGTCTGCGAATGAATATGATCCGGGAATGACTGCGGAAATGTGGGCTGCTGCCTTAAAGGATTCCACAGTGACGTCTCCCGAAAATCTGGACATGCTGAAAAAAATGCTGGAGCTGGGCGGTGAGAGTACCTGCTCCCGTCTGGCTGAAGTCTATGGGAACACCCACAGTTACTATAATAAGCTGGGGAGCAGCTTCGGTGAAAAGGTAAAAAAGAAATACGGCTGCCCTGACTGTATGATTTATGGGAATGGACAGACGGAGCAAAACCGGGTATATGTGATTCCCTTTGTCGGCCGTTATGTCACTGAAAACGGGAACCGGCGCTATTCCTGGAAGCTTAGGGAAGAACTGAAAGAAGCGCTTATGCATATGGACTTTCAAGAGGAAGAGACAGTGACAGATGTTGGCCTGAATACAATCCTCTATGGCCCTCCAGGAACAGGAAAAACGTACTATATGGCTATTTACGCTGTCGCAGTCATTGAAAATAAGGAACTGGCTGTGGTCGAGAAGGAAGACTACCAGGATGTGCTGGAACGCTACCAAAGGTACGGGAACCAGGGACGAATTGAATTTACGACGTTCCATCAATCTTATGGATACGAGGAATTTATCGAGGGCATTAAACCTGTGATTACGGAAGAAGACAATTCAGGTGGAGAAGCGGGAGACATTCGGTATGATGTGCAGCCTGGCACGTTCAAAAGATTCTGCGAAAAGGCGAACCACTCGGGGAGATCAAAAACAGAAAATTACGGCATCAGGGAGTATCCGAATATCTGGAAGGTTTCTTTATCTGGAACGGGCGATAATCCAATCCGTTCCGAATGCCTGAAAAACGGCCACATTCGCATTGGATGGGACAGCTACGGAAAGGATATTACAGATGAGACCGATTTTTCTGACGGCGGAAACATCGTTTTGAATGCTTTTATGAATCGTATGCAGGTTGGCGACATTGTATTTTCGTGTTACAGCTCTACGACGATTGATGCCGTCGGCGTCGTCACAGGAGAATATGAATGGCATGATGAATACGACAGGCTGAAACGGCTGCGGAAGGTGAACTGGATTGTCAAGGGGATTCAGGAGAATATACTTTCCATCAATGGCGGATTCTCCATGACGTTGGCATCCGTCTATCGTCTGTCAAATGTGTCAGTTGGCGATGTATATCAGATCATTGAAAAATATCGTCCGGCCCCGCCGTCTGCGGCCGCGGACAATCATGATAATTATGTTTTCATTATCGACGAAATCAACCGCGGCAACATCTCAAAAATTTTCGGCGAATTGATTACCCTGATTGAGCCGTCCAAGCGTCTTGGGCAGCCGGAAGGCATGAAGGCAGTGCTGCCCTATTCCCGGAAACTTTTTGGCGTACCGAAAAATGTGTATCTGATCGGAACCATGAATACGGCAGACCGTTCGATTGCGGCGATTGACACGGCCCTGCGCCGACGATTCTTTTTCAAAGAGATGATGCCGGATCCGGACAAACTGTCAGATATCAGTGTCGAAGATCTGTCAATCAGCGAGCTGCTCTCCCGGATGAATCAGCGAATTGCCGTTCTTTATGACCGGGAACATACCATTGGACACGCATATTTTATGCCGTTAAAAGCCAATCCGACGATTGAGGCGCTGGCCGAGATTTTCCGCCGCAGCATTCTTCCGCTTTTGCAGGAATATTTTTATGAGGATTATGAAAAAATTCGGCTGATACTCGGCGACAACAGGAAAACGGAAACAGGTGAGCAGTTTATTACGGTTAAGCAGAATGATTATATGGAGCTGTTTGGCGACTCGGAAGTTGATCTGGAGGATGGGTACAGCTATGAAATCAATGACGCTGCGTTTGACAATATTGAATCCTACCGCTCCATTTAAAATTTGAAAAAGAAGCGAGGTGTGGGAATGAAGCCGGTCTATCAGATCGAAGAATATGGTTCCTTTGTCTCCGGGAAAGAAATTGCCGGATACAAAACTTTGCCGGAATCCGTTTTCTGCCAGCTTGAAGAATTCATTCTGACGAATCGCAGCAGGAATGCAGATGCTTTGGAGGTGATGGGACTTTCTGCGAAGAAACATGTCGGTAAAGTGATTACCGCCAAGAACTATGTTGGCATTATCACGCTGAAAGACGGCACTGCCATTGAAATTCTTCCCAAAATCCACTCGGCCGTTATGGACGATGATCTTGGCACTAGGAATAAACGATTGTTGATTGAGATGCTGAAAACGCTCAGGGAAACACCGTTTAAGTCCTTGCAGATATCCCATGTAAATATTGAAAAAATGAATATTTTTGAAATATTTATTCGAATGTTTCTCAATGAGGTGTCTGTCATTGTGAAACGCGGCCTTCCGTGCAGATACGAGACAGTCGAAGAAAATACGGCTTTCTTTAAAGGAAAGCTGCTGTTTTCTGAGCAGGTCAAACGAAACAGCTTTCACAGAGAGCGCAGCTATGCGGAATATGATCTCTTTACGGCCAATCGACCGGAGAATAAATTGCTGAAGACAACGCTTCTTTATCTTGGAAAAAGGACTGCGTCTTCAAAAAACAGGAGTGATATTAAGATTTTGCTCAGTGCTTTTTCCGATGTGGAAGTTTCGGAGAATTGGGAAGCAGATTTCACCAGATGTATTCCGGATCGGATGATGAAGGATTACCGTACGGCATTGACGTGGTGCCGGGTATTTTTAATGGGCAGGAGTTTTACCTCTTTTTCCGGGGCGGAAACGGCGTCGGCACTTCTGTTCCCAATGGAAACACTTTTTGAAAGCTATGTCGCCGCCGCACTTAAGAAAAAGCTTTCCGGAAAAGACTTTATGATTTCCATTCAGGATAAAACATGTTATCTTTTTAATGAGCCGGGGAAAAAGTTTCTGATGAAGCCGGACATCGTGGTGAAACGGAAATCGGACAAGGCTGTTTTTGTGCTTGATACGAAATGGAAGCTTCTGGATGCAGGTAAGGCAAACTATGGCATTTCACAGGCAGATATGTACCAGATGTACGCCTACCAGAAAAAATACGGCGCAAAACATAGTACACTGCTGTATCCTGAGACGGAAAAGGTGCCGCCGGACACGGTTCTTGAGTATAAAGCCGATGACGGTGCGGCAGTCTTTGTTCAGTTCCTTGATTTATTTGACATGGCAAACAGCATTGCGGAAGTTGTAAACTTGTTTGAGAAACAAGAATAGGGTAAAAAAAGAGGAACGCTTTGCCATCCAATTTGATGACGCTGCGATCCCCTTTTTTATTGTATAAGGACTCCAGTTCTATGCAGATTTTCTTCTTTTAGAAATCCACTTCCTCATCATAGAAGCAGCATTTCAGAAGCTTCGCCATCACATCCGGCGTAATGGCTCTCGGGTTGGAACCGGTACAGGCGTCGCCTACGGCCAGTTCTGCCACCTGCGGCAGTTTCTCGAGGAATTCTTTTTCGTCAATGATGCCGCCTTCGTAGTCCTTGATGCAGGACGGGATGTCGAGGGCCTTGTTCATCTCATTCAGACGTGCGATTAAGGCGTTCGTCAGCTCCTCATCAGTATTGCCTTCCAGATGGATGAATTTTGCAATGGCAGCGTAGCGTTTCATGGCTTCCGGCTCTGCGGAGTTGTATTTGATTACCTTCGGCAGGTACATGGCGTTGGCGCAGCCGTGTACGATATGGCCGCCGGAGTAGGCAGCGCCTGTCTTGTGGGCCATGGAATGTACGATTCCTAACAGGGCGTTGGAGAAGGCCATGCCGGCAAGACACTGGGCATCATGCATCTTCGCGCGGGCATCCATGTCGCCGTTGTAGGACGGAACCAGGTACTCGTTGATCATCTCGATGGCATGGAGAGCCAGCGGATCCGTGTACTCGCAGTGCATCGTGGATACATAGGCCTCGATGGCATGGGTCATGGCGTCCATACCCGTATGGGCTGTCAGCTTCTTGGGCATGGTTTCTGCCAGAGCCGGGTCAACAATCGCCACATCCGGCGTGATGTTGAAGTCAGCCAGCGGATACTTTACGCCCTTGTTGTAGTCAGTGATAACGGAGAAGGCCGTCACTTCCGTAGCCGTACCGGAGGTAGAAGAAATCGCGCAGAATTTTGCCTTCGTACGCAGAGTCGGGAAGCTGAACGGTGTAATCAGGCTCTCAAAGGTTGTGTCCGGATACTCATAGAATACCCACATAGCCTTTGCGGCATCAATGGGGGAACCGCCTCCGATGGAGACAATCCAGTCGGGGCCAAACTTTCTCATGGCCTCGGCGCCTTTCATAACCGTGTCGACAGACGGATCCGGCTCAACGCCTTCAAACAGTTCCACTTCCATGCCGGCTTCCTTTAAGTAGCTCACCACTTTGTCAAGAAAACCGAAACGCTTCATGGAGCCGCCGCCTACGACGACCATGGCTTTTTTGCCAGGAAGCGTTTTCAGTGCCTCCAGAGCATCTTTTCCGTGATACAGGTCTCTCGGTAATGTGAATCTCATAACGTACACCTCTCCTTTTATTATTTTTAAAAGTATTCGTTACTTTTTTAACAATTAGATCATAACACCGGAAAGGAGGAAAGTCAATAGTCCGGACAGCTTTTTTATGAAAGATTTATAGCTGCCAGGGACGTATCTGACAGGCTGCAAAGATTCTGATTGCTTCCAGCCGCCGGAGCGAATATAATCATGGTTAGAAACAAGATTACCGGGGAGGAAGAGGCATGGAGTGGCCGGATGGAAAGTGCAGATGCATTTGGGCAAATCCGAAGAATGAAACGTATATCAAATATCATGATGAAGAATGGGGAGTCCCGGTTCATGACGATAAGCGGCTGTTTGAAATGCTGATTTTGGAGTCGTTCCAAGCGGGGCTTTCCTGGGAATGTGTATTAAATAAGAGAGAGGCCTTCCGGCGCGCCTTTGACGGGTTCGACCTGGATGCTGTCTGCGGCTATGGAGAAGAAAAAATGCTTTCCCTTCAGGCGGATCCGGAAATCATCAGAAACCGGCGGAAAATCCGGGCGGCCGTGGACAATGCCGTTATTTTCCGGGAAATTCAGAAGGAGTGGGGAAGTTTTTCCGATTATTTATGGAGCTTTACAGACGGGAAGGTGGTTCATGAAACGGGGCTTGCCAATTCGCCGCTTTCGGACAGGATTTCAAGAGATTTGAAAAAGCGGGGCATGAAGTTTGTCGGGACGACGATTATTTATGCATATCTCCAGGCCGTAGGTGTGATTGAATCCCACGAGGAGGGCTGCTTTCTCGCAGCGCCTCCCCGCAGGGGATGTTAGTCTTCTTTTTTCGCCCCTTTGCTCTGCATCCAGTCGGCTTTCAGATAATAGATAAAGAGGGCGATGGCACTTAAGCCCCAGGTCAGCGGATAGACGAGGCAGAGCATCCAGACGCTGTGGGTCAGCGGGATGGTAATGGATAAAAATGCGACACGGATGACGCACCAGGTGGCGATCATGATGACCATGGATACCATGGTTTTTCCGGCTCCCCGCAGGATAGCTGCAAAGGAGTGGGAGGACGCCAGAAGGAAGAAAAACGGCGCGGCCGTCCTGGATTTCAGGATTCCGAATTCCACCACCTCCGGCGTGGAGTCGAAGGCTGCAATGAGCTGCGGTGCAAATATGAAAACGAAAACGCCGATGAGCTCTGACAGGAGGACGGAGGCCAGAATGCCGAAATACGTGCCCTTTCTCGTGCGGTCATACTGGCGGGCGCCCAGGTTCTGACTGATAAAGGTGGTGAGCGCCATGGTAAAGCTGGTGATCGGGAGGAAGCCAAAGCCTTCGATTTTGGAAAATGCGCCGAAGCCGGCCATGGCCATCTCCCCGAAGGTATTCACGTAGGACTGGACGATGACGTTGGCAAAGGCGATAATGGAGTTCTGGATTCCCGACGGCAGGCCGATATGCAGGATCTGCCCGACGATGGCCCGGTTAAAGCGGACTTCCCTTATGCGGATACGGAAGCTTTCCTTTGTCGTCATGAGCTGGAACAGGCATAAAAGGGCGCTGGCAAACTGGGAAATGATTGTAGCCAGGGCAGCCCCGCCGACGCCGGTGTGGAAATACCGGATGAAGACGATGTCTAAAACCAGATTGACGATGGAAGAAAAAATCAGGTAGTAGAGGGGATGCCTGCTGTCGCCGACGGCCTGGAGAATCCCCACGAACACGTTGTACATGACAAAGCCGATGGAACCGGCAAAGTAAACCTGAAGATATGCCACGGACTCCTTCATGACATTTGGCGGCGTGCTCATCCAGATGAGAATCTGAGGCGAGAGAGCCGTCCCCACCACGGTCAGGAAAATGCCGGCAGCCAGTCCGAAAGCCACGGCCGTGTGGACGGCAAGCCGCATGCTTTCCGTATTCCGGGCGCCGAACTGGCGTGAAATGATGACACCGGCGCCGGAGGCGAGGCCGCTGAACAGGCCGATCAGCATGAAAATCAGGCTGCTGGAGGAGCTGACTGCCGCCAGGGCGCTGCTCCCGAGAAAGTTGCCGACAATCAGGGAGTCGACGGTGTTGTACATTTGCTGGAACAGATTCCCGAAAAAAAGCGGGAGGGCAAAGTAAGTGATCCGTTTCCAGATCGGGCCCTCCGTCATCGGGATGAGACGTTTTGCCATATGTATCCCCCTTATGACATCTCAGTATGATAGAAAAAGTGTCGAAATATTATAAAAATTATAGCGCGTTTTCCAGAAAATGACAAGGAGTTTTGTATGCCGAAGATTATAGCAGTAACAGATTTTGATGCGCCGGAGCTTGACATTTATGCAAGGCTCACGGAAGGACAGCTCTTAAACCGCCACGAGCCGGAAAAGGGGATTTTCATTGCCGAGAGCCCCAAGGTCATCGAGCGGGCCCTGGATGCCGGCTGTGAGCCGATTTCGTTTTTGATGGAGACAAAGCATGTGGACGGACAGGGACGGGAAATTTTAGAACGGTGCAGCCATGTCCCCGTCTATGCGGCGGAGTTCGATGTGCTCACGAAGCTTACGGGCTTTAAGCTGACGCGGGGCATGCTCTGCGCCATGCACCGTCCGCCGCTTCCGCCGGTAACGGAGATCTGCCGCAAGGCCAGGCGGATCGCCGTGCTGGAGCATGTGGTGAACCCGACGAACGTGGGGGCGATTTTCCGGTCAGCTGCGGCCTTAAATATGGATGCGGTGCTTCTGACTCCGGAATGCAGCGATCCGCTGTACCGGCGCTCTATCCGGGTCAGCATGGGGACGGTGTTCCAGATCCCGTGGACGTTTTTTCCGGAGAGCGCCTGGCCGGAGAAAGGGCTTTCCTGCCTGAGGGAAATGGGCTTCCGGACGGCCGCCATGGCTTTGAGCGATAATTCCGTCCGGATCGACGATCCCCGCGTCGTTTCCGAGGAAAAGCTGGCCATCATTTTGGGAACCGAGGGCGACGGGCTTTCCGACGTGACCATTGACGGCTGCGACTACACCGTGCGGATTCCCATGGGGCATGGGGTGGATTCTCTTAATGTGGCCGCGGCGGGGGCTGTGGCGTTTTGGGTGTTGGGGGGGGAGAGATGAAAAAGGCAGGGCCGGATATGGAAGGAAGAGCTTATTGCAGGCAGCCACACCAGAATGTTATAATGGATGTACAGAATATGAATTTAAGTTAATTCCGGTTCATTTGAACGAAAACCAACGCCAATAGAAAGACTTGCGGAGAAAAACTTATGCTTATTATTCGGCTTCTCATTGTACTTGAAATGCTATGTGTCAATATCGCTTCTGTTGAGAGGTTCTGCCGGAGAAAATACAGAAGAAGCGTGAATTTTTTGGTACTGGCGGCCTTCAGCCTGCTGTTCTTTGGCAGCATTTTGCTTTTGTTTCCCCAATATGGCAATGGAAAACTGATGATTCTGGGACTCCTGTATCTGATTCCTCTTTCGCTTTTATATGAGAACAGCATTTTCCGGATGTTCATCATCATGTGCATGAACTGGGCCTATTCGCTGTTTGCATTTGTGTCTGCATACCAGATCAGCAGACTGCTTGGAGAAGAAAATTTATATGTGAATATGCTGCTGATCCAGACGGGAATTTATGCAGTGACTCTTTATCCATTATTCAAATGGGCAATACCAAAATTTATCTTCATTTTGGAAAATTTGGGAAACTACAACAGAGAATGCGTGCGGTATTTTAATCTGAACTGTATTTTGCAGTCGGCTACCATCGTTATTTTAAATGTTGTATTTTTGGCGGAAGCGGGAAGCCCGGCAAAAATTCTTGCAATCTGTTTCTTTTTCGGAACTACGATTCTTTCGTATGTCATGATCTATCATATTGTGTCAGACTCTGTCCGGATCCGGAAATTAGAACAGGTTTCTCTGCGGGATGATCTCACAGGACTGGCAAACCGCGTTTGCCTGTTTGAGGATTTGCAGGAGCTGAGGCGCGGAAAAGCAGTTTTTTCCATTCTTTTTATGGATCTTGACCGGTTTAAAGAAGTCAACGATACCTATGGGCATGTTGTGGGAGATCAGTATCTGCGGCATTTTGCAGATATCTGCGGGGACGTTTTTCGGGGCAGCGGAAAGGCATATCGGTTTGGGGGAGACGAATTTGTTGTGCTTTGCCCGGGAGATATCCCAGAGGACAAGATCGAGGAGCTTCAGGCATGCCGAAGCTGGGAACAGGGAGCGCCGTGTCCCTTTAATCAGGTCAGCATAGGGGCCATCGCGTGCCGTCCGCCTTTTGAGGACGCAGACTTTTTAATGCATGAGGTGGATCAGAAAATGTATGAAATGAAGCTGAAATCAAGGGAAGCATTACTGGGCGTCACCGGCTCCGGAAGGACATTTGCAAATGAAAAAGGGAGTGCTATTTAGGATGAGCTCGTTCTGTTTATCTGAAATCTTGCGGCCAAATGGGCTGGGAGGACAGAATAGAACCGGGGGATTGGGCAGCACAAGTGCCTCTATTCGTGAAAAGAAAATTTTAATAGGTGGAAGGATATATAATGTTAGTTATTGTTCCACTTTGCTGTGTGAATGTATGGCTATTGATAGTTTTTGCGTAAGAAAAAACAGTGATTGGAGAAAAGCCAGAGAATACAGAGAGTTAATGATGTTCAATAAATACATTTTATAAGGAGGTAAGGTATGAATGCCAGAAGCAAAATGCGAAGAATGCAAGGAAGGAAAGTTTTTATCTTTTTTATTCAAACAGTTGTTCCTTTTTTATTACCATTTCTATTTGAAGTACCGCCCGAGTATATTTCTAAAAGTGTACAAGTTATAGCAGTTGTATTTTTTGCGGCAATTGATTTGTTTTTCATTTATTTATTAAATGAAAAACAAAAGCAGGATCAAATGGTAGAATTTAGAAATAAAATTGCGAGAGATGCGTATTCAAATGTTTACGAATTGAATGAGAGAAAACGAAATTACATAGTTAATTGTTCATATAGGCAAGATTTTTCTTTACCAGAAAAAGTAATACCATATAATATCCATGAGTATATTGTAGAGATATGTAATTCATTTAAAAATGTTATTTCTCAAATAACAGAGATTAACAAAGAATATATTTCAGTATCGTTTATTTATAGGTATAAATATAGAAAGGAAAAAGAACCGTGGAGATGGATTGTGGGCAAAGAACAAACAATGCAAACGCCATTGGATGAGTTTGTTAATACGGAAGAAACAGTATATTATACTTTGATTAATGAAAAAGATACGGTTGTATTTTATAATGATAAAAAAGAAATGGCTGAAAATAATAAATATTATATGAGCGCAAGAGATAAAAGGCATAATAAAAACGGCTCTATTTTTGGCGTCCAGCTTATGTTTAGTAATAATGCGAAAGCGTTTGTTGAAGGAATATTGATAATATCGACTTATGGAGAGAGATTCATTTCTGATAACAATCCAGAAAAAGTAAATCAGTTGAAACGATTAATAATTGATGATCTTTTTCCGAATTACCAACGGCTATTAGAAACAGAATTGGGGATGTTATATTTGCAGCATCGGAGTAAGCCTGATGAAGAATTAGGAAATAAAAATGTTTCCAATTAAAAAGAGAAATTGCAGAGAAAAAAGAAGTGCGATTATGTGTAATGGGAATGTAGCCAGAAGGGACTCTTGTCAGCTCACATCGGATTCGAAAATAGAAAAAGAGACCTGAAGTAAGATTGTTGAGTATGGCTTAGTGAAACGGGAACGAAAGCCCCCTAACAGTTCTGCCACACTGTACATACAGGAAACAGTTATGAAAGAGAGAGATTAAAATGGATGGATTTGTATTCACGATTCTTTTGTTCGCCATGTTTACGGCCCTGATGGTTCTTCTGATTTCCAATTTAAAAGGAAGCGGCGCGGTCTATCTGTCTGCCGTCACGGCAACCTTATGCGCGTGGTTTATCGGGGTGATTTTGGATGCCAACATTGATTTTGGGGAACCTGTCGGATTTCTGTCTTTTAGAATACTCTTCCCTATACTGGCCATGGGAATTTGCATTTTAAAAGCGGTGATGAAAAAATAGAATAATCAATCGGAATTACCAGAGCAAAAAAATTTAAGACGGAGGTGTTATTCTTGAAACGAGCAATGATCGGAGGATTTATTTCGCTGATTGGAAGTATTTGGATGCTGGCTGTTATCATATCCGCAAACGATTATGCTGTAAGCGGGTGGACAACTCCTCCCGGAAAGCTATTAACCCAGATAGCGGAAGCGGATCTTATGGTATGGTTCGGCATTTCTGCCGCGGCCATAATTTTGGGGATCCTTTTGATGGCAGTCGAGTATTTTAAGAAAGATCAGTAGTCTCCCTTCGACGAAGTTTTGCAGCGCAGCCGCCTTCTCTCCTTATCCACCCAATAAGATATGTATATTTTGTACAGTATTTCGATATAAAATTATAATTTTTTGATAAAAATTACGAAAGGGTGTTTTCAAAACAGAAAAAGAGGAGTATGATAGAAGGAATCTTAGCGGGATCTTTGCATATCACGGGAGGTTCTGGCAGAAACGAAAGATGGGAGGGCGAAGTATGGAGAGGATTTGGGGACAGTTTAATGACAATACGGCTGTGCTTCTGACCTTGTTTGTGATCCTGATGTCGGGGTTCCTGATTACAAGGCTTACGAATGTGCTGCGGATGCCGCGCGTCAGCGGCTATATCATTGCCGGCATTGTGATCGGCCCCTGCGTCCTGCATCTTGTGCCGGGCGGCATCGTGGACCGGATGGGCTTCGTCAGTGATATTGCCCTGGCGTTCATCGCCTTTGGCGTCGGAAAATTCTTTAAAAAGGATGCACTGCGGCGAACCGGCCGGGAAATCGTGTGGATTACGGTCAGTGAGGCATTGGCGGCAGGCGCGCTTGTGACCCTGGTGCTCCATTTCCTGTTTGGCCTTTCCTGGGACTTTTCACTGATCTTAGGCGCCATTGCCACAGCGACGGCACCGGCCAGCACCATGATGACCATCGGCCAGTACAAGGCCAGGGGAGAAATGGTGCGGATGCTCCTTCAGATTGTGGCTCTGGACGATGTAGTCTGCCTTCTGACTTTCAGCGTCGTCTCAGCCTGGGTATCCGGCCGCGCCGACGGGGCACTTTCCGTGGCTTCGGTGGTGCTTCCAATTGTCTGGAACCTGGCGGCCATCGCCATGGGAGCCGGCTGCGGCGTGATTTTAAGCCGGCTTTTGACGCCCCAGAGGAGCCGGGATAACCGGCTGATCCTGGTGATTGCCATGCTCTGCGGCCTGTCCGGGCTCTGTGCTGCCGTTGATATTTCGCCGCTTTTGTCCTGCATGGTGTTCGGCGCCGTGTACATCAATCTGACAAAGGATAAGAAGCTGTACCGGCAGATTTCCCACTTTACGCCGCCGGTCATGTCCATCTTTTTCATTGTATCGGGAATGAATCTCGATCTCACCTCGTTCCGGGCGGTGGGCGCCATCGGCGTGGCGTATTTCTTTGTGCGGATCGCCGGAAAATACCTTGGGACGTTTGTGAGCTGCCGTCTGGCGGGAAAAAGTCCGGAAATCTGCCGGTACATGGGACTTGCGCTGGTGCCGCAGGCAGGCGTCGCCATCGGCCTTGCTTTCCTTGGAAGGCGGCTTCTTCCGCCGGAGGCAGGAGAGCTTGTGCTGACGGTTATTTTGTCGTCTTCCGTGCTTTATGAGCTGGTGGGGCCTGTCTGCGCGAAAAAGGCGTTAATCTGGTCGGGAGCCATCTCGAAGGAGCGGCTGGAGGCGGCTGGTGAAGCAGTGCCGGATAAAAACGTGGTGCGTGGACATTTTTCCGCCCGTATGGGTGCAAAAAGAGCCGGGGCAGATGTTTCCGTAACGGCAGAGAGCACCGGAAAGACGGCTGGACAGAGAAGGCGAAAGAAAAAGGCCGGGACTGCGCCGGATGGAAAACAGAAAAAAACGGAAGAGACGTTCTCAAAAGAGGGGAAGAAGGGAAGAACGGACAGCGGCGGAAAGCCGAAAAAGACGGAAGCCGGAGCAGGCACATCACGCAAAAAGAAAGAAACAGGAGAGACCCAGGCAGGAAATCAGAAGCGTACAGCAGAGGAAGCGCCTGTCTCCGGAAAAAAGAAAAAAGAGAAAAAACAGGAACCTGTGCCAGCAGGAGGCGGAAAAAAGAAGCAGCGGGAGAATGAAAAAACTGGGAAGGCCCGCGAGAGTGTGGCGGCAGACGGTATAAAGACTCCGGAAAAAGAGGCTTCCGACGGCGGCAGCAGGAAGAGACCGCGGCATAAAAACAGGAGGAAAAAGGCGAAGACAGAGGAAAGTGCAGAAAGAATGGAAAAAATTTAAAAATCCAGTTGACAGATTGGGAAATCTGAGGTAAAATCTATCCTGTTGAGTGAGCGACAGTTACCTGCCACCCACGAAATGTGCGTCAGTAGCTCAGCTGGATAGAGCATACGGCTACGGACCGTAGTGTCGGGA
>ENA-UOJP01000259-UOJP01000259.1-human-gut-metagenome-genome-assembly--contig:-C102-NODE-259-length-113656-cov-9.564053_pt1 | contig 113656 bp, 95 predicted proteins | sample MGYA00242353_ERZ723900 | MGnify/ENA metagenome assembly ERZ723900 | reverse complement strand
GCTTGAAGCCGTAGAAGGTATCCATCACGAAGGCTACGCCGCCCTTGCCGGACTGGCTGTTGATCCTGACGATGGGCTCGTACTCCCGGCCGATATCGCTGGGATCGATGGGCAGGTAGGGAACCTCCCAGAACTCGCCGCCGCGCTCATGCAGCGCCTGCATGCCTTTGTTGATGGCATCCTGGTGGGAGCCGGAAAATGCGGTAAACACCAGCTTGCCAGCGTAGGGATGTCTGGGCGGAATGTCCATCTTGGTGCAGCGCTCGTAAATCTCCGCGATTTCACGGATGTTCTCGATGTTCAGCTCGGGGTTGATGCCCTGGGAGAACATGTTGTAGGCCACGGTCAGAATGTCCACGTTGCCCGTGCGCTCGCCGTTGCCAAACAGGGTGCCCTCCACCCGGTCCGCGCCCGCAAGCAGCGCCAGCTCCGTGGAAGCCACGCCCTCGCCGCGGTCGTTGTGGGGGTGAATACTCAAAATAATGCTGTCGCGGTTCTTGAAATGGGTGTTCATCCACTCAATCTGATCCGCGTAAACATTGGGGGTGGTCATCTCAACGGTGGACGGGAGGTTGATGATAATGGGATTCTCCTTGGTAGCGCCCCATGTCTCCTGAACCGCCGTACAGATATCCAGCGCAAAATCCAGCTCCGTGCCGGTAAAGCTCTCCGGGGAATACTCCAGGCGCACCTGGGTGTCGCACTCCGCCGCATAGCGCTGCACCAGCTTGGTGCCGATGATGGCGATATCCTTGATCTCGTCCTTATCCTTGTGGAACACCACGTCCCGCTGTAAGGTGGACGTAGAATTGTAAATATGTACAATGGCCTTCTTGATGCCCTCCAGGGCCTCAAAGGTCCTCTTGATCAAATGCTCACGGCACTGTACCAGCACCTGAATCTCAACGTCGTCGGGGATCAGCTTGCGGTCCACCAGAGTGCGCAGAAAATCATACTCGATCTGGGACGCCGCCGGGAAACCCACCTCGATCTCCTTAAAGCCCAGCTTCACCAGAAGGTTGAACATCTCCACCTTCTCCTCCACCACCATGGGCTCCACCAGAGCCTGGTTGCCGTCACGCAAGTCCACGCTGCACCATACGGGCGCTTTTTCGATCTCCTTGTCCGGCCAGGTGCGCTCCGGGAAATTCACTACGGGTACCCGCTTATATCTCTTATAATTCAACATACTTGTTTCCTCCATTCATCTTTTACGGTTGTCGGTTCGTCACACGGTCCTGCCAATTCACTTCGTCCTCAGCCCGGTACGGGCAGTCGCTCGATCACACCGTAATGTCTGACGATGAACAGCAATACTCTTACTGGTTCAGCCCCATCCTTCATCATTCCTTTTTCTTAAAAATCGCCGCCCAAAGAATTCGCAATCGCCCGCTGGCTGCGCCAGCGGCCCATTACATACAATTAAAAGATCCCGGAGCGCAAAATCTCCGGGATCCCATTGGACCTCTTTGCTGCAACGTTAACTTATTATACCACAGCAGTCCATAACTGGCAAGTAAACGGTTTTCATTTCAACATTCCCAATGGTTATAGTAAATATTCCCACATCTTATGCCGGTGCGCGAAAAAACGCCATTTCACGCCGGTTCCGGGCCTGTTTTTGGTTCTCTGACAACTCATGCCGCCCCATTACAGGCAGTGGCCCTGAGCCTTCATCACCTCGATGACCTGGTCCACATAGTTCCCGCAGGTATCCAGATCCGGCGCTTCCACCATCACCCGGACCACCGGCTCGGTGCCGGACTGGCGCAGCAGAATCCGTCCCTCGCCGCCCAGGCTTTCCGCCACCTTCGCCACCTCGGCCTGAACGGCAGCGTCGTCCTGGGCCGCCTTTTTGTCCTTGACCCGGACATTTTTCAGGACCTGGGGATAAATCTCCACCTCGGAGGCCAGCTTTGCCAGGGATTCCTTCTTCTCCAGCATCACCTCCATCACCTTGAGGGAGGTCAGAATGCCGTCCCCGGTGGTGGCGTGCTTGCTGAAAATGATGTGGCCCGACTGCTCGCCGCCCAGGCAGTTGCCGGTATTTGCCATATTCTCGTACACGTACTTGTCGCCCACGGCCGTTTGCTCGTAAGAAATCCCTTCGCGGTCAAAGGATTTGTAAAGGCCGAAGTTGGACATGATGGTGGTCACCACCGTGTTCTTGTACAGGGTTCCCTGCTCCTTCATGTACTTGCCGCAGATGTAAAGAATACTGTCGCCGTCCACCACGTTTCCGTTCTCGTCCACCGCGATGCAGCGGTCCGCGTCGCCGTCGTAGGCGAAGCCCACGTCGCAGCCCTCCTGGAGCACGAATTTCTGAAGGTGTTCAATATGGGTGGAGCCGCAGTCCGTGTTGATGTTCAGGCCGTTGGGGCTGTTGTTCATCACGTGAGTCTCCGCACCCAGAGCGTCGAACACGTTCTTGGCAATGGCGGAGGCGCTGCCGTTGGCGCAGTCCAGGGCCACCTTCTTATTCTTGAAGGAGCGGGTGGCGATGGAGATCAGATAGCCGATGTAGCGGTTCCGGCCCGCCGCGAAATCCACGGTGCGGCCGATGCGGTCCTTCTGGGCCAGGGGAATTTCCGGTATCTCGCCGTCCAGATACTTCTCGATCTCTTCGATCACACTCTCCTCCAGCTTCTCGCCGCGCTCGTTGATCACCTTGATGCCGTTGTCATAATACGGATTATGGCTTGCGGAGATCATGATTCCACAGTTAAAGCCCTCGGTGCGCACCACATAGGAAACGCTGGGGGTGGTAGTCACGTGCAGAAGAAAGACATCCGCCCCGGACGCGGTAAGTCCCGCCACCAGGGAATACTCAAACATATAGCTGCTGCGCCGGGTATCCTTGCCGATCACGATCTGGCAGCGCTCCTCCGGCTTTTTCTGTCCGTAGTACCAGCCCAGAAAGCGGCCCACCTTGTACGCGTGTTCCACCGTCAGGTCCACATTTGCCTCTCCGCGAAATCCATCGGTGCCAAAATATTTTCCCATTCTCACTCTTTCCTTCCTGTCCCTTTTATTGTCGTCTCCGCAGCGTTATGCTTCCTGTTTTTCCAGCTCCTTCAGATAACGGCTCAAAGCGTCCTGCCAGTCCGGAAGCCGTTCAAATCCATTCTCCGTCAGCTTTTCCTTGCTCATCCGGCTGTTGCTCGGCCGCTTGGCCTTGGCCGGATAGGAGGCGGAATCCACCGGTGTCACCTTTACCTGGTCCATTCCGGCCTGTTTAAAAATCTCACAGGCGAACTCGTACCAGCTGCAGATTCCCTCGTTGGTGGCGTGGTAGCGCCCGTAGCGCTCGGTCTGGATCATATCCACCAGCAGCCTGGCCAGGTCATAGGTGTAGGTGGGGGAACCGATCTGGTCGTCGACCACGCTGACCGCTCCTCTCTCCCGGCCCAGCCGGAGCATGGTTTTGATGAAGTTCTTGCCGTTTAAGCCGAACACCCAGGCGATGCGCACGGTAAAATACTTCTTCACCGCCTGCTCCACCGCAATCTCACCCTCGTACTTGGTCAGCCCATAGACATTTAAAGGTTCCCGGTGGTCGTCCGGCTCCCATGGGCGCTCGCCCTGGCCGTTAAACACGTAGTCCGTGCTGATGTACATCAGCTTGCTGTCCAGTTCTTTGCAGACTCTCGCGATATTGCGGGTGCCCTCCGCGTTGATCTTGCGGCACAGCTCCAGGTTATCTTCCGCTGCGTCTACTGCAGTATATGCAGCACAGTGGATCACTGCGTCTGGAGAAACCTGTTTCATGACGCGGTCAACCGCTGCCGCGTCCGTGATATCCATCTCCTGCACGTCCACTCCCACGGCCTCGATTCCGCGCTTCGCAAACTCGTTCATCAGATCCTGTCCCAGCTGTCCTTTTGCGCCAGTCACTAAAACTTTCATAAATACCATACCTCCTGCCCGATTGCTCTACACGCCGCCTACTGCGGCTCTGTCCCAAAAATCACAAAGCCTGAGCGCAGATTCCTACAACCGATTCCCATACATCTTATCAAAATACCCGCTATATTCCCCGCTGAGTATATTCTTCCACCACTCCTGATTGTCCAGATACCACTGAATGGTCTGCTGAATCCCGCTGTCGAAGTTATACTTCGGTTCCCAACCCAGCTCCGTCTCAATCTTGGTCGGATCGATGGCGTACCGCATGTCGTGTCCCGGGCGGTCGGTCACAAAGCGGATCAGGCTCTCCGGCTTGTCCAGGGCCTTCAGTATCGTCTTGACAACCTCCAGGTTGGTGCGCTCGTTGTGTCCGCCGATGTTGTACACCTCGCCCTCGCGTCCTTTGTGGATCACCAGGTCGATGGCCTCGCAGTGGTCGGCCACATGCAGCCAGTCGCGCACATTCTCCCCGGTGCCGTAAACCGGCAGCTCCTCATCGGCCAGAGCCCGGCTGATAATCAGGGGGATCAGCTTCTCCGGGAAATGGTAAGGTCCGTAGTTGTTGGAGCAGCGGGACACGGTCACCGGCAGCCCGTAAGTCCTGTGGTACGCCAGCACAAACAAATCGGCGCTGGCCTTGGAGGAGGAATAGGGGCTGGAGGTGTGAAGGGGCGTCTCCTCGGTAAAGAAGAGCTCCGGGCGGTCCAGGGGCAGGTCCCCGTAGACCTCGTCCGTGGACACCTGATGATAACGTTTGATTCCGTAGGTGCGGCAGGCGTCCAAAAGCGTGGTGGTTCCCATCACGTTGGTGCGCACAAACGCCTCCGGATCAGTGATGGAACGGTCCACATGGCTCTCGGCCGCGAAGTTCACCACCACGTCCGGCTTCTCGTCCTCAAACAGCTTGAAAATGAACTCCCGGTCCGCGATATCGCCCTTCACAAACTTATAGTTTGGCTTGTCCTCAACCGGCTTTAAGTTCTCCAGATTTCCCGCATAGGTTAGAAGATCCAGGTTGATAATCTCATAATCCGGATACTTGTTCACCATGTGCTGTACAAAATTGCTTCCGATAAAACCGGCTCCGCCGGTTACGATAACCTTCATGTTATTCCCTCCGTCTTTCCATTGTATGACTGTCCGGATATCACTGCGCCATATGCAGCTTGTCCACGTATTTACCGTCCAGAACATCCTTCAAATACTTGCCGTACTGGTTCTTTTTCAGCACCTCGTAGGCCTCCAGCACCTGCTCCCTGCTGATCCATCCGTGCAGGTATCCGATCTCCTCCAGGCAGGCGATCTTGCGGTGCTCGTGGGTCTCCACCGTCTTCACGAAATTGGTGGCCTCCACCAGGGACTCATGGGTTCCCGTATCCAGCCAGGTAAAGCCCTGGCCCAGAAGCGTCACCTCCAGCTCCCCGTTCTCCAGGTAGATTCGGTTCAAATCCGTTATCTCCAACTCCCCGCGGGCCGACGGCTTTAAGTTTTTGGCGTACTCCACCACCCGGTTGTCGTAAAAGTACAGGCCGGTCACACAGTAGTTGGACTTGGGCTTCTCCGGCTTCTCCTCAATGGAGACTGCCTTTCCGTTCTTGTCGAACTCCACGATGCCAAAGCGCTCAGGGTCATCCACATAGTAGCCGAACACCGTGGCGCCCTTCTCCTTGGCCGCGGCGGCCTTCAGGCGCTTCACCAGCCCCTGGCCGTGGAAAATGTTGTCTCCCAGCACCATCGCCACGCTGTCATCCCCGATGAACTCCTCGCCGATGATAAACGCCTGGGCCAGACCGTCGGGACTGGGCTGCACGGCGTAACTCAAACGGATGCCGAACTGGTTTCCATCACCCAGCAGCGCCTCAAACCGCGGCGTGTCGTCGGGGGTGGAGATAATCAGAATGTCCCGGATGCCCGCGTTCATCAGCACGGACAGCGGGTAATAAATCATTGGCTTATCATAAATCGGAAGCAGCTGCTTCGATGTCACCTTGGTCAGCGGGTACAGTCTCGTACCGCTGCCACCGGCTAATATGATCCCCTTCATTTTTTCCTCCTTGTAAAGGCACATAAATTTTCTTCGTTCAATATAACATACTATCCCCGGATTTTCAAACTTTGTCCGGATTTTTTCGATGGAATTCAAGAAGAATTAAGATTTTGGATTACGATTTTCCATTTTTGCCTCGGACCGTGTCCAGATACCCGTAGATGGTCACTTTTGAAAGCCCCATGCAGGCGGCCACCTTGTCGATCGCCCCCTTGACCAGGAAAATGCCCTTGTCGTCCATAAACCGGATCATTTCCAGGTTGTCCTGTTTGGTCAGGCCCTGCTTTTTCCTGCTGCTGACAATATTGTCGATCAGGGTGTCCACAACGGTGGTCACATCCTGGTCGGCCGCCATCTCCGGGCAAATCACCGAGCTGTCCTCCTGCATCGGAAGAAACAGTTCCAGCTCATCGTGCAGGGTTTTCATAAACGTGATATCGTAATTGACGCAGAACACTCCAACCACTTCCCCCGCCTCGTCCCGCACCAGAGAGGAGGAGGACTTGATCCTTCTGCCGTCCTCCGTCTCAAAGGTATAATTGACCGCGTAATCCCGTGTAAAATTCTTGTTCAGCAGCACCGAGCGGACCAGGCGGTCAAAGGTCTGTCCCTCCCGTCTGCCCGTAACGTCCCCGTTAACCGTGTACACCACCGACTTCTCCGGTATGGTCAGGTCGTGCAACACCACCTCGCACCGGTTTCCAAATGTTTTCCCTATGGTCTCCGCAATGGGAATCAAAGATTTTAACAACACATGCATATTCATTTCCTCGCTCTGTAAAGCGTCCGCCGCTTACCCATGTTAAAAAGTCACCTCAATATTACATAAAATTCTAACATACACGGCGGCAAAAAACAACGAAAGATAACGATCAGACAAAGTATGCTCCGCTCCCCCAGGCCCTTTATCCCCAGGAAAGCGGCCCTGGCTTGTGCCTCAGACCGCTTTCCGCATCGTTTTGATCCCCACTTGATTCACCGGCGGCCCGCTACATCCCCGGCCGCTCCAACCCCAGTATATTTAACATCTCCTGCACCCGCTCAGGACTCTCCCCGAAGGACTTGACCGGCGCGCCCAGGCGTTTTTCGCACTCCTGTTCCGTGACGGTGCGCTCCCGTTTCACCGGCCCGCTCTCCGTTTCCACGGTATAACTCCAGCTCACTTCCCCCAGATTGCCCGTAAGCGCCAGCAGCACGCAGGCATAACGCTCCATCTGCTCCTCAAACACAGCGGAGTTGGACACGCCGTCCTCAAAGTGAAACGTCCACCCGTAAGGCTCCTTTGACGTCTGCAGCTGATTTTGATAGCTGCCCAGTCCGGCCCCGATGCCCAGCGCCCCAGCCAGCCGTCCGTCCGCCGAGGCATCTCCGATATAGGGATTTTTCGCCCGGTAGAGGTCCCCGGCCAGCTTGCTGATCACGGTCCCGTCGCTTAAAATCCGGGCGCCTCCGATCTCCAGGGCCCCGCCCGGCTCCGGCAGCTCTGCCTCCAGGTTGAACGCGCCGTCCCGGTTCCAGGGGGACGGCAGAGTGCCGTAAATCACCAGCTTCTGCGCTCCGTCCTTCTGCTCCGCCAGCCGGTAGCGGCTGTAGCACTGCGCGGAGCCGTAAAACACGCCGCCGACGCGCACCGTATCCTCATACACATCCATGTAGGTAATCAGGTAAGAATCCACCGGAAATCCGATTACAAACAATTTTACAAAAATCGCCAGAGCCACCGCGGCCAGTATACCCGCCGCCGTCAGAAGCATTTTCCGAAGGCCGCGCCTTCTCACCTTCTTCAGATAGTCGATCTCGTGCGTCTCCTCTGCCAGCGCGGCGATTCCTTCGCCCTCCAGCTCCCGCTTCATGCGCTCATACTGTTCCCGGCACGAGCCGCAGGTTTCCAGATGTTCCTTTATCTCCCGGTTTGACGCCTCCGACGTAAGGCCGTCCACATACAAAGGCAGCAGGTCCCGGATCAATTCACAGGGAATATTCTGTTTCATAATTTCTCCGCCTCCTTCATCACTTTCTCCTTGCCGCGATAATAGGTCACTCTCGCCCAGTTCTCACTTCTCTCCATAATCTCCCCAATCTGCGCGAAGGAAAGATTGCCGATCAGGCGCAGATAGATCACTTCCCGCATAGGGTCCTCCAGCCTGTGGATCATCCGCAGGACCTGAAGGTTCTCCCAGCCGCGAAAGAGCTCCGTCTCCGCAGAGTCCACCGGTATCTCCTCCGCCTCGGATAAGCTGGCCTGGTTCTTCTGTTTTTTGAGATAACCGTACCACAGATTCTTTGCGATACCGCAGAGCCATGTGGAAACGCTGCTTTTTCCCTCATACCGGTCCACATGCTTTACCGCCTGGTAAAACGTTTCCTGAGTAAGCTCCTCGGCAAGGTCCGGGTTTCCGGTTCGGGTCAAGAGAAAGCCATATACGGTCTTCGCGTGCTCCAAATAGATCTGTTCCATGGAATCCATATGCGCTTTTCCTCCCTTCTGTTAATTAGTATCCCGAATCGGCGTTTCGTTACAGGGAAAATGAAAAATTTTTATTATTTTACACCCGCAGGGGCGGGTGCGCAACCTATTTATGAGACAAACAAACTCCATGAGCGTCCGGATACCCGCAGGTCCGGTCTCTCATGGAGTCGGAATTTAAATGTATTCAGCTTACAGGGGCAGGTCTGTCACTCCTGCTCAATATCGTCCAGATCGGCTGCCGCCGGTTTTGCCTTTTTGCGCTCAAGCCGCTCTCTGACAAAGGGCCAGAACAGGCTCAGAATGGCGATGACCAGGAACACGCAGGAGGCGGGTCTCATGAAGAAATAGCCAAAGCCGTATTCTGTGTAGGTGAGTCCCTTTCTCAGGTTGCTCTCCAGCATGGGGCCCAGAATGAAACCGAGAAGGAACGGCGCCCGGTTCAGCCCTGAAAATGAGAAGAAAATACCGAGCAGGCTGATGAACACGCAGAGCATCAGGGAATCAATGTTATTGGACAGAGAATACGCTCCGGTGAAGCAGAAGAGCACGATTCCGGTATACAGATAATGATAGGGAATCGACAAAATCTTCGGGAATACTCTCAGTCCGCAGAAGGAGAAGGTCAGGGAAAGGATGGCTCCCAGCAAAAGCGTGATAAAAAACAGGTACACATAGTCCGAGGAGGTCCGCATCAGCAGAGGGCCGGGCTCCAGGCCGAACACGATGAGCGCGCTCAAAATCAGCGTTGTAGGCGTATCCCCCGGGATTCCCAGGGTGATCATCGGAATGATTGCGCCGCCGATGGACGCGTTGTTCGAAACCTCTGCAGCGTAGACGCCCTCCGGATTGCCGTGACCGAAGGTCTCCGGTTCCTTTGAAGCGCTCTTTGCCATGGCGTACGATACCTGGTTGGAGAGACCGGGCCCCATGCCGGGCAGGAAGCCAATCCAGACGCCCACCAGGAAGGACCGTATAATCAGGACCTTTTTCTCGATAAACTCTTTTAAGGATACGCCGAGCCCCTTGAAATTGCACGGTTCAACCGGCGGATTCACATTTTTGTGTTTTGCGTAGTTTACGACAACCGTGCTCAGCGCGAATATTCCCAGCATCAGGCAGGTGGTATTGATTCCGCCCAACAAAAGATGAATGCCGAAATTAAACCGTTTTCCACCGTCGATGGGCGAGAAGCCCACGCAGGAGAGGATGACTCCCAAAAACGCTGCGACCAGTCCGTTCCACATATCATCCTTGGAAATGGTTACAACCAGCACAATCGCGCAGAAGCACAGACTGAAATACTCCCAGGGCCCCATAAGCAGGGCGACTTTCGAAATAATGGGGCAGAAGAACATCGCCACCAGGATACCTCCGATGGAACCGATGGCGGACGAAAGAATCGCGATGCCAAGCGCTTTCGTCGCCTCGCCCTTCTGCGTCATGGGGTAACCGTCATAGACCGTGGCAATAGAGGCGGTAGTACCCGGAATTCCCGTCAGGATCGAACCGAACAGTCCGCCGGAGGTTCCGCCAATGTACATGCTGCCCAGGAAAATCAGTCCCGTGTACCCCGGCATAATAAAGGAAACCGGGAGGAACAGAGCTAACGCCATGCTGCCTGTCAGTCCGGGAATTGCGCCGAATATCAGGCCGATGATATTTCCACCGAGAGCCAAGCACACATTCTGCAATGTAAAATATGTAGTTAAAGCCTGTAATATCATGGTAATCCCCCTCTCAGCCGACGGCCTTTAACAGCGTTTTGATCCATTTCCCCTGCGGAAGAGGAATTTTAATGACATAGGAGAAAAGCACATAGGTCAAAGCCACCATCAGTATGGCAAACAGAATCCTGTGCCAGACGTTCAGCTTCTTTGTGTCGGCCAGAAGCGTCGTCATCACGAACATCAATACCAGGGATGAAAAAATGTAACCAAGGTACTTCACTGAAAGCACATAAACAACCAGGAGCGCCCATAATCCAGCCAACCGTATGTAGTCTCTCTTATTCGGAAGAAACGTTTTGGGGTTGCTCTTTGCGGACGTCAGAAATTTTCCGATTCCGCAAAGAATAATGCCGATCCCGCAAAGAGTCGGGAAAAATTTCGGTCCCGTATCATTTGTGGCTACCGTAAACAGAGACGTGATCCTGGATGTAAAATATAGGATCAGCGCGCCTAATCCAATATAAAATAGAGAGAGATAATGATCTTTATTGAGTTTCATATGGCCCCCCTGTCAGTGTAATCGTTTATCGTGCTGCCTTGACGCCAAGGGTCTCGCCCACGGAATCATAAATATTGAAGGTGTCTTTGTACCACTCCTGGCTCTTGGCAAAATCAAAGGGATCAATGATGGTTCCTTCCTTGAGCATATAGTCCTTCAGCTCAGGATCAGAGAAAACCTTCACCATAACTTCATTGATCTTCACAACCACTTCGTCCGGAACGTTTTTGCTGGTGACAATCAGCACCGGGTCCAGACATTTCAGGTCCGTATACCCCATCTGCGCATATGTGGGGGCATCCTGATTAATCTCGCTTCTGGTGATCGGTTCGTCGGAACATGCCAGAATGCGGATATCGCCGTTCTTTGCGTAACTTTCCGCCGAGGATGCGCTGAGGGAGGTCACTTCGATATGTCCGCCCAGAATTGCGGAAATGGCCTCGGCAGTCTTGCCCGCCTCCACATACTTGAACTTCACGCCGGCTGCCTGCGCAAACTCTTCAACTCTGAAATGGGATCTGGAACCAAGGCTGGTGCCAAATACGATAGCTTCGGGATTCTTGCGGGCGTCGTCCAGCAGTTCCTCCATGGTCTTGTACTTGGAGTCGGCCTTCACGCAGATGTACGCGCAGCTCTCACGGTTCACATAGTTGGCGACTTTAAAGTCGTCCAGAGGATTCATATCAACCGCGCCTGTTATGTAGCTGGTGAAGAAGGACGGAATGAAAAAGCCTAAATTCAAGGCGTCCTCGTCGTCCTGATAAACGGTATCAATGGCAACTGCGCCGCCGCCCTCCGCCTGGTTCACTACGATAAAATTGGCTCCGGTTTCCTTTTTAGCAATTTCGGCAACTTTCCGTGCAACCAGATCCGTGCCGCCTCCGGCTGCCGCAGCGACAATCAGGTTTACATTGCCGTCAGGCCAACTCACATCCGCTGCTTTTTCCCCCGCTTCTTTTGCAGTTCCCTCTGTTTCTTTTGCGCTCTCATTTCCTGCTTTTGCCGTATCGCCTGCGGGAGCAGAAGCTGAACCACAGCCGACAGCGGACAGACACAGAGCGGCAGCTAAAAATCCGGTTAAAAATCTCTTTTTCATTTTGTCCCTCCATCATTATATAGATTTATTTTTTGATCAACGCCTCATCAAGTCAAAGTTTTCTCTCAGCAATGGCATGAGCGGCCTTGATTTTATTCTCCTGAGCACGGGTTTCCATGCGGCGGAACAGTTCGGAGTACAACAACATCACAATGTACATCTGGGAGGCCACCCCTGAAATGGAGCCGCCCTGGATCGGGCCCTCGGTGGCGCCGCTGCACAGAAGGACGTCGGCATAGGGCGCCGCAGGCGTCTGCATAAATTTTGTGATAAACACGGTAAATGCGCCTGCCTCGTGGGTCATCTGGGCGATACGGATGCTGTCCTTGGTGATCCCGGAGTTGCAGAATATGATGGCCACGCTGTCCGCCTGCATCGTGGCGGCGGACGTAAGCTGCATATGGACGTCGCTGGTATAGAAAATATTCGGCAAAATCCGCATCATGCGGTTCTGCATCATCAGTGCGGACACGCCGGAGTTGCCAAATCCAAAGAGATGAACGCTTCGTGCGTTCAAAATGGCCTCCACGGTCCGTGAAATCGCATCATAATCCAATGAGGACAAGGTTTCGTTCACCGCATCCGTAAATACTCCGGATACTTGCTGGGCCAGTTCATGCAGATCATGGGACTGCGCCAGGTTGAACTCACCCTTGCTGTCCAACATGTCGTTTACATTGCTGCTGAGCGCGAGTGCAAGTTTGAAATCCTGATATCCCCCAACGTTCATGGAACGGCAGAATCGGAATACGGTAGTGTCTCCCACCCCACAACTGTTGGATAACTCGTTGATTGTCATCTTGACCACTTCCTGGGGATGCTGCAGCACATAGTCTGCTACCTTTTTCTCCAGACGGGTCAGCTGATCATAGCAGCTGCGGATGCTGATCAATAAATTAGTCTCTGCCATAAAACCTCCTATTTTGTTATGTTCCTGCCGGTAAATTTGCCTTGTATAGGTACATTATAGCGCATGAAACCAGAAATGCAATAGGAAATGGAGAAAAATTTTATTTTTTGGAGAAAAAATTTATTTCTATTGACTTGGTAGAATTTTGTTGTTATCATAAAATGAGTTTAATGGAGTTAGTTACCACTTGGTAAGGAGGATTCTGCTATGATGAAACAGCAAAGCCGGGGCGGCGTTGAGCTGGCCCAGGCAGTCCGGGCCGCCTATTCCAGAGGCGAAAGCGATTACAACATGGAGCCCCTTGTGCGTGTGGATGAAACAGGCTCCCCCATAGGCCGCATACAGGACGGAGATACGGTGATCTTCGGCTGCCGCCGGGGCGAGCGGGAAATTGAACTGACTGAAATGTTCACTGAGCCGGATTTCGACAAGGCCGGGCGGACCAGGCTGAACGATCTCCAGTTTGTGATTCTGACCCTTTATCACGATAAATTCAAGGATCTGCCCATCGCCTTTGCGCCGGAGCAGGTACATAAACCGCTTGCGCAGATTATCAGCGAAGCCGGCCGCACCCAGCTCCACGCCGCTGAATCGGAAAAATTCGCCCATGTAACATTCTTCTTTAATGGCGGAAACCGGACCCCTTATCCCGGAGAGGAGGACATTATGATCCCTTCTCCCAAAGGAGTGCCGTTTGAGGAGGTGCCGGAACTCAGTCTGGCTGAGGTGGTAGACGAGGTGAACCGGAAGCTGGGCGGGCCGGATTTCGTCGTGGTGAACTTTGCCAACGGCGACGTTATCGGGCACACCTCCTGCAATTCCGCCAAGATCGCCGCTGCCAGCCACATGAGCAGACAGCTTGAACGGCTGGTAAGCGCGGCTAAAGCCCAGGATTACGTGGTAATGATCACAGCGGACCACGGGAACCTGGAGTCCATGATCACGCCTACCGGTAAACCGGATGTGGCTCACACCACCAATCCGGTCCCCTTCCTGGTCATTGATCCCCGCCGGAATGACCCCATATCTCCCCGGAACGGAAGTCTCTGCGACGTTGCGCCCACCGTGCTGCACGCCATGGGCATCCCTCTGCCCCCTGAAATGAATGCCTCCACCCTGATTCCCGGCGTCCGTTTTGACGACGGAAGGAAAGTGCTGCTGATCATTCTGGACGGCTGGGGATTAGGCGAAAAAGGCGAGGGAAATCCCATTTTCCTGGCGGACACCCCCTACTGGGATTTTCTGCTGGAAACATATCCCTGCGCCAGGCTTCATGCCTCCGGCAGCTTCGTGGGCCTGGGACAGGACAAAGCCGGAAACTCCGAGGCGGGACACTTAAACCTGGGCGCGGGCCGCATTGTGCCCCAGGACGACATCCGTCTGGATAAAGCGATGGCGGACGGCAGCTTTGAGCAGAACCCGGTTTTCTTAGAAGCGATCCGTCATACCAGGGACCACGGCAAGGCTCTGCACATCCTGTCCTACCTGACGGATAAATCTTCCCACGGTTCCATCGACTACGCCAAGGCGCTGTGCCGCATGGCAAAGGGGCTTCCCGAAGTCAACCTGCACATCATTTTCGACGGGCGCAGCACGGAACCGGGAAGCGCGCCTCAGCTCCTGATGGAACTGGAAAAGGAACTCGACCACATCGGCGCCGGCCGGATCGTGGACGGCGTGGGCCGTGGCATTGTGCTGGACCGGGATCAGAATTACACCAAGGTCAAACGCGGTTACGACGCCATGGTTTTGGGGTGTGGAACAGCATACAGATAAAAGAAGCGCCCGGGGTCAGTTTTGCCACTGATCCCGGGCGCTTCCTAATTTCAATATGGTTTTAACGTTTTATACCTGCTCGTTTAACTTACTCAGCTTCGCCGCCTGGTCCGCGGCAATCAGGTTGTCCAGCAGCTCCTGGATATCCCCGTTCATGATGGAATCGATCTTGTACAGCGTCAGTTTGATCCGGTGGTCCGTCACGCGGCCCTGGGGGAAGTTGTAGGTACGGATCTTCTCCGAGCGGTCGCCGGTGCCGATCTGGCTCCTGCGCTCCTCGGCCTCAGAGCTCTGGCGCTTTTCCAGCTCGATGTCATAGAGCTTGGAGCGCAGAAGGCGGAAGGCCTTCTCCTTGTTCTGGAGCTGGGATTTCTCCGTCTGGCTGTAGATCACGATACCGGTGGGCATATGGGTCAGGCGCACCGCGGAGTCCGTGGTGTTAACGCACTGTCCGCCGTTTCCGGAGGCGCGCATTACGTCGATGCGGCAGTCGTTCATGTCGATCTGAACGTCCACTTCCTCCGCCTCGGGCATCACCGCCACCGTAGCCGTGGAGGTGTGGATGCGGCCGCCGGACTCGGTCTCCGGCACACGCTGTACCCGGTGCACGCCGCTCTCGTATTTCAGCTTGGAGTAAGCGCCCTTGCCGGTCACCATGGCCACCACTTCCTTGAAACCGCCGATACCGTTCTCATTCAGACTGATGATCTCCACCTTCCAGCGATGGCTGTCCGCGTAGTTGGTGTACATGCGGTACAGCTCGGCCGCAAACAGGGCCGCCTCGTCGCCGCCCGCGCCCGCACGAATCTCCAGGATAATGTTCTTGTCGTCGTTGGGGTCCTTGGGCAGCAGCAGGATTTTAAGCTCATGTTCCAGGTCCTCGATGCGCTTTTTCGCGTCGGCCAGCTCTTCCTTGGCCATCTCGCGCATCTCCTCGTCGCTCTCCTCCTCCAGCATCGCCAGGGAGTCCTCCACATCCTGCTTTGCCTGCTTGTACTGCTTGTATGCCTCCACAATGGGAGCCAGGTCGGCCTGCTCCTTCATCAGCTTGGTAAACCGCTTGGTGTCCTGGGTCACGTCCGGATCCCCAAGCATCCGCATCAGCTCTTCATAATGAATCAAAATATCGTCCAATTTATCAAACATAACTCTCTCCCGATTCCCTCAATCAAATTCAAATTCCTTGTTCCATGGGGCGCGCCTGGATGGTGCGGACCGTTTCCCGGCTCCGCCCAGGGGCCTGGTGCCCGTTGTCCGCCGCCGCGCCCAAAACAGCCCCGACCACCCGGTCCATCCCGGCCATGTCCTTTACCGTGCGAATCTGCGTAAATCCCTCCCGCTTCAGAAGGGCGCTTACCGCCTGGGCCTGATCCCAGCCGATCTCAAAATAGACGGCGCCGCCCGGTCTCAAAAACCGCTTTCCCTCAGACGCCAGAATCCGGTAAAATTTCAGCCCGTCCGGGCTGCCGTCCAAAGCCAGCCGCGGCTCGTGATCCCGCACCTCCGGCTCCAGCCCTTCGATCACCTGGCTGGGAATGTAGGGCGGGTTGGATACCAGGATGTCAAACTGCGGGGTAAGGGAGGGACGTGTCAGATCCCGCGAAGCGGCAGCTTTCCCTGCCGCCTGTTCCGGCAAAACCTCCGCTTTCCCAGGCTCCTGCCCCGGCTGCGCCTCCGTTTCCTTCGTCTCCAGCCCCGCAAACATATCGCTTTGCACCAGCCGGAAATCCCCGTCGTACTCCCCCAACAGCGCGGCCGCGTTCTTCTCCGCCACCTTAAGGGCCTCCGTGGACACGTCCAGCGCCGTCACGCTCCTGTATCCCCCCAGCCTTGCCAGGCTGACGGCGATACAGCCGGACCCGGTGCACACGTCCAGCACGTCCAGGTCCCGCTGCTTCCGCTCCTCCAGCACCAGCTCCACCAGCGTTTCCGTATCCTGTCTGGGGATCAGCACATGTTCATTTACAAAAAATTCCAGTCCCATGAACTCCTGAACGCCCAAAAGCTGCTGCAATGGGATACGCCCGGACCGGCGCGCGATCAGCGCTTCATACGCCTGCGCCTTCTCCGCTCCGCCCGGCAGCCCGTCCACGTTCCGTCCACGGTCCGCCAGAAAGGAGGCCAGGCCCAGCCCGAATGTATCCAAAAGCAGATACCTGGCGTCCAGCCCGGCGTCCGGCACACCGGCGCTTCTAAGTTGTTCCGTTCCCTGATCCAGAAGCTGCTGCAACGTCATTTCTGCTCTCCCATCCCGGAAATTCCTCATTCAGATAATTTCTCCAGTCAAACACGGTCTCCACCGCCGCGATGGCCACCTCGATCATGCTGTCGTCCGGCTCCTTGGTGGTCAGCCCCTGCATCCACATGCCGGGACGGCTCAAAATATTCACCAGCTTGGAGTCGTGGCGTCCCGCGAAGCGCAGCAGCTCATAGGACACCCCGGCGATGGCCGGGATCAGCACAATCCGGCTGACGATGCGCATCCACAGCGTTTCCGGCCGCACCACCATAAAAAACAGGATGCTGATAATCATCACGATCAGAATAAAGCTGGTTCCGCAGCGCTTGTGCTCCTTGGAGCTGGCGCGCACGTTGGCCACCGTCAGTTCCAGTCCGTGCTCCAGGCAGTTGATACACTTGTGTTCCGAGCCATGGTACATAAAGGTGCGCTTGATGTCCTCCATGCGGCTCACCAATTTGATATATGCGATAAAGATGACGATACGGATCACGCCCTCCAGCACCGCCATCACCGTGTCCGACGTGATAAACCTGCGACATAACCCGGCGATAAACAGGGGCAGCACCATAAAAATCCCGATGGCCATGATAAAGGAAAATATCATCACCACTGTCATGAGCACGCTCTCCAGCTTTTCCCCAAGCACCTTGTCCAGCCATGCCTCGAATTTGGACGGGGTTTCCTCCTCGTCGTCCTCGAAAAAGCTGCAGGACCAGGTCAGGGCGCGCATGCCCAGGATCATGGAGTCCGCGAAACTGAAAATACCGCGGATAAAGGGCAGTCCCAGGATCTTTGCTTTCCTGGTCATACTCACGTAATGATCCTTTTTCACCTCAATTTCCCCGTCCGGTTTGCGGACCGCGATCGCGTAATCCGGGCCGTTCTGCATCATAATGCCCTCGATTACCGCCTGTCCGCCGATTCCTGAGTATTTCATCGATTATTAACCTTTCCATCTTTTTCCGAAAAATACGAAAAGGGCTGAGCCACTCTTCAAGCTCAACCCCTTATCTCTCTCACTTATTGAATGCCATACTTACGATTGAACTTATCAATACGTCCACGGGCAGCGGCAGCCTTCTGCTGGCCGGTGTAGAAAGAGTGGCACTTGGAACAAACTTCAACGTGAATGTCCTTCTTGGTGGAGCCTGTTACAAACTCATTTCCACAGTTGCAAACAACCTTTGCCTGGTAATAATTCGGATGGATTCCTTCCTTCATTTTGTTCACCTCTCTGATTTTATTTGCGGTTTCCGACCGCGGCCTGTATGCCAATCTGCCTCTGTACATAACCACCGCCCCTGTGGACGTGGAACGCACAAATATCAGCACTGTTCAAGTTAAGCGCTTCCGTTCCCGTAAGGTTGACTCACGCGAAAGCCAAAACTGCCGTCAATCCAGACAGCTTAAACAGTATAGCACAAGAAGGACAGGATTGCAACTGTTTTTCACAGTTTTCTCTTACTTACTCACCGTCAACACATCGTCCCGCTCCGCCAGCTTTGCCATAAACGCTGACTGGTTCAGTCCCGGCGGAAAGACCACGTCGAACTCCAGCTTGATCTCGTCTTTTTTAGTCTTTTTAATCTGTAGGCCTGCGATCTCAATGTGCTCGCCGGTCAAAAACTGCTCGATGGTCGCCACCGCGCCCGCCTTGTTCATGACCGTCATGTTAATCAGGCCGTTGGACGCCGTTTTGGCAAAATACGCTATTTTATGCATCACAAACTGCATGACGATGATCAACAGCGCTGAGCTGATTCCGATGACATACATCCCGGAACCCATTGCCAGACCCACGCCAGCGGTGGCCCACATTCCGGCCGCCGTGGTCAGGCCGTTCACCAGGTTGTTGCGCACAAAAATCACGCCTGCGCCCAGAAATCCCACTCCGCTGACCACCTGTGCGGCGATACGGGAGGCGTCCGCCTCGTATCCGTCAAAAAAACCGTACTTGGAAACCACCATCATCAGAGCAGCACCCAGCGCCACAATGGCGTGGGTGCGTATCCCTGCAGACTTATTCCGGTTTTTACGTTCATTTCCAATCAAAAGGCCCAGAAAGGCCGCGATCAATATCCGGAGCAGATATTCCATCTGCGTCCAGATATAGGGGACCTCAAACTGATCCCAAACCGATAATACATCCATCTGTTTTACATCTCCATTTCTGTCCCAACGGCCCTAGACACAGCTGCAGGCGACAAAATGGTTCGGTTCGATCTCCCGAAGCTGCGGATTGCCCTTCTTGCAGCACTCCTGGACATAGTCGCAGCGCTTTCCAAACCGGCACTCATCCGGCAGATTGACCGGAGACGTGATCTCACCCTTGATCAGCTGGCGTTTAGGCTTATCCTTGCCCACCACGGGCAGCGGAATCGCCGAGAGCAGCGCCTTGGTGTAGGGGTGGATCGGATTCTTGAACAGAAGATCCGAAGGAGCCTTCTCCACCATCTGTCCAAGATACATCACCGCGATATCGTCCGAAAAATATTTAACAACCGAGAGGTCGTGGGTGATGAAAATATAGGTCAGCCCCATGTCCTGCTGCAGCTGCCGCAGCAGATTCAAAATCTGCGCCTGGATGGAAACGTCCAGGGCGGAAACAGGCTCGTCGCACACGATCAGCTTCGGCTCCACCGCCAGGGCGCGGGCGATGCCGATTCTCTGGCGGCGTCCTCCGTCCAGCTCATGGGGGTACACGTTGATGTACCGCTCCGCAAGGCCCACGGTCTCCATCAGCTGCAGGGTCCGTTTTTCAATCTCGCTCTTGGTCTTTAACAGCTTGTGCTCAATGATCGGCTCGCTGATCAGCTGGGAAACGGTCTGTCTGGGGTCCAGGGATGAGAACGGATCCTGGAACACCATCTGCATCTCCCGGCGCAGGCTGCGCATCTGCTTGCGGCTGTAGCCCGTGATATCCTGTCCGTCAAAAATGATCTTTCCGGACGTGGGTTCCAAAAGCTTTAAGATGGTGCGCCCGGTGGTGGATTTTCCGCAGCCGGATTCGCCCACAATGCCCAGGGTCCTGCCCTCCTCCACCTTAAAGTTCACCCCGTCCACTGCGTGCAGCAGACCGCCGGGCGTATTGAAATATTTTGTCAGATTCTCAACCTCAAGAATTACTTTATTTGCCATCCCTGTTCCTCCTCAAGCTAAAATCCGGATTCTCGTAAGCATGACAGGCGACAAAATGCGTATCGCTGCCTCTGACTGCTTTCAGCTCCGGAACCGACTGGGAACAGCGCTCCGTCGCATATGGACATCTGGGAGCAAAGGAGCAGCCCGGCGGCAGATCCGACGGATCGGGCATCAGCCCCTGGATCGGCTCCAGCATCTCGCCCCTCTCCTTTAAGTTGGGCAGGGAGTCAAACAGCCCCTCCGTATAAGGGTGGTGCATGTAGTTAAACACGTCGTCCGCGGTTCCCTTTTCCACAATCCGCCCCGCGTAGACCACGGCCACATCGTCACAGACCTCCGCCACAACGCCCAGGTCATGGGTAATCAGAAGCATGGACATCTCCCGCTCCTGGATCAGCTGCTTCATGAGTTCCAGCACCTGCGCCTGAATGGTAACGTCCAGGGCGGTGGTAGGCTCATCCGCAATGAGAAGCTTGGGGTTGCAGGCCAACGCAATGGCGATCACCACGCGCTGCTTCATGCCGCCGGAAAACTGGTGGGGGTATTCCGCCGCGCGGGATTCCGCGATTCCAACCAGCTTCAGCATATCCTTGGCTTTCTCAAGGGCATCCTTTTTATTCAGATTCTGATGGAGCTCAATACTCTCGGCAATCTGATCTCCCACCGTCATAACCGGGTTCAGCGCCGTCATGGGGTCCTGGAAAATCATGGCCACATCATTGCCGCGCATATGTTCCAGTTTCTCCGCGGACATCTGCAAAACGTCCTCGCCCTCCAGATAAATCTCACCGCTCTTAATCACTCCCGGAGGATTGGGAACCAGATTCAGGATGGACATGGCCGTGGTGGTCTTGCCCGCGCCGGTCTCCCCTACCAGACCCAGAGTGTGCTTTTTCCGAATCTCAATGTCAATGCCGTTGACCGCATGGACATCCGCATCCTCCGTCTCATAGTGAACAACCAGATCCTTTATTTTCAATACCAAATCTTCTGCCATAGGTCTCACCTCTCCTATTTCTTCATCTTCGGATCCAGCGCGTCGCGCAGGCCGTCACCGAGCAAGTTAAGCGCCAGCACCGTCAGCATAATCGCAAATCCTGGGATAATACACATGTAGCTGGCATCTCTGATATGGCTGCGCCCTGCGGACAGCAGCGCTCCCCATTCCGGAGCCGGAGCCGGAACGCCGATTCCAAGGAAGCTCAGAGAGGATGCGGAGATGATTGTCGTACCGATCTGCAGCGTGATCTGTACAATGATCGGAGACAGACAGTTGGGAAGAATATGCTTTAATATAATCTTCCAGGTGGGAAGTCCCATCGCATAGGAGGACTCCACATATTCCTGGTCACGGATGGTCATAACCGCGGCCCGGACAATTCGCGCAAAGCTGCTTGCGCAGGAAAATGCCAGAGCGATCATCAGGTTCACCGTGCTGGTACCCAACAGGGACACGATCACCACAGCCGTCATAATATTCGGAATGGAATAGAAAATATCAACGCCGCGCATGATGATGGAATCTGTAAGGCCGCCGTAAAATCCGGCCAGAGAGCCCAGCAGGGTTCCCACAATCAGTCCCAGGAACACGGAACCCACGCCGATGATCAGGGAGTAGCGCGCTCCGTAAATGACGCGGGCGAACAGATCGCGCCCGAATTCATCTGTGCCGAACCAGTGCGCGAGGCCGGGCGCCAGCAGACGCTCGGACATGTTCTGGCCAATTACATCTTTTTCATAATCAAACACAATCGGACTTATGAGTGCCGCCACTACCAGGACGATCAGGAAAATCATACCGATGACCGATCCACGGTTCCGAATCAAATGTCTCCAGGCTTCCTGAAACATAGTACGGCTCTTTATTTTTTTCTTTTTTGCCACCGCTTCCGCCATCGTATCACCCCTTTTTACTGTATTGTGCCTTGATACGCGGATCAAAGAACGCATAGACCAGATCCACGGCCAGGTTAATGATGCACATCAGGATCGAACACATGATGATGGCTCCCGTAACCATAGGCGTATCGCGCTTGGAAATGGAGTCATAAACCAGACGCCCGATTCCCGGCCACGAGAACACCGTCTCAGCCAGAACGGAACCGGTGATCACCAGGGACATCTGCAGGCCGATTGCCGTGATAATGGGAATCAACGCATTTTTCAGCCCATGTGTGTAGATCACCCGCTTCTCCGGACAGCCCTTTGCCCGCGCCGTGGTCATATAATCCTGGCGCAGCACATCCAGCATGGAGGAACGCGTGGTACGGGTAATCAGCGCGGCCAGGCCGAAGCCCACGGTCACAGCGGGCAGGATAATGCTGGAGAACCCGCTTTTACCGCCCGATGGCAAAAGTCCCAGCTTCAGGGCGAATATGATAATCAGCATCAGGCCCAGCCAGAAGTTGGGCATCGACGTGCCGAACAGGGCGAACACCATTCCCGCCGTATCCTTCCATGTATTCTGATGGATCGCCGTATAAATACCCAGGGGAAGGGACACCACCACGGCAATCAGCACTGCGGCGCCGCCAAGCGCCAGGGTGTTGGGAAGCTTTTCCATAAATGTCTGGAAAACGTCCTTTTTCGTAACATAGGACTTGCCCATATCCCCGGTCAGCATGCCCTTCATATAGTTGGCATAGCGGACAGGGAAAGGATCGTTCAGTCCCAGCTCCTCACGGATCTGCTCGACCTGCTCCGGCGTCGCTTTGTCGCCGGCCAGCATCAGGGCCGGATCACCGCCCGTCAGGCTCATAGCCCAGTAAATCAGGAAAGAGGTTACCAGAATTACCGGAATCAACATTATCAGCCGTTTGAAGATGTATTTAATCATTCATTGCACACTCCTTTTCCTTTGGTGTGTCCCCCCAAGAAACTTGCGGGCCGGAAGGACCCGCAAGTTGCTCAGACTATCTCAATCTCAATCTTAATCTCAATTACTCTGCGATATAAGCGTGGCGCCAGTCGTGGTTGCCGCCTCCGAAGAGGTACTGGCCCTGTAAATTCTTGTTGTACGCGATTACCAGGTTTGCGATATACAGCGGAACCTGCGGGCACGCATCAACCAGGTACTCCTGAAGCTCCTGAGCTGCGGCAAGGCGTTTCTCCGGATCTTTTTCAGTTGCAACCGTGTCAACCAGGCCGTCTACCTTGGTATCGGAATAGTGGTGGTAGTTGGAACCGGAATCCGTGTAGAACAGGTCGCGGTATACGAAGTCAACCTTGGAGTCCTCGTTCCATCTCCACAGGAACAGCTCCTGGCTTCCGTCAACACAGGCGGACTTAAGGGTTGCGGTCTCCATGGGCTCAAGCGTTGCCTCGACTCCGATTGCGGCCAGGTTCGCCTGGATCACGGTAGCGATCTGCTCATAGGGAGTGCCGGAAGCATAGCTTAAAGTGGTCTTGATTCCGCCGTCCGGATATCCGGCCTCGGCCATCAGAGCTTTCGCGCGGTCCACATCGTAGTTGAAGCCTTCCATATCATCGTAGAAGCCCCACAGGCCGCGGTTCAGAATGGTTTTCTGCAGAGTGCCCTTGCCGTAAACAGCCGCTTCCAGAACCGCGTCGCGGTCAATCGCGCAGGCCACGGCCTGTCTCAGCTTCTGGTTATCCCAGGGTGCTTTCTCAACATTAAATGCAAAGTAGAATAAACGGGTGCCGGGCTGCTCGAACACGGTGATGTTCTTATCCTCTTCCAGGTACTGCAGCTCGTTGATGGGCGGGTTCACGCAGACGTCAATTTCGCCGGACTGCAGCGCGATTACGCGGGAGGAAGCCTCTATGTAAGGACGGAACTCAATGGCGTCGGACACGCCGGGAGCCAGGTTCTCGCCTGCGGGGATATCATTGCCCCAGTAATCCGCTACCTTCACGATACGGCAATACTCGCCCTCAACCCACTCGTCGAACTTGTAGGGGCCCGTGCCGATATAGAAGGGATCTGTCACGCCGTCGTCGTAAGCTTTCTTGGACTGGATGGAAAGCGGTACGGACGCAAGGGTCTGTACGAACTCGTTGTTGTAGCTCTCAATTTCGATCTCAATGGTGTGATCGTCCACAACGTTACAGGCGACATAGCCCGCCAGGTTGGAGGCCACCATGTTCTCCATGGCCATATCCAGTGTGAACTTAACGTCCTCTGCGGTCATAGGAGTCTTGTTGCCGTCGTTAAAATAAACGTCGTCCCGCAGGTGCATCACAATATGGGTGTCATCCTTGAACTCCCAGTCGGTTGCCAGACACGGAACGAAACGCTCCTCGCCATCGGCGCCGTTGGTGAAGAATACCAGCGTCTGGTGGGTATTCTTCAAAATAATGTTGTTGATCTGATCCTGCTGCTTCTGGAGATCCAGGGTGTTGATGTCCGCATCCGTGCCGATCACCAGAGTTTCCTTGTGCGCGGGCACTGCCGGGCCGCTTCCGCCCTCCGCCGTGCCGCCGGCCGTCTGGCCCGCCTCCGCCGCGGGGGTGGTGGTGCCTCCGCCGCTATCCTTGCTGCCTCCGCCGCAGCCGGCCGTCATTCCAACCAGCATGGCCACACTGAGTAACAACGCGATCCTTTTTTTCATTAACAGTTTCCTCCATCTTTTTATTTTCTCCAGCCGTCAGAACCGCCGCTCTGCGCCTGTAAGTTTTCGAATATACGTCCGCCTTCCGCCTCTCCCCCGTGGGGCAAAAAACGATACAAAAAAAGAGCATAGCCCGTATGACCCCAATCCAACATCAGGACCTCAATTACGTTGCCGCTCTCATTCTCTTGGCAAAATGCATATTCCGTTTTAGATTACATTAAAATAATACCATCATTTCCGCTATTGCGCAAGTAGCATTTTGTATTTTATTAAACATTTTTTACATTTTTTAAGGTCTGCCGGGAAAATTTCACAAAATATATATGCCGAATTTCTTAAAACTACTAAGAAATCCGGCATTTTTTACATTCTCTTAATGTTTCTTACGATTGTAGTTGATCAGACTTCCCGCCCGGATAATCTGCCGTTCCTCCAGTGTCAGCTCTGCGATGGAAAGGGGGATCTCATCGAACGTATCCCGCCCCGGCCTGTAAACGTATGCCCGGATCCGGCTCAGGTCCCCGGCCAGCGCGTCCCGGATTCCGGGGACAAAGATATAATCGCCCGTGTCAAACCCCGGCTCCTCCTCCATCTGGAAGGGCAGCATGCCCCAGTTGATCACATTGGAGCGATAGCGCTTGGTAGCGTACTCCCGGCAGATATTGGCCAGACCGCCCAGCACCCGCTGGCAGCTGGCGGCCTGCTCCCGCGCGGAGCCGTCCCCGGGCCTCACCGCGTAGATCACGCTTCCGATTTCCGTCTCCGTAGCGTTCACCGCGGCAAATTCCGGCAGGCGGCGGATCCGGCCGAATACCTGGGACAGCTCCTCCGCCAATTCCTCAGGATTTCCACCCACTCTGCGGCCTTTCTCAAAGGCGTCCACCTCCTTGGCCCTGCCCACATAGGCCGGTTCCCTGCGCGAGAGGGTAAATTCCGCCAGGCCCAGGGGGTTGGAGCGGAAGGAGGAGGTCTCCCCAGACGGGATCAGCTCGTCGGTGGTGGTCACCGGGTCCATGATCCTGGCGCACACCTTCAGCAGAATGTGCTCCGTCAGTCCGCCCATCTCCGGCCAATCCTTGATGTTGGGGCCGCAGACCAGCTTCTCCTCTGCATTTGGCCTCCCCCATCCAAAGTATACGCGGTTTTTGTACACGGTCCGGTCAAACTCATGGTCCGGCACATCGCCCCAGCAGTCCAAAGCCTGCGCGGAGGTGAGCACGCCGCCGTTTGCGGCGGTGGCCGCAATGGAGCGCGCATCCATCAGCGCAACCGCCGCCATCTGGCCCTTCCCCGGCTTGGAGCCTTCCCGGTTGGGGAAGTTGCGGGTGGTGTGCCGGATGCTGAACCCGTTGTGGGCCGGCGTGTCCCCCGCGCCAAAGCAGGGACCGCAGAACGCGGTGCGGATCACGGCTCCCGCGCCGATCAGCTCCGTGACTGCGCCCTTGGTGATCAGATCGGCCAGCACCGGCTGGGAGGAAGGGTACACCGCCAGCGAAAAATCACCGCTGCCGCAGTTCCTTCCCCGCAGGGCGTGGGCCGCCTCCATGACATTGGTGTAGTTGCCGCCCGCGCAGCCCGCGATAATCCCCTGCTGCACCTGTATTTTCCCGTCAACCACTTTATCGCACAGCGTGAATTCCGCGCGCCCGTCCGCCACCTGGGCGGCCTTCTCCTCCACCTGCCTCAGGATATCGTACGGGTTTTCATTTAACTCGTCAATCGTGTATACATTGCTGGGATAGAAGGGAAGCGCGATCATGGGCTGGATTTCGCTTAAATTCACACGCACGCAGCCGTCGTAGTAGGCCACGGCTCCCGGCTTTAACTCCCGGTACGCGTCGCCGCGCCCATGGCTCTCCAGGTAATTTTTAGTGTCCCCGTCCGTTTTCCAGACCGAGGTGAGGCAGGTGGTCTCCGTGGTCATCACGTCGATGCCGTTGCGGTAGTCCGTGGTCATTTCCGCCACGCCCGGCCCCACAAACTCCATCACCTTGTTCTTCACGTATCCGTTTTGGAACACGGCGCCGATGATTGCCAGCGCGATGTCCTGGGGGCCCACATAGGGCTGGGGTTTTCCCTCCAGGTACACCGCAATCACCTCAGGGTAGGCGATATCGTAGGTGTCGCACAGCAGCTGTTTGACCAGCTCGCCGCCTCCCTCCCCCACGCCCAGAGTTCCCAGCGCCCCGTAGCGGGTGTGGCTGTCGGAGCCAAGAATCATACTGCCACACCCGGCCATCATCTCCCGCATGTACTGGTGCATGACCGCGATGTGGGGCGGCACAAATATTCCGCCGTACTTCTTGCAGGCTGACAGTCCGAACAGGTGGTCGTCCTCGTTGATGGTTCCGCCCACCGCGCACAGGGAATTGTGGCAGTTGGTGAGCACGTAGGGCAGCGGAAACCGCTCCATCCCCGAAGCCCTGGCCGTCTGGATCACCCCCACGAAGGTGATGTCGTGGGAGGTCATGGAGTCGAATTTGAGCCTGAGATGGTTCATGTCGCCGGATGTGTTGTGGGATTTGAGGATGTTGTAGGTGATGGTTTCGTGGCGCGCCTTTTCGCGGCCGTTCTGCTCCCCGGACAGCTGCGGGGCGCGGGAGGCTTCGGATTCGGGGATGACTTCCGTGCCGTCTAGGAGATAGATGCCTTCTTTATAGAGTGAGATCATGTTGTTCCTCCTTGAAATGCTTATAATCCTCTCCAGAATTCATCCACACACACATGGCGCAGCGCCGTATCCATGGCATACTGTGACATTTCCTGGCCCAGTCCCGGAAGTTCCGGCACGGTATATTTGCCGTTCTTCGGCTGATAGTCGTATTTACATAATACTGTTAAGGCTGGCTGCGTGCTTCTATAGTGGTGTTCATGGATACAGAAATTCGGAATTGCCGCCTCCAGATGAAGCGCCGCGGCTGTGGAGATCGGCGAACCTGCGCAGTGCGCCTGTACGGTTGCGTCAAATACTGCTGCCATATCGCAAATTTTCTTTCCTTCCGTCAGGCCGCCGCAGTTGCAGATATCGGGCTGAATCAGCTGTACCGCGTCCTGCTTGAAGAAATTGTAAAATCCCCATGTTCCAAAAACTCTCTCACCGGTGGCGATGGGCGTCTTGATCTTCTCCCGGATTACTTTATGCATATCCGGATTCAAGGGCATGGCCGGCTCCTCATATGCCATCACTTTATATTTATCACACAATTCCCCGATCATGGTGCCGCTGATCGCATCGGTTCTGCAATGATTTTCTACAATAATGTCAAAATCCCATCCGCAGTTGTCGCGGATCGCTCCCATTCTCTCATCGATCATGTCGATAAAGGGCCTGGGTAAAATTCCCTCTGCAGCCGTGGTGGACATCCGCTTTCCTTCCCGGTCGAACTGGGTAAAATCGATCTTCACACAGTCGTATCCCTGGCTCAGAGCGTATTCGACGATGCTCACGTAATCTTCCGTTTTCCCGTAAGGGCCTAATTTGTCCACCCATCCGAACTGCAACTGGGAAGCATAGCAGCGCATCTCGTCACGACATTTGCCGCCCAAAAGCTGATAAACGGGCACGCCCAGAGCTTTTCCCTTGATATCCATCAGCGCGATGTCCAGGGCGCTGATTCCGGCAAAAACAATCGGTCCCCCTCCCATTCCCCAGAAGCTGCTCTTTAAAAGCCTGTGGAAGATAAATTCCGTATTCATTGGATCCAGGCCGATGATCAAACGCGCCAGGTCCTCCACCATCCCAAAGGCGGCAGGCGCGCCGGTTCCCAGGGCAATTCCCGCCTCCCCGTCTCCGTAAATCCCTTCATCCGTGTGAATTCTCGCAATAATCGGCCGACGACTGGCACGCTGTACCCCTGCATCCAGCATATAGACGTCTACTTTTGTAATTTTCAATTTTTTTCCTCCTGATTAATTTTTCTTTTTTCCCTTTTCCTTCAAAAGTCTCTTTAGCGGCATCAATAAAAAGAAGATCGAAAGCAGCAACAGGCCTACGCAGATCGGTCTGACGAATAGCCCGGAGATATTTCCGCGCAGCGTCACCATGGTCTGGATATAATAGCTCTCCAGCATACTGCCCAGGACCGTAGCCAGAACCAGCGGCCCAAATGGGATTCCGAACTTTTTCAGCACAAAACCGATGAAGCCGAACACAACTGCAAAAACGATATAGGTATAGTTATTTCCGGTGGCGAACGCGCCGGTAACGCACAGGATCAGGATCAGTCCGTTAAGTACCTCATACCGGAGCCGCAGCACATAGGTGGCCATGTAGTTCACAAATACATGCATAACCGGAAGCAGGGCGATGCTGGCGATCATAAACGCCGCGATCAGCGTATAGGCCACATCCGAGCTCTCCACGAAAAACTTGGGGCCGGTGCGCAGGCCATGGATCAGGAGTGCGCCCAAAAACAGCGATGAAGCTGGATTTCCGGGGACTCCCAACGCCAGCAGCGGAATCATGGACGAACCCACCACGGAATTGTTTGCGCATTCCGGAGCCGCGACTCCCTCGGGCACGCCCGTGCCGAAATCTAGGTCCTTGCGGTACCGTTTCACCTGATCATAGGCCATAAATATTGCGACCGTCATTCCTGCGCCGGGAATGGCGCCCACTACGTTTCCGATCACGCTGGACTGCGCCCAGATCGGAAGAAAGCTCTTGATCATTTTTTTGTCAGGATACTGCATCTTGATGTACTCCATCGTCTGACGGACCGGATTGACAGATGGACCCTGTTTTTTTGTAAACTTCATATCGCTGATGGTGCCGATAATCGCGCCGATACCAAACATACCGATCAGCATGGGTACCAGCGGAATTCCCTCCAGAAGCGCGTGGGTACCGAATGTGAAGCGCTTAATTCCGCCCTGGGGACTGATGCCCACCACACTGATCAAAAGTCCGATCAGCATTGCCATAACATTTTTGGACATCCGTCCATTGCTCATTCCGATTACGGAAGCAAAGCCCATCACCGACAGCATCAGATACTCGGGAGCGCCGAATTTCAACGCCTGGGCCGCCACAAACGGAGCGCAGGCTCCCAGAACGATGGCTGCCACGATTCCGCCCACAACCGAGCTGACCGAGGAGATTCCTAACGCAAGGCCTCCCTGTCCCTTTTTGTACATCTGATGTCCGTCGAAGGCGGTCACCACAGCCGCTCCGGTTCCCGGTACTTCCAGCAGAATCGAGGAAATACTTCCCCCACAGGTGGAACCGGTGTAGATACCCGCCAGGATACACAGAGCCGAGCCGGGGTCCATTCCGTACGTGAGCGGAATCATGATGGACATTGCAATGGGACTGTTCAGTCCCGGCAGCGCTCCGACGATCATGCCTAAAAGCGTTCCTGCCAATAAAAGCAGTAAATTGATGGGGTTAAAGATTACATTGGACAATCCCACTCCCCAATTCAAAATCATTTGCATGGGTTCCCCTCCTTATAAAAACACTGTCGGCAGCGGTACCTTCAGTAGAATTTTAAAGATTACAAATATTACCAGCACCATAAACGTGGGCCACAAAATAATCCCTTTTACACTGTTATAACGCAATCCGCCTATGATGCTGATTCCCAGCAAAATAGTGGACAAGACATATCCGATTTTCCTGAATAGCAGAATATAAATACATAAAGCCACAATCGTTATGCCTATGGCAACAAAATTAATCTTATCCAAATCAATGCTGGCCTTCTGGGTTCTCATATCCTCAATCAACATCCAAATCGAGACAATTACCATTCCCCCTCCAATAATCATGGGAAAATATTTGTCGTTCCCCCTGAACGCCATTCCACTGTAGAACACATAGGCCCCGATCAGCATGAGCACGATTGAAAAAATCTGCCCCGCAATTACATTCTTCTTCACAAATTTCCGCCCCTTTCCGGAACAGGCCTGGAATCCGTCTTCTGCCCGTATTCCAGACCTGATCGCCATTTATCCGACAAGCATTCCTTTAATTTGCCGCCTCTGCCTCCAGTTTCGGTAAAATATCCTTGATCGAGTTATATGTATTATCCATATAAGCCTGATACTGTTCCGGGCTCTTGTACATTCCCATTCCGTTTATGGTGTCCATATTCTTCTTGAACGCTTCCGTCTCGATTACCTTCTTAAATTCCTCGACCAGATACTGGTATATGGCGTCGTCCACGCCCTTCGCAACGCAGATTCCGCGGTCCGCGCCGTCCACCAGGGTCTCACCCAGCTCCAAAAACGTAGGCACTTCCTCCAAACCCTGAACCCGCTCCTCTGCCGCAACCGCCAAAATTTTGATATTTCCGTCCTCGTAGGCGGACTTTGTAGCGCCGATGGTATTCATGGACACATCCACATGGCCTCCCATAACCTGCAGGAGCTGATCCGCCGCTCCATCCGTGTGGATATAATCAAAATTGATATTGTGGTCCTCACCCATGTTCATTAGACGGATGTGATGTCCCGTGGTATGGCCCGGCGTAGCGGCAAGCACCACATCCTGCCCGGCGGCCCAGTCATAAAATTCCTGCAGCGTACTATACGGCGCATCCTTGGGGCAGAAAATCACTTCCGGATCCGGATTGTAACCTGCGATGGGCAGGAAATCATTGTAACGGTATGTAGTCTCGTTAAAAATGTCATTGTTGATCACAGAGCTGGTGTACAGCATCAGGGTATATCCGTCCTTGGGAGCTTCAAACGCCTGGGTCTGTCCGATTACGGCACCGCCGCCGGCCACATTCTCAACCACCAGTGTGCGGCCATTGAAAAATCCGCCTTCGTTCGCCGCTGTACAGAGCGCTCTCATGGACAAATCCGCATTGCCGCCTGCCGAGAAGGGTACGATCACGGTGATATCCTTCTCCGGATACGCCAGCTCCGCCGCTGTTTCCGCCTGGTCCCCACCTCCGGTTTGCGCGGACTCCTTCGCCGCCTCTGTTTTAGCCGCCTCCGTTTTAGCGGTCTCCGCCGGAGCCTTGCTTTCCGCCTTACACCCCGCGCAGCCTAACGCCAACACCATTGCACATAATACTACACTCCATTTTTTCATACGAATCCTCCTTAATATTTTAAAAGTATTATATATAGATTCCCCACTTCATTTCATTGGGAATTTCTTCCATTTATAACAGTTGTTTCAAAACATCCAGCTTTTCGATCTCCATAATGGTCCGCAGCAGTTTCCTACTCCTCTCCGCCCCGATCCCTTCCCCGGCCAACCCTTCAAACTTCCGCTTCTCCTGTTCCTCCGTCAGCGGCTTTGCCACGCTCCCGGACATATCGTCCACCTGGACCGCAAGCTCGCTTCCGTCCTTATCAATCAGGCGAACGCGGCAGCCCCAGCGGTCCGGGTAACGGCTGGTAAACAGCGGATCGGCGGTTACCTGAACACGATCTGCCAGGCTCTGGATCAGCGGATCGCCGATGACCTCCGGCGCAAACTCCGCAAGGGATACATTTCCCCGCACCAGGGCGGCCGCCACGGTATAGGGAATGCTGAATTTGGCCTCCACGGCGCTGGACGGATAACCCTGGGAGCCGCACTGCAGGACGCCCACCTCGTAGGTCTCCACCAGAATGCGCTCCACCTGTTCCAGATCCGCCCTGTCCCGCAGCATTAACGCTCCGTCGATGGCGTGGTGGGTGGTGCGGCAGCAGGGATAGGGCTTTTTGTCAATCTTCAGGATTTCATAGCTGGTTCCCAGCCCGTTCACCAGAATTTTCATGTCAAATGAATCCGCTACCGCCCGGTACAGCCCCCCGTCCCGGGCGTCCAGAATCCGCTCCGGCCCGGTCATGCCGCCCTTTGCCAGCACGGCGGCCGTCAGGCCGTTCACCGCCGCCCGGGCCGGGTGCAGCTTTTTACAGGTCGCGCCCTCCTCCAGGAAGGCCCACAGACCCGAGGATTGGGTCCCCGCCATTCCCAGGGCGGACACCATCTGATCCTCGTTCAGCCTCAAAAGATGTCCGGCGGCGGCCGCGGCTCCGAAGGTGCCGATAATCCCTGTGCCGTGCCATCCCCGTTTCCGGTTGCTGACCACGTCCATAGCCATTCCCACCCGGGCCATGACCTCGTAGCCGGTGATCACCGCTTCCAATAAGCGCCCGCCCGACTCTCCCAGGGCTTCGGCCAATGTCCAGGCCGTCTCCACCACCACGGCTCCCACATGGGATTTGGAACCGGTGTGCACGTCGTCCAGCTCCAGCGCGTGCCCCATCATCCCGTTTAGCAGAAGGGCCTGAAACACGTCCAGTGAAAATCCCTGGCCCCACACGCTGGCTGTCCGCCCGGCGGGAGCTGCGCACCACTGTCTCAGCTCGCGGCACAATTCCGGTATCTCCTCGTACCGGACCGCCCCCAGGGCTGAGCCGACGCTGTCCAGCACGCAGTATTTTGCAGCCTTCACCACCTCCTCCGGCGCCTGTTCCAACCGGAATTTTACCGCAAAGCCGGCCAGCTGCCTGAGTTCTGTCATACGCTTTCCCCCTCCGCCCCGTCAGATATCCAGGGAATTGTATTTCTCGATGTAGTTGAGCAGTCCGCCCTCGCTGACAATCTTGATTTCCTTGTCCGAAAGCCGGAACTCCATGGCAAAATGCGGGTCGTTTTTCTTGTGGATCACGCGCCCCGCCACATCCACCACCAGCTCCTCCCCGTCCGCGATGCGGTCAGTGTCGCATTCGATCAACAGCATCCCGTTGTTGATGGCGTTGCGGTAGAAAATGCGTCCAAAGCTCTTGGAGAGCACCGCCCCCACCCCGGCCTCCTTGATGATAAGCGGAGCGATCTCACGGCTGGAACCGCAGCCGAAATTCCGGTCCGCCACGATGAAATCGTCCTCCTTCACTTCCCGGGCAAACTCCGGCCTGGCGTCCTCCAGCACATGCTTGGCGTACTCCTTCGGATTGGCCCGCAGGGAAATCAACCGCCCCGGCGCAATGGAGTCGGTGCTCACATTGCTGCCGAATTTCCAGGCTTTTCCTTTTATCTCGTCCCTGATCATAATCGTTTTCTCCTCCTCTGCTTACATGACCTCTCTCGGATCTGTGATAAAGCCGCGCAGCGCCGTGGCCGCCGCCGTGGCCGGGCTGGACAGGTAGATGCTGGCCGTGGGGTTTCCCATTCTCCCCTTGAAATTGCGGTTCTGGGTGGCCACCACCACCTCGTTGTCCGCCGGGATTCCCTGGTGGACGCCCATGCAGGGACCGCAGTTGGGGGCTTCGATCATCGCCCCGGCCTCCGCCAGCGCAAGCAGCGTGCCGTCCTGCATACATTCCTTGTACACCGCGGCGGAGTTGGGGATCACCAGAAGGCGCAGACCCTTGGCAACCTTTTTCCCCCGCAGAATGTCCGCAGCCACGTGCAGGTCCTCGGTGCGGCCGTTGGTACAGCTTCCGATAAACACCATGTCCACCTTCTGATCCCCACAGTTCTTCGCCAAATCCACGTTGTGCACATAATGGGGTTTGGCCACCATGGGCTCCAGAGCCGCAGCGTCAATGTCGATCACCCGCTCATAATTGGCTTCCTCGTCCCCCCGGATTTCCCGGTAGTCCTGCTCCCGGCCAAACTTCTTCAGAAATTCTCTGGTGTGCTCATCCGTCTCCATAATCGCCGCTTTGGCTCCCACGTCCACGCCCATGCTGGTGATGGTGAGGCGTCCCGCCATATCCAGCGCGTGGATGGTGTCGCCCCTGAATTCCAGCGCCTTGTAGATCGCCTGGTCCGACTGGATGATCCCGGCCAGCTTCAGCATAATGTCCTTGGCGTACACGCCTTTGGGCAGAGCCCCGTTCACATTGACCCGGAAGGTCTCCGGCACCTTGATCCAGGTCTTTCCGTAGCGGGTGACCGCCACCATGTCGGTGGAACCGCAGCCCGTGGCAAAGGCCCCGAAGGCTCCGTGGACCGTTGTGTGGGAATCCCCCACGATACAGACCGAACCGCATTTTAAGTAATCCTCGTACACGTGGGCGTGAACATGTCCCGTTCCGCCCTCCTCCCAATGGCAGTTGTGGCTGCACGCATAACGCCGTGTCAGCGCGTGCTCATTGGCCACCTCCCTGGTGGGAACCGGGCCGAACTCATTTGCAAACAGAATCCGATCCGAGTCGAACACCGGGTCGTCCTGATATCCCCTCTCGTTCATCAGGCGAACCAGCAGGGGGCCGGAGCCGTCGTGGAGAGCCGCGAAGTCCACGTCCACCACTACCGTCTCCCCCGCGCTGACCGGCCTCCCCATCTTTTCACTCAATAATTTCTCTACCAATGTCTGTCCCATAAAAACCGTCTCCTCCTGATTGATTTTGCTATATACCGGCTTTTTCGATTTCCAGCGCCTTAAGCAGCGGCTGCGCGCCGTCCATTTTTTCGAAGCTCTGCAAAAGCTCCGCCAGCTGTTTGATCTGCGCCTCCGTGTAGAAATGTTCCAGATTATTGGAAAATTTCTCCATCACTGCGTCCAAATCCACTGGATTCTGGGGCGTTCCCTTCTCCCACCGCTGGTCAAAGACGAATTCCCTTCCGTCCCGCAGACGGATTTTCAGCCAGCCGGGGAAGTATCCCGGATTGCGCTTGCCGTCGTCGGCCACGCACCTGACCCGGTTCATCAGCCCGCCGATGCGGCTGTCTCTGGCAAGGCGCATATCGATCTCCCAGGGGCTGACCTTGCCTTTGGACAGCGCCACCGACACCACATAGGGCAGGCTGAAACGCATCATGTAGTCGGTCTGGGGATTTTTCTTGGCCGCCTCGGGTTCGCAAACGATGTGGTAACAGCGCTCCTCGATCCGGCACTCGATTTCCTCCACCTCCTCCGGCTCGACCTCGTATTTTTCCCTGGCCTCCAGCACGCAGTCGATAAAGGAATGGGTCATGTGGCAGACCGGGTACATTTTGAAAGTGATCTCCGGGGTGTGCCACACAGTTCCCAGATTTTCAAATTCCTCCGTCCCGCATGTAAAACCGCAGTGGGTCTTAAACAGTCCGAATTCTCCCTCAAATACCTCCTTCGCGCCGGTAAATCCCGCCATGGCCAGCTGAAGGGCGTACACCGCGCTGTGGGCCGCCCAGCCCGGGTGCAGTTTCTTCACCCAGCTGCCATCCCTGAGGAACTCCTGCAGGCCGGCCGCCTGGCTGCCACAGATTCCCAGCGCATTGACCAGAATGTCCCGGGATACCTTGTATAGCTTTCCTGCCACACAGGCCGCCGCAAAGGACGATACAATCCCCGTTCCGTGATATCCCACGTCGTGGAACCGGCCTTTGGCCGACAGCGCCAGCCTGACAATCACCTCCCAGCCGACGATAATGGCCTCGTAGATTTCCTGGCCGGTAGCTCCCACCGCTTCCCCCACGCAGATTGCCGTACTCACTACCGCCGCGCTGGGATGCACGATCCCGCCCACGTGGGTGTCGTCGTAATCGGAACCGTGGATTAATCCCGCGTTGTACAACACCGCCTCCGCGACCTGGACCTGATCCGCGCTTCCCCACAGGGTGCACACCGGCCGGCTTCCGTTCTCCGTCACCACCCGGCGTATGGCCTGGGCGTGTTCCGCTTCCAGATTGGCCATTGCCACCCCGAACGTGTCCATCAGAAGCAGCTTTCCATATCCGATCACATTGGCCGGAATCTGTTCGAAGGTCAGTTCCAGGGTAAAATCCGCAATTCGCTCGGAAATTGTTTTCATATCCCTCTCCTTAGTTTAGTTTATATTTACATTATAATTAGTACATTGTCGCAAATCCAATATGTAAACAAGATGTTTTATATTCAAATTTCCTATGATGTCCCCAAAACTTGACATTTTATCGTCAATAACCTAAACTATTACTGCAACATCAAAAAAACAAACCATATTCGCAGAAAGGGCCGGAAATGAATCTGAATATCCGCGAAATTGAGTATATTTTGACCATCATGGAGGAGGGGAGCATTACGAAAGCCTCTCAAAAGTTATTCATCGCCCAGCCATCGCTGAGCCAGGTGTTGAAGCGCGTGGAAAATGAACTTGGCGTCACCCTGTTCACCCGCGTCAAAAACCGCCTTAAGCTGACCCCGGAGGGCGAGGTGTTTATCGACGCGGGACAGCGGATCATGAAGGTGATCGGAGAGCTGGATCAGAATTTCTCCGGTCTCTCCACAGCCCAGTCCGGCCGTCTGGTGGTGGGAGTTCCCTATCTGCTGGGCACGCTGATCGCCACAGAGATCATCCCCGTATACAGAGAGCGCTTTCCCCAGATCGAGCTTCAGCTGGTGGAATCCTCCTCAACTGAGCTGGAGCAGCTTCTGATGGACGGAGCCGTTGATATCAGCGTGATGCCGCTTCCCTTCAAGTTCAACGATTTTCCCTATCACCTGTTTCTGAAGAGCCGCATGGTGCTTTTGACCTCCAGGGACAACGAGATCGCGGAGGGCGCTTACCGAAAGACCCCCGGCGACCGGTTTCCTTACATGGATATCACCCAGCTGAACAACGCGCCCTTTATCATCGGCCATCCGGGCCAGCGGATCCGCACCATCAATGAAACGATTTTCAAAAAAGCGCGGATCACCCCCAATATCGTCATGACCAGCCGGAACCAGGAAACCATCAAACGCATGGTGGCCAACGGGATCGGCTACACCTTTATCCCGGAGCATTATTTGGAAATTTTTGGATCTTTTGACTATCTGGATTGCTATTACCTGGAACCAGAAGTGGATTACCAGTGGAAGGTGGTCACCGCCTATTACGATGAAACCCACCTGCCCACCGCCATGCAGAACTTTTTAGATATTATGGACGAGTATTACCGCACACATTTTGCCGATCCGGTCTTTACGGAACGCGGCTGAAATGGCGGTTCACAAAAAGGCGTACACCGCCGGACTTTTTCAGTCCCGGCAATGTACGCCTTTATTTTTAATGCGTTGGGCCGCTGCCCGATTTATTTAGAAAAACCGGATCTTCTTCGCCATCTCCACGAATTCCCGGTTGTTCCGGGTTCTGGCGAACAGGTCCAGAACCTTCTCCACCGCGTCCTCGGGTTTTAAGGAGTTGGTGGCGCGGTGGATGATGTCCACGCACTCCGCTTCCTCTCTGCTCAACAGCAGATCGTCTCTTCTGGTGCCGGAGCGCAGGATGTCGATAGCCGGGAAAATCCGCTTCTCGGACAGCTTCCGGTCCAGCATGAGCTCCATGTTACCCGTACCCTTGAACTCCTCGTAGACCACGTCGTCCATACGGCTTCCGGTGTCCACCAGGGCCGTGGCCAGGATGGTCAGGCTTCCGCCCTCCCGCATGTTGCGGGCCGCGCCGAAGAAACGCTTGGGCATGTACAGGGCCGCCGGGTCAAGACCGCCGGAGAGCGTGCGGCCGCTGGGCGTCACGGTCAGGTTGTAGGCTCTGGTCAGGCGGGTGATGCTGTCCAGCAGGATCATCACGTCCCGGCCGTGCTCCACCAGGCGCTTGGCGCGCTCGATCACCATCTCGGAAACGCGCTTGTGGTTGCTGGCTTCCTCGTCAAAGGTGGAATAGATCACTTCCACGTTGGGGCCCACAATGGCCTCCTTGATATCCGTCACTTCCTCAGGCCGCTCGTCGATCAGAAGGATCATCAGATGCATGTCCGGGTGGTTGGTGGTCACCGCCTTGGCCACCTGCTTGAGCAGGGTGGTCTTTCCGGCTTTGGGCGGGGAAACGATCATGCCGCGCTGTCCCTTTCCGATGGGGGACAGAAGGTCCAGCACCCGCATGGCCACGGAAACTCGCTCGCCCGGGCGTTCCATATGCAGCCGCTTGTTGGGGAAAATGGGGGTCAGGTCCTCAAAATTCGGGCGGGTCTCCGTGGCGCTCAGCGGATACCCGTTCACGGTGCGGATGTAGAGCAGGGCCGCGAATTTCTCCGTGGCCGACTTCACCCGGCGGTTTCCGCTGATAATGTCGCCGGTTTTCAGGTTGAAACGGCGGATCTGGGACGGCGCCACATACACGTCGTTCTCGCCCGGCAGGAAGTTCTCGCACCGGATAAAGCCAAATCCGTCGGGCATTACCTCCAGGATACCGTTGGCCTCGATGCCGCTGTCCAGCTCCGCCAGGTCCTGATTGTTTAAACCCAAGGCGTCGCTCCTCATATCGGTGCGCTGCTGGCGCTCCTCACCTGAAGGCGCGCCGTAGGAGGGCGCTGCCTGCTGGGGCGCGCTCTGGCTGTTGTTGTAATACCGGTTCCCGCTGTTCTGACCGCTCTTGTCATAGGGGCGGTTATTCCGCCTGGGATCCGCCATGCGGCTGTCCGTGCGGCCCTGGCGGCTGTCGTATACCACCGGCCCCCGGGGCTGGCGCTGGGGCTCCTGTGCACGCGGGGCGGACTGTGCCTCCCGGTCCTGGGACGCAGGCTGGGTGTTGTCACGGTCATTTCCGCGGACGCGGTAGGTGTCGCGCTCATTGCCGCGGGACTGCTGAGAGGCGTCGCGGTAGGACTGGGCGGAATCACGGTCTGCTCCGCGGGACGCCTGGGCCGTATCGCGGTCTGCTCCGCGGGACTGCTGGGCCGTATCCCGGGGCGCCTGAGCCATATCACGGTCTGCTCCGCGGGATGGCTGGACGGAATCACGGTCTGCTCCGCGCGCCCCCTGGGCCGTATCCCGATCATTTCCGCGGGACGCCCGAGCGTTTTCGCGGTCCGCTCCGGCGGACGCGGGGGACGCCTCGGCGGCTCGCTCCGCCTGCGCCGGCTTCACCTGGGGATTCTTCTCCGCCTGCTGGCACAGAAGCTCGATCAGCTCGGCCTTGCGCATGCTGCTCACGCCTTTTAAGCCCTGGGCCTTCGCCAGCTCGCGCAATTCCGCCACTGGCAGTGTCTCTAATTTCTCGCGCATATTATATCTCCTTATCATAGCATAACAAGCCGGTCCCCTCTTTGGTGGAACACAGCGTGGTACGAAACTATTTTATTAAAATGTCTTAGGTATGGGGGTTATTCCAGATATAAGAATCCATTTGGAAAAACGGACTACCGGCGGCAAGGAAACGCCGCCGGCCCATCCAACATAGCTATATTATATACTTCACCATTTAGAAATGTAAAGTTAAAATTGTCTTATTCCATCCCTTTTATTCACATTTTCCGCAAAATGCAGCCGCAAGGCCCTTTAATCCTCCCTGAGCAGGCCGCCGGGCACCCTTCCGTCCGTGTCTCCAAGGCTGACGCCCAGGACTTTGGCCAGCAGCGGGCCCTCGTCCACCAGGCGCATGCTGCCGATTCTGGCCCCCGGGATAAAGTCCGGGCCCGCTGCAAAAAAGATCGTCTGGTAGTTCTCCTTGGTGGGCAGATACCCATGGGTGGCCGCATGCAGGCCGCTGCCGTAGCCCGCCTGACGGAACGGCACGTCGCACTCGTTCTGGTAAAAATACCCGTCCCTTGCCTCCAGCATAAAGGCGCAATCCCCGTTTGCCCCCATGTTCCGGATCTGGGGCTGCTCGAAAAACTGTTCCAGGCCGGAGCGCTCATCCTCCTTCCAGCGGCAGAGCAAACGGCGCACCTCCTCCGCCAGCTCCCGGTCCCGCCGGTTTTTCAGATAAATGTAGCAGGCCCCGTCGCATTCCCGGGCCAGCACCCGCCACTCCTTCACCATGCCCTTTTCCGTGGTCAGCCAGCCCTTGCGCCGGAACCAGTAATTGGGGTAAACCGCCATGGACACGTCCTTCTGGCAGTGGTCCCCCAGGATCACCACATTGGTTTTCTGTTCCCAGCCCATGCTGCCCAACAGGCTGAACAGCTCCCCCAGCCGCCGGTCATGGCGTCCAAGGGCATCCTGAATCCCCGGAACCGTGGCCCCAAAGGTGTGCCGGTTGGTATCCACATCCGTCAGGTGGGCGAAGAGCACGTCCGGCTGGTAGCGCCTTAATGTATACAGCATACCGGCCTGCACGAAATTGTCCAGCTGCGGCTGCTTCACTCCGTCCACCATGTACCCGAACCGCCGGTACAGGTCGACCTGATACCAGGGCGTTCCATTGGAAATACTCACCGAAATCTGGTTCTCCCAGGGCTGGTTTGCCCACACCTCCGGCAGGTTGTAACGGATCCGGGCCTTGCCCGTCACCGGCCAAAGGAGGGTTGCCACCTTAAGCCCGCTCCTGCGGGCCTCGTCGTACAGCGTGGTCCCGTGGATGTAACGGCGCTGCCAGAACCAGTCCGGCTTGCGCTTCTCCGGCTGAATCTTGTGGTTGTTCACAATGCGGTGGTTTGCCGGGTACAGCCCGGTCATGATGCTGGTGTGAGCCGGGTAGGTCAGGCTGGGATACACGCTGACCACCCGCTCACAGCCCGCCGCCCGCTTCATAAAGGCCCGGAAATGGGGCAATGTCCTCATATACGGCAGATCGATGCTCCCCACTGCGTCCAGTGAGAGCACGATCAGCCGGTTTCTCTCTCGTCTCATCATGGTTCAACACATCTCCTGCTGTCTGCCCGCCCCTGCTGCGAATACCGTTCCCCGCCTCCCGCGGTTTAAGTGTCCTCCTCCTTAAGCCAGGCCATGTGGCGGCGAATCTCCCGCTCGTACCCGTTGTCCGAAGGCTCGTAGAACACGGAACCCTCCATTCCGTCGGGCAGGTACTGCTGCTTCACGTAGTGTTTGGGATAATCGTGGGCGTACTTGTATCCCAGACCGTGCCCCAGCTTCTGAGCCCCCTTATAGTGCTTGTCCTGCAAATGCACGGGGACCGGCATGGTGCGCGAGGACGCCACCGCCTCCGCGGCCGCGCCCACCGCCATGCAGGCCGCGTTGCTCTTGGGCGCGGTGGCCACGTAGGTCACCGCCTGGGACAGGATGATCTGGGCCTCCGGCATGCCAATCCGCTCCACCGCCTGGGCCGCGCTCACCGCCACGGTCAGGGCCTGCGGGTCCGCATTTCCCACGTCCTCGGAGGCGCAGATCATGATCCGCCGGGCGATAAACTTGATATCCTCCCCGGCGTAGAGCATCCGCGCCAGGTAATAGACCGCGGCGTCCGGATCGGACCCCCTCATACTCTTGATAAAGGCCGACACCGTATCGTAGTGGTTGTCCCCATTCTTGTCATAGCGCACCACCCGCTTCTGGATACACTCCTGCGCCACCGCCAGATCGATATGGATCTTGCCGTCCGGCCCCCGCTCCGTGGTCAGAATACCCAGCTCCACAGCGTTTAATGCCGCCCTGGCGTCCCCGTTGGCGGTGTCCGCCAGAAATTCCGCCGCATCGTCGTCGATCACCGCGTCGTAGGTGCCCATCCCCCGGTCCCGGTCGTACACGGCCCGACGGATCAGCTCCCGGATATCCTCCTTCTCCAAGGGCTTCAGCTCAAAAATACGCGACCGGGACAGCAGCGCCCCGTTCACCTCAAAATATGGATTTTCCGTGGTTGCGCCGATGAGGATCAGCGTTCCGTCCTCCACAAAGGGCAGAAGATAGTCCTGCTGTCCCTTGTTGAAGCGGTGAATCTCGTCCACAAACAGGATGGTTTTCTTCCCATACATGCCCATGTTGTCCTTGGCCGCATGCACCACTTCCTCCATGTCCTTTTTGCCGGCCACCGTGGCGTTGATCTGCCGGAAATCGGCGCTGGTGGTGTTGGCGATCACCTTAGCCAGCGTGGTTTTTCCCGTGCCCGGAGGACCGTAAAAGATAATGGAGCCCAGCTTATCCGCCTTGATGGCCCGGTACAAAAGCTTGTCCCTGCCCACAATGTGCTGCTGTCCCACCACCTCGTCCAGCGTTTTGGGGCGCAGCCGGGAGGCCAGAGGCGACTCCGATTCCATCTTGCTCTCCCGCATATAGTCAAATAAATTCATATCCATTTCACTCACCGTCCATTCCGCGGCTGTGGAAAAATCCCCACCACCACGCCGTATTCAGCGGGCAGCCCCGCCATCGCCTGATCCATGGCCGATTCCACCACCAGAACTTTTTTCGCGCCCACCTGGTAGAACACGTCCTCGTACACCTTCCGCTCCACCTTGGTCAATGTGAGCGGCACGCAGACCGCAATCCGCGGCTTGAAAAACAGATGGCGCCGGCAGCATTTCCTCACAAAATAGCGGAACACTTTCGCGGCCAGCTCATAGTCGGCCACCACTCCGTCCTTTAACGGGCTGACGATCTCCACAAGTTTCTCCATCTGTTCCGCCACCGGATCCTGCGCCAGCTGCAGCGCCTCCCGCCCCAGGGCCAGAATGCGGTCCCCGCAGAGGGCCACCGCCATCTGCTCGGTAATTTCCACGGAATCACGCGCTCCGTACAGCCGGATCAGCGCCGGCTCATAACCGTTTATAAGCTTATTTTCCACCATCGCCTGTATACTCTCCCTACTCCCCGTCTTCCCGGTTTCCGGCCGCGTACTCGCCCGGGCAGATATCCATCACGCACCGGACCGGCTGGATCAGAGCATCCTCGTACTGGCAGCGCCACTGGACCTCCTGGCTCATATTCCCGTTCAAAAGCCCGTCGATGGTCTCCCCGCTGCGGACCGGCGCGTTCCGGTCAAACAGATAGGAGGCCACGTTGTAGGCGTGGTTCACCACCCGGTTGGGATCCAGGCCGTGGAAATGGTACTGCACGTCCGGCAGCCCCACCGCGTACATGCCCAGGGTGTCCACGATCTGATCGTCCGTCCCCTGAATGTTGAAAAATCTGGCGTTCACGCCAAAGTACACGAACCGGTCCTCCCGGGAAACGCCGTGCTCCCGGACCATTTCCGCGGTAAACAGCTTGCCGGCCGGCGCAATCCAGACCGCGGTACAGCCGGGATACAGCTCCATCGCCGCCTCCAGCCAGTCCATCAAAAGCTCGCAGCGATCTTTATACTCCAACCCCGCGGACATCATATCAAAAATGGACACCTGATAGCGGCAGGAATCCAGAATCTCCCTGCCGTTTTGCACATCCCAGAGCTGGCTCCTGGCAAAATCGTCGATGGTGTCCTGCTTAAATTCCCGGACCTCCGTCATCACCAACTGCGCCGGGACCACTCCGTCCTTGTAGGTAACCGGATACTTCTTCACCGCAAATGAGATCAGTCCCGGCCCCGGACACACCAGGTCCACATCGCCGAAGCGCTGGTTCAGCGCCTGCCCGATGGCCCCGTTGTCCGGCTGCTGCGGTTTCTCCACAAACAGCAGATGCATAAAGTATGTATTTTGAAATTCCGCCTTATCCTGTGTGTTTTGCTGAAAATTTCCAGGTTTTTCCATCTATCGTCCTCTCCGGCGGCAGTCAACGCTCTGTTTCGCGGTGAGCCGCCTTTTTGATCAATCGATCAGTACCTCGTCAACCGTAACAAAAGTATATCCCTGCGGCGTCAGGGTGTCAATGATTTCCAGCGCCGCCTCCACGGATGTGGGAAAAATATCGTGCATCAATATAATATCCCCATCCTTCACATCTTTCAAGACGCGCTTCACGATTTTCTGCCGGTTCTGGAGCTTCCAGTCCAGCGAGTCAACGGACCACAGAACGGTGGTCATATCCACCTTGCACTCCAGATTATCATTCCAGTCCCCGTACGGCGGGCGCAGGTACTGGGGCCGCTCCCCGGTAATCTGCTCGATCATCACGCTGGTTTGGTCCACCGCGTCGCAGACCGCATTTTCCCCGGCCTTGGTCAGCTGAATGTGCCGGTAGCTGTGATTGCCGATCAGATGGCCCTCGTCCTTCATGCGGCGCACCAGGTCCTCGTTTCCGGGGATGCTCTCTCCCATCAGGAAAAAGGTCGCTTTGACTCCGCGGGCCTTCAGTCCGTCCAGCAGGTCCTTGGTGCACTCCTTGTTGGGCCCGTCGTCAAAGGTCAGCGCCACGCACTTGACCCCGTTTCCGCGCTTTTCACTCACAACGCCGTCTCCCGGCCCTGCATCCGCCGGCAGGCCTGTATCCGTTGGTTGGCCTGTATCCGTTGGTTGGCCTGTATCCGTTGACAGGCCGTCCTCCGGCCGGCCCGGGGCGTCATTGGCTCCTGCGGCGGAGACAAAGCGCTCCAAGACCGGATTGCCGCCGCCAAAAGCGGGCAGCTTTAAGATCCCCAGCGTCCACAAAAGCGCCGCCGCCAGCAGCAAATCCATACCGGCTATTACTGCCATAAGCCTCAGCTTCTTTCCCATCTTCCCGGTTCCCCGCTTCCGAAATCCTATATTCTATCTTCCAATATATGATTTGGGGGGTGGTAAAATGCATGGGGAATGGGGGAATGGGATTGCGGGGGGAGATGGTGGGTATGAGGGGGGACATGGAGGCGGGGTGGGGAGATTTTTATGTTCAGATTGCTGGAATTCGCTGGCCGTCCTAAGGAATCCACCGGGCTTTGCCCGGTACCCCTTAGGACAAAGAATCCACCGGGCTTTGCCCGGTACCCCTTAGGACAAAGAATCCACCGGGCTCTGCCCGGTACCCCTTAGGACAAAAATCAGGCTGCACGCGTTTTCTCCACGTTTCGCAGCCTGATCTCAAACCTCTATCTTATCTCAATATCTCGATTGTCCATCCATGCGCCTCAGACGCCCGGGCCTCCGCTTACGCCGGTTATGACCGGAGCGTCATTTGTCCCGCTCTGGCCTGCGTCCGGACTGCTCTGGCTGTCGGGGGACTCGTTGGAGGCTTCGCCGCCCTCAGCCGGCGGCTGCTCGACAAGGCTTAAGGCTCCGCTGCCGTCCGCCTTGTAGTTCACGCCGTCCACCGTCACCTCGGTGTTCGCCGCCATGCGGCCCTGATCGTCCAGATAATATTTCACGCCGCCCACATCGGTGATTCCGGTGGCCATGTGGCCGTTTCCGTCGAAATAGTACCAGATGCCGTCGATGCTCTGCCAGCCGGTGACCATCTGTCCGTCCTGGTTAAAGAAATACCAGGAGCCGTCCATATCCCGCCAGCCGGTGGCCATTGCGCCGTTGCCGCGCATGAAATACCAGTGTCCGCCGTCCTGCAGCCAGCCGGTGTGCATCACGCCGTCGCTGTTGGAATAATACCTGGAGCCGTCCGCGTCGATCCAGCCCTTGGCCAGAGCGCCGCTGCCGTCCAGATAGTACCACTTGTTGTCCTGGTTGGTCCAGCCCGTGGCCATACGCCCGCTGTCCTCCAGGAAGAAGCGTTTGCCGCCCTCATCCAGCCAGCCGGTACGCATCACGGCGGTGTCATGATCCATGAAATACCAGGCCCCGTTATCGTTCACCCAGCCGGTGGACGCCGCGCCGGAGCTGCCCAGGTAATACCATTTACCGTCCTGATCCTTCCAGCCGTACTGCATCTTTCCGGTGCCGTCGTCCAGATAATAGCGCTTGCCGGACTCCATAAACCAGCCCTTCTTGGCAAAGCCGTCCCCATCCATGTAGTACCAGCCGTTGCCGTCGTTGATCCAGGTGTCCTTCTGCATGGCGTGGTTCTGATAATAGTAAGTGTTCCCGCCGATGGTCCGCCACAGGTTGGCCGGTATGACGCCGGAGAAATCCTTAAACTGGAAATCGATGTCCACATTGCCGCCGATTCCGTTCACCGCGCCGGTGCTGGTGGCCTGCCACATCACCGGTGAGGAGTAAGTATACATCGCATTGTACCGGGCCACCCACACCGGATAATTCATCAGGGACATATCCAGCTTGTTCTTCAGCCAGTTTTCGTTGGCATAGATAATCGGATAATACCCTGCGTCCTTGATCCGCTGGCAGAACGCGTTTGCAATGGCCGCCAGCTCCTCCTTGGAGAGCACGCCCTGGGTGCTGTCCTCCATGTCAAAGGCCACGGGATAGGAAACCGGGTAGTCCTTGATCAGATCCAGGACAAAATCCGCTTCCTGGACCGCCATCTCGGGGTTGAGCGCCAGAGAATAGATGTACACGCCGACCTGAATCCCCGCGTCGTGGGCCTCCTGGATATTCTTGTGGAAATACGGATCCACCGCGCCCTTGGAACGCGTCCCCAGCATGACGAAGGAAACGTCGTCCGCCGCAACCTGCCGCCAGTTCACATCCCCCTGCCAGCGGGAGACGTCGATTCCCCGGTGCAGCACGTTGGGGATGGGGGTGCCGTCATGCATCTGGTAGACCCCGCCGACTTTACGCCAGGCGTTGGGGTTGGCACTCTGGGCCGCGTTACCGGAATTACTGCCGGAATTACCGCTGGTATTGCCGCCGGAGCCGCCGCCAGCCACACCGGGCCCGCCAGGCCCGCCGGACGTGACGGCGGACGTCACCCCGCTCTCGCCCGGCCCAATGGCCCAGGCGGTCCCGGTGGGCAGGCCGGTCATCACCACAATCATACCCGCCAGAGCCGCCCCCTGGCAGCGCTTCACCAAGTGTCTCACATTCTTCATAATGTTCTCCTCTTTTAGTCAGTGTACGAGTCCTTGTATTTATGCAATCGCCCGCAGGCAAAGCCAGCGGCCCATTGTATTCAAATAAATGGATGTCCTCTGAATCCTCCGGGGACATCCACTTTTCTCTGAAACGTTCTGAGACCTATCTGGGGCCGTCTGTTCTTCCCGGCTCCAGGACGTCGTTCTTATTGGACGGGCTGTTTGAAGATCCGCCGGAGGTTGGTCCATTGGAACTGCCGGACGGCGAATTATTGTTCGAAGAACCGGAACCGCCGGGGCCGTTGTAGGAAACGGAATTGTTGCCCGAGGAACCAGAACTGCCGGAACCGCCGGGGCCGCTGCTGGAACCCGAACCGCCGGACGGGCTGTTGTTATTGTTGCTGCCCGGACTCTGGGCGGAAACGCCGCCTGCGTTCTGGCAGACGCCGCTGGAATTGAAGGTGTACTGAGTCCCGTCGATGGTCAGCGTGGTGTTGGCCGCCATCTTGCCCGTGGCGGGGTCAAGATAATAATACTGGCCGTTCAGCTGAATCCACTTGGTCATCATATGGCCGTTGCTGCTGAAGTAATACCAGGCGTCGCCGATCTGCTTCCAGCCCTTGGACATCTTTCCGTTGGTATTGTCCATGTAATACTTGTTGCCCTGGCTGTCGGTCAGCCAGTCGATCAGCATCCGGCCGTCCGTATTCAGGTAGTAGTAATCGCCGTCCACGTCGGTCCAGCCGGTCATCATCTTGCCGTCCGTGCCGAACAGATACCAGGCGTCCTTGATATTCGCCCAGGCGTTCACCACGCACTTGCCGTTGCTCTGGAAATAATACCAGGCGTTGTCCATCTCCCGCCAACCGGTGCCCATGGAGCCATCGCCGCGCATGTAGTAATAGTCCACATCGTTGTTGCCACGGTCAATCTTCAGCCAGCCGGTCACCATGGTGCCGTCGTCCAGCATGTAGTACCATTTATCATCCGTATTCACCCAACCGGTGGCCATCAGGCCGTTGGGTTTGAAGAAATACCATTTTCCATCAATCTGTACAAATCCGGTGCTCATGTATCCGGTGGATAAATCCATGTAGTAATAGCCGTCGCTGGTGTGCACCCAGCCCTTGCGGGTGGCGTTATTCTCCACATAGGTCCATTTATCACCTGATTTGGTCCATCCGTCCGCATAGGCCGTGAATGCTGATCCCAATGACATCACGCTGATCAGACCGGCGGCAGCCAGCGCCATAAACTGTTTTCTGTGTACCATTTGTCATCCTCCTCATACATCATCCGAAACCCACTCCGGCTCACAGAGCCAGTCTCACATAATTCTGATTATAGCACAGCCCTACTGCAAAATGGTAACATTTTTATTACAATTTCCGTAATTTCCTATAATATTTTTTCGCGTAGCGGTACATGATGATCGTGTATTCGCCGAACTCGTCGCCCAGCACGCTCTTGTAAACCGCCCACAGACTCCACAGAAAACCGCCAAGGGCCGCGTAGGCGTAGGTGGCAAACTGCTCCTCCCCGGAAGGTTCCCGTTTCAGATAAATCCGAAGCAGATGATCCAGCTGCTCCTCGTCGTAGTAGGAATAAATCGCGCACATGGCCACGTCGATCATGGGATCGCACATCCCCGCGTACTCCCAGTCCAGCAGCTTTACCTCTCCATTTTCCAAAAACAGGTAATTGTCCACGTTGGCGTCGATGTGGGACAGGCATTTCTCCCGGCCCATGCCGTCCAGACGGTCCATCAGCCAGTTCATCCACTCCCGCACCTCCTCGTAGTCCTCGAAGAGAATGCCGCCGTGGCTTTTACACAGCTTTTCATAAAATTCGATGCGCTCGCGGATATCAAAATCGTGCTGAACCCTGACGCCACTAGTATGCAGCTTTCGCAGCATTTCCATGCACTGTTCCAGGTCTCCCCAGTCTTCGGAGGAGGCGTTGCGCGCGCCCTCGTAAAAGTCCGCGATCTTGTATCCTGTCTCCGGATTCAAATACAGCAGATGCTCCGTGATCCCCAGAGGCGTCACTGCGTCGTAGACCTGCTTCTCCTGGACACGGTTGACCAGTAGCTGGGTTCCAGGACCCGGGATCCGGCAGATGCAGTGCTTGCCCTTCACCTGGAACAGGAAGGACTTGTTGGTCATCCCCGATTTCAGGCAGCGGATGTCCCGAATCTCGGACTCCGGCACCTCAAATACCCTGGACACCAGCTTTAACGCCTCGTTGTCCGAATGGTTCTGATACTTGGGGTCAAAGAGCCGCAGCTCCTCCAGGTTCTCAAACTCGTACACCTGATGTTCCGGCTGGCGGTTGATATCCATCTCGATCTCACCCCAGCGCTCCGGGCTCACCCCGGACTCCTTCGCGGCCCGCTTAAGAAGCTCCGGGTCCTCCGCCGCCAGACGGTTTTTGGCCTCCCCGTCCAGCATGTCCGCCAGCACCTGTTCCCAGTAGAACTGCTCCGTCCCCGGCGTCTCATAGTAAGCCTTTAAAACCGGCATGAATTTTGCTGTAAACTCCCTCGAAAAATAAGCCGGCCCGTACATCACCCAGGCGTCCCTCCCGCCGATTCGCACGCCTGTGATCCGCCCCTTCTTATTATAAGACAGGCACCATTCCCTGGTCTCGCCCTTCTGAAGCTCCGAGGAGTACCAGGCCCCGCACTCGTAGGCGTGGTACATATTCTCCCGCAGCCAGTTGTCCGAGGCCAGAAGGTACATGTTGCGGCCCTCCAGCACCTTGGCGGCGCGGTAGATGGTGGTCAGGGTGTTTTTGCTGGAATACTCCGGATTGTACAGCAGCTTCACGTCGTACTTGTCGATCAGATACTCGAATTTCTCCTTCAGATACCCCACCGCGATGGTGATGTCCCGGATTCCCGCCTCGTGGAGCTGGCGGATCTGGCGCTCGATCATGCGCTCCCCGAACACCTCCAACAGCCCCTTGGGCGTCTCAAACGTCAGGGGGACAAACCGGGAGCCGAACCCCGCGGCGATGATCAGAGCCCCGTCCACCTTGTACGGCTCCAACAGCTTCCGGCCTTCTTCCAAAATTTTCCACTTCCGTGTGGCGTTGTCCGGCCCATCCTCCGCGATCAGCCCACGGCCCACGCACTCCTTCACCAGGGAATTCACCGTTCCCAGGGATACGTCCAGCTTCTGCGCCATCTCCCGCTGCGTAATATCCGGCTGTTCCAGCACAGCCCTGCATATAAGTCCATATCGATCCATCCGCTTGTCCCCTCACTTTTGTTCAATTTATCTCATTTTTAAAAATATATGAACATTATAACACGATCGGCGGAAAATGCAAGGGGAACGAAAATTCCGGCAGATATTCTCTGCCGGAATCGGGCCGCTCCCTCTTACCGCTTAAAACGCTGGGAGCGGAATTCAAACATATTTTCAAAAAACGTGAGTTCCGGCTGCGGCAGGAGAAAGGACGGCCTGCTGACGCTGCAAGTCTTATTCCACTGATCCCGCACCTGTTCCACCGCCGTCTCCTCCTCAGGTTCCAGCTTCCACAATTTGTAAGCCACGCTCACATGAAACCCGTAGGAATCGTGGTCCGGGAATCGGATTCCCAACAGCTCCGACAGCTCGCCACGGTATTCTTCCATCCGCTTCCGGTCCGTCTCCGCGGCCGGCCGGAAGCGGACGATGATGATGTCCCGCTCCGTGTCAACCCGGTCAAAGACCATTTTCACCTGCCCCAGGGGTTTTGCCCTGGAAAACTGCTGCTCAAAAAACACGTCCGTTTCCTCCAGAGGCGTTTCCAGGCTCAGGTGACGGCTCCACAGCTCCGCCTTGCGGTCCTCGTCGCAGACGCCCTGAATGACCGTCATATGAAAGCTGTGCTCCGGGAGAAACGCGTACTTGCTCCCCTGGACTTCGCGGAAGGACCGGCTGATCCGGCTGATCAGAGGATAAATCTCCGAATCCCCGTGCAGCTTGCTGATGACCGTATTGCCCGGAAAGAAACGCACGCTTCCGTCCGGATTAAATTTTCTCCCGATATTTTTTGTCTCAATCCGTTGTTCCATATTCCCTTTCCCTAACCTTTCACCGCCCCGTCGGCGATTCCTTTAATAAAATATTTCTGCATGGACAAATAGAGCAGAATCGGCGGCACGATGGCCAACAGCGCCGCGGCCGCCCCCGCGTTCAGATCCGAGGCATTTTCGGTAAAGAACGAGGCGATGGCCAGCGTGATCGTCCTGCACTGGGATTTCTGCAAAAAGTACAGTTGAAACGCGTAGTCATTCCAGATGTAGACGCTGGTCAGAATGACGACGCTGGCGGTAACCGGCTTGAGCGCCGGCATAACCACGCGGTAGAACACCCCAAACCTGCTGCAGCCGTCGATCAGACCCGCCTCGTCCAGTTCCCGCGGTATGGTGGCGATGAAATTGGTGAACAGGAAAATGCTGATCGGCAGATTGTACGTGACCGAAACCATAATGATGCCCCAAAACCTGTTGATCCCGCCGATTGCCACCATCGTCTTGTACAGCGGCACCAGAACGCTCAGCGGCGGCACCATCATCACCGACACGATAAAACTCAGAATCAACCGGTTCATCTTCGTCTTAACCCTGGAAAGCGGGTAGGCCGCCATGGCTCCCACCAGAACGATCAGCACGACCGCGACCACCGTTATCAGCAGCGTGTTGAAAACCGCGTGCACAAGGTTGCCCTTGGCCAGGGCTGTGCTGAAATTGTCCATCTGGAGGTATCCCGGCATTTTCCAGCGGGAGCTGGTGTCCATCTGCCGCTTCAGCGCCACGGAGACGAGAATATAAAATGGGATAAAATGGAAAACAACGATTCCCAGCGCCGCAGCCGTTTTCCACCAGGTATTTTTACGCGCCTTTGTCAATTCAATTCCACCGCCTTTTTCTCAATGTAACCGCGCACCACCACGCTGACGAACATAATAAACACAAACGTAAACAGCCCGATAGCGGCGGAATAACCCGCGCTCTGATTCTCAAAATAGGTATAATTGATCAGGGTCTGCAGCGAATGGGAGGCGTAGCCCGGGCCTCCCCCGGTCATGGAAACCACGATGCCGAACAGCTTCAAACCGCCGATCAGGTTCAGGATAATGTTTGTGGCCAGCGCCGGCAGCAGCTGGGGCAGGGTGATGTAGCGGAACCTCTGCCACGCGCCCGCCCCGTCCAGGGACGCCGCCTCGTAGTAATCGGTGGGGATACCGTTTAACCCTGCAATAAAAATAATCATGGTCTTGCCCACATACTGAACGCCGTTGATCAGCGTGATGATCACCACGGCCCTGGCCCCCTGGGCCATCCAGTCCAAAGGCTCCGCTCCCAAAAGCAGCATGATGTCGTTCAGCGCTCCCTGGTCGTACTGCACCATAAAATACCAGATGTAACCCGCGATCAGCTGGGATACCATCACCGGAATGTAGATGACCGTTCTGGCAAAGGTGCGCCCGCAGAACCGGTCCTGAAGCAGCAGGGCGTACAGGAGCCCCAGGCCGGTCTGGATCAGCGCGCTGCCGAAGCCGTAAACCAGGGTGTTGCGAAACGCTGTGTGGAACATCACATCGGTGAACAATTTCCGGTAATTCTGCAGGCCCACGTATTTATAGGTCTGGGAGTACCCGTTCCAGTTGGTCAGGGAAATGTGGACGCCCTGGATCAGCGGGTAGATCACAAACACAATCATCAGCGCCACTGCCGGCAGGTACATCAGGCAGAGCCCTCTCTCGGAATTGACCTTCCGCATAAAATGTGTATTCACTCTACAGCCCTTTCTCACTCGTTATTCTGCTCACGGAATTTGATATAGTCCTCCCCCATCATCTGACAGGCTTTATCTACATCCACGTCCCCTGCGATCAGCGCAGAGCCCACGGTTTTCATGGTGCTCCACATGCCGTTGGGCAGGTATTCCCGGTCAAATTTGGGGAATACACGGGAATCCGCATATTTCTCGTAGCTCTCGTTGACGACGCCCAGATTGCCGGTGGCCCCTTTCATGCTGGCCGGCATGCCGCTGGCGGTGGAAACCTTCTCAATGTTCTCCTTTTCCGCCATAAAGCGCAGCAGTTCGAGGGCCAGCTCCTGGTTGGGACCGTCCTTCCACACGCCGTAAGCTTCCCGCTCTCCGCCCAAAAGCACCGGCTCATCCTCCGGGGAGGCCGTGGGCACGGGCATCATGGCCAGACCAGCGTCCGCCTTTAACGCGTAGGCATCCGCCATGGTCGCGTTGTTCTCCAGCGCAAAGAGCACTTCCCCTCCTGCCAGCTTCTGGGGAATCGTGATGGGATCCGCGGTCTGATAATCCTTATTCAGATACCCGGAATCCCGGAGTTTGGTGATCAGCTGGAACACCGGCGCGTAATTGGCCCAGTCAAAGCTTCCGTCCTTCAGCTCGGCCCTGTAATTGTCCGCCTCGTCGGTGATCAGATAGGTGGGGGACACGGTGTTAATCACGCCTGCCAGCTTGCCCGGATCCTTCCCCGCCAGATACACGGGGGTGTAACCCTGGTTTTTGGCCTCCTCGCATGCGTCCAGAAATTCATCCCAGGTTTTGGGAACTTCCTTTCCCAGCTTTTCCAGCAGGTCCGCGTTGTAGACGATCCCCGACTTGTCCACGTTCATGGGCAGGGCGTAAATCTGCCCTTCGCTGTCGCTCATAACCGGCAGAATCTCCTCCACCAGATCGCCGTACCACTCCTGATCGTTTAAGGGGCGCAGATACTCGCTGTAGCGGTTGACCGACCAGCCGTGGGTCGCGAACAGGTCGGGAAGGTCGTTGGCCGCCATTTTCGCCTTCATCAGCTGTTCGTAGTCCTTGCCCTGGCTGCTGTACTCGATCTCCACCCCCGGGTTCTCCTCCATAAACCTGGCAAATACCTCGTTCATCGCCTCAAATGTGCCGCCGGAGGCGTTGGTCATGATCACCAGCTTGCCGGTCAGCTCTCCGGCCCCGCCTTCCTCCGTTGTACCGGCCCCGCTCTGTCCGGTCTGAGCCTGTCCGGCCTGGGTCTGCGCCGCCGTCTCCTGGGTTTCGCCCGTTTTTGCCCCGCAGCCGGCCAGAAGCGTCATTGCCCCCGCGCAGGCCAAAGCCCGCCATAACCATGTTTTTTTCATTTTCATAGCCCTCCTGTTGTTTACTTTTACCGTTGTTTGGATGAACAAATTGTAGCACGGGCGTTCCCGGACGGAATATTTCATTTCTACGGTCCGATTGCCAAAATCTACAAAATCCGTAAATTGATTGAAACGGCTGTCCATTTATACTAGAATTATTTTATTCATTAGACGGAGGTCTGCCACGATGAAGCGACTCAAGACGCCCAAATTTTCCTTCAGCCTGATTCTCAACTTTTTGATCAGCACCCTGATCCCGTTTGTCCTGGTCACCCTGCTGATCGCCAATCTCTACAAATACAATTATACCCGGGATGTCTTTAATCTGGTAGACAATTCGCTGGTGTCCATTTCCCAGAACATCTATCTGTACCTCTCGGAGCTGGACCGCGCCACCTTGACCCCCTATTACAATGAGGACTTTTTCGCCACCTTAAAGCACATCAAGGAGAGCTCCGGCCGCCAGTCGGTCCTGGAACAGGCGCAGCTGGAGAATTCCCTGGGTTACCTCATGAGCTTTATCCGCTACACCAGAGAGGATATCGCCGGTTCCATCATTGTGGCGGGGGGAGACTGCATCTACAGCACCACCAACATGGTGGACAGCTCTGTGGACCCCGACTATCCGTTCTCCGAACAGGAATGGTACCGGGAGGCCCTGGCCTTAAAGGGCAGGCCCCTGTTCGTATCCCCCCACAGCCAGGATTATTACGTTCCCAACACGAACCCCCAGGTCATCTCCGTGGCCAGGGCCATCGTCAACCTCAGGACCCGGCAGCCCCTCTGCGTGATCAAGGTGGACGCCAACACGGTGATTTTCGAGAAAGTCCTGCAGGATATCGTCTTTCATGTGCCTTCCACTGTGATCGTGACCGACCAGTCCGGCCATGTGGTGTACAGCACCCTGCCGGTGGACGGCCTGGACGAGGCGGACTTAAGCCGGGACTCGGTTAAAATAAACTACGGCGGACAGCCCTATCTGAAGCGGTCCCAGCCGGTCCGGGACTATGGCTGGAACGTGCACGTGCTGTTAAAGGAATCCGCGGTCAACTCCAACATTTTTTATATTTACGCCACCGCCTTTCTGCTCTACCTGGTGGGCCTGCTCACCGCCCTGGCCTTCTATTTCTGGCGGTCCAGGCGTCTCATCCACACGGTGGACACCATCAACGGCCTGCTGGAGCAGATCCAGAATGGCAATTTCAAGGCCCGCTACACGCCGGACAGCCCCAACGAGCTGAAGCTCATCATCGACTCCGTCAACTACATCGCGGAGATGCTGGAGGAGCGGATGGAGCGGGAGTATCAGATGGCGGTGGAGCAGAAAACCTTTCAATTCAAGGCGCTGCAGGCGCAGATCAACCCCCATTTCCTGTTCAACACCCTCAACAGCTTTATCGCGCTGAACCAGATGTCCATGCGAAGCGAGCTGGAATCCGCGATCTATTCGCTGACCCGGATGCTGCGCTACAGTCTGGGCGAGGGGTCCACGAGTACGGTGGCCCAGGAGCTGGAATTTTTGGAAAACTACTGTATGCTGCAGAAGCTGCGCTTCCAGAAACGCCTGGAGTACCGGATTCAGTATGATCCCGACACCGGGCAGACCCGGATTCCCAAGCTGCTTTTGCAGCCTCTGGTGGAAAATGCGATTATCCACGGAATTGAGCCGTCCGGCCAGAACTGTCACCTGAATCTGTCCGTGTTCCGCCTCTCGCCCTCCCGGATCATGATCACCATCGAGGACGACGGCATCGGCTTTGACCAGGAAATGACCACAAGGCACATGGGGCTTTCCAATGTCGCCAAACGCCTGACGCTGATTGACAGCCGCAACTGTATGGAAATTGAGAGTTCTCCGGGAGAGGGAACGATCATCACACTTGAGATACAGACAGAGGAGCCCCATGAAATTTCTGATTGCTGACGATGAACAGCTGGTTCGGCTGACCATTCGGACCATTTTGAACAATTACGGCATCGAGAACGAGGACATTTACCAGGCCGGTACCGGGCAGGAGATGCTGGCCGTGCTGAAGGAGCGCCGGGTCGACCTGGCTTTTGTGGACATACGCATGCCGGGGATGACCGGCCTTGAGGCGATCCGGCAGAGCATCGCCCTGTCCGGCCGCACCTCCTTCTACATTCTCACCGGGTATGACCGCTTTGAGTACGCGCGGGAAGCCATCTCCATCGGGGTGAAGGATTTTCTGCTCAAACCGCTGGAAACGCAAACCGTGGAGGAAATTTTAAAGCGGGAGCGCGCCCACCAGGAGAGCGCCCGCCGCCAGAAACGCAGCGAATTCGCCTCCCTGGTGTCCTCCGCCCTGCTGACCGGTTCCGGGAGCGCCTCCTCCGCGCTCCGCTGCCTCCCCTGCCTCTGCACCTTTGACCGGCCGGCCAACGTGGACCTGGAATTTTTTTACCGCTGTGAGGACGTTTTCACCTCCGTCCACACCGTGATCCTGCCCTTTCCCAATATGTCCTATGTGGTGTTCTGCTCCGCCGCGCCCGTTTCCGAGAAACCGCTGCTGGCGCAGATCCACACCCTGTTTTCCTCCGCCGCAGAGTCCCGGGGATGGGAAACTGCCTCGGCCTTCTGCTTTTCCACCGCAGTCTCCCCCGCGCAGCTGGCCGAAGCCTTTTCCACGCTGAAACGCTACGCGGCCGTGCGCCTGACCCATGGGCTCAGACGGTTCTACACCGTTTCCCCGTCCCACCCGCCGGTGTCCGGCAGCCGTCTGCTCCCGGCCGTTCTGATCCTGCAGCTGAAGGACGACTATCTGGACGGCTCCTATGTGGATTATGTCAATCATCTGGAACAGCTCACGGCAGCGCTCAAAAACGCGCCCGATCTGTTCGGACGCGCCTCCCTGCACCATATCAACACCTGGCTTTCCCTGTGCTTTGCCAGGCCAGAAACGCCCCTGGACTCCCCGGAAGGCTTTTACCGGCATTTCCAGGCCCTGTCCCGCCATCTTTTGTCCCCCGGCGAGCAGAAAATGTCCTCCATCGAGACCATCATCCGCTACACGGACGACCACTACACCGAGGACATCTCGGTAAACGGCCTGGCGGACCAATTCGGGCTCACCCCCAATTATCTCAGCGCGCAGTTCAAGCGGGAGACCGGGATGAAATTCACCGATTACGTCACCGGACTGCGTTTGGCGCAGGCAAAAAAACTGCTGGTGGAGTCGCCGCTTCAGGTAAAGCAGATCGCCTCCCGGGTCGGTTACTACACCACCAGCCATTTTATCAAGGCCTTCGTGCGCCGCGAGGAAATGACGCCCCTGGAATACCGGAACCGGTACAAAACGGTGAGACCGGAGGAATAACCGGCAAGCGCCCGCAGGCTACGCCAGCGGCCCGCTGCATCCGGCAAAAAACCGCCCATGGCAGCGGGTGTGACCGCAGTCATGGGCGATTTTTCTTCTTTTATTATAAATGGTTACCTATACCTCGAAAATCAGATCTCCGTAGCTGGGCATGGGCCACAGATCCTTATCCACAATCATCTCCAGCCGGTCCGCCGGGGCGCGCAGCGCTTCCATGGCGGGAGCCACAACACCGTGGTAGGCCTCAGCCTGCTCCCGGCCACCGCCCATGGCGGAGGCCTTATCCGTAGCCTCGATCAGAGCTGCCAGGGCAACCTTCATATCGCTGAGCAGGTCGGAGGCCTCGGTCAGAAGTTCGGTCTGCACGCTCACGTCCGCCTCCGGGCAGGCGTTTCGCACCGCGCAGATGGACCCGGCCAGCTGGGTGGTATACTTGATCACCGCTGGGATAATCTGCTTGCTGGCCATGTCGATCATGGTCCTTGCCTCAATGTTCACGGCCTTGGAGTAGCCCTCGTACTCCACCTCGGCCCTGGATTCCAGCTCCGCTCTGGTGAACACGCCGAATTCCTCGAACAGCTTCACGGCCTTCTCCGTGGTCAGGGCCGGGATGGCCTCCACCATGGAGCCCAGGTTGGGCAGGCCCCTGCGTTCCGCCTCCGCGACCCATTCTTTGGAGTAGCCGTTGCCGTTGAAGATCACCCGGCGGTGTGCGGACAAAGTCTCCTTGATCAGGTCATGGACGGCCATGTCGAAGTCGCCGGCCGCCTCCAGAATATCCGCCGCCTCCTTGAACGCCTCGGCCACAATGGTGTTGAGCACCGTGTTGGGGCTGGCGATGGAGTCGGAAGCGCCCACCATGCGGAACTCGAACTTGTTGCCGGTGAAGGCGAAGGGCGAGGTTCGGTTGCGGTCCGTGGCGTCCTTATCCAGGTCCGGGAGAATGTTCACGCCGGTTTTTAAGGTGCCGCCCTTCTTGGAGTGGGTGGCCTCGCCGGTGCTGCACAGCTGGTCGATCACGTCCTCCAGCTGCTCGCCTAAGAAAATGGAGATAATGGCGGGCGGGGCCTCGTTGGAGCCTAAGCGCTGGTCGTTACCCGCATCCGCAGCGGATTCCCGCAGCAGATCCGCGTGGATGTCCACGGCCTTGATAATACAGGCCAGCACCAGCAGGAACTGAATGTTCTCGTGGGGGGTGTCGCCGGGGTTGAGCATGTTGGTGCCGTCGTCCCCGGTCAGAGACCAGTTGTCGTGCTTTCCGGAGCCGTTCACGCCCGCAAAGGGCTTCTCGTGCAGCAGGCAGGCCATACCGTGGCGGCCGGCCACCTTTTTGAGGGTCTCCATCACGATCTGGTTGTGGTCCACCGCCAGGTTGACCTCCTCGTAGATAGGGGCCAGTTCGTGCTGGGATGGGGCGGCCTCATTGTGCTGGGTCTTGGCGGGCACGCCCAGCTTCCACAGCTCCTTGTTCACCTCGTTCATGTAGGAGCCGATGCGCTCGCGGATCACGCCGAAGTAGTGGTCCTCCAGCTCCTGGCCCTTGGGCGGCATCGCGCCGAACAGGGTCCGACCGGTGTAGATCAGGTCCTTGCGCTGCATGTACTTGGCCCGGTCCACCAGGAAATACTCCTGCTCCGCTCCCACGGAGGGGGTCACGCGCTTGGCCGTGGTGTTGCCGAACAGCCGCAGGATGCGCAGGGCCTGCTCGTTGACCGCCTGCACGGAGCGCAGCAGCGGGGTTTTCTTGTCCAGCGCCTCGCCCTTGTAGGAGCAGAAGGCGGTGGGGATACAAAGAGTCACGCCGATGGCGTCCTCCCTCAGAAACGCGGAGGAGGTGCAGTCCCAGGCCGTGTAGCCTCTGGCCTCAAAGGTGGCCCGCAGGCCCCCGGAGGGGAAGGAGGAGGCGTCCGGCTCGCCCTTGATCAGCTCTTTCCCGGAAAATTCCATAATCACCCGGCCGTCGCTTGGCGCGGAGATAAAGGAATCGTGTTTCTCCGCGGTCACGCCGGTGAGGGGCTGAAACCAGTGGGTATAATGGGTGGCTCCCCGCTCGATGGCCCAATCCTTCATGGCGTGGGCCACAACGTCGGCGATGCTGGGATCCAGCTCCGCTCCGTCCTCGATTGTCTTCTTCAGTTTCTTATAAACACTCTTTGGAAGGCGGTCCCGCATCACGGCATCGTTAAATACGTTCCTGCCGAACATATCGGTCACATTCATTACCTCGCTCATCGATTGTTCCATCCTCTCTCTATCTGAATCCACGGTGTCCTGTTCCCGGGCAATCGTCCGCAGGCTGCGGCGGCCCATTACCCCGGTCATTAAGAAAGCGTCCTCCCTGTAGAGAGAACGCCTTCGTTCTTTAAATAAAATAAACCATTTCCTATCAAATTGCAAGAAAATCTTTTATAAAAAACCGCATTTATTTTAATACATTTTATTAGCTTGGCTAATTAATTCAAGCCTTGCCAACGGAACCGAACAGCTCCATTTTCTCCTTGACGGTGGCTTTAATCGCCTCAGCGCCGGGAGCCAGCAGCTTTCTCGGGTCAAAGCCCTTGCCCTGCTGATCCTTGCCGGCCTCGATGTAAGCTCTGGTGGCGTCTGCGAAGGACGTCTGGCACTCGGTGTTCACGTTGATCTTGGCAACGCCCAGGCTGATGGCCTTCTTGATCATATCCTCCGGGATTCCGGTGCCGCCGTGCAGTACCAGAGGCATGTCGCCAACGGCGTCCTTCACCTTAGCCAGAACGTCGAAGTTTAAGCCCTGCCAGTTGGCCGGATATTTGCCGTGGATGTTGCCGATGCCGGCAGCCAGGAAATCGATGCCCAGGTCAGCGATGGCCTTGCACTCAGCGGGATCCGCGCACTCGCCTGCGCCCACAACGCCGTCCTCCTCGCCGCCGATGGAACCCACCTCAGCCTCTAAGGACAGGCCCATTGCATGGGCGATCTTCACCAGTTCTCTGGTCTTCTCAATGTTCTCCTCGATGGGATAGTGGGAGCCGTCGAACATGATGGAAGAAAATCCGGCCTTGATGCACTTGTAGCAGCCGTCGTAGGTGCCGTGGTCCAGATGCAGAGCCACCGGAACGGTGATGTTTAACTCCTCCATCATGGCCTCTACCATGGCCGCAACGGTCTTAAAGCCGGTCATGTATTTTCCAGCGCCCTCGGACACGCCCAGAATCACCGGGGACTGCAGTTCCTGAGCCGTCAGCAGAACGGACTTGGTCCACTCCAGGTTGTTGATATTGAACTGGCCTACCGCATACTTGCCTTCTCTTGCTTTCTCGAGCATTTCTTTTGCTGCAACTAACATTTATATACCCTCCTTAAAATTATTGTTATATATTTAACATTCTCAACCATTATAGCAAACCTGCCCTGAAAAGGGAAGGGCAAATTATCAAATCTTTAAAATGCCTTTTACCGTGTCCTTCATCCGGTCCACGTCGCACTCCAGGTTATGGAGGATGGGCGCGGTGCGGATCTCCTCCACCGCCTGGGGAACCGGCACGCCGGACAGGCTGCTGAGGGCGTCCACAACTGCGAACTCGTCCATAGCCGCGGTTTCGTCCGCGTTCCCGTTCTCTCCCGCGCCCTGAACGGCTTCCATCACGCTGCGGGAGAACTTGAAGGGACTGGCCGTGGAGGCGATCACCGTCTTAGCCGTATCCTTTGTGCGATTTACATAGTCATAGTAAACGGCCGCAGCCACCCCGGTGTGCGTGTCCACCAGATATCCGGTATCTCCGAAAATACGGCGGATTGTTTCTGCGTTCTCTTTCTGGCCGGCATATCCGCCCACAAAGTCCTCCATAAACCGGCGCATCTCATCGGTCACGGTGTAGCAGCCTTTCTCCGACAGCTCCCGCATCAGGGCTGCGCTCACGGACGCGTCGCTGCCCGCGCTGAGATAGATCAGGCGCTCCAAGTTGCTGGAGATCAGAATATCCATGGAGGGAGAGTTGGTCAGGATAAACTCCCGCTTCCGGTCATAGGTGCCTGTGGTGAAAAAGTCGTACAGGACCTTGTTGTCGTTGGAAGCGCAGATCAGGGTCTTGATGGGAAGTCCCATACGCTTGGCAAAATAGGCGGCGAGAATGTTGCCGAAGTTGCCGGTGGGCACGGTGACGTTGATCTGCTCATCTTTTTCAATTTCGCCGTTCTCAAATAGTTTGGCATACGCATATACATAATATACGATCTGCGGAACCAATCTTCCTATATTAATAGAATTGGCAGATGAAAACTGGAACCCGCGATCCGCCAGCTCAGCCGCCAGATCCTTGTCCGCGAAGATCTTCTTCACGCCGGTCTGGGCGTCGTCGAAGTTGCCGTGAATGGCCACCACGCTGGTGTTTTCGCCCTTCTGGGTGCGCATCTGCAGCTCCAGGACTTTGCTTACGCCGTCCTTGGGGTAGAATACGATGATCCGGGTCCCGGGTACGTCCGCAAATCCGGCCATCGCCGCCTTTCCGGTATCCCCGGAGGTGGCCGTGAGAATCACAATCTCCTGATCCACATGATTTTTCTTCGCCGCGGTGGTCATCAGGTGGGGAAGAATGGAAAGCGCCATGTCCTTAAAGGCAATGGTGCTGCCATGGTACAGCTCCAGGAAATAAGCCCCGTCCGCCTTAGCCAAAGGCGCAATCTCTTCCGTATCGAACTTGCTGTCGTAAGCCTTTTCGATACAGCCCTTTAACTCCTCCTCCGTAAAATCCGTCAGGAACAGCTTCATCACCTCGTAGGCCGTCTCCTGATATGTCATCCCGGCCAAACGCTCCACCGGAACGTCAAGCGCCGGAATCATGTTGGGCATGAACAGGCCGCCGTCATCTGCCAGACCCTTTAAAATCGCCTGGGAAGCAGTCACTCCAGCCTCGCCGCCCCTGGTACTCTGATAGGATAAACTCATGCTTTTTTCCTCGCTTTTACCATAAAATCTCGATGTTTATTGATTTCGTGTAACTGTTCAGCAGGTCCGCGCACTTGCTGCGCTGACCATACGAAAATCTAAGCTTACAGGCAAAAATCCCATCGACGAAGCCGAGTTTAAATGGAGTTTTGCTCTGCCCGTATCTGTGAAGGTGCTGAACAGATACGATTTCATTATACATGATATTAGCATATTTAAGTCATGGGTGCAACTGAATAATTATGAGCCCGTCCCACCTTATTAAATGAAGTCACAATGCATTAATTGTGGTCCTGACAATAAAAAAGTTGTATATTTTTCGAAAAACTATTGACTTTTAAAAAAAAACAGAATATAATCTGTTACATCGCAGGGGCAAAGTGCTCCGAACAAGTACGATCTGTGACAGCAGACAGAGAACTCAACAAAATTAAGGAAGCACGGTGGGCAAAGGCGCTCAGGAATTCTAGGGAGAGATTGCGGATTCTTTGGGTGTTTTTTTATACCCATTCACCGGTTTCCCGACCATAGCAAAACGATAGAAAGGTGGTACAGAGTATGATCCAGGTAAAAAATCTGAAGAAAAATTTCGGTGATTTGGAAGTGCTTAAAAACATCAACTTAACGGTGCAGGAAGGCGAGAAGCTGGTAATTATCGGACCGTCCGGAAGCGGCAAGAGCACTCTCATCCGCTGCATGAATTATCTGGAGGAGCCCACGGCCGGAGAGGTTTACATCAACGACCAGAGACTGACTCACAAGAACCGCGGCGAGATGGCCCGCAAGTATTCTTCCATGGTGTTCCAGCAGTTCAACCTGTACCCGCACATGACCGTGCTGCAGAACCTGACGCTGGCTCCCATCAAGCTGCAGAAGGTTCCGAAGGCCGAGGCGGAAGCCGAAGCCATGAAGTATTTAGAGCGCGTCGGTCTGGCCGACAAAGCGGACTGCTATCCCCAGAACTTATCCGGCGGCCAGCAGCAGCGTGTAGCCATCGCCCGCGCCCTGTGCACCAAGCAGAAACTGATCCTGTTCGACGAGCCGACCTCCGCTCTGGACCCTGAGATGGTTCAGGAAGTGTTGGACGTTATGGTAAACCTTTCCAAAGAGAACATCACCATGGTCTGCGTGACCCACGAGATGGGTTTTGCCAAGCAGGTTGCGGACCGCGTCATTTTCATGGACGACGGCACCATCGTGGAGGAAGGGACTCCCGAACACTTCTTCGAGAATCCTGAGAACGAGCGCACCAAAGCGTTCCTCAGCAAGATCCTTCACTAATTTTCACCAATGATCACAGAGCCCTCAGGGGACAAAGGTTTCAAAGATATCGCCGGGCAACCGGCGTTTTCTAAAACGTAATAAAAGAGGAGGACACAATTATGAAAAAGAATCTTAAAATGAGCGCTGCCATCTTAGCTGCCGTTATGGTGATGGGTTCCCTGACAGCCTGCGGAGGCTCTTCCAGCGATCCCACCACCGCTGCCGCTAAGGACACTACCGCCGCTGCCGCAGACTCCGGTTCCACTGCCGCTGCAGATTCCGGTTCCGCCACCGGCGACGTTACCGCGGATGTTCAGAAGATCATCGACGCAGGCGTGTTAAAGGTTGGCGTCAAGACAGACGTTCCCTGCTTCAGCCTTCAGAATACCGCCACCGGCGAGTACGAGGGCCTGGAGGATGATCTGGCTTACAACATCGCGGGCAAAATCTTCGGCTGCACCCCCGACGAGGCCAAGGAAAAGAAGCTGGTTGAGTTCCAGGGCGTTACCGCCAAGACCAGAGGTCCTCTTGTTGAGAACGGCGAACTGGATATGGTAATCGCCACCTTCACCATCACCGAAGAGCGCAAGGAGACCTACAACTTCTCCACACCGTACTTCACCGACGCCGTGGGCCTGCTGGTCCTCAAGGATTCCGGAATCAACTCCATTGAGGATCTGGACGGAAAGGTAATCGGCGTTGCACAGGGTTCCACCAGCCAGAAGGGCTTTGAGGCTTATGTGGCGGAAAAAGGAATCAACGTGAAACCCACCTTTGAGGAATTTGACGGCTATCCCGCGCTGGCTGCCGCTCTTTCCGCAAAGAACATCGACGTATTCTCCGTGGACCGCGCGATCCTGGCCGGCTACAGAGACGACACCAACAAACTGCTGGATGACCGCTATGCGGAGCAGGAGTACGGCGTTTGCACCAAGAAGGAAAACACCGGACTTGCGGAACTGGTTGACGGCGTTGTCACCGATTTAAAGGACAGCGGCAAATTAGCAGAAATGATCAAAGATTGGGGAATCGAATAACTCATGATTAAAGGTCTCTTTGAAGCAAAACGCTGGAATGCCCTGTTTCAGGTGTTCCCGGAAAAGTACATACCAGGCTTTATGATGACCTTAAAAGTAGCGCTAACAGGACTCCTGTTAGCGCTGGTTTTAGGGATCATTTTCGGTATGCTTTCCACATCGAAAGCAAAAATATGCCGGTTTTTCTCAAGGGTATACGTGGAGTTCTTCCAGAACACGCCGCTGGTGGTGCAGGTATTCTTCTATTATAACTGTCTGCCCTACGTGATCGGCGGCCGCGTGCCCAAATTCATGCTGGGCGTGCTGGGTGTGGGAATCTACCACGGCGCCTACATATCCGAGGTAATCCGCACGGGCATCGAAGCCGTGCCCAAGGGACAGTTTGAAGCCGCTTACTCCCAGGGCTTTACCTATCTTCAGACTATGCGCTATATTATTCTGCCACAGACCATTAAGCTCATCATGCCCTCCCTGGCAAACCAGGCGCTGAATCTGGTGAAAAACACCTCCGTGCTGGCTATGGTAGCGGGTCTGGACCTGATGTATTTCGCGGATTCCTGGGGCAGCGACCGGGGCTACTTCGCCCAGGCGTATTTCTCCTGCGCGCTGCTGTATTTTGTGATCTGCTTCCCCCTGGCCCGGCTGGCCCGGTACCTGGAGGCGCGCGCAAAACGGCTGCCTGTTCCCAAAAAGCGGAAGGAGGTGGCGTAAATGGCGGACGGTTTTAACCTGATTTTTACCAAAGCCAATTTCCTGTTTATGATGAACGGCCTTCTGATGACCATTTTGATTTCCATCGGAACCATTTTCCTGAGCATGATTTTCGGCACCATTCTGGCGCTGCTGCGCCACTTCTGCACCGGCAAGTGGGCCTGGCTCTCTGGGCTGACGGGCGTCTACATCGAATTTTTCCGCTGTACGCCCAATATTCTGTGGATTCTCTGGATCCGCTTCACCATCAAGGGCAATCCCCTGGTGCTGGCGATCTTCGCCTGCACGCTGTTTACCACCGCTGTGATGGCCGAGATTATCCGCGGCGGCTTGAACGGGATTCCCAAGGGGCAGTTTGAGAGCGCGGCCTCCCAGGGCTTCAGCTTCTTCCAGACGCTGTTCTACATCGTCCTGCCTCAGACTTACAAGAGCATTATCCCGGCCATGCTGAGCCAGGTGATCACCGTGATCAAGGACACCTCCTTCTTAAAGGTGGTGGATATTGCGGAGTTCATGCGCAATTCCTACGTGGTAATGGGTAAGCTCAGCGCTCCGTCGCACATTATTATGCTTTACAGTTTCATCGCGCTGTGTTATTTTATAATCTGCTTCTCCTTATCCTGCGGAGTCAGATATTACCAGAAAAAGGTATTGAGCGCAGCCAGAACGTGATTGTCAGGGCCCGCCGGGATGAAACCGGCGGGTCTTTTTTTATATGAGAGTAACAGTTCAGGACGGCGTGGAAATTGGTGCAGAAGGCAGCGTCAAGCTTGCTTGTAAGCTGCTTTCCGTAACAATTTCCACATCGGATGGACATCCGATGCTTCTTGACCGTCTTTTTTGGTCAAGAAGATGAGCCGTCCTGAACAGTTACATATGAGAAAGGAAATGGAAATGGAGTATGTGGGAATTGTAGAGGGGATCTTTGAGAGCCGCCCCAACCGCTTTATCGCCCATGTGAAGGTGAACGGAGAGACGGTGGTCAGCCATGTGAAGAATACCGGGCGGTGCCGGGAGCTGCTGCTGCCCGGCGCCAGGGTGTTTCTGGAATACCACCCCGAGGCGGCGGAGGGAAAGCGGAAAACCGCTTACGACCTGATCGGCGTGTATAAGGGGGACACCCTGATCAACATGGACTCCCAGGCGCCCAACCGTGTGGCCTTTGAGTGGGTTCAGTCGGAACAGGGGGCTGCGTTTTTGCTGCCGGAAGGACGAGGGCGCATCCGGAATCTGCGGCGGGAGGTGGTGCACGGGGATTCCCGGTTCGACCTGGCCTTTGAGCTGGAATCAGGGGATCGGACTGTGACGCCTGCTTTTATGGAGGTCAAGGGCGTGACCCTGGAGGAAAACGGCGTGGCCATGTTCCCGGACGCCCCCACTGAGCGGGGGATCAAACACTTAAACGGGCTGGCCCGGGCCGTGGGGGAGGGATATGCGGCTTATGCGCTGTTTGTGATTCAGATGAAAGGTGTGAGGGAGTTCCGGCCCAATGATGTCACCCACCCGGCCTTTGGGGAGGCGCTGAAAAATGCACGGGACGCGGGGGTTACGGTGCTGGCGTTTGACTGCCGGGTGACGGAACATACGTTGGATATGGGGGATGCGGTGAAGGTGAGGTTGTAGGAGGACGTGCGCGGCCGGTGACATTTTCGGGAATTCTGCATAGTATATGGTAAGGTTTCTCGTGATCGGGGGATTTCTATGGTAGTTCCTCTGAGCCAGCTGAATGCGGGGGAACAGGCCCAGGTGGTCTGGATCGCCAGCGAGCCGGACACAGCCAGGCGGCTCACCGATCTGGGCTTCGCTCCCCAGGAACCGGTCACCTGCGTGATCAAGGGGCCGGACCGCTGCATGTCCGCCTACCAGGTTCGGGACTCGGTTATCGCCCTCAGGGCCGCCAACGCGGCGGAAATCCTGGTGAAGTTGAGTTCCTAAGGGCATGTTGAAACAGATCTTCGCAAACGCTCTCCTTTTTACTTCAAAGGACCCGCCGGGGAATTTGTCCGGCAGGTCCTTTTTGTTGTATACGCCAGGGTATTTTCCCAGTATTTTCCATTAATACCGGTTGTCGAACACCCGCGTGGATTTTTTCTCGCTTCTGGGCAGCTCTCCCATATCCACCAGCTTGACCACCGGGGTCAGGCCGATGCGGCCCTTGAACTGGGTCTGAATCTCGATCTCCAGGGCGTAGCGGTTGACGCCGGGCTCGATCTCCACAAACAGGGTCAGCACGTCCTTGCCCATGAGGTGGTCCACCATGACCTGATACTCGCTGGAAGCCCCTTTGATCACGGTGAGCAGCTCCTCGATCTGGCTGGGGAAGATGTTCACGCCCTTTACCTTCACCATGTCGTCCGTGCGGCCGATCAGGGTGTCGATGCGCGGGAAGGGGGAGCCGCAGGGGCAGTCTCCGGGCACGATCCGGGACAGGTCGTGGGTGCGGTAGCGGATCAGCGGCGCACCCTGCTTGCGCAGGGTGGTGATCACGATCTCGCCCACCTCGCCGTCGGGCAGGACTTCGCCGGTCTTGGGGTCCACGATCTCCAGATAGATGTAATCATCCCAGTAGTGCATGGCTCCCTGGGCCTGGCAGTTGATGGCGATGCCGGGGCCGTACACCTCGGTGAGGCCGTAGATGTCGTACAGGTCCACGCCCAGCTCATTGGCGATGCGCTGGCGCATCTTGTCGCCCCAGCGCTCGGAGCCGATCACGCCCTTTCTCAGGCATATCTTATCCCCGATCCCCCGCTTCGCGATCTCCTCGGCCAGCAGCAGGGCGTAGGAGGAGGTGGCGCAGAGCACCGTGGATTTCATGTCCATCATCATCCGCAGCTGTTTGTCCGTATTTCCCGGCCCCATGGGAACCGTCATGGCCCCCAGGCGCTCCGCGCCCAGCTGGAAACCGATGCCAGCGGTCCACAGGCCGTATCCGGGGGTGATCTGGATACGGTCCATGTTGGTGATTCCGGCCATCTCGTAGCAGCGCTTGAACATAAAGGCCCAGTCGTCCACGTCCTGCTGGGTGTAGGGAATAATCACCGGGGTGCCGGTGGTGCCGGACGAGGAGTGAATGCGCACGATCTTCTCCTCGGGTTCGGTCATCAGGCCCAGGGGATAGGCCTCCCGCAGGTCGCCCTTCCAGGTAAATGGGAGCTTCTCGAAGTCCTCCTGGGACTGAATCTGGTCAACGTTGACCCCTTCCAGCTTCTGCTTGTAAAAACATTCCTTTGAGGTAAGCTTTTTCAGCTGTTCCTTGATCAGAAGGAACTGGGATTCTTTCATTTTCATGGGTTTGGTCCTCTTTCTCTCTTCCGCTTTGGTCTTACGATTTACCGGCTGCGCCCGTAGGCCAGGGCGCCCAGCTTCAGGGCCTTTAAGTTCATTTCCTTAAATTTCTCCGGAACGCGTTTCTCCACGGCCTGCTCCATCTCTTCCATAGTCAGGCCGGTCAGACCGCTGGCCACGGCCGCGCCCAGCAGCACCACGTTCAGCACCTTGGGGGAGCCGCATTCCTCACAGATGGCGGTTCCGTCCACCACTACCAGGTTCTTTACCGTTTTCTCCAGATACTCCATCATCTCGCCGCCGGTGTAGCCGCCGCCCGAGAGGGACGCGGTGACCGGGCGGATGGGCGTGGGGCACACGATGGCGCAGCCGTCTGTTTTCAGGTAGGGAAGGCAGCGGACCGCCTCCGCGGGCTCAAAGCAGATCAACACGTCCGCTCCCCGGTGGGGAATCATAGGGGAGTAAATATCCTGGCCTATCCGCACGTGGCTGACCACGCTGCCGCCACGCTGGGCCATGCCGATGGTTTCCGCGCCTCTGGCTTCCATTCCCTTTTCCATGGCCGCCAGGGCGATCAGGCGGGACGCCAGCACGGTTCCCTGGCCGCCTACGCCGCAGAGTAATACATTTTTCGTCATCACCGCACCTCCTCTTCTATGGCGCCTACAGAGCAGATTCTGCCGCACAGGCCGCAGCCGGTACAGAGCCCGGACTCGATCTTTACCTGGCCGTCGTCCAGCACCAGGGCCGGGCAGCCGATTTCCGTGATACAGGTCCGGCAGTGGACGCAGCGGTCCGGGTCGATCCGGCAGCGCTTCGTGGGCTTTACAACGGCAATACAGGGGGATTTGAAGATCACCGCCTTGACGCCGTCCAGACCGGAGACCTCCTTCACCGTATTCACCGCCAGCTCCAGGTCCAGGGGGTCCACGGTGACGATCTTTGTCACGCCCACGGCCTCTAACACCTTCTCAATGCTCACCTTATCCACCACCTGGCCCATCATGGTGTGGCCGGTGCCGGGGTGTGGCTGGTGGCCGGTCATAGCCGTGGTGGAATTGTCCAGCACGCAGACGGTCAGGTTAGCCTGGTTGTACACCGCGTTTACGATGCCGGTGATTCCCGAGGCGAAGAAGGTGGAGTCTCCCACAAAGGAGAAGTAGCGTTTGTCCGGCTCCACCCGGGAGAGTCCCTGGGCCATGGTGATTCCGGCGCCCATGCACAGGCAGGTGTCCACCATGTCCAGAGGTTTGGCGTTGCCCAGGGTGTAGCAGCCGATATCACCGCAGTAGACGCCCTCGATGGGATCGCCCTCTCTCCCCTCGTTCAGGGACTCCACGGCCCGCTTGACCGCGTAGAAGGACGCACGGTGGGGACATCCGGCGCAGAGCACCGGCGGGCGGATGGGAAGGGGTGGCACCGGAAGGGACGGGGCTTCCGGCTCATCGCCTTCCAGGCTGTGCAGGTATTCTATGTAAGGATCGCCCAGCCAGGACTCCAGCGCGGCCCGGACGGACTCCACGCTGTTCTCGCCGGCAGGCTGTACATTTCCGGTGAGCTTTCCCTTTACGTTCACGGGCAGGTGGTGTCTGCCGCACAGAACCAGAAGCTCCGTCTCCAGCACCGGGTCCAGCTCCTCAACGGCCAGAACCTCCTTAAGGCCGTCCACGAACTTAAGCAGAAGGGACTCAGGCATGGGGTTGGGGGTGGCCACCTTGAGCACGCGGACGCCTTTGTAGCCCTTTAACGCCTCCATTACGGACTCGTAGTTGATTCCGTGGGTGATCACGCCTTTTGTGCAGCCGTTTCCCTCCTCCATATGCAGGTAATTGAAGCGGTAGGCGCTTAAATCCTCGCCGATCACCGGCAGGCGCTGCTCGATCATCCGGTGGTTGGCGTTGGAGAGGCGGGGGAAGATGACCCATTTACTGGAATCCTTGACGAAACCCTCGGGCTCCGGCCGTTTCAGGCGTTCCTTCACCTCCACGCTGGCGCAGCCGTGGCAGACCCGGGTGGTGGGGCGAAACAGCACCGGGGTGTGGTATTTCTCTGAATAGTCGAAGGCGTCCCCGATCATCTCGTAGGCCTCCTCGGGCGAGCTTGGATCGAACACCGGCAGCTTGGAAAACTGGCCGAAATGGCGGGTGTCCTGCTCGGTCTGGGAGGAAATGGGGCCGGGATCGTCGGCTACAACCACCACCATTCCGCCCTTCACTCCCACGTAGGCCAGACTCATCAGCGGGTCCGCGGCCACGTTTAAGCCCACCTGCTTCATGGTCACCATGGTTCTGGCCCCGGCGTAGGCGGCCGCGGCGGCCACCTCCATGCCGGCTTTTTCGTTGACCGACCACTCCACGTAGACGTCGCCCGGATTGTGCTTCGCCACGGTCTCTAAAATCTCCGTGGACGGCGTTCCGGGATAGCCGGATACCACCTGGACGCCGGCGCGGATGGCGCCGAGGCCGATGGCTTCATTTCCCATTAAAAATGTTTTGGACATTCTAATTCCCCTTTCTTTTGGCGCAGGTTGGGCGGGCGGCGCGGCCTTTGGAATGCATTGACGGATTGCGTGCGGGGCTCCGGGGTACCCCGGCCCGCCGGCAGTGCCGCCCGGTGCATCTAAAAAACCTGCCCTCTCACTGTCGAAAGGGCAGGTTCATCTCTCATATCCCTGCTATGCCACCTTATCGGATCGCAATTCACAAACATGCTGTCACATGCCCGGCCTGTAACGCGGGCCTGCGTCTCGGATAATCGGCGCGGCCTTAAAAGCCTGCCTTTCCCCTCACCCTCAGCGGTCCATTTGCCGTCCGGCTTATTACGGGGCTTCCACCTTCCCCCGCTCTCTGGAAATGCTCCCTACGGTTTGATCTCCGCTTCATCGGTTTATTGTTCAAGTTATGGATAATTATTGCAGATTTCGGGGCTTCTGTCAATGACTTATTTGTTATACCTGATATGAGGTAACAGTTCAGACGGCGGGAAAATTGGCGCGGAAAGCCGCGTCAAGCTCGCTTGTAAGCGGGTTTTTGTGTCAATTTTCACATCGGATGGACATCCGATGCTTCTTGACCGGTCTTTTTCGGTCAAGAAGATGAGCCGTCTGAACTGTTACGATATGAGCCCTGTTTATGAAAAAACGCGTTTTGTCAATCCTGGTCATTGGTCAGGTGCGCCCGGTCCAGAAGATAGATCACCAGGCTCATCACCATTCCCACCACGCAGGCCAGCACCATGCCGGTGAGCTGGATGCTGCCGATCTTAAGGGCGATTCCCGACAGGCCTGCCACGAAAATGACGCTGGTCAGGGCCTGGTTGCGGTTTTTGCTGTAGTCCACCTGGGCGTCCACCAGGATGCGCAGGCCGGAGGTGCCGATCATGCCGTAGAGCAGGAAGGAGATTCCGCCGATCACCGGACCGGGAATGGTCTGGATCAGGGTGGAGAGCTTGCCGATAAAGGAGCAGGCGATGGACAGCACGGCCGCCCCGCCGATCACGCGCACGCTGTACACCCGGGTCACCGCCATAACGCCGATGTTTTCGCCGTAGGTGGTGGTGGGCACGGAGCCGATCAGGCCGGAGATCATGGTAGAGAAGTTGTCGCCGAACAGGGAGCGGTGCAGCCCCGGGTCCTTCAACAGATCGCGGCCCACGATCTTGCTGGTCACCACCTGGTGGCCGATGTGCTCGGAGGTGATTACTAAGAGCACCGGAAGGATCATCATGATGGCGTTGAGGTTAAACTTGGGGGTGGTGAAATTGGGCAGGGCGAAAATGGGAGCCGCCGCCACCTGGCTGAAATCCACGATACCGCAGGCCACCGCCGCCACATATCCGGCCACAACGGCGATCAGGATGGGGATAACGGACAGGAATTTGCGGAACAGGATGGAGCCGAACACAGCTGTTCCCAGGGTGACCAGAAATACGATCACGTTCTTGGGGTTGATCACCGGATCCAGAAGCCCCGCGTTGGAGGCGGCGGAGCCGGAGAGCTCCAGACCGATCAGCGCCACCACCGGGCCCATGGCCGCAGGGGGAAGAACCACGTCGATCCAGTCGGTGCCAAACTTGTATACAATATACGCCAGAATACATCCGCAGAAGCCCACTGCCACGAAACCGCCCAGGGCGTACTCGTAGCCGAAGTTTGCGATAACCACGCCGGCCGGAGCCAGGAATGCAAAGCTGGAACCCAGGTAGGCGGGAGCCTTGCCCTTTGTCACGAAAATGAAGAGCAGGGTGCCGATTCCATTCATAAACAGCACGATGGCCGGGCTGATATGAAATATGGAAGGCACCAGCACGGATGCGCCGAACATGGCGAACATGTGCTGTAAGCTCAGCGGTACCAGAAGATTAAAGGGTACCTTTTCTTCTACCTGAATGATGCGTCGATTGTCCATTTTCTTCCTCCGTTTGTCTCATTGTGGGCTGTCATCCGCTGCTCTGCCGGAAATGGCCGGGGCCGCGGATCGCTGCCTTGCTTTTTCATACGTTTTCCATCATTGTTTGGAGACGGCCGCAGACCTTTGTCACTGGGCCGCAGCGTTCTTCGCTTTTGCCGTCTTTCCCCCGTTATCCCGCTTCTGGCCGTAGCCGTTTCCGCGTCTGGAACGGCTGTGGTGGGAAGACGAACCGCCGCTGCCGCTGCCTCCGGGCCGGCCGCCGCCGTGCCCTCTGCCCCTGCCGGATCTGCCCCGCTCAAAACAGCGCTCGCAGATGGAGAAGGGGTAGTCCCAGGACAGCTCCTTGCCGCAGAAGGAGCATTTGCGGGTATAGCTGCCGCACTCGGTCTTTAAAATCCGGCTAATCTCCTCCTCCGTCTCGTGGCGTTCCTTTGCCAGGTTCTCCGCCTGGACGGGAAGCCCTACCTTTCGGGAGAACTGGAAATAGAGGTCCAGCATCTTGTAATAACTCTCCAGATCGTAGAGGTCGCCCCCCGGGCTGTAGGGAAATTCCAGCTCCCCCACCTCCCGGTAATCCCGGCAGTAATCCCGCCACAAATCCATGACCAGTTTGTTGTCAATATCGATGGCGCAGGTGATGAGCTTGTAGATCTCCGGCTTTGGGAACTCCTCCATGTCGTCGTAGTGCACGTCCACGAAGTTCTGGTACAGGGCCAGCAGCTCGTCCACCTCCATTTTCACGTAAATGGAGGGCGTGTCCATTCCGGCCCAGATCTTCACCAGGGTGTCAATCTGCGCAGGGAGGCTTAAGAGCTGTTCCGGGAAGCCAACGTAGGCCTTCATGATCGGCAGGGGCAGGCGGCTCAATCCGTCCGCGATCACATCCACATCGTCCACGGCGGCCACAAAGCCCTCGTCGTAGAGGCCGTAGCGTCCGGCCCGGCCTGCGATCTGTTTGATCTCCTCCGGGTTTAGGGTACGCTTGTTCACCCCGTCGAACTTGCGGGTCTCCACAAACACGATCCGCCGGATGGGCAGGTTTAACCCCATGCCGATGGCGTCGGTGCTGACCACCACCTCGGTCTCCTTGGCCAGGAAACGGCGCACCTGCTCCCGTCTTGTGGCGGGGGGCAGATTCCCGTAGATCACGCTGCAGTGCACGCCCTGATTCTCCAGGTGGGCGGCCAGGGCCAGCACGGACTTTTTGGAGAACACGATGAGGGCGTCCCCCTTTTTCAAATCCCGTCCCAGCACGTAGGGCTCCTCCTGAAGGGTCAGGCGGGTGTTGCGCTTGTGGCGGATGATCTTGAACTGATCCCCGCAGCGGCGGATCATCTGCACCACGATATCCTCCGCCTCAGGGGCCATGCACAGGTGGATCTCCTCCGCCCGCAGCCCCAGAATGGCTCTGGTCCAGTTGTGGCCCCGGTAGGGGTCCGCGATCATCTGGCATTCGTCCACCACCGCGATGTCGAAATACTCGTGATCATTTAACATTTCCACCGTGCATGCCTGACAGAGGGCGCCGGGAATCTCCAGGGTCTCCTCGCCGGTGATCATGGAGCAGGCCAGCCCCTCCGTGTTCAGCCGGTCGTAGACCTCCAGGGCCAGCAGGCGCAGGGGCCCGAAATAAGCCCCGTGGGCGCACTGCTTTAAGCGCTCCAGGGCGTCATGGGTCTTGCCGCTGTTGGTAGGGCCGATGTGGAGAATAAACCTGCGCTTCATCTCCCTTGCCCCGGGGTATTCCAGCTCGGGCTTCTGCTGGATGGCCTCTTTTATGCCCTTCTGGATGGTCTTGGGCACGTAGAACAGCTCGTAGGCCCGCTCCAGGGAGTTGGACAGGAGATAACGGCGGATACCCTGCATCCGCAGCACGTTCTCCAGGGCGTCCATGGACAGGCCCGGCGTGAATTCCAGGTCCTTCCTGGCTAAAAGGTCGCAGAATTCCAGCATTTTCCCGTACTGGTCCTCCCACTCCTCCTTCTGAGGACCGGGCTTTACGTTGTTCTCCCGCCGCATGAGGTAGGAGCAGGACTTGGCCAGCATGGCGTGGATATCGTTCAGCTCGTTGGCCTTCTCCACCGCGTCCAGGCAGGCCTGGTTTAAACGGCTCACCCGCCGCTTCATGTCCGCCGCAGTCATGGCCCGGTAACGCTTGTTTACGTTGCCGAAAAACAGCTCCCGGTAGTATTCGCCCAGATAAGCGGCGCAGTCTGTGTGCGTTTCCGTGAAATTTCTCTCATCCATACGCGTCACACCATGGTCGTATCCACGAAATGTTCGAAGCCGGTGATTCCGAACTCCGCGCTGATGGCGTTGATGCCGTCCACGATCTCTTCCCTGGAATAGTTGTTGGTGTACAGGAAATCGTCGTCAAACTCGTTCAGATACATATAGAAGGCCAGCGCCATTTCCAGATACTTCTTGTCGGCCGGGTCCACCTCCTCAAAGAGCAGGTTCTCCGCCTCGTTGATATTGCCTTCCTCCGCCAGAGCGGTCAGGCGGCGGAACCGGTTGTCCATCTCCGTGTCGTCCGCCTCGTTTGTGGGAAGGTCATAGTCCACATTATCTTTTCCCAGAAACAGGCGTGCGATGGCCTTTACCAGGTCGCTGATGGTGCGCATCACGTAATCGTCCTGAAACCCCATGAATGTTATCTCCTTTGTTCTCTGTTATTATGTGTCAAAAAACCGCATTAAAATAAGTATAATCGATATCACAGCCCCGGTCAATATATTACTTTCCGGCGTAGCTCGGACAGGAAAAGGACGCAGACAGCTCATTGGTGCCTGATTGTGTGTTGGATATTTGTCAGAATTGTTCTTGAAAATCAGATCAGGCCAAAGCCTGACAGAGTGGCCGGCGGATCAGAAGGCCGCCGGCCGGAATTGTATGATGTTTTATTCGTTCATGTTCAGGATATCGGCAACCTCCGCCAGGGAGATGCCGCACTGGGCGGAAATCTCAGCGGCGCTCATGCCCTGGGCGTTCAGACGCAGCACGCGCTTGGTCAGGGCGATGCCCTCGGTGATGCCCTTGGCAATCCCCTTTTGAATCCCCTGCCGCAGCCCGTCGTCCATCTTCCGCTGCAGCATCTCTTCAAATGTCATATATTTCGCCTCCCATCTCCGGTCTTCCTTCAGCCATGTAACTCTCTTATGAAGCTTTGCCACGGTCTCGTCCTGCGTGCTCTGCACGAACTCGTCGGTGGAGTTCTCCAGGTACTGCAAAAAATGGATCAGCTCCTTCGGCACGCCCTCCGGGCGGGTCCCCCTGGTGTTCAAAAAGATCTTGCGCGTCCCGTCCCCCAGAGGCTTGCCGGTCTCCAGGCAGCGGTTTTCAAAGGTGTAGCGGTAGTACCCCTCGCCAAAGGGATCAAAGGCGCAGATAAAAATCACGTAACTGGGCCTCAGACGCTTGAAATCCTCCCCCGGCTTCAAGGCCGCCGCGTCCATCTCCGCCTGGTAGAACCGGCTGCGCAGCGGCAGATTCCCCTGGTCCTCATTCTGCATCTCCAGATCGTACTCCGCCTCCATGCTGTCCCGGGCGTACACGTCCAGCCTGACGCTGCGGAACTCTTTGCTGTAAAGGATGCTCTTTTCCGGCTGCACCATCACCTTGTACACCGGCTTCTGCAGAATCACCTGCAGCACCAGGGCGCAGGCCTCAGGGTCGCTGAAGGCCAGTGAAAACAGGAACGCATTGCTCAGATCCAGTTGCTTGAATTGCTCTTCGGCTTCCATCTCTCCTCCGTTCCGGCACAAAGAGCGTAAGCTGTTTCCTTTTCCTGATTCGATTATACTAAAACCCCGGCCCGATTTCAACCGCTGTTTACCCTTTCAGGCAGTGCATATAAGACTCCGCCTCGTCCCAGTTTACGGTAAATCCCGCGCCGTGGGAGCAGAACACCGAGGCCGAGGTGTGCTCCGTGTCCGCGCCCTTGTCGTATCCGGTCTGCCGGATCACTTCCTCAGGATTGTGGCATATATCATAGCCCGCGCTGACGGCGGAAATGGACGCGCTGCCCCGGGTGGCCGAGGCCAGCTCCACGCTGTAATCCATAAAGGAAGCCACCGGACCACGGCCCCGGACAATTACCACGTCCCCGCACTGCTCCGGCGGCTGGGCCTGCCCGAACCGCTTTCGGATATCCGAGAGAATCCGGCCCAGGTATTCCGCCGGGGCGCTGATCTCAAACCGGTACCAGGGCTCCAGCAGCAGATTTTCCGCCTTCTCCAGCCCCTGGCGGATGGCCCGGTAGGTGGCCTCCCGGAAATCCCCGCCCTCCGTGTGTTTTAAATGGGACCGCCCGTTGGTCAGAACCACCCGGACGTCGGTGAGAGGCGAGCCGGTGAGAATCCCCCAATGCGTCCGCTCGAACACGTGGGTGCGTACCAGATTCTGGTAATTTACGGAAAGCACGTCCACATGGCAGCGGCTCTCAAAAGTAATCCCGCTCCCCCGCGGCCCGGGCTCCAGCAGCAGATTGACCTCCGCGTAATGGCGCAGCGGCTCATAATGCCCGTAACCCGCCACCGGCGCTGCGACCGTCTCCTGATAGAGCACCTGGGGCGGCGCAAATTCCACCTCCACGTCAAACCGGTCCTGAATCAGGCGTTTTAACACCTCCAGCTGGATCACGCCCATGATGCGTACGCAGATCTGTTCCTCGCCGCCCGGCATCCTGCGGCAGTTCACCGCCATCTGCGGGTCCTCATCCTCCAGAATCCTCAAAATCTCCAGCAGCCGGTGATTGTCCGTTCCCTTCCCGGCCAGCGCCCGGGCTTCCAGGGCGGGTACCATCTGGAAATCTACCTGCTCCGCCGCAGACGCCCCGCCCTCCAGGCTGATCCGCTGTCCGCAGACCGGAACCGAAAGCCCGGTCACCGCCGCAAGGTCTCCTGCCTCAGCCTGCTCCATGGCCCCGTATCTGGCCCCAAAGCAGCAGAATATCTGGTTTACCTTCTCCCGCACCGGCTCCCCATCATTTCCCATAAACTGGAATTCATCCCGTGTCCGAAGCGTCCCCTGTTCCACCTTGATAAAGGTGATCCTGCGCCCTCCGGCATCCCGGCGCACCTTGTAGACCAGGCCGGAAAATGTTTCCCGGGGCCGGTAGTCCGTTGCGGTCAGGCGGTCGAACACCTGCCAGAACTCCCCGATTCCGCTGTCCCTCAGCGCAGAACCGGCCATGGCGATAAACGCCCGGCGCTGCCGGATCAGGTTCTGCAGCATTTCCAGGCCCATTTCCCTGGTCAGTTTTCCCTCCAGATAGGCCTCCATGACCTCCTCGTCCCGCTCGGCCACAAACTCGGCCAGCGCTCCCTCCATGCCAAGCTCCTCAGGGCCGCCGATCAGCACGGCGTCCTCCGTGAGGCGGCTGCGGACAGCTTCCATGGCGCGGACGGCATCCGCGCCCTCCAGGTCCATTTTATTGATGAAAAAGAAAACCGGCACCCGGTAGCGCTCCAGCAGTTTAAACAGTGTGACCGTGTGGGCCGGGACTCCGCCGGTACCGTCCAGAAGCAGAACCGCGTAGTCCAGGGCCATCACCGCCCGCTCCGTCTCCGCGCTGAAGTCCACGTGTCCCGGCGTATCCAGCAGGTAGTAGGTGTTTTGGTTGTACTCAAAATAGCCCTGATCCGCAAATATGGTGATTCCCCGCTCCCGCTCGATGGGGTTTGCGTCCATCACCGTGTCCCGGCTGTCCACCCGTCCCGGGGTGCGGATGGCCCCTGCGTGGTACAGAAGCTGCTCGGAAAATGTGGTCTTGCCCCCATCCACGTGGGCCAGTATGCCGATTGTTTTTTTCATAATCCCATTCCGCCTTCCATTGTGTCTGTCGCTCCCCATTTTACCATAAACTCCAGGCTCGTGAAAGACTTCGCCAAATGTTTCGGTATGTATTCGCACCAGACGTTACTGTACACTCCGTTCCCAGTAACACGCTTCGCGATGCACAGAAACGGCAAAAAACGCCGTTTCGCGCCGCTATCCTCGGGTTTTCTGTGACTTCCGCTGCGCTCCACTCACAAAAAACGCCTCGCGGGATATTGCCTGTGAACAGTAACCACCAGACTCCTAAATCCCTCGTCAAATGTCCACACAATACCACGGCCCTTCCCCAGCGTCATCCCACTCCTCCCTGAGAAATACCGCCGTTCCCGTATGCCCAGGCACTTTCCCCTTCCGGGCCGCATATTTAGATTATAAGGTTCTTCCGCCGGAGCAGCGTCTCTGCTGTTTTCGGCGGTTTCACTGTCCGCCTCCCACGGCGGCGGGCAGGATGGAGGTTAGCATGAAAGACGGACGCACACTGATCGCATTGACCGGCTGCCCCAACACGGGCAAGACCACCATTTTCAACGGGCTGACTGGCCGGAGCACGCCCACCGGGAACTGGTCCGGCACCACCGTGGAGCCGGCGGTGGGTTCCTTTATGTACAGCGGCTGCACCTATCTGATGGCGGATATTCCCGGCTCGGACAGTCTGTCCGCGGGGAGCGGATGGGAGACCCTGACCCGGGATTTTCTCCGCTCCGGCCTGGCGGACGCCGTGTTGGTGGTGTGCAGGGCTTCCGCCCTGGAGCGGGGGCTGTCTTATCTGGACCGCATCCTCCGCCTGGAACGGGTGCGGCAGACGGGCCTGCCGGTGGTGCTCTGCTTAAACCTCTGGGACGAGGCCCGCAAACGCTGCGTCTCCATCGACCTAGACCTCCTGTCCGATGTGCTCCAAATCCCCGTGGTTCCCTGCTGCGCCCGCTGCCGCGAGGACCTGGACGATGTGAAAACAGCAGTCCACCACGCCTGCACCACAGCCCCGCGCAGCCGCTTCCGCTACGAATGCCTGGACTTCTCGCCCAAGCGCCTGGCGGACGCCTGCTGCGGACACCGCCGCAAGTCCCCGGCTGCCGTTCTCCCCTTTGACCGGGTGGTCACGGATCCCCTGTACGGAAAGCTGTTTTTCCTCTTCCTGATGCTCGCCCTGTTCTGGACCACCATGGCCGTCTCAGCCCCTCTGGCCGCCCTTCTTCAGCAGGGTATGACACGCCTTGGCGTTCCATTTGCCGCGTTTCTCTCCTGGTTGGACGCGCCGGAGTGGCTCATCTCCTGCCTGGTGCGCGGAATCGGCCTTCCCCTGGCCTGGGCTCTGCCGTATATGCTGCCCCCCATGGCGGTCTTTTTCCCGCTGCTGGCGCTGGCCGGGGAAACCGGCCTGCTGCCCAGGGCCGCCTTTGCCATGGACCGCTGTCTGGAACGCTGCCGGGCCTGCGGCAGGCAGTGCATGTCCATGGCGGTGGGACTTGGCTGCTCCGCCGCCGGGGTGCTTAGCTCCCGTGCGATCGTCTCCTACGGACACCGCCTGACCGCCATCCTCACCTGTTCCCTCATCCCCTGCAGCGGAAAGTTTCCCCTGCTTGCCGCCCTGGCGCTTCTGTTTTTTGCCGGGTTTCCGGCTTCCGGGCTGACAGGCGGGCTAACCCGGGCGCTAATCCTCACAGGCGCCTTTCTGGCCGCCCTTGGCGTGAATCTGGGGCTCTCCCGCCTTCTCTCCCGCGCCCTTTCGGGAAACCGGTCCCCTGCTTTCATCCTGGAGCTGCCGGAATACCGGCGGCCCCGTTTCGGCCGGGTAATCCTGGGTTCCCTGTTCAGCCGCGTGCTGCTTGTGCTGGGCCGCATGGCCGCCGTGGCCCTTCCAGCCGGGATGCTCATCTGGATCTCAGCCCGCCTCTATTGTCCGGGACCGTCCGGGGGGTGGTTTACGTTCACGGCTCCGGCCGGCCGGATTCCCAGCCTGTTGGACGCCCTGATCCGGCTCCTGGCCCCCGCCGGCGACCTCATGGGGCTGGACGGCGCAATCCTGGCCGCCTTTCTGATCGGACTTCCAGCCAATGAGGCCGTGTTTCCCCTGATCCTGATGATCTACCTCCAGGCAGGCTCCGTGACTTCCGCCGCTTCCCTCAGCCAGTTCCTGGCCCTTCAGGGCTGGACCTGGCGCACCGCCCTCTGCCTCATGACCCTCTGCGTGTTCCACTGGCCCTGCCTCACCACCTGCCGTACCATCCGCCGGGAGACCGGCTCCCTCCTCTGGACGGCCGCAGCCGTCTGGCTGCCCACCCTGGCCGGCCTGCTGCTCTGCGCCTGCTTAAACCGCCTGCTGTCTCTGGTCCCCTAGCCGGGAGGCGGCACCCGGATTATTATTTTCCGTTTTTTTACAGTTGATTTTCTTGACTGTTCTAACATAATTTTCTATAATATAGGGAGGGATTTCAGCATTTTTACTGACAATTTTCAGGTTGTCCTCATGTTTTACAATGAATTTTCATAGAATGTTGATAACTCAAACTGCAAAAGAAGGCGTATACCATGCATTTACCACACTCCCCAAATACTTCAAACCAGCGCAGATTCCTCCGCCTGTCCCCCTGGACGGCGGGGGGAACTCTGCTGCTCGCAGCCGCTCTGCTCCAGCTGGCCGCCCGGAAGTTCACCGGCTTCGCCCAGTGGTACGCGGTCACCGTTTATCCCCTGATCGTGGGCACCCTGGGACGCCTGACGGGCCTGTTCCCATTTTCCGTGGTGGAAATCGGCCTCTATGCCCTGATTCTGTTCTGTCTGTTCTGCCTGATCCGCAATTTCCGCCGCCCTGCAAAGCTCCTGTCCGGCGCGTTTCTCATCGCCTCGGCCCTGGCCTTCGTGTTCACTGTGAACTGCGGGATCAACTATTACCGCAAGCCCTTTTCCGCGGGCAGCGGCCTCACGATCCGCAAGTCCTCCACTGAAGAACTCTACACCCTGTGCAGCTATCTGGTGGATCAGGTGTGCGCCGCCAAGAACGACCTGGACGCCTTGTCCCCCTATGAAGGGCAGACAAACGCCACCCCCGCGCCCACCCTGAGCGGCTTAAACCGCTACGGCGCTTCCGGCCGGGAGGCCATGGAACATCTGGGAGAGCTGTTCCCGGACCTGGACGGATTTTACCCCCGTCCCAAGGCCCTCTTGGTGTCCCGCATTCTCTCCGTGCAACAGCTCTGCGGCATCTACTCCCCCTTTACCGTGGAGGCCAACTACAACCGGGAGATGCCCCGCTACAACATCCCACACACCATCTGCCACGAGCTGAGCCACCTCAAGGGTTTCATGCGGGAGGACGAGGCCAACTTCATCGGCTACATGGCCTGCATCGGCTCCGACGATCCGGAGTTCCGCTACAGCGGCTACCTCACCGGCTGGGTCTACGCCGGCAACGCGCTGGCAAAGGCGGACATGGATGCCTACATAAGGCTCCACCAAAAGCTTCCCCCGGAGGCCGTGGTAGACCTGGCCTACAATAACGCTTACTGGAACCATTTCGACGGAAAGGTTGCCGAGGCCTCCACCCGCATGAACGACACCTACTTAAAGATGCAAAACCAGACCGACGGCGTCAAGAGCTACGGCCGCATGGTTGATCTGATGCTGGCCTACTACGCGGAGTCTCTGGCCGGGACCGAGCCGTAGATTTATTGCCGCTGCGGACAAAAAAGAAGTGCCGCCCTCCCGGACCGGCACTTCTTTTTTGTCTACCGTTTTCGATCTTTCACCAACAACCAGATAATCACAAATCCCGTGCAAAGCACCATCAGCTGCAGCACCGCAATCGCGCCCGCCACGCCTAAAAACAGCATGACCACCGGTTTCAGCCCATTTCCGTCCAGAGCCGCGCCAATTCCGGTCTCTCCCTTCTCTGCCTCGCGCTTCGTCTCCGCCCCGGGCAGATCCAGCCGTTCCCGAATCTCCCGGTCCAGATCAGGTAGCGCATCTGTTTGGAAAATATCTCCAATTTCGCATTCCCGCAGCGTTTTCCGGTAAGGCTCGCTGCTTCCCGTAGCCGACAGCGTCATATAGCGGTCCAGGGTTCCCTCCCAGTCCGTGTCGGACTCGATCCACAGCCGGAGCGCCGGAAACGCCGAGGTTCCGTAACTGATATAGTAGAGAGGGCTGTGGTAAATGTGCGGAACCATGTCCCAGCCGTAACAATTTTCCCCGTCATAATCAAAGTACAGGCCGCCGTAATCCTCGGCGATGGAGGCGAACAGGCGGTTCATCTCGTCCAGCGGCATATCCGGATCCGCGTACACCGCCGTCTCGAACTCATCCATCATGGCCCCGGTGATAATGGAGTCCAGCAGGTCCGACACCGCTTCCATCTCGACGGCGCGCCCCACGTCCCCGAACATCTCATCCGCGTAATGCATCAGCAGCATCTGCAGCCCCTGGGAGTCGATTTCGCTGACGTCCACATATCCATACCGGAACATGCTGGGCGCCGGATCCCCGAAAATGGACGCAAAATGACCGAACTCGTGGAAAACGCCAAGGTAATCGTCGTAATCCCCCTCCAGCGTCAGGAAGATAAAGCCATCCCCGTAATACGGCAGGTCGGTGGTAAAGCCTCCGCTGCGGTTCTCTCCCTCCTTCGCCCGTTCCATGTCATACAGGCCGTGCCTGCGCATATATGAAAACGCCTCTCCCAGCTCTCCGCTCATCTGCCCCACATAGGGTTCCATCAGGTCGAGAATCTCGTCCGCGTCCGACGGCTCCAGCTCATAGAGCGCCTCGTAATCCACGCCGGAATACCAGCAGTCCACGATTAACGGCACAATGATCTCCTTCACATCCGCGCGGATCCGCTCCACGTCCTCCTTTGTAAAATCCCGGCCGTACACGGACTGATAAGCATAATCCGCATAATTGTCATAACCGCACTCCTCGGCGATCTCCCGGCGCACCTGAACCAGCTGGCGGTAGATCTCCCCCACAGTTTTGTTCCGTTCCCGGTCCAGCGCATTTTGAATTTCATAATACCGGCCGCTGTAGGGCTCCAAATCCTGCGCCAGGCGCTCGTACGTCCAGTCCTCCCCGTCGGCCTTCACCTGGTACTCCGCCGACGAGGCCTGGTCGTACTCCAGCACCAGCTGCTGCTCCCGCTCCCCCAGTTCCTGCAGCACCGGATCCATTTCCTCATAATACCGCAGGGAGCGGGCGTTTCTCTTACCCATCTGCTCCTCCAACAGGGGGCCGTAGGAGGTGTCCAGCGCCTCCTTCATCGCCGCGGCCGCCCGGTCGGTGCCCTGCGGATACAGGGTCCGCATATACTCCGTCTCGTCCGCGGCGTCCTGATCGTCCATATTCCGGCTGTAGGCAATATCCGCCAGGCTGTACATGGTGCCCATGCGGTCCACCTCCTCCAGCAGCTCCCCGTAGGCCTCCAATACCTGCTGGTCCCCGTCCTCGGTCCCGGCAGCCTGCACCAGTTTTTCCGCGGCCGCCTCCATATCCGCCAGCTCATACCGCCGGTACTCCATCTGGGAGAAATCGACTCCGGCGTGTTCCTTGGGCGCGTACCAGCCGGTCTCCCGGGCGCTCTCCTGCGCAGCCGCCCCAAAACTCACAAAAGGCACTGCGATGGTAAACGCTAACACCCACGCCGCCGCACGCTTTATCCGCTGCTTTAAGTTCATTCCCATAACTCCGGCCTCCCCTGATCCTTGATAGGTCTATTCTACCATAAACCCCCCGGAAAGGCAAAGAGGGCCGGCGCCTGGTCGCGCCGGCCCTCCCGCAGAGAGTGCATCAATCTTTGTCAGCCTTCAATGGCAATGTACTTCTGTTCCTCAACCTGAGGTTTGTTCTCCACCTTGGGGATGGAAAGCTTGAGGATACCGTTCTCAAACTTCGCCCGGATGTCCTCCTCCTTCACGCCTTCGCCCACATAGAAGCTTCTGCTGCAGGAGCCCGCATAGCGTTCCCGGCGGATATAGCGTCCGTCCTTGTCCTGCTCGTCGTTGTTGGCGCTGGTGGAAGCGCTGATGGTCAGATATCCGTCCTTCAGCTGGGCCTTAATGTCCTCTTTCTTAAAACCAGGCATATCGATGTCCAGCTCATAACTGCTGTCCGTATCCCGGATATCGGTCTTCATCATGGTGTTGATCTTCTTTCCTCCAAAGGGGAAATCCATAAAATCATCAAACAAGTTCTCTCCAAAAATACTCGGCATTAACATAATTCATCGCTCCTTTATCGTTCATACTATGCTCAGCCAACTCGTTTCCTGGAAACTCGGAAGGGAAACCATCTGTGAGTTTCTTTCCTTCTTTGTTCTATCTGTAATATAACACTTATTATTAGCACTGTCAAGGGTCGAGTGCTAATTTTTTTAAATTTTTTCTCCCCCGCTTCTATACCAAAAATCCCCCGTCTGTTGTATACTGATTAACGGACATACCGTCAAACAATTCACAGAAACGGGGGAATTTATCAATGAAGCATAGAATGCCTGTTATCATCGGCATCGCCGGGGGGACCGGCTCCGGCAAATCCACCTTCACCAACCGGCTTAAAGATGAGTTCAAAGATCAGGTCACCGTGATCTACCACGACAACTATTACCGCGCCCACGACGAGCTGCCCTTCGAGGAGCGCAAACTGCTCAACTACGACCATCCGGATGCCTTTGAGACCGAACTCCTGCTGCGCCACCTGGAGCTTTTGAAAGCCGGAAAAACCATCGAATGCCCCACCTACGACTACAGCCGTCACAATCGCGCCAAAGAAACCATGCGCATCGAACCCGGACGGGTCATTCTTCTGGAAGGCATCCTGGTACTCTTCGACTCACGGATCCGGGATCTCCTGGACATCAAGGTGTTTGTGGACGCGGATGCGGACGAGCGGATTCTGCGGCGCATCCTGCGGGATACCAAGGAGCGTGGACGTGATGTGGAAAATATCGTGGACCAGTACCTGACCACCGTCAAACCCATGCACGGCCTCTACGTGGAACCCACGCGCGCCTTTGCGGATATCATCACCAACAGCGGGATGAACGACGTGGCTTTTGACCTGGTGCGCTGTAAAATCCGGGAAATCCTCAAGGCCTGAGCGCCCGGCCTTTGGCCTCACGGTTCCCCTTCCCACAGATAATAGTTGTTGTCCCGGTCGGAGTCCGCCATCATGGCCTCGATCTCCCGCAGCAGATAGCTGTCCGGCAGATTCCGCTCCCACCACTGATACCCCAGGCTGGAGCGCACCGCCTTCTGATCGATCTTCCGGCCCGCGTAGTAATCCATGTAGACCCTGGCGTAAACCCCGGACATGGATTTCATGATATCGTCTCCCAAATTCCGGATCACGCCTCCGATCTGGTCGCTGATCAGCTTCTGAATATACCGGTAGGACCAGTCCGGGAAATGCAGCAGGTCCTCATTTTCCACGCCGTGGGCACGGGCCCAGGCGGAGACGTCCACCGCCCGGGTGGCGTACTCCAGGCTGCCGTCCTCCTTCCATTCCAGAAAGCCGTACTGGCAGGGCGGAATGCTGAGCGCGTCCGTGACGATCTCCAGAATGCCGTAATCCTCGTCCGGCACCCCCGGCTCCGCCTTGTGCTTGCGTATGCGCTGGACGTGCAGATGACCGCTGAAAAACAGGGGCAGGCGGTATTTCTGAAACAGATCGATCACCTCTGTGTTGTTCTCCATCGCGCATTGGGTCGTGTACATGCGGCTCTGGTACAGCAGATTGTGGTGGGCGACGGGGAGCACAAACACCCCCTGCTCCTGAGCCTGGGCCAGAATCCCGTCCATCCAGGCGAGTGTGCTCTCCTTAAGCCGCCCCTCCACCCGGTTCACCGGGTCGTACTGGGCGGAATCCAGCATCAGCATCCAGTTCCGCTCATCCAGGGCATACGCATAGCTCAGGGAATTCTCATCCCGGCTGAACGCCTGATCGTATCCGTATTCGCGGTAAATCTCATAGAATTCACGGGCATCCACCGTCTCCGCCGGAGTCCTGGCATCCCCGTAAAATACCGACGCGTCATGATTGTTGATATCGTGATTCCCTGGGATAATCAGTACCTGTATCCCGGCGTCCTGCACCCGTTTCAGACGCTGCGCCAGCTCCTGATGGTTGATCTTCTCTCCGTTCATGGTGATATCTCCGCTGAGCACCAGGGCCGACGGCCGCTCTGCGATCACCTCGTCTAAAAACGCCTCCAAAAGCTCCGGCAGGTAGCGAACCACCTTCCCGTCGCTGTGTTCCACAAATTCCTGAAATGCCTTTCCCCCGTCGTCCGCGTCCGCGCTCTGGTAATGCAGGTCTGTGGCCAACACAAGGCGGGGCGGGCGGTAGGGTTCCGGCGTTTCCTCCGGGGGCGTCCAGGCCCCGGCGATCTGCTGCTTCCAGCCCTCGTACCCGTGATCCACCGGCTTCCAGTCCTCCTCCGCCTGAGGCAGCGCAGGCTCAGACGGGGTGGCGACGGGACGGCTCTCTGCCGGAACGGCTTCGGATGGGCTGCCGTTCCCCGGCGTCCCGCTGCTCTCCACAATCCCAGGGCCTCCGGGCTCCATAATTTGATCCATAATATGTAAAACCCCGAAGCATGCCAGAAAAACCGCGGCATACATCAGGGCGATCATAATCCAAGTCCTTTTTTTCATCACAGAGACACCCGGCTGCGGACGATCCCCAGCTGCTCCATGGCATAGGCGATCCCGTCTTCCTCAACGCTTCTGGTCACAAACGTGGCAAAGGGGTCCAGCTCCGGGCTGTGCTTCTCCATCACCACGCAGTTGCTGGCGTACTCGAACATGGCCAGATCATTGCTGCTGTCGCCAAAAACATAGGCCGATTCCAGGGGCAGCCCGTAATACTCCAGCACGCGCTCGATGGCCGTGGCCTTGGAGTGGCCGGACGGCACGCACTCGTAGAAACCGCCCCCGCGGTCAATGATATCCATCTGCTTCATCCGCGCAAACAGGCCTTCGCAATCGCTCAGGCAGTCAGAAGCCAGATAGCACTTGTCGTACTCATAGTAATCCACATCCCAGTTGTGGGACGAGAGGGCGCCGTTTGCCCGCAGGTCGGCCCGCAGACCCTCGATCTCCGGAAAACGCGAGGTCTGGCTGCGCATATAGCAGCTCTCCGCCCCCTCCAGAACACCATCCAGGCCGAACTCCACGATATCCCGTTTCAGGCGGACTCCCTCCTCGTGGGGAATAAAATAACGGTAGATCACCTGGTCCCCGGCAATAATGTGGGTCCCGCAGCCGCACAGATATCCGTCGGCCTCGATCTGCCGTTTTACTTCATCCAGGTTGCAGTAGGTGCGCCCGGAATTGATAAAGATCAGATGCCCGTTGGAACGCGCTTCCTTAAGCGCGTTCCGGGCGCTCTCCGGGATCTGCCGCGTGCCCTCGGGCAGCAGCGTCCCGTCTACGTCAAAAAATAATGCCTTGCGATTCTTCATGCTTACTCGATCAGTCCTCAAATTTTCAGTCACTGTGTACAGTAGCGCCGGTTGTCAGTCTGCAAATCATTCGTCATCGCGGAATACGATGGTCTGGGTGTCCTCGTCCATGCTCTCCACAATGGCCAGGGACTCCAGGCGGATTCCCTCGGAGCGCAGCAGATCGCCGCCCACCTGAAAACCTTTTTCAACCACGATTCCGGCTCCCACGAGCTTGGCTCCGGAGTCCTTGACCAGCGCCACCAGCCCCTCCAGGGCCTTGCCGTTGGCCAGGAAATCATCGATCAGCAGCACCTTGTCGTCGGGTCCCAGGAATTCCTTGGATACGATGATATCGTACACTCTGCCGTGGGTAAAGGATTCCACCTTGGTGGTGTACACCTCACCGGCAATGTTCTTGGTCTGTGTTTTCTTGGCAAATACCACCGGCACGTCAAAATACTGGGCGACAATACAGGCGATGCCGATGCCGGACGCCTCGATGGTCAGGATCTTGGTCACCTCAGAGTCCGCGAAGCGGCGTTTGAATTCCTTGCCGATCTCACCAAACAGGCGAATGTCCATCTGGTGGTTCAAAAAGCTGTCTACTTTCAGCACGTTTCCGGCCTTGATCTTGCCGTCTTTCCGTATTCTGTCTTTTAAAATCTGCACGAGAGAATCCTCCTTTTTCTTTAGATACGCTTTTTTTAACTTCGCACTACTGTGCGTTCGATTCTGTCTGCGCCTGAGTCGTCTCTTCTGCTGCTGTTGCATTTGCCGCGGTGGTCTCGGCTGCTGCGGTTCCGGCTGCTGCGGTGGTCTCGGCTGCTGCGGTGGTCTCCGCTGCCGCGGTGGTCTCCGCTGCCGCGGTGGTCTCCGCCGCCGCTGTACTCTCCGCCGCCGCGGTCTCGCCTGCCGCTCCCTCTTCTGCCCCTGCGGTCTTTTCCACTGCGTTGTCGGCAAGGAACTTCATCACTTTGTAGTTCTTGACCAGCTCCGCCACAGTCTCCTCGCCGTAGGAATCCACCAGCGTGTTGATATCCGTGCCGTTCATCTCCGCAAACGCCTGACGGTCCGCGTCGTCCGGCACCAGATTCTCCTGAGCCGCGATGGTGTCGATCACCTTCTGGGTCTTCATTTGCTGCTTTACGGAAGCCATGATCATCTGCTTAAAGCCAGCCTCGTCGGTGCCGTAGCTCTGGGCCATGCCGGACAGCGTGGTGCCGAAGGCCTTGGCCTGCTGGGTATAATTGTCCAGCTCCTGATTGTAGCGCTTGGAAACCTCGCTGCGGCTCAGCTTCATATCGGAATCGTTCACCACCAGGCTCAGAACATCCTGCTGCTTCTGGGTATCGATCTGCCGGTTCTTTTCAGTCTCCAGATCGGCCTTGGTATCCGCCATGAACTCGTCCACAGTCTGGAAGGGGGATACGCGCTGCACAAACGCGTCGTCCAGAACCGCGTCCTGCTTCTCCTTCACCGCGTTCACATCAACGGAGAACTCCACAGCCTGGCCGGCCAGAGCGGCCTCGCCGTAGTTCTCCGGGAAGGTCAGGTTGAGAACCTTGTGGTCGCCCTTCTTGGTTCCGATCAGACCGGACTCAAAGCCCTCGATAAACCGGTTGGAGCCAAGGGTCAGATCCACTCCGTCGCCGGTTCCCCCTGCAAACTCCACGCCGTCCTGGGTGCCTACATAATCAATATTGACAATATCGCCTTCCTTGGCCGGGCGGTCCACCTCAACGTAGTTGGGGTTGGCGTCCATGATCTCCTTGACCTTGGCGTAAACCTCGCCCTCGGATACCTCCCTGGAAGCGACATAAACTTCTACTCCCTTATACTGAGCCAGCTTGTCACTGCCTGAGCAGCCGGTCAAAACAGCGGCGGCCACTGCCCCGCAGATACATAATAAAGCAAACTTTTTCATCTTACACGTTCCTTTTCTATCCCTTCATTTCGCCCGCCCCCGGCGGTGCGCTGTACTTAGTTATATCATACCTGCCGTTGAAAAAAAAGCTTTTCCACGAATTTCATGAAATTTTAAGGTTATTTGTGAAACAGTTCAGACGGCGGGGAAAATTGCTTGGGAAAGCCGCGGAAAACCAAGCCGCAAACAGCCTTTTCCACCGGCTTGCCAAACCGGAAGATACGCCATCTGAACCGCTCCATATTTATTTATAAAATGCCTTGAACGCCTTGTAGGTGTTGTAAACATCCAGCTTGGACGCCAGCTCAAAGGGCGCGTGCATGGACAGGATCGGCACGCCCAGATCCACGGTGTCCACATCCATTCCGGCCACAAATTTGGCGATGGTTCCGCCGCCGCCCGCGTCCACCGCGCCCAGCTCGCCCGCCTGCCAGTAAACGCCCTCGGAGTCCATGATTCCGATCACCTTGGCCATGGTCTCGGCGCTGGCGTCGTTGGAGCCGGACTTTCCTCTTGCCCCCGTGTATTTGGTCAGCACGCAGCCCTTGTTGATGTAGCTGGAGTTGCGGGCCTCGTAGACGTCGGAGAAGGTGGGGTCGTAGGCCGCGTTCACGTCAGAGGACAGGCAGAGCGAATTTCTCAGCACATCCCGTGCCTTCACTCCGGCCTGATCCGCCAGATCTTCTATGTAGTGGAGCACATAATCCGAATCCAGCCCCGTGTTGCCATTGGAGCCGATCTCCTCTTTGTCGGCCAGGATCGTCACCGTGGTGCGGGCCGGCTTCTTAGTCTCAATCTCCGCCAGCAGGGCCGTGTACGCGCAAACCCGGTCGTCCTGTCCGTAAGCGCCCACCATGCTGCGGTCAAAGCCCACGTCCGCGGCCTTGTGGGCCGGAACCATCTCGATCTCCGCCCGGTAGAAGTCGTGCTCCGTGATCCCATACATTTCGTTTAAAATCTGAAGCGCCAAAAGCTTGACCGGCTCCTTCACATCCTCGTCCTGGAACGGCACGGAACCGACGACGATGTTCAGCTCCTCGCCCTTGATTCCCTCCGCCAGCTTCCGGTCATTCTGCTTGGCGGCCAGATGGGGCAGCAGATCGGTCACGCAGAAAACCGGATCCCCTTCCTTCTCGCCGATGCTGATCTCCACCTTCTCCCCGTCCTTCTTCACGATCACGCCGTGCATGGCAAGCGGGATGGTCCCCCACTGGTACTTGCGGATTCCACCGTAGTAGTGGGTCTTGAAGTAGGCAATGTCCTCCTTCTCGTAAACCGGGTTGGGTTTTAAGTCCAGGCGCGGGGAATCGATGTGCGCGCCGTTGATGCGCAGCCCGTCGGTCAGCGGCTTTTTGCCGAAGGTGGTGGCGATAAGGGACTTCTCACGGTTGACGTAATACACCTTGTCCCCCGGCTCGTAGGAAGCCTTGGGGTCAAAGGGCTTGTAGCCCGCCTTTTTCAACATGCGGACCGCCAGGCGCACGCACTCCCGCTCCGTCTTACCGCCGTTTAAAAATTCCTTGTAGCCCTCGCAGAACTTGGACGCCTTCTCCATCTGCTGCGGGGCGTCCTTTGCGATATGCGGGAACTTCCAGGTCAGCTTTTCCTGCAGTTCCTGTCCATTTGTTTTCTTTGACATTGTATTTTCCTCCTGAATGTATTTTAATGAATCTTTATCAGAGCTCAAACCTTCTTCTCACCGCGCTCTCGTGCTTAAAGCGCCGGTGCAGGCGGTCCATAAACAGCGCCAGGGCGGCGGCGTTTCCGGCCCGCTCCGCCTCGCCGATCATCACCAGGAGCTGGCCGCGCTCCCGGGCCTCCTCCGCCAGCCGGGCGGTCATGGTTGCATCCCGCTCCGCCATGGCCGCCCGGGCCGCCGCTGCCGGATGTTCCCGGATATACGCCCGGTACTCCTCCTGCGCCTCCGGCCCCAGTCCCGCCGGAAAACAGAGGCGGCAAAGGGCCAGCCCTGAGACGAATTCCTCCGGCTCCTGGGCCTGGACGTAGGGAAACAGGCGGTCGTATTCCCGGAAATCAAAATCCCCTCCGTCAAAGCAGTAGCGGTACATATGGCCGCAGCCGTGAACCTCCCGCATGATGATGCGGGCCGGCGTGTTCTCCACCGATTCCTCGTAAAACTCCGGAAATACGAGCCGCGCCGTCAGCTCCCCCGCCGGATCGCATAAGTCCACCCTGAGGGCCTGGCGCAGCTCCGAGAGAATCTCCTTAAGGCAGGACTTCCGCCCCGGCAGAAGAGACACGCTCAACCGCTCCAGCCCGGTGCAGCCCGTAAACGCGCCCGCCCCCCAGTCCGTTGTGGCGGAAGCGCATTCCAGCTTTTTTAGGTCCTCGCAGCCGTAAAATGCGTAGGCCCCCACCGCCTTCAACCCGTTTGGGAGACACAGTTCCCGCAGCGCTCCGCCACAGACAGCGGGAAGCCCATCACATAGCTCCGTGTCCGCCTCTTCCCGCGAAACCGGTCTGGAAGCGCCGGGGAAATCCGGGGATTCCCCGCTGTCCCAGAGAAACAGCGGCTCCTCAAAACCGCCCCGGTCCCGCAGCGCCCGCGCCATGGAACCGGAAAACAGATAGGCCGCCAGCCGGGTGACCGGCTCCCCAGCCAGGCTGTCCGGAATCTGTATCGTTCCGTCTAAACCAAAACAACGCTGGATGCAGATTCCATCCAGCGTTTTACTATACAATATCTTCATGTCTGTATCCTCGTCCAATCCTGCCGGTATTCAGTTTTCCTGAACATATATACCTAACAGTTTATACAGTTTACGAGGATTTTTCAAGTACATTTTCACGTTTTACAGGATCTTTCAATTTTGGCTTTCCCTACATGAGACCGGCGGCCCTGTAAAACAGCCAGATCACGGTGCCGCCCGCCAGCGCGATGGCTCCCACCGCCGCCATCATGACAACCGCCATCACGGCCTGCATCACTACCATGGAAAACAGCGGAAAACGGTCGCAGAACGCTTCCAGCGGAGCTTTCAGGTTCATCTTTAATTTCACTACCATGAGATCACTTCCTCTCTATAGCAATCGCCCGCCGGCTGCGCCAGCGTCCTATTGCTTTCAATAAAAGGATACCATGGATGCTCATAAATTTTCCATTCCATACGGCCCCGCTGCCGTAAATCTTCTATAAATAGAGAAGGAACGAAGCGTGCCTCCTTGACCTCCGTCCAATGTCCCGGCGTCCCGCCGCTGCCTTCACTCTCCCGCCAGCTCCGTCAGCCGGGCCGCCGCCTCCGCCGCGATGGTGTTGAGCACGTTTTTGTCATTGGGCGGGATGGTGTCGTCCCCTTTAAGCTCCACGCCGATCACCGCGTAGGTGGATTTTCCCCTGTAAACCGGGGTGTACCGGGCTTTGGCTCCGGGCAGGGTGTCCGTTGTGCGCCCCGCCTTGTGCCGGTTTTTGAAGGCCCAGACCGCCACCGCTTCCTCGTCGCTGCCGGAAAAGGTCTGGGCTGCGGATTCCTCCTGGCCCTCCAGCGCAAAGATCCTGCGGCCGGAGAGCTTGCCGTCCGCTGTGCTATAAACCACGATATTCCGGCCAAGCAGGCTTTTCACCTGCTTTCCACAGATTTCCAGCACCTCCTCCGCGCTCCTGCCCTTCCTCAGGCTGCGGCTCACGTTCAGCAGCACCTGCATGTACCGGGAATCCCGCTCCGCAATCCCGGCCTGCTGCTTCAGCCGTCCGGCCAGGGTGCTGGTCACCAGCGCACAGAACAGCATAGCGCCAAAGGTGAAGGGATAGGAGGCCGCATCCGCCTGGAAGGTAAAGCGCGGCTCTGTAAAAAAGAAGTTGAACAGCACCACGGAGGCCAGAGAGGCTGCCACGCCCCAGCGCCTGCCCCCTGTCGCATAGGCCACCCACACCACGCCCATGATATAAACCATCGCCACATTGATCTCCCCGGCCCGAAGCCGGTACAGCAGCGCGGACAGCAGGGTGGCTGCGCCCAGAATCACCGCTGTTTTCAGGAAATCGCTCTTGCTTTTCACCCGAAACATTTCCAAAAATTCCCGTTTCCGTGACTGCGGTCCCGCGTTGCTGTCCGGAATCACATAAATGTCCATATTGGGAAGCCGCTTGATCAGCCGGTCGATCAGAGTGGGCTTCACATAAAACAGATGAGGCTTTTGCACCGTGCGCCCGATCACGATCTTGGAAATGCCGTTGCGCCTGGCATACCCGGCGATCTGCTCCACGATGTCCTCGCCATAGAGGGTGATCACATTGGCCCCGAACTGTTTGGCCAAAGCGATATTGGCCTCCATTTTTTTGGATATTTTCGCGTTCTCCTGTTTGATCTGGGAGGTTTCCACCAGAATCGCCGTGAAGTCGCCGCGGAACGCCCCAGCCATGCGGGCGGCGGTGCGGATCACCCTGGCGTTGGTGGGGGACGGGGACAGACAGACCAGCACGTGCTCCCCGGTGTAATAGTCCTTGCCCGCCGCCTCCCGCTCCCGGACCACCTCCCGGTTCACCCGGTCCGCGGTCCGGCGAAGCGCGATCTCCCGCAGCGCGGAGAGATTTTCTACTGTAAAGAAGTTCGCCGCCGCCCTCCCGGCCTGCTCCTTCCGGTAAATCTTCCCCTCCTCCAGGCGCTTTTGCAGCTCCTCCGGGGAAATGTCCACCAGCTCCACCTGGTCCGCCTGGTCGAATACGCGGTCCGGAATGCGCTCGCTCACCCGGACATGGGTGATCGAGGCCACGATGTCGTGAAGGCTCTCCAGATGCTGCACGTTCACCGTGGTGTAAACGTCGATCCCCGCTTCCAATAGCTCAATCACGTCCTGCCAGCGTTTTCTGTGGCGGCAGCCCTCCACGTTGGTGTGGGCCAGCTCATCCACCAGAACCAGACCTGGGCGGCTCATCAGAACGCCGTCCAGGTCAAATTCCCGCAGCTCGATTCCCCTGTATTTGATCCACCGGGGCGGCAGCACTTCCAGCCCGGAGAGCAGGGCCATGGTCTCCGGCCGGTCGTGGGGCTCGATATACCCGGCCAGCACGTCCCGGCCGGCCGCCGCCTCGTCCCGCGCCGCCTCCAGCATCGCATAGGTTTTCCCCACCCCGGCCGCGTAGCCGAAGAAAATTTTCAGCCGCCCGTGGCCGTTTCCTGACCCCTTGGGAAAATTCTTTTTTAAAATCTGTTCCGGATCCGGTCTGCCATCCATATATTCACAACCCCTGTCTTATTTATGAAACTGCTGTTTTTTAACTACGTCTGCCGCCAGGTCTTGGGGAGGGGCAGATACGGCCCGCCCTCACATTTCCCCAACCGGAAAACGCACTGCAGAGCCGCCGCATACCGCGGCAGCTCGAAAGTGTTTCCCAAACATTTACAATTTTCCGTCCAGCGCCAGATTCACCTTCAGCACATTAACTCTCGGCTCGCCGAATAAACCGAAGGTTCTGCCGGTCGTGTAACGGTCGATCACCGCCTGCACGTCCTCCGGCCGCATCCCTCTGGCGTCTGCGATCCGCTGAACCTGGTACTCGGCGGCCGCCGGCGAGATGTCCGGGTCCAGCCCGCTGCCGGAGCAGGTGACCAGATCCACGGGGATCGGTTCATCCCCCTGTTCCGGGTTGGCGGCCCGAAGCCGCTCAACCCGTTCCGCAACCAGCGCTTCAAGCTCCTCCCCGGCCGGCGATTTGTTGGACGCCCAGGAATACAGGAGCGGCTCTCCGTCCTCCCCGGTGAATGTGGCGGTATCCACGTTCATGATTCTGCCCCACATATAGTTCTCGCCGGTAAACTCCTGGGCCAGCAGCTCGCTTCCGTACCTTTTCCCGTCGTTTCCCACAATGATGGATCCGGTCGCCTGATCCGGAAACATAGTCCGGGCAGCCGCCGTGATGACCGCCGGATAGATAAGACTGGTGATCACCAGCATGACCAGGAAAAATCCCAGCATCTTCGGTATAACTGATTTTACTGTTTTCATAATCTTCTTCCTTCCCTTCCTATACAATCATGCCGGTGGCCGTGAGCAGCATATCGATGGCCTTTATGGCCGCAAAGGGGATAATGATGCCGCCCAGACCGTAAACCAGTAAATTTCCGCTGAGCATTTTTGCGGCGGACACCTCGCGGTATTTCACGCCCTTAAGGGCCAGCGGGATCAGCGCCACAATAATCAGCGCGTTGTAGATAATGGCCGAGAGCACCGCGCTCTGTGCGCTGTGAAGCCCCATGATGTTGAGGGCGGACAGCCCCGGGTAAAGCCCCATAAACAAAGCCGGAATGATAGCGAAGTATTTTGCCACGTCGTTGGCGATGCTGAATGTGGTCAGGGACCCCCTGGTCATCAGCAGCTGTTTGCCGATTTTTACGATCTCAATCAGCTTGGTGGGCGAGGAATCCAAATCCACCATATTGCCGGCTTCCTTTGCCGCCTGGGTTCCGGTGTTCATCGCCACCGCCACGTCCGCCTGGGCCAGGGCCGGGGCGTCGTTGGTGCCGTCGCCGGTCATGGCCACCAGATGGCCGCCCGCCTGGTACTCCCGGATCATCTCCAGCTTTGCCTCAGGCGTGGCCTCGGCCAGAAAATCATCCACCCCCGCTTCCGCCGCAATGGACGCCGCGGTCAGCGGGTTGTCGCCGGTAATCATGATGGTGCGGATTCCCATTTTCCTTAAGTCGGCAAATTTCTCCTTGACGCCCTGCTTCACAATATCCTTCAGCGCCACAACGCCCAGCACCCGGCCGTCCCTGGCCACCACAAGGGGGGTTCCGCCCTGATTGGCGATGCGGGCGACCGTGTCCTCGCACTCCTTGCTGAAACGCCCGCCCTGGCCGGTGACATAAGCCTTCACCGCGTCCGCGGCGCCCTTTCGGATCTCCGAGCCGTGGATATTGACGCCGCTCATCCTGGTTTTGGCCGTAAAGGGCACAAACTCTGCGTTCAGCTCCTCCATGCTGCGGCCCCGGATTCCAAAGCGCTCCTTGGCTAATACCACGATGCTGCGGCCCTCCGGCGTCTCATCCGCCAGGGAGGAGAGCTGGGCGGCGTCCGCCAGTTCCCGCTCATCCGCCCCGTCCACCGGGATGAAGGCGTCCGCCTGCCGGTTTCCCAGGGTGATGGTGCCGGTCTTGTCAAGCAGCAGAGTGTCCACGTCCCCGGCAGCCTCAATGGCCCTTCCGCTCATGGCCAGCACGTTGGCCTGGTTCAAACGGCTCATGCCCGCGATGCCGATGGCGGAAAGCAGCGCGCCGATGGTGGTGGGCGCCAGGCAGATCAGCAGGGCCACCAGGTTGGTGATGGACGTGGGGTTCACGGTTCCCTTTTCCACGGAAGAAAACAGGGAATAGGAGTACAGAGCCGCGGTCACCAGAACAAAGATAATGGACAGGGCCACCAGAAAAATCTGCAGCGCCAGCTCATTGGGGGTTTTCTTTCTGGAAGCGCCCTCCACCATGGCGATCATCTTATCCATAAAACCCTCGCCGGGGTTGCTGGTGACCTTGATCACCAGCCAGTCGGAGATCACTGTGGTGCCGCCGGTCACGGCGCTGCGGTCGCCGCCGCTCTCCCGTATGACCGGGGCGGACTCGCCGGTAATGGCGCTCTCATCCACCGAGGCCGCGCCCTCCACCACGTCGCCGTCGGCGGGAATCTGCTCCCCCGCCTGTACGATCACCAGATCGCCTCTGCGCAGCTCCGTGGATTTCACCATCTGCACCTCGGACTTGCGGTCCATGGAGGGGATTTTTGCAGCCGTCACGTCCCTGCGGCCCGCCCGCAGGGCGTCTGCCTGAGCCTTGCCTCTGCCCTCGGCAATGGCTTCCGCGAAGTTGCCGAACAGGCAGGTAAACCACAGGATGACGGAAATCGCCAGTATGTATCCCGGATGGGCGTCCCGGATTCCCGCCAGAGCCAGCACAAAGAGCACAAGGGTCAGGATGGCGGACACAAACACCATGAACATCACCGGATTTTTTACCTGGACTTTGGGGCTGAGCTTCAGCACCGAATCCCTCAGGGCCCGGTTCATCATGTTTCGGTCGGCAAATATACTTTTATTTTTTTGGTCCTTCATATCGATTCATTCCTTCCGTTATGCGATCTATGCAATCATCTCAAAATATTCCGCCACAGGTCCCAGAGACAGGGCCGGGAAGAAGCTCAGCGCCCCGACCAGCAGCACCACGAAGATCAACAGGAAAATGAACATGGCGTTGTGGGTGGGCAGAGTGCCGGAGCTGACCGCCACCTTCTGTTTCTTTACCAGGCTGCCCGCGATGGCCAGGGTTGCAAACATGGGGACAAAACGCACGAACAGCATAACCAGCCCGATGCTCACATTCAAAAACGGCGTGTTGGCGTTAAATCCCGCAAAGGCGGAGCCGTTGTTGCCGCCCGCGGAGGAAAACGCGTAGAGAACTTCGGAAAGTCCGTGGGCCCCCGGATTGTTTAAGCTGTCGTGGGTTGCGGGAAGCAAAGCCGCGATCCCGCTGCCCACCAGGATCGCCACCGGAGTGGCCAGGCAGACCAGAACCGCCATTTTCATCTCAAAGGGTTCGATCTTCTTGCACAGATACTCCGGCGTCCGGCCCACCATCAGTCCGGCGATAAACACCGTCAGAACGGCGAACCCGATCATCCCGTAGAGTCCGCAGCCGGTACCTCCGAACACCACCTCGCCCAGCTGCATGAGCAGCATCGGGATCATGCCGCCGATGGGCGTGTAGCTGTCGTGCATACTGTTGACGGAGCCGTTGGAGGCCGCCGTGGTGAATACGGCCCAGGTCGTGGACGAAGCGATGCCAAACCGGGTTTCCTTGCCCTCCATGTTGCCGCCCGCCTGCCCGTCGGTTCCCGTGTAGACCGCGCCGTTCTGGCTGATCTGCGGGGTTCCGCTCTGCTCGGCCGTTCCCACGACGGCAAGGGATACCGCCAGCAGGATAAACATGGCCAGGAAAATGGCGATCCCCTGCCGTTTATCCCGCACATTCCGGCCAAAGGTGAAGCACAGGGCCGCGGGGATCAGCAGAATGGAGACCATTTCAAAGAGATTGGACAGGGGCGTGGGATTCTCAAAGGGATGCGCGGAGTTGTTTCCGAAGAAACCGCCGCCGTTGGTTCCCAGCTGCTTGATCGCAATCTGGCTGGCCGCCGGCCCCAGCGGGATCACCTGCTTGGTAACCACCGTTTCCGTCCCGTCCTCATGTTCCACCGTAACAGGCTCTAACAGCTCTGTCTCCTCGTACCGGCTGAAGGTCTGGGGCGTGCCCTGGGAGGCGATCACCAGGGAAACGATCACAGAGAGGGGAATCAGCACATACAGCACGGTCCTCGTCATATCCGCATAAAAGTTTCCCAGGCCGGTTTTCTTCACCCGCACAAACCCCCGGATCAGGGCGAACAGCACCACAATGCCCACGGCGGCGGAGACGAAATTCTGGAAATTCAACCCTACCATCTGGCTGAAGTAGCTCAAAGCGGACTCGCCGGAGTAGGCCTGCCAGTTGGTGTTGGTGGCGAAGCTGGCCGCCGTGTTGAATCCCAAATGCCAGCTCATATTGCCGGTCCCCTGGGGATTCATGGGGAGAAATTTCTGGAAGCACAGGATAAACCACAGCACAAACAGGCTGAATACGCTGAACACCGCCGTGCAGACCGAGTATTTCTTCCAGTCCATATCCTCGTTTTCATCGATTTTCAGGAGTCTGTAAATCCCCCGCTCCGCCGGGCGCAGGATTCCGGAGAGAAATACCCGCTCCCCGTTCATCACCTTTGCAATGTAATTTCCCAGCGGGATTGCCAACAGAACCAGTATGATACAATATCCGATCATCTGAACAGCCACATTCGTCATTGTTTATCACCTCTCAGCAGAATTATAATCAGGTATAGGAGTATCCCTACCGCGGCCGCTCCTACAAGGCCGTACATGATTGCCATAGCTTTTTCCTCCTCGTTTTATGATAAGCTATGTTAGCACGGCCCCTGATAAAGATTCCATTGTTCACTTTCCGCTGTTCATAAAGATCCCATAAACGCCAAAAGAGGAATCGTCCCGCCTGCCGAGACAATTCCTCTTCCTGTTTTCTTAAATTTCCCGCTATTCGTCCGCGAACCGGTACCCCACTCCCACCTCCGTGAGAATGAAGCGCGGGTTGGCGGTGTCGTCCTCGATCTTGCGCCGGATATTCGCCATAAACACCCGCAGGGACTGGTAATCGTCCGTTGTGTCATAGCCCCACACCTGGTTCTGGATGTAATGGTGCGTCAGCACCTTGCCGCTGTTGTTCACCAGCAGCGTCATCATCTTGTACTCGATGGGCGTCAGATGGATCTCCTGCCCGTGGACAAAGATCTTGCGCTTTTCAAAATCAATTTTCAGGGAGTCCAGCTCGAACTCGGACATCTGCTTCTTCACCGTCCCCTTGTGGCGCAGGGCCACCCGGATCCGGGCCAGCAGCTCCTCCGCGTTGAAGGGCTTCATCACAAAATCGTCCGCTCCCTCGTCCAAAGCCGACACCTTCTCCCGCTCCTGCCCTCTGGCGGACACGATGATGATGGGCACCTCGGACTTCTGGCGGACCTGACGCAGAACCTCCATGCCGTCGATGTCCGGCAGCCCTAAGTCCAGCAGAATCAGGTCGGGATTGTCCGCGTAAAAATAGGAGATACCCGACAAGCCGTTGTCCGCCAGGATGTATTTATACCCCTTGGTCTGCAGGGATATCTTCAGAAAGTTCTGAATGGTTTTGTCGTCCTCGATCACCAGTATTGTCAGTTCATTCACCTTTCATGTCCTCCATCGGCATTTCTACAGAAAAAGTCGCCCCACCGGCGCTGTTGTTGAAGGCCGAGATTCTTCCGCCCTGGGCCTCCACAATGGCCTTGCAGATGGTGAGCCCCAGGCCCACCCCCCGCTGGCGGTCGCCGTCCTGATACGCGGTGGTAAAGAAATTGTCAAATATCTGCGCCATCTTGTCCTCCGGGATTCCCACCCCGTCGTCGGAGACCTGGAACCGGATGTTGTTTCCCACCCGCTCCGCGGAAATGGTCACGGTGGTTCCCTCGCCGGAATGGCGGAAGGCGTTGTCCAGCAGATTCACCAGCACCTGGATGAACAGGCGCCCGTCCACGGAAAAGAGCAGAATCTCCTCCGGCGTTTTCGTCTTAAGGCGGTGGGTCCCCACGCGCTTGGACACCAGTTTTACCGCGGAGCCGATGATATCGTCCACCACCTCCTTGGTCTTATTGATATCCAGCCTGCCCTCCTGGATTCTGGTCAGATTCAGCAGGTTTTCCACCATGGTGCTCAGCCACTCCGTGTCCTTGCAGATGTCCTTCAACATCCCCCGGACCGTATCCTGGTCGATGATCCCGATGTTGTCGCACAGGAAACCGGCGTTGCTGCCGATGCCGGTCAGGGGCGTGCGCAGGTCGTGGGAGATGCTGCGCAGCAGCGTGCTCTTTAAGCGCTCCCGCTCCATCTGGATGCGGTTGTTCTCCTTCTCCCGGCTCAACTGCTCCCGCTCGATCACCAGGGTGATCTGGGAGATCACCGTGTCCACGTAGACCTTCTCCTCCTCCCGGAGGGACCAGTCCGTGCAGTCGAACACAATCACGCCGTAGGTCTTTTCCCGGTTCTTGATGGGGATATAAAGGCCGCTGTCGCCCGGGAACTGGCACTCCCCATGGCCGCAGGGGAGGGACTGGTTGTAGCACCACTCCGCCAGCGCGTTGGGAAATTCCTCCCGCTCGCTCTCTTTGAGCATCACGGTCACCCGCTTGCCCGTCAGGCCCGCCAGGCTCTCCTCGCTGTAGCGCTTGATCTCGTCAAAGCCGGAGACATTGAGAAAGCCGTTTCCAATGGTATTGATCTTGCTTGTGATCTCCCGTTTCTTATTGGCGATCTGCATCTGACGCTGTAATTTTACCATCAGGGTGGAGACGATAACCGCCACCACCACGAAAATCAACACGGAGATCGCGTAGTTGGCATCGTACATGTGAAATGTCAGCTTCGGCTCCGTAAACAGGTAGTTGAAGGTCAGCGCGAACACAAACGCCGAGAGAATTCCCCAGGTCAGGCTGCCGGTCAGCACGATGCTGATCAGAACGCCCACCAGATAGACCAACAGCAGATTTTCCGCCCGCAGGCCCGCTCTGCTCATCAGAATTGCCAGCATCGTGGACAATACCCAAATAATGGCGACTTTCATCCACGCTCCCACAAACTGCGCCACTTCTTTTCCGTATTCATGAGACATATAAACTGTTTCCCTCCAGCAAATGCCGTCCGGGCCGGTCAGCCCTCTGCGGCGTATGCGGCTAAAAGCCGGGCCGGGCTGACGGCTCGGTCCACGCCCAGGCTTTCAAAAATCTCCACATTGGCCGGATTCCGGACCAGGCACGCGGTTTTCTCCGCCGCAAACAGGCGCTTGGCCATCTGGCACACCTCCAGATTGTCGGCGTCCTCCGGCAGCAGCGCCAGAAACAGGCCGCAGCCCCGGATTCCGGCGTCCGCCAGCACATCCTCCCGGCAGGGGTCCCCGCAGGTCACGGACATGTCATATTTTGCGGACAGGTGCTCGCAGAAGGCGCGGTCCTCCTGGATCACCGCCACCCTGTGCCCCGCCTCTCTCAAAAGACCGGTCAGATAATCCGCCGTCTCCCTGCCTCCGGCAACCGCAATCTTCATACGGCCTCCTTCCGGCAGGCCTCGCCAACCAGCCGCGCGCACTCTTCAGCCGAGGCCTCCAGCGGGCAGATGGTCTTGATACCCGAACCGCCGATGATTTTCTGGCGCTGCTGGTCCTCCAGCATCACGTACACGTGCTCGACCTCCATGAGACAGCGGGCGATCTGGCCCACCATCAGGTTTACATTGTCATTCTGGGTGGCTGCAATGAATGCCACGGCCTTTCCGGCTCCGCACCGCTCCAGCACCTTGGGGTCCGTCACATCCCCCTCCACCTGGTTTCCGTTAAAATCTTCCGGCAGCTTGCGAAACGCGTCCCTCCGGCTGTCCACCACCACAACGTCGTAGCCTTTGCCGGAGAGCTGGCCGGCCAACCTTGCCCCCCATTGACTGGAACCGGCAATCACGATCTTTTTACCCTTGCGAAATAACATAGTACGCCCTCCTCTCATCTATATCCTGATTTAATTTTAACCGCAGAATATATAAAGAAGATAGACAAAATTTCCCGGGGCCGTATAAAGATTCTATAAAGATACTATAAAGACGTTTTTTCCGGCTCAGCCCAGCGCCTTTGCCCGCAAAATGGCCTGATCCGCGTCCGCCTCCATACGCGCAAAATCCTCGTTTGTCAGCTCCACGCCTGCGGACTTCACATTTTCCGCGATCTGATGAAGCTTCCTGGCCCCGCACAGAATGTTGAAGCGCGGGCTGCGTTTTATGGACCAGGCGATCACCAGGTTGGCGATGGAACAGTTGTATTGATCCGTCAGATCCCGCCAGCCCGCCATCATCTCATTGGCGATGGCGATAGTCTGGGGCCTCCACCAGAGCTTATTCTCCCTGGCCTCCCCGGGCCTCGGAACGTAGCTGTCCGGCACCGTGCCGGTGAGCAGCCCCTGCTCGATGGGGGAATAGGTCTGAAGGGTGACGGAATTGGCCTCGCAGTAGGGCAGCAGTTCCTCCTCCACCCGTCGGTCCAGCATGCTGTATTTCTCCTGGATCACATCCAGCTGGCCGCTCTGCCGGTACTCCTCCAGGTGGCGCACCTGCACGTTGGACGCGCCGATGGCCCGGATTTTGCCCTCCTCCTTCATGCGCATGAGCTCGCCCATGGTCTCTGCGATGGGCACCAGACCGTAGGTTTTGCACTGCCAATGGGTGTAATAGACGTCGATATAGTCCGTACCCAGCGCCTTTAAGCTCAGCTCCAGATCCCGGCGGATGGCCTTAGGGCGCAGATCCCGGTGCACCCGGTGTCCGTCCCCGGTGAAATGGTACTCGCCGCCGTCGTCATACCACTGCAAGCCGCATTTGGTGGACAAAATCACCTCGTGTCGGCGGTCCTTAATGGCCTTTCCCACCACCTCCTCGCTGTGCCCGAAGCCGTAGACCCGGGCCGTATCGATCCAGTTGATCCCCTGGTCCAGGGCCGCGTGGATGGTGCGGATGGACTCAGCGTCGTCGTTATCCCCCCACCAGGTTCCCCCTCCGATCGCCCATGCACCCATGGACATTTCACTGGCAAATATTCCCGATGTTCCGATCTCTCTTTGCTTCATACCTCGACTCCCTTCGTCTGTTTTAAGCTTGCTGGTTTTAATCGGTCCTGACCGCGCTGACCAACAGCATCATGGGCCGGCGCAGTTCGTCCGCCATTCCGGGGATTTCCATCATCTCCGGGTCAGGCCTTGGCTCCACCACGGCCTGAATCCGGAATCCGTGGGTCAGGAGCCCGTTTAAGTAGGTGGTCAGGGTCTTGTGCTGCTTGACCACGTGTTCACCCAGAAATACCGCGTCCCTGGGACCTTCCTCAAAATACCGGTCCACCGGCCAGTGCAGAATCTTCCCGTCCTCCCCGTAGATCCAGTCCTGGCTCCCATAAGCGGTGAAAATGGGATGCTCTGCGGAGAACACGAAGGTTCCCCCGGGCCGCAGGCAGCGGTTCACGCCCCGGCAGACCGCCGCGAAATCGTCGATATAGTGCAGGGCCAGGGAACTGATCACCACGTCGAAGGCTTCCCGGGGGTATTCATATTCCAGAATGCCGCACTGTCGGTATTCGATGCGGTCGGAAAAGTTGCGTTCTTTTGCCTCCTCCAGCATATTGGCGGATAAATCGATCCCCAGGGCCCGCCTGGCTCCCCGGTCCACCGCGTACTTGCAGTGCCAGCCGAAACCGCAGCCCAGGTCCAACACGTCCTTGCCCAAAAAATCCGGCAGAAGCTTTTGCAGCTCGTGCCACTCGCCTGCGCCTTTCAGGCCGTCCGTGGAACGGGACATCTGCTTGTACTGGTTGAAAAATGCTTCTTTGTCGTATTCGTTGTATTCCATATGATCCTCCTACTTTCTCCGACCGCGCTCACAGCGCTCCGCAAGCGCCAGAATCAGGCAGCCGGTCCCATAACATAGTATATCCGCCCAGTCGAACACCGATCCAAGCACCACCCGGGCGACGGGGTTTGCAGCGAAAACCGGCAGGTCCGAAAGGTTCAGGAATTGCAGCCATTCCACCAGGACCGCAAACCAGAACACGTAAAGCGGCAGCCGCTTCCACCCCCGCGGACGGACGGCCCGCACAAAACAATACACCACCCAGACAACCATCACGTCCCCCAGGTACGGCCGCACAAACCGGTCCCGCACCCGCAGCGCGATAAACGCCTCCAGGGCGAATAAGGCCAGGAAGGCCAGGGTGTATCTGAGCCGAAGTTGATTATTTGTTGCTTTCTCCATGACTTCCTCCCTTGGGGGCGGGGTAGCGCCCGGGGCTTGCGCCAACGGCCCTTTGCATCCAACAAAAAGATGGGAGACTGCCGCCGCCGGGGCCGCCTCTCCCATCTGTATCTCTATGCCTTCGACGTGCGCCGGTTTCCCGGACATGCAGCGTCAAGTGCTCCTATTATATCATAAACGCGAAACTCGTGAAAGACCTCGTGATCTGTTTCGGTATGGATTCTCACCGGTTTCGTTACTGTTCAGAGGCCAATGTCAGTTAGTTAAATGTCAGATGAAGGAAAGTGTATTTCTACAAATGGATATCTAACACATCTGCTACTGATGGTAAACGCCCGCTGAACGAAAAGGACGATGACAATCACACGCCATCCGGGCCATCTGGTGGCAAAGAAGAAAAGACAATTAAAGCAAGTACGTCTGATCCGGAAAGTGGATGGTTCCGCAAAGGGGAGTATAAGAAGGTTGTTACACATCACATATGGGAACCATATCTGGAAATGTGTGAAGATATCCGTCATACCTATGTGGATGAGGATACGCACGAATTGAAGTCTCCTGAAATTTGAATCATGCAGAAAAGTAACAAGAGATATGATGTAATCAAGGCGCTACCACCCCTAGACAGGTAGAGAAAGGGGGTGTGCGCCAATGGGCGAAATACCATCGTTCATACTTCCTGTACTGGCAAGTGTGGTTGCGTACTACATATGCAAATGGCTGAACAAAGAGGATTGAGGTAGCCAGCCCAGGGAATAAGCCACCCTCCCAAAACGGAATAGAAAGCCCCCAGAGTAGCAGTCTGGGGGCTTTCGTGCGCTCAATGAGCGTACCATCGTTTTCTGATGACAGAATAACATATGCAAATTAAAATAGCAATATTCTTTTATCATAATTAATTGCGATAACCGTCTTTAGGTTACTGTTCAGAGGCCGTTGTCAGTTAGTTAAATGTCAGATGAAGGGAAGTGTATTTCCACAAATGGATATCTAATACTCAAAATAGGGGCATTTATGGAGAAAGGGCCCGGATCTATCCAATACGGTTGGCCTTGATTTTATTTTAACTACGATAAACAAGCAGATTTACATCTGCTTCAAAAAGGGTCTAATAGTTGTTAGTGGAACTGTTTTATGCTGCACGATATATAAAATATAGAGGTTTTCGGAAATGAGCTGTTTTCAATCGGGGATATTGGCAGCCATTGAGAAATTCACTTTGTATTCATATTTAGCGTTTCCCTTTTTTAGGATTGTTTGATTGATGAGTGTTTCTGTCATGTTGTATGCAATCAGCTTTGCCCATATTTCCTGTTTGATGTAGTCTGGTCTGCGGGAATGAAAGTTGCTCAGCCCGATTGTATATTTCAGCTTGCGGAAAGATCCCTCGATGGCCCATCTGGCGTCGTATAGAAGTCTGATGTGTTCAGAGGGAAATTCCTCTGTAAGCAGATTGGTCACAATGCATTCAGGTGCATACTATAAAATCCCTTCATGGAATGCCCCTCGGAAACAAAATATTCGGGAGGTGAAAAAGAAGGTTTGCTGAAAAAAGTAAAGGTAGAGCCATCCATGGCAAGGCAACGATAGTCTGAGTTTTTTCCCTAGCCAGGACAGAGGAATTAAATTGATAAAAAGCAGCCTCCAGGGCCTCCGGTTTTAGTTTTGCCCGCTGTTGATTAAAAACGGAAGCGGATGGAGTATTTGGAACCATACCAAAGAAATCGAGAAGTTCCAGTCTGGTGCTGGAAGAATCGCATAAAGAGAGATATTGTCTGCAATCTGATTGACAGCATCCGAAAAAGCAGATTTGATTGATTCATGGGGCATAAATGAGTACCTCATTGAATTGAAAAGACTATATTTCTAATTCAAGGGCCGCTTTCGCTACCTCTAAAATCAATCAGTAAGCGAAAGCGGCCGCACTATTTTGGCTGTTTGTCAATCCCTTTCAGAAAAATTTAATTAAATTTGGTTAGACCCCAATAAGAAATTTAAACTTGTAACTTAACTAACTGACATTGGCCTCTGAACCGTAACCCGGATTCATGAGAACCCTTGTTTTGTGTTCATGCGATGTCATAATCCCCATTAAAACGCCAGCTTCCACACCGCAATCAATATGGAAAACACCGCAATCCCCTTTTTCAGGATGATCTGGTTAATCCGCACCGCATTTTTACTGCCGAATACCACCCCAACGCCGTGGGCCAGCAGCGCGGCCGCCAGCACAGGCAGCAAATCCAGCGCGGAGCACTGGGTCATATAGCCGATGCAAGCCGGGATGCCGATGAAAACCGAGTTGAACAACGCAATCCCCACCGCCGTGCGCACATTTACCCCCAGCACCACCAGCAGTGGCATCACCAGCACCGGACCGCCTGCGCCGGAGAGGGAGCAGATCATTCCGGTCACAAAGCCCAGGGCCAGGGTGGCGGGGAGATGTTCGGTGATCTGATACCCCGCCTTCCCTTCACCCTCAGCCTGCGCCTTGTCCTTGCGCAGGAGAATGGACACGCCGGACAGGAGCACCACCATGTACAGAAGGATTTTCACCTGCCCCTCGGGGATCACCAGGTTCAGCTTCACCCCCAGCACCGCCCCCACCAGGCTGCCGATGCTCAGGCGGATTCCAAAGGGAATATCCAGATTTCCCGCCCGCTTGTAGTTCATTGCGCCCAGGGCCCCGGAAACGATAAAGGCCGCAAAGCTCAGCGCCAGCCCCTCCGGCACGCCCATGCCCAGGGGGCCGGTGTACACGATGGGTAGCAGAAAGCCCGCTACCCCCGTCAGCCCCACCAGCACGCCGACAATCAGGTTTGCCAAAATTACGATCATCCAGAAGCCCATTTTACAATTTCCTCCAAGTTTAGTGTTTTGTTTCTTCCATATATTTGCGGGACTCATAGAGAATCCGCTCCTCGTCCAGGGTCAGCACGGTCCGGTTTTTCATCAGAACCCGGCCGCCCACCACCATGTCGGAGACGTCTCCGGCGTTCACGCATTCCAGCAGCGTGTGGATCTGATCCCCAGTGGGGCACAGGTGGGGCTGGTTCATGTCGATGCCGATCAGATCCGCCTTGTACCCGGCCTCCACGCGCCCCAGCTGCCCCTCCTCGCCCAGGGCCGCAGCGCCGCCCTCCAGCACCATTCGCAGAATGGTCTCCGCGGGCATCACCTTGGGGTTGCGGTTGGGAACGCCGTGGATAATGTTCATCACGGAGCGGAAAATCTTCATCTCATTCCACAGGCTCAGTCCGCCGTGGGCCGCTCCGTCCGTGCCAAGGCCCACCGGGATACCCATTTCCAAAAGCTGGGGCGTGTCGGGCACCGCCTTGCCGCAGTTGCTGAAGGGGCAATGGCAGACTTTGACGCCGCGGTCCCTGACCAGCTCCTTCTCCCGGTCGGTGAGGATCAGGCTGTGGGCGCCCAGGAAATTGCCGCCCAGAACCTGCATTTTCTCCAGGTACTCGTAGGGCCGCATGCCCTCCCGCTCCAGGATGCCGTTGACCTCGCCCATATACTCGTTCATGTGGGCCTGAAGCATGGTGTTCCGGTCCTTGGCGTGCTCCGCCTCCAGCTCCACCAGGCGGTTAGAACAGGAATTTAACGCCCGCAGGGAGTAGTACACCTTCAGATTGCCCTTTCCGTGGAAGGCGTCGAACAGGGAGTCCGTGCGCCTCACCGCCTCATTGGCGTCCATGGCGATGGATTCCGGCAGACCCTCCTCGTCCATGGTGGAGTAGCTGAGCGCGCCCCTAAGACCGCTCTTTTCATAGACCGCCGCGGCATCCTCCATGAAATAGCTGCCCGCGTCGATAAACCCGGCGGTGCCCGATTTGATCATTTCCAGAGCCGCCGCCTGGGCGGAAAGCCGCATTTTCTCCGGCGTCAGCGTGCTCTCAAAGGGAAGCATGACCCTGGTCCAGATAATGGGCTTGGCGTCCAGAACCAGGCCCTTTAACAGCTGCTGCCCGGTGTGCATGTGGCTGTCCACTAGCCCCGGCATAAACAGCTTATACCGGCCGTTGATCGTCTCACCCGCCTCATACTGTTTTACCAGGTCCGCGTCCACTGCCAAAATCCGGCCGTCCGCTATGGCGATATCCACATTTTCTCTCAGCTCACCGCTGTTTATCAACACATCCGCGCCCTTAATCAACAGATCACATTTCTGCATTCCCTCGTTTCCTCCTCTATCAAATCGCCCCGGTGAGCGTCAGAATCATCTGATCCCACAGACAGGAGCCCAAAAATGTCCCGGTCATCACGAAAATACCTACAATCAGGATCTTCCAGCCCTGGCTGAGAAATGTTTTCAACTGGTCGCTGATCGCCAGCCCGGCAAATGCGCCCACCATGGTGAAGGGGGCGGTGAAGTTAATGTTTCCGGCCGCCTGGATCACGAACTCCCGGACCGGGGAGAGGGGGCAGGCTGAGATCAGGCCGATGATGGAGCAGTACGCCACGATGGGCAACTTTAAGGGCAGTACCTTGGTGAGAAACACGGCGATCATGGAAATCACGATCAGCACCAGCAGGCCCGGAATGGAGTCCGTGAAGCTCACACCGTATCCGATCAGGTTCGCAAGGCCCGTTCCGCAGGCCCCCAGAATAAACAGTACCAGCCATTCTATGTATCTCATGCCGCTTTCTCCTCCTTCTTTTCCTTTAACGCAAACCTTCCAAGTTTCGGTTCCAGAACCCGGTAGAGCTTATCCGCCAGTGGAATCGCGATAAACATGGTAATGTAAATGCCCGTGATCCCAGCCATGGTCTCGCCCGCGCTGGCCATGGTGGAAATGAGCTCGGCGCTGCCCGGATAGATGGCGCACAGACTGGCGCTTGCGCTGGCCATCATGATCCCGGCTCCCACGCCGGAGGCCAGGCCCAGGGCCTGGGGATGGAACCACCCGGTCATGCCCACAACGGAGGCCATGAGACCGAAATAGATGGTGCCCACCATGCCGCCCACAATGTAGATGGAAAGGCTGCCTCTGGCCTCTGCGGACTCCGGTCCGTAAATGTTATTGATCAGCGCCATATGGTATTCCCGGTTGATGGAATGGCAGGCGCCCACGGCCTCCCGCTTCATACCCAGCAGAATGGCGATGGGCATTGCCAGCAGCGGCCCCAGCAGGTTGCCGAAGCCGTGCAGCAGAAGCGCAGGCCCGGAGTTGAGAATGGTGTCGATGTTTGCTCCCGCCGTGATTCCCAGCTTGGCGATAAAGGGACAGATACCCACCACCACCAGCTTGGAAGCCGCCTTCACGTGGCGGTTATCCACGATTTTTAATACCTGCGGTCCGCTCAGAACGCCCAGAATAATGGCGTAAAATATGGGGAACAGAATAAACATTCCCTTGCCCACCGGGATCTTGATCTGCCCGATGTTGTCCGCAATCAGGATGAACACAAAGGCCAGCGCAAATATCTTCCATTCCAGCGCAAACCGTTCCCGCAGCGAACCGTACACATAAGTTTCCTTCTTTCCGCTCATAAGAGCCCCTCCTTCCCAGCCGGCTGTTATTTTTCACCCCGTCCGGCTGTCACAATCACCTTGTAATCAGTATTTTAGCCAAATCAGCTGTTGTAAAAAAGGACAAATGAGCACTTTTCACGAAATTTTACGTTGATTTTGGAATTTGTTGGATGGTATACTTAGAGCAGTTGGAGGGGCGCGTGGGGAAGAGCCGCGGGGCGGAGCGACGGGCGCGTTGGCCCGGAACGCGCTCCAACACTGCGCAGTACATAAGAATCGAGGGAGAGAAATGACGCTGACCGAATTGGAACGAAAGGTTCCAAAGCTTTTGGAATATACACGATATATGCCCGAGGACATCCGCAGCCGCTGCACGGTGCGCACACATGCCGCCGGGTCCATTATCCATCAAAAAAATATGGAGCTTGGGTACTTCGGCATCGTAGCCCAGGGCGAAAACCGGGTGATCAATGAATTTGAAAATGGCAATGTTTATATGATCGAGAGCAACAAGGCCATCGATTTCATCGGGGAGGTGACCATTTTGGCCGGGATGCCACGGACCTCCGTCACCATCGAGGCGGTGACGGAAAACGTGGTGGCCTACATCAGCCGCAAGGACGCGGAGCGCTGGCTGTCCGAGGACATCAACATTTTAAGGCTCACCAGCCGGCACACGGCTTTTAAGCTCTATCGCTCGTCCTACAACAACGGCGCAAAGCTCTTTTACCCGCCCGGGTATCTGTTGCTGGACTACATGGTAAAATACGGCCGCCAGTACGGCATCGACAGCCCTGCTCCTCCAAAGCAGGTCACCATCAGCCGGACCCGGCAGCTCCTTCAGGAGGAGATCGGCATCAACGTGAAAACCTTGAACCGGACGATACGGCAGTTGAAGGAGGAGGGATTTTTTACCCTGTGCAAGGGCAAAATCACGTTTAACAGAGAACAGTATGAGATGGCGCAGAGCTGGTTGGAGACAGCGCGGGATAAATAGAGTGAGACTGGCGGGTATGCGGTTAACATAAAATTGAAGGCTGTATTCTAAAAGAATGGGACTTGACATGCAAATGGACGCAAACAGGCCGCGGACTCTGAGAATTTCATCAGAGGCTGCGGCCTGCTGTTATGTATTTTGTGGATTCAGATATGTTTCTGTGTTGCTGCGCATGTTGCAGATTGAGGGGACACATCTGAATGCGGCATTTTACAGATCTGCAGTTGCGCTATAGATCCAACATTTTCGGTTTCGCAGATACATCCTTGATTCGGCGTTTTATGGATCCGCAGCTGCACCCTTGATCCTGCGATTTACGGATACGCAGCTACGCCCTTGATCTGGTTTTTACAGGTCCGCTGTTACGCCTCCTGCTCCGGGTCCGTTTCCGGCGCCGGCTCCTGGGTTGCGGCAGCGCTCATGCCCTTGGCCGGGTAATACTTAAGCGCAAGGAATTCGCTCAGCCCGCCAGCCAGCGTATTTCGGTAGGACATGTCGTTTCCGGTCACGATATGGCCCAGGCGGTCGTACTCCGCCATGGCTTTTTTCGTGCGCCCGCCGGACAGAATCGCGGACGCAAACGATCCATCCAGGAATACCACGCCCATCTTGCTGATTGTATTTTTACCGCTCCGCTCAGAATAGGGGTAGACCCAAATAATGGAATCATTGTTGTGAACTGCGATTTTATCCGAGAGCATACCAAAGGTCCAGCGCTTGCCGACCCATATACTCCCCAGCTTCACCGCTTCTGCAAAATCCTGCTCCAACTCCTCCGCTTTGAACTGAGGATTGGCTGCCAGGTAGGCGGCTACGCTCCGGCTGATCTCCTTGGAGGAAGATTTTGCAAGCAATGCGATTCCGAGCACAGCTATGACAACACCCAGCGCGCTGAATCCATAAATCTCGCCAATCTTATCTCCTTTAATCTTTCCACCTGTAATCACATAGGCTGACTCCGGTACCTCGTCAAGCACGGAACCCAGGTTTTTTTTGTAATATCTGAGATCCTCGCCCATAAGCAGCTCCAGGCTTCCCTTGATCACGATCCCGGTCTCAGCAACATCACCCTGACCGTCCAGGGCCGCCCAGAACTGGTCCGCCAGATCTTCCATCTCGTCTTCCTGCTTCACCGCGCACTCCACCGCCAGGAAATCCTCCCGGTTCTCATCGTACACGATGTACCCCAGGCGGGATCTGGAGGTACCGGTGCTCACACCGTTCACCTTTTTAGTGACCGTTTCCTCCATGTAGGTGCCCAGGGGATATTTTACCTCGTAGGACACATACTGCCCTTCCATCTCCTGTAAACTCATCTCCGCTGTCAGCTCAACCGGCCCTTTGATGGCATCGAACACTGAAAAATTCGTCATCGCAAACATAACATAGCCGATCACCAGAAGTACAAATCCAAGACAGATCTGCGGAGTCCGCACAGCCCAAGTCATTTTCTTAACCATACTCATTTCCCTTCTTTATTCAATAGTATGTGAATATCATATCAATTTCACAGCCGCCCCGCAAGAAGCCCTGCACGAACCGGAGCTTTACAGCACGAACAGCGCATTTTCCCATTTTATGTAACTACAGAAGAGGGGACGTTTGACCATTTTTTCGCTATATTATGCCGGAAAATCCGTCAAGGCTTTTCCGGCCAATTTGATATAATTAGGAAACGTAACCCTTATCGACAGTCTGCGACTGCCGACAATGTATAGCAAGGAAACGTAACCCTTATCGACAGTCTGCGACTGCCGACAATGTATAGCAAGGAA